>Ga0180438_10005663_pt1 | contig 17249 bp, 18 predicted proteins | sample SS_ome_12_FD_132455 | JGI IMG/M metagenome (GOLD analysis project Ga0180438, IMG submission 132455) | Hypersaline lake sediment archaeal communities from the Salton Sea, California, USA - SS_3_D_2 metaG | ecosystem: Environmental > Aquatic > Non-marine Saline and Alkaline > Hypersaline >...
GCCCTGCCCGATGTGCGCGGGCGCGATGGTCTCGGCCCGGCTGCCCCGGCTGGTGTACGGGGCCGACGATCCCAAGGCGGGCGCGGTGGGATCGGTGGTCGAGCTGCTGCGCGATCCCCGCTTCAACCACCGGGTGGCCGTCGCCCGCGGGGTGCTGGCCGGGGAGGCCCAGGCGCTGCTGGAGCGGTTCTTTGCCCGCCTGCGTAAGGGTCCGCCAACTGAATACTGAATCTATCGATTCTCGGAAGGGTGCCGGAGTGGACGATCGGGACGGTCTCGAAAACCGTTGTAGCCGCAAGGCTACCGTGGGTTCGAATCCCACCCCTTCCGCCTGATCTAGGAGTAGCACACACAAGAGGGGCCTTCTTTCAGGCCCCTCTTGTGTGTGCTACCTTCCTTTCGCTTATGAGTTGCTCTAGCGCAGCTTCAAGCACCTCGGGAAAAAGTGCTGGCTCGAAAGGAAACTGAATTCCGGAACGCTCTCACTCCAACAGACGGAGGTTGCGGCGTAGACGAGGGAAATTGTACGTTCTGCCCGGGAACAGTTGATAGCTCTCCTCCTTGACAGCAGTGTCGAACATACAAGTGACATCTTCATACTGATTAGCTGTCAGGTCCAGCTCGAAGGCACGAACCGCGATCTCTAGATGATGCTCCGCACTCACCCCGACGATTGGAGCCGTGACCGCCGGGGAGTGCCTCACCCAGGAGGTAGCCAACTGAGCAGGGTGCACACCGAGGTCGGCAGCGTACCGCTTGAACCGCTCTATGGATTCACCGTACTCGGACAGCCACGTGATAACGAGCGCACTGGTCTGCCCGCGGCAGTCTTCGGGCAGTGGGGTGCCTGCCTGGTACTTTCCGGCGAGCAGGCCCTCTGCAAGAGGCCGGTAAGCCATAATCGCCGAGTTCTCCGCCATTGCTTGGGGCAAGATTTCCACCTCGATCCCTCTCTCAAAGAGGTTGTAGGCGACCTGGTTGCAGACCAAGCAGGGCCATCCGTTGCGCTCTGCGATAGCGTTCGAATGGGCGAACAGCCATGCGGGATAGTTCGCGCAGCCCCCGTAGCGTGCCTTGCCCTTGCTCACAACACGATCGAGGGCTTGCATCACCTCTCCCGGGTCCATTCCCTCGACGGGCCAGTGGATCAGGTACAGATCGACATAGTCGATCTGCATCCGCTTTAGACTGCCCTCAATGCTTTCCTCGATACTCTTTGCATCGGTGCCCTTGTGCACCTTGGTGGTCACGAACAGCTTGTCGCGTCGGCCCTGCATAATCCGGCCCAGGATCTCTTCTGTGTACCCATTGCAGTACATAGCCGCTGTATCGATGAAGCTGACCCCATAATCGATGGCCATACCCAGTATGCGATCGCTCTCGGTTTCGTCCAGTCGGGACCCGAACATCATTGTGCCCAGGCACATTTCCGATACCGTCTCGCCGGTGTTTCCAAAAGTAACCTTCTTCACATTGTTCTCCTGTTTGTGAACTCTATTCTGTCATGCGCGGCTGGTATGCGCTGGATCGGACTGAGAGCAGACTTCGCCAACAAGTGCCAGTCTCATCCGCACCGCTGCTGAGGAGACCTCCCTCTCACTCGTACTCGTACAGGCGCGCACGCTCTCCGGCGCGTCGCCGAGGAGGCGCAGAGCCAGACCTTTTGTCGGTAGTGCATCCCGCAGGTTTGCCAGACTGTTCTCGCGGAACTCGTCCCAGATGACCAGGTTCTTGTCCCTGGCATTGCGCCCTTCACCGTGTTACTCCCCTGACCTGAACACTCTCTGGTGCCCGCCACGAGATTCTTCGGCTTTCCCGATACTCCGCATCTCGTCAATCCATTCTCGTACCTTGACGATCACGTCCCAGGCATTCGGAAAGATGGGCTGCATGCCGCTGGCACGCATGGTGATCGCCCCGACACCGAACTGTTCGCAAGTCGTCACGTGCCTTTGCAGAACCCTCCTCATCTCGCTACGACTTGCACGCAACAAATCTCTCTCTGGATGCACTCTAATCTCAAACAAAAACTCTTTGCCCAACGCCTGCAATGCTCCGGGCTTGTCTGTATACGGTCCCAAGTCAAGCATTCGAATGCGGGGCAGCCGCTCGATCTGGGACATCATCGGAGTCAAATCCCCGCAACTGTGATAATATGTTAGCAAGCCAAAGGCGTCGTTCAGTGCCTTCTCATGGCGAAAGATGTTCTCTTTATAGTGCTTGATCGATAGGATATTGCCATCGACTTCATCGTTGAAGAGGCTGATGCCTTCCGGCTGCTTCCCCAAGAACTTGGACCAGTCGGCATACCAGGCAATCTGGCTCTCGACGACATAGTCCAGGATATCGTGGAAGAAACCAGGATCACCTAGCATGTCAAGAAGGAGATTCTGGAAGCCGCGGATATCGATCGCAACGCCAAGCGGCGAGCGGAGCCATTCGACGAACCGGACATTGAGGCGCTCCCCCACGAGATCGCTTATCTCCTCCCACATCCGATGTGCCACCGACATCAAGCCACTCTGATAAAAGTCGGGGATAGGACGCCCCACGAGATCACTCTTGCTCTTGATGACCGGCTCAGGCACAACGGCGGGATTGCCGTCGTGTGAATAGTGAACGGAAATGCCAAAGAGCGAGGGCTCAAAAACAGTACCCAGGTAGACAAAGATATCGTCGTCGAGATACGTATCCTCGGGCAACCACTGGAACTGGGCAATCCTGCGAGCCAGTTGAAAGTCCAAGAAGACTTTCGGCTCTGTGAACACCTCCTCCAGGTCATACATGGGCCAGAGGGACTGCCATACCGGGTACTGAACGTCAATCGTGAACGGAATGGCCCCCTTTTCGCGAAAGCGACCGGGCACCGGTGTGCCGTGCCACTGATCTCGAGCGCAGTCTTCCAGAAGCCAGTACTGCCGTCGGCGCTCGTTCTCTGGAGTATGACATAGTTCGACGAAACGATCGATAAGCCGCTGGATTCGATCGTGTGCCCCCACTTGCCCTTGCTGCAGCAAGTCCACGTCAGGGAGTTCACCTAGAGCCGACATGGTTTTTCAATCTCCCAGACTCTGTGAACGTGCGGTTCCTTGCCATCGGGCCGAGACAAGTTCGTAGGCCGGACGTGCTCTTCATTCCTTCGACTCGGTTGCTTTGCAGGCCTCAATCCACTGCTCTGAAGTGGCAGTGTAGCCAATCATACACTCCGTGTAAAGAATCCAGCGCTGAGTCCAAGCGCCTGGCTCATCCACACCTGGGATCTCAATTGCATAGGTGCAATCGCGGAGAAGGAGTACCCGGTAGTTGCGCCAAAGCGCGTCAATCATTGTGGTTCCCAAGCAGGCATCCAGCGCAAAGCCAACGCAAACCAGTGTTTTGCACCCCAGATTGCGAAGGAGAGTATCCAGACGGGTGTCAAAGAACCCGCTGTGCACGTGCTTACGGACGTAGTAATCGCCCTCCCGAGGTGCAATGACATCGCTGTAGTGAAGGACGTCCGAACCGCCATAATGGTACTCCAGCGGATCAATATTGTCTTCCGCGTACATGGTGGCCGTGTCAAATTCCAGAGTGTTCACCTTATTCTCATGGTATGCAGATTTTGAGAGGGCAATGCGAGGCGCACTGTTGCTTACGTAGACAATTGGCAGCCCAACCTCTCGTGCCGCATCTAGCGCCGGGCGAACGTGATCAACAACAACTTCTTTCTCGCGTTCGATGCTCTGTTTCGAAACTAGCCCCATCCACTGGGAGGACTGCTCGAGGTCTTGGGGACCTTTGTCAAAGCCGAGTCCGTAGACGTCGACAACCAGAAAGACAGTCGTCGATGTATCGAGATCGAGGTCCTTCCTGCCATACCCAAGGAACTCTTCTGGCGGGTACATCCGATAGTATCTGCCCTTGATAGGAATGACGGCCATGCTACTCTCTCCTTATCTACCAGCCTGTGCTATACTTTACTCCTGGGATATGAAACGACTGGTTGCAGACCTAGGTCTGCAACCAGTCGTTCGGGTTGTCCTACCAGCAGAGGTGATATAGCCGGTCTACGTTGTCCGGCGTTATCGCGCCGGTGGGGGCATTGAGAACGTCTGGAAGCACACGATCGTTCACGGCATCGTAGGCGGCGCGTACTGAGTACACTCCCACGAGGTAGCTTGGATGCAAAGCTGTACCGTACAGCTCGCTGCTCTTGAGGGCATCGCAAGCTTCTTTGAAGCCACCTACGCCAAAGACCTTTATCTCGTCCTGACGCCCGGAGGCCTTGATCGCCTCCAGTGCACCCAACGCCATTGGATCGTCGAGTGCATAGACGAAATCGAGATCAGGGTATCGGGTCAGGAAATCCTGCATCACTGTCAGCGCTTTGTCTTTCATCCAGTCAGCAGGTTGAGCATCGATGATTTCGATGTCCTTGCCCGACGCTGCGATTACCTCCTCGGCACCACTTGTCCGTTCGGCGACCCCTGTCTGGCCCGGCTTTCCCTGGATGATGACACCCTTGGCACCATCCTCAAGGTACTTGACCATTGCGTCACCCGCCGCACGTCCCTGCTCGACAAAGTCGCATCCCACGAATGTCAGGCTGTACTGTCGTCCCTCCTCATTCGTGTCGGCGTTGTGCATGATGAGAGGAATCCCTGCATCCTGCACCTTCTTCAGTCCCGGCACTACGGCGGCAGGATCAACCGCATTGACCAGGATCGCATCAGGATCCAGTGCGATGCAGTCCTCAATCATGTCCAGTTGTTTCTGCGGGTCATACGCGGGGTCATAGAACGTCAAGTCAATGGAGCCGTACGCGTCGGCCTCGGCTTCCATTCCGTTGACAATAGCGGTGATAGATGGATGATCGGCGTTGTTGTGCACTACGCAGAAGTGGATGCGATCCCCCTCCTCCCCTTCGCCGACTGCACCCTCTCCCGACTCTGAAGCTGGTGTTGCTGCTGGCTGGCAGGCTGCCAGAATAGCGACACTCAAGACTAGTAGCACTACGAACCACGTTTGTTTTTTCCCCATCTTGGTTTCTCCTTGTTTTTATGTATCTACCAATTCACTTGGGCGTTCCATATGTTTACACTCAATGCCACCTCCTTACATAGTATGTCGCCCCTGGCGTGGGATCTGAGCGAAGATGGAATCGTCATCACGGCACCCACCTTGACGAGCCACCAAGCTATGACCTGTGGGCTGGAATCCATGGTCTCGTCACAGATCGCGAACTGAAACCTGATCTCTCTTCGCCGCGTCAACTGCGGCTTGACAGAGAAGACTACCCCCCTGAACCTGCGCTCTCTTGGGCCTGCTGGGCACCGATTGCAGAGGCTTCCATCATTCTTTTGCGCACCGTGGTCGCGTAGAACGCATCTACAGCGACGATGCTGATCAACAGAAGGGCACGAATGCCCGTTTGATAGAATGAGAAGACGCTCAGCAGATTGAGACCGTTGGTCAGTATGGCGAGAGCCAGGATGCCCAGGAATGCTCCCATAGCGCTACCCCGGCCCCCGAGCATGCTGGCGCCCCCCATGATGCACGCTGCTATCACGAGCAACCCCGTCTGCTGCCCCATGTGAATCGTCGAGGAGTTCAGGCGAGACGCCAGAAGCACGCCTGACACAGCCGTGAGGAGGCCGCTCAAGACGAAAGCCCAGAAAACAGGGCGGTCCGCTTGAATTCCGGCCAGCCGGGCGGCCTCCTTGTTACCCCCGACAGCGTAGAGATTGCGCCCGAAGCGAGTATACTTTAGCAGTACGTGAAAGATGCCCACGAACAGCGCCATGATGATCGTAGGGATCGGCACTGGTCCCGCACTTCCAGCACCAAGAACCTTGAACCACTCCACTTGGCCAGGAATCGGCTGCTGTTGCGTGTAGGTCAACATCGCGCCGTACACTACAGTCATCGTACCCAGCGTAGCAATGAACGGCACGATCTTGCCTTTCGTTACCAGCAATCCGTTGATAGTTCCTACCGCCAAGCCCATCCCTATTGCGGCTAGCACAGCGATGCCGACTCCATAACTCTGCAGTCCCATCGCCAAGGCTGCAGCCATAGCAAGGACTGAGCCGACCGACAGATCGATGCCACCCGCGATGAGGACCACTACCTGCCCGAGAGCAACGATCGTGTCGAACGACACCTGCCGCGCGACGTTATGGATATTCTCCGTGGATAGGAAACGATCGGCGTTCAATATCGAGAACACAATAATCAGGCCCACCAAGACAACGAGGATAGTCTGGTCGGTCAAGATGCGTAACAGCTTTTTTGAAAGGCTCATCTCGCTCATCTCTGCTCTCTCCTACTCTCTCACTCTCGATGTACCAGTCACCGCAACATGTCCGCTTTGAACAGAATCTCAGTCCACATTTACCGCCGCCTGAGCAGCGTGTCAGTCCACACGATAACCAGGAAGACAATCCCCTTGCCGATCCACTGTGCGTCGTACGGCACGCCAGCAAGGACCATTACATTGTTCAAGATGCCAAGTACGATAACCCCAACCACCGTCCGCAGCACTCCTCCAGATCCACCGAAAAGGCTCGTCCCACCCAGCACAACCGCGATGATCGAATCAAAGTCCATTCCGACAGCCCCACTCGCTCGCGTAGAGTTGAGCCTGGAAGCCATTATGAGCCCGGAAATCCCGGCCATGAACCCGCATGCGGCAAAGGTGACAACCTTGACAGGCTTGACCAAGATGCCGGACAGGCGCCCAGCCTCCTCGTTGAGGCCCAAGACGTACAGGTATCTTCCGTAGCGCGTACGCCGTAGCACGAATTCAAGAACTAGGGCCAGTACCAGGAACAGGATTACAGAGTAGTGGAGGAAGCCGAAGGCTTGACCGCGTCCCAGTACGTTAAACGCAGGGATCGTTCCATACCACGTCTTGGCCTGGGTGAGAATCAAGGCGACAGCGTAGATTAGGGTCTGGGTACCGAGCGTAATCAAGAAGGGATTGGCCTCAGTCAGCACCACGATCAGGCCGTTGATGACGCCAATCAGTGTCCCGGTCAGCAGACCGGCTATCAGGGACGGCCACAGACCGAAACCCGCAATCTGTAACCCGATCGCCACAATGCCCACGAACGGCACTGACATCGCAACAGACATATCGAAATTACACGTGATTAGGAGCAACGTCTGACCCAAGGCCACGATGCCAAGGACGGAGACCGCCCAAAGGATGTTGAGCAGGTTCCGGGGCGTCAGAAAGACCGGAGACAGGAAACTGCCGGCTACCACGAGCAGAATCATCAACAGTAGCGTGATCTGGTCCCGGGCAGACCGCCGGACCCAATCCCACGCTCGGTCCAGCACACCTCCCCCGTCAAACTGCCCTGTAACGGCGTTCGCGGATTCCTTCACAGTGGGGTTTGCTTGGTTTACCATCTAGTCCTCCCCAGTTGCTGCGCGCATAATGCCTTCCTCAGTAGCCTCTTCCCGAGTGAACTTGCCGGTGATCCGGCCCCGGTGCATGACCAACACACGGTCGCTCATTCGCAGGATCTCTCGTAGCTCCGAGGATATCATCAGTATGCCGATACCCTCTCCCGCAAGATCACACATCAGGCTATGGATGAAGGCCTTCGCACCGACGTCAATCCCCTGCGTTGGCTCGTCCAGCAGCAGAACAGCAGAGTTGGTCGCCAACCACTTGGCGATGACCACTCGCTGCTGGTTGCCTCCACTGAGGTAGGCAACATCTTGGTCTATCGAAGGGGTGCGTACCTGCAGTTGGTCCACATACTTTTTCGCCAGCTGTCTCTCGGCGCGCTCATTGACGATTCCGACAGAGGAAAGCTCCCTGAGTCGTGGCAGGCTGATATTGCGCTTGACTGAGGTCCCGCTCACGAGCCCGTGACCACGTCGATCTTCCGGTACCAGTCCGATCCCTTGCCTAATCGCTTGAGCCGGATTCTCGGCTTGAAAGCGTTTCCCTCGCAGTAGAACCTCACCACTGTCGCAAGACTCTGACCCGAAGAGCACGCTTGCGAGCTTACTACGACCAGACCCTGCCAGTCCGAACATCCCCAGAATCTCGCCCCGCCGAAGCGTGAGCGATATGTCCTCCAGAAACCCGCGCTTGTACAAGTTGCGCACCTCCAGGACTGGCTCACCAATCGCCACAGTCCGCTTCGCGAAGAGACCTGAGGCAGCCTTGCCTATCATCATCGAGATTGCCATATCGATCGATAGGTCGTCTATCGGCTCAGTGCCCACTAGCCGACCGTCCCGGAGAACGGTGACTCTGTCAGCAATCTTGAATACCTCTTCGAGTCGATGGGAAATATAGATGACGGCAACCCCACCTGACTTGAGAGCCTCGATAGCGTGGAACAGCAGCTCTGCTTCATGATCAGTCAGCGGCGCCGTTGGCTCGTCCAGGATTACAATCTGCGCGTCCACCGACATGGCTCGCGCAATTGCCACCATCTGTCGTTCGGCGACAGAGAGATCGGACACCGCGTTCCTCGGCGAGATGCGCACGTGTAGCCTGTCCAGCAGCACTCGTGCGTCATGGTTCATTTTCGCATAGTCTATCAACCCGAGTCGATTGCGTGGCTGTCTCCCAAGGTAGATATTCTCTGCCACGCTGAGGTGGAGCACCAGGTTCGGTTCCTGATGCACAGGCACAATGCCCAGGTCCAGGGCCTGGCTCGGGTGCGTCATAGACACAAGCTTGCCGCCGAGAAAGATCTCGCCCGAGTCTGGGATGTACGCTCCACTGAGCACCTTGATCAGTGTCGACTTGCCTGCGCCGTTCTCACCCACGAGACCGTGCACTTCCCTCGAGTGGAGTTCGAAATCGACCTCATCAAGTGCACGCACTCCTGGGAAAGCCTTTGTGATGCCTTTCATACGCAAAAGAAGACTGCCCATCGATGCCTCTCCTAACTTGGACTCAAACGTGCGTCGCGAACCAGAGAAATGGTACCGGCCACTGATGGAAACCTCCCTTTCGAACGTGTCGACAGCTTCCCACTGCCAGATGAGGATGCTCTGGGCGAACTAGAGAGCGTCACTCTTCCAGTGGTGACGGACCAAAACCTCTCCAGATATCCAGCATGTACAGGTAGTTCTCGAGCGGCACGCCTTCGAACACCGAGTTACAGGTCCCAAATATGTAACCGCCGCCAGAGGAGCAATGTTCCAGGCAATACCGCGCACTCTCAGCAATCTCCTCCAGTGGCCCCTGCTGCACCTTGGCGACATTCACGTTTCCTATCAAACACACCTGGTCTCCAACAAGCATCTTCACTTTTGCTATGTCCACGCCGGCAATAGGATCGATGGAATGCAGTGCGTCAATCTCAGGCGCGACGAGCCGATCCAGTATGGGCATAATGTCCCCATCGGTGTGCTTGATGATATATGCACCGTAGCTCTTTAGCGCCTCTACCTGGCGATAGTAAAACTGCCCAATGAAGCGATCCCACATCTCGGGCGACATAAATGGCCCCGAGTTGAAGCAATAGTCAGCACACATCGTGATCACTTCGACACCGGCATCGATCAATCGCTTGCCGCGCTCAATGGTTTCGTCACACTGCCTCGCTGCGTAGTCAATCACCTCGTCCGGCCGGTCGTGGAGATCGTAGACGAATACCATAAAGTCGTCACCATCAGGAATCCGGAAAGTGTTGTCAGCCTCGGCAGTCAAGAGGTAATCTTCACCCCCGATGCGGCGCAGAATATGAATGGTCTCGACCAAATCATCCAGTGTCGGATAGAACCGAGGCCTGATAAACGGGTACTGTAACTTGGCGGATGCCATCAGGTACGTCTCGGCTCGCTCGTGCAGGAGCCGGTGCCGTTGGGCACCCGAAGCCTCCTGCAGATCCTTGCACGTGATCCACCTCCGGCCAAGGAGATGCTCGGTTAACTCCATCGACAGTTCGAAGGTCGGAGGACGATAGCTGGTGACCTCACGCTGCAGAGCTGTCAAACCCCAGTCTCTTGGTTTCATGTTCATAGTGACTTCCCGGCTAAGGCCTGCACCCGCATGACTGTCGGATTATCAGGTTGGATTCCAAAATATGCACCTTGTCGCTCGGCTCGCGACCCTTGATACGCTCGAGCAAGAGCCTTGTTGCCAGAGTCGACATCTGCGATGAAGGTTGACAGACAGTGGATAGCGGGGGAACTGCTACGTCCATCCACGCTACTTCATCATAGCCGAACAGAGCCAAGTCATCAGGAATACGTCGTCCCACTTGTCTGGCAGATTGTAGAACTCCAATCGTCGTGGACTCACTGGTGGCAAAGATGGCATCGACGTTGGCCTCCAGGATGAGCTCTAGAGAATGTTCGACAGACGTGCGGCCTGCAAAGTCCGTCTCCCGCACCAGATCCGGGTCGTATAGATCATTCTCGAGCAACGCACGCCGGTAGCCATCAAAGCGATACGCGGCGTTTATGCCCTGCAGTGGGATAGTGACCAGCCCAATGCGCTTGTACCCGTGGTCGATAAGGTGATTAACTGCCCTGAAGGAAATCTCTTCATTGTCTGTCACTACGCTCTCAATTCCAGGAACACTGCGCTCGATGGCAATCACAGGCACATTGCGATTCGTGTCTTGGAGATGCTCGTAGGATTCCGTAAATGCGGGTGCAACAATGACCCCATCGACGCGCTTGGAAAGTAGGGTATCAAGAGATCGCTTCTCAACCTCGAAATTCTCGTCAGTCGTGATCAGGAAGGTGTCAAATCCTGCTTCCTGGGCCACCCTCTGGGCACCCCGCACGAGAGGGGGCCAGATGGGGCTGTGGGCATTGCTGAATACCAGAGCGATTGACTTGGTCTCACCTGTACTGAGGCTGCGCGCCACAGAGTCGGGCTTGTAGCTTAACCGTTCAACCGCACTTTCGACACGCTCTGTCAGTTCAGGGCTTACATATCTGCTATCATTGATCACGGCTGACACAGTGGCGACAGACACATCTGCCAGTGCTGCCACGTCGCGAATTGTGGGTTTACTCATCCTGGCCGTATTCCTTGAAGAAGTAATCGGTTACCTAAACGGTTACCTAACCGGTTACGTCAGTATACCACAGCCCAGTGTGCTTGTCAAGGGGGAGAATCAATCTGAACTGAATCTACCGATCAAATCCCGAGTCTTGATCTGTGCTATCTGGTTCGAGTGGCCTTGACAGCCGTACAAAATGATGTTATAGTGTACGGCAGAGAGGTGTGCTATGGAAAGGACCAAGCTAACCGTTCGCGTGCCCAGCGAGGTGCTGGAAGGGGCCAAGCGGTACGCCCGTGACAATCGTACCACTTTGACCCGGTTGGTCTCAGAGTACCTGCGACAGTTGACTGCCCCAAGCGATCCTCTGGCCGGTGCCCCCATCGTTCGGCGTCTATCCGGATCGCTCTCCCAGGACGTATCGGTGGAGGACTATCGGGAGCACCTGGAGCGAAAATATGGCGCGGAAGCCCAAGGTTCTCATTGATCTCAACATCATCCTCGACGTGTTGCAGAAACGGGAACCGTTCTATGCCGCGTCCGCCCGCGTCCTGGCTTGTGCTGAGACAGGTCTGGTTGAGGGTATCGTGGCAGCTCACACCCTGACTACCTTGTTCTATCTGGTCGCCAAGGATCAGTCTGTGGAAAGGGCACGGATTGCCCTCACAGAGTTGTTGCAGTTTCTGTCGGTAGCATCTGTCGGCCACGCCACCATCGAACAGGCGTTGAACCTCCCCTATGGCGATTTCGAGGACGCCGTCCAGATGATGGCTGCCGTGCAGGCTGGTGCCCAGTACCTGGTCACCCGGAACGTGCAGGATTACAAGGCTGGCCCATTGCCGGTACTCCGGCCGGCTGAATTGCTGGCTTTGCTATAGTGTGGTGTGGCTCTCGGAAGTGAACTCGCTTGAAGGCCTGATCCTCGCCTGTCTATACTCCTCAAGAGCGGCCAGCAAGTCAGTTTCATTCTCTGCGATGGAATCGAGCGCGCCATGGATCATGGGATTGAGTTTTGCCCCGAGAAATGCATATGCCGTGCGCATGTCTGTCTGCAATCCAATGATCAGTTTGTCCCGCTGCAGGAGATGCTTCTGGCTATATGCCATGCCCAATTCAACGCAAGCTCCTTCGTCGGGAACCCGGCCATCCAGCACAAAGAGAAAGATATCCGCTTCGAGAATCCTGTCCCGGTCCAGTGCGAATATGGCCTGGCATAGTTCATCACCGCTCATTTCATCGTAGGGTGGGTTCCCGAGTTCCACGCCATCTCGTTGGGGCAGGAATACCGTAAACCCTCGCTCTTCCAATTCCAGAGTCAATTGCAGGTTGAATGCCGTCTCTGCCTGGCAGAACAACGGCGCAGCAAAGTAAATCAGCATGGCCTCCTCCTTGTATGTCCATGTCGTACGTGTCACCCTTCTAATAACCGTTCAGCACCACCGGCAGGCAGATGGTGCGCACCGTCGACGCGAAACTGCCTCATATGAGCTGGCGTGCGCGCTGGCTCCAGGCCGGCGTGCCCAGTTCCCTGGCCTGGCCCTCTTGAATTGGATCACGCGCTTTCGCCCTGTCTCACGATAACGGACGAGAAGAAGCGTTCCTGAAATTCGGTCAGCGCCCGAATCTGCTCATCACTATAGTGCGTGCCTTCCGGAACGAGCACCAGTTTATCGTCGTCGTCATCCGTTCGATGGACAACGGCGATACAGCGCCCCTCGAACCGATCTAGAGGTTCAGACACGCCCAATACGTATGCGTCCAGTTCCTCTCCATCCGCAGCAACGACGCCGGGCACGTACCCATAGTTCAGCGGGTAGATGAAACCCCACTGCGGATGCCTGGACCCGAGTGGTCTGTCTATCTCGACAGTCACCATCGTGTTCAGAAAACGGTTCGTCTCCACGTCCATCGAGCTTTCTCCCTGCTTCCCGTGGGCTTATTTGATTATACTGTCTGTCGGCGGCCTGCACCATTTTGCCTCTGGCTCTTGATGGGCGGCAACCACGACGAATCCCACTTCAAGGATGACGGGATCAATGTGGTGAGTCGCATCTGCGAGCTGCGTCCTGATTGCAGGTGCGTGGGTTTCGCCAGGACGGACATCCCCCTGATGCCGGGCATCCCCCTGATGCCTGGTATCAGCATCCGTATGTGGCACCCGACCGGCGGCGCGCCTTACATCAAGTCCTACCGCGGCCATAAGGGCGTGGAGGATGCTACCAAGGACTGGTTGACCGATGCCGTGACGGAGGATGAGGTCAAGTTCATCACGATGCTCCAGTGGGGGCACGTGCACTACAAAGATCTGTTCTGGCATGGGCCGATGGCGGTGATGAACCCCGGCTGCTTTGAGAGCCAGAACATCTACCTGGCCGAGAAAGCGCTCACGCCGGAGATCGGCGCGGTGATCAGCCACACCCGTATGTCTGAGTCAGGCTGGGCCTGCGAGACCCGGCTGCGCTGGCTCCATTACCGTGCGGTCGAGGACGACTACAAGCCGATACAGCACAAAGACCTGAAAGCCGTGGAGACCGTCGAGCCTCTCTTTACACTGAAGGCCGTGGGGTGCACGGCTTGAGATAAACGCTGTTGACTGCGGTGTCTGCCGCAGCTATATCCCATCCTACAGGAGGAAGTACATGGAACTGCAAGTTGCGCTGGTAAACGTTGGGCTGGTGGCCCTGCTCGCCTTCGTGGTCGAGATTCTGGTGGAGCACCTGGTGGGCAAGCCGTTGGAGCAGGCGTCCCCGATGACGCCGCGCTGGTGGCTGATCTACGTGTCGCTGGTCTGCGGCGCTGTGCTGGGGTGGTTCGCTGAGGTCAACGCCTTCGAGGGCCTGGTCCCCGTGCTGGTCGGGCGGATCGTCACGTCCCTACTGGTTGGCGGGGGCTCACAGATTGTGCACCAGGTGGTGAACAAGGCGCGTGACCCGTTGGCGGGCGTGTTCGAGGTGTAGGTGTAGCGAAGCCTCAATGCGAAGGCAGGGGCGGCCCCCAGGGCCGCCCCTGCTCTCTTTATCCCTGTGGATGTTGACTAGCCCAGAGTGGCTTGCCGCCCCGAATCGCGCTGGGTTGTACAGAACCTACTCCACTGGCATCAATGCCCCCTGAAACGATCTGCCGGTACAGCAGCATGCCGATGGCGAGAGTCGGCTCCGGCGAGGGGTTAGCCCACGCTGAGTTGTAGTCGGCGGCTACGACTCGCGATGGAGTTGTGCCTCACGGCTCAGGAAGCCTATCCAGCTATACTTGCTCGAAAAGAGGTCGACAAGTTCCGAAGCAATCCTGGATAACCCTGCCAGTCCTGCTCCAGCAAACGTAATCAATGGTACATCTGAGGCAAGTCCTGCTAGCGCAACTGGCACCGACAGCATTGCACTGGTATTTGCCCAACGTCTGACCTTTGGAAATGTCGACCTTATTCTCTTCCGTAGCTTCTCCTCTCGGCTTCGGAAATCGTGGAGAATATCCGAGGGGTTTATGATGCCTCCAGATTTGTCCCGTCTTCGGGTGATGTCTTCCAAGGTTTCCTTCAATTGCCCAATCTCGTCATAATCACGCCAAGCAAACAGCCTCTTGACGTTGGTTTCGAGTTCGGATAGGTATGAATCTTTACATTCTTGCTCTTTGATGCAATTGTGGCAGCCCTGCTCACCGTTTGAGTCACTGTAGAGTGCATAATCCGGGAAGATCGAAACATTTGGGAGGTAAGCCTCAAACACTGTCTGGAAGCCCCGCGATCTACCTACGTCTGCTCTGTCTGGAAAACCAACCAAGCCAAATTTATATGCACAATAATCGAATGCTGGCCTACTGAACAGACAATGAGCACCCCAGGCCCTTGCCAGTGCTAGGCCTGTGTATATCGTTCCAACGAATGGTGAACAGTACTCATTCCCATCAATGAATAGCTGTCCTGGTACTTCTGCGTCGTTGCCTAGCTTAACACGGTGAGGAAAGACCTCTGCTAGCAGAATACGATCCTTGTCGACTTCTGCTAGAATTGCCTTCTTTAGTTCTGGTGACGCCACCTTAGTGGGATCAACAATCTCGATGATCCCTTTATCTCTGGCAAGGTCAAACACCAACTTAAGAGACTTGACTAGTGCAGGAGCGTCACTTGGCCATCCTGATTCTGATATTGTTCCCCAGATGAAGTCTGTCACTAGGATCTTGTCAGCCCAGAGTAATACGGAAGGATACCGGTAAATCCAATCGAAGTCAAAGTTGCATGCGTCGCATATACCGACTTCCCTTCCGATAGCCAATCCAGTCACTAACACTTTGTTCATTTGCCTCTCCTTGTGAGATTCCTTCGTGGCAACCAATCGACAGGAGGCTGACGACACCCGCATAGCTCGCTGGGCCGGACTATGCGAGACCTACTCCACTGCAACACCAACCACAGTGCAAGAGTGGCAATACGACACGGGGGCGATAGGTCCGATTGGGTCTATGCGGTTGTTAGGCCACAACCTATTCTTTGGAAAAATGTTCTCCACTAACATCATCGCATATCTCTTCAGCCAGGCCAAAGTCGTTGGACGAGCTGAAAATCCACCGATGACTGTCACAAACCTGTAACGCGTTGTAGCCGTACACAACACCGTTCTCGTCAATAGGCATAAAGGCGCAATCCAGCACCTCAAGATCGGTATGGAAAGTTCGTTCGAAAAGGACCACAATACACTTGGGAGTCAATGGAAAGGCAATCTCGATACCTTCAGATCGTAAACCCGAATAACTCCTAACCGGGTCGCTCTTGTGAGCCCGCCTAACAACTGGATTATCTGATGTGTAGAAAGGTTGATCAGTCTTGTTGATTCCAACAATCCAAATGTGGTTGAGCAAGATTTCGACAATACTCTGCACCGCGTCAGGGTCTTCGATAGATGCTATCTGGTCTAACTTTGCTGTCCCCTCTTTGTCTGCAGATAACAAAGCACTCAATGAAGCATCTGGCCTTAGCGGAATACCGTGTTTCTGTTCGAACTTCTTTGACAGATGAGAAAACGCTTCCTCAATTTGATTCAGTACTTCAATGTTTGCATTGCGGAGCCATCGTGTTCTAAGAGTTTGCAGGGCAATGAAGAAAGCCAAGTTCTTCTTCTGCTTATGGTTGACTCGCCTACCACTATCGGCAGTACTCAATATATCATCAACCCACCCAGGGTAATTACCGTCAACCATACGTGCGAAAGCGTGCTCAAGAGCCTGATCACTCTCACTTGGCAAGTCGTAAAAATACTTCTCAGCAGCGACGTTATCTACAGTCGTCCTGAATTTTCTCCCAACGTGTTTATCGAATACAAACAAATACCTGCGATTACGCGCGAAATACCTGAGATAAGACCTTGGAACGTAATGCTGGATTTTGACTCTATCTGGCATGACAATTTCTCTCAGAATCCCAAGCACTGCACAAGCGGCTGTACCTCATCCAGCCCCGACAGTCCCTTCCACTGCACAAAAACACCCGCTCCAACCTTGCGGGCGGGCGGGTGACGAAATCCTTCAGTCTTTGCCTCCTTGGTGTTCCTGCTACCTCGGCCTTACGCAGTGGGCGCTGTTTCTGATCCCACACATATTATATTGCAATACCATCCAGATGTCAAGCCCCCAACTTACAGGCAATCAGCGAGTGACCAGGCGGCGCGAGCAGGCTGTGCCACCCACTTAGCGTTGCTCGGCGTTTCGTCCGACCATGACGATACCTCTTGCGGCCTGCCCGTGTCACCAGGCGACGCTCACAACGCCAAGGTTCACTCGCGTCACCTTGTCACTCATTATATTGCCTTTCCAGGCCAGCGCAAATTCGTCTGCCCACTGTCTGTGTGTAGCTTGTGCTGCGAGTCAAGAAAGCCCTCGGCTAGATGGCCCAGGGCTCTGTTCTACCAACATATAGAGAGCGGGGGCGGCTCTGGTGGCCGCCCCCGCTCTCTGTTCCAATGACAAGTCACATCGCGTTAAGATCGCCTGTTCCTCTCAGGCTATCCTTGCACTTCCTCATTCATCGCACTCGGTACCAGTGACAATGACCCGTATGCCGAGGGTCTGCACAACAGGAAACTGCAACATGCGGCTCGGTAGTGACACCGGGACGCTAACCCAGCGACCCTCACTTGGGCTGCCGTCTATACCCAAGAGTTAGCTGAGGCCTGGTCATAATTCATCAAGCGGCCTTCAGGAAAGCCTTGAGGCCGACCCGCAGTGGCATGCTGTGCTCGAAACGATACAGGAGTGCCAGTTGATAGACAAAGACAGCTCCCAGTGCAA
>Ga0180438_10005664_pt1 | contig 17246 bp, 14 predicted proteins | sample SS_ome_12_FD_132455 | JGI IMG/M metagenome (GOLD analysis project Ga0180438, IMG submission 132455) | Hypersaline lake sediment archaeal communities from the Salton Sea, California, USA - SS_3_D_2 metaG | ecosystem: Environmental > Aquatic > Non-marine Saline and Alkaline > Hypersaline >...
AAACCGGCGGCCTCGGCGATGGCGTTCATCAGGTCGATGTCAAAGCCGACGATCTCTTTGGTCTGCTCGTCAACGTACTCGAACGGCGGCCAGGTGGCGTCCGTGGCCACAGTGATCGAGAGCTTGGGCTCGGGCGTTGGTGCTGCGGTTGGCGGCACCGCCGTGGGCTTGGGCTCGGGCGTTGGTGTGGCCGCTGGCTGGCAGGCCATGAGCACCATGCCCAATGCGACAGTCAAAGTGAGAATGGTCCATAGCTTACGTTTCATTGCTCCTCCTCCTGCTTCTACTTGGCTCTACAATCCCTACACCATGTGGGCCCCTGGATCTGGTCCCTCACAGCGCATGCCCCGTGCCCTGCTATGCATTGATGTGAACGCGATCACCTCCTTACGCTGGAGGAAGTGTCACACAAAGAGCGGTCGGCAGTGGACTCTGCAGCTGCCACAGTGCACGCCGCCCGTCTCCGCGTCGCTTCTTTCACCGTGATGCCGCCACGGCGCCTGCACTCCAAGCAGCAATCAAAAGAGCGCTTCATCGATGCCGAGGAAGCCTGCCCTGACAACACGCATCTGCGGACCGCCCAATGTGTCAGCAAAGACACAACGGCCCGGAAGACTTTCGGTCTGGATGCGCAGTGTCACGGCCACAAGCCGATGACAGCATCGCGCTAGGCAGCAGACGGCTTCGCTCTGCAAGAGACAGCGCTGTCCGTACAGTCTATTATACCGCAACCCTGGGACCTGTCAAATAAACTGTTCTATTTGATACCTTCAGTGATTCGGGATCGGGCAATGGGGTTTCTTAGCGCGCGGGGATGAAAGCGGGTGGTTTGGCCCGCAAATGCAAAGGGGCGACCTCAAGGCCTAGGCCGCCCCTTCGATGTATGGCTCCTATGCTCATCGACCGCCCTGGTCGATCACCCCGCAAAGGGCACGATTTTCACCGTCCCAAGGTCAGTGACCTGACCCGCCTGCACCTCAGCGATGATCTCTGCGCCGCCTTGCTGGATCAGGACCGGGCCGCCTGGGCTCAATATGCCCAGTGCGTAGCGCTGAGGCTCAACGTCGAGGAACACAAAGTAGCCCGTGGCGTCGCTTTCGACCCGTGGATCGTTGGCCGCGTCCAGTGCCGCCACGCCCATGCCCTCCTCGCCCTCAGGCCGGATGATGGTGGCCAGGTACATGACCTGGCCCGCCGCTGGCTCGCCGTTCATGGTCAGCATGCCCTGCACGATGCCCAGGCCCGGCTGTGGCGTGTTGTCCCGCGGCAGAAGGTTGGGCGTCGCCGCGGCTGGGGTTGCGCTGGCCCGGGGCGTTGGTTCAGGAGGGCGTGGCGTGGGCGTTGCCTGCGCACATCCCACCAGCACTGTGGCGGTCAACAACAGAAGCATACAAGCCAGACGTGACTTCATTCTTGTGGATTCTCCCGAGCTAAAGGCAGAGGGCCACCAGAACCACTCCTCTGATGGCCCTCGCGAGTTGTTTCGTTTCTGACGGTGGCTTCTTCAGCCCAACGTGCCTAGAAGTTAAAGCCGCCGTAGGTCATGAACTGATCGCCCGCCGCCGAAGGATTGATCTGGTTGACGATCATCACGATCTTGGCACCAGCACCGGCCTCACAGACGACGGAGCCGACGTACTTGTTGCTGCCCCAGGCCCCACCGGACTGGATGGAGTTGTACGAGTCGCCCGGATTGATGGTTCCGCTCTCCGAAGGAGGCGCGAACGAGCCAGCGGTGTTGGCACCGTAGCTGCAGGTGATGCTCGCGGCGCTGCCGCCGACGTTCATGACCTGGAAGCCGGTGAAGTAGCCGCTGTTGTTGGCCATGATCAGCGGGCCGCTGACCTTGTTGGTGGCCCCGGCCGGATCAAAGCCGTTGTAGGCTGTGCCCAGCGCTATGGGGGTCATGTTTACCTGGTTCACGATGGCGACCACATCCTGCGTGGCGCTGATGGTGGCGGAGCCGACGTACTTCTGCGTCCACTGGCCACCAGCCTGCAGGAAGGTGTGGGATGCGTTGGGCGCCAGGGTGACGCTCTCGCTGGTGGGTGCAAAGCTGCCCGCAATGTTGGTGCCAAAGTCCGCCGTCACCGTGGCGCTTCCCGTACCCACGTTCTGTACCTGGAAGCCAGTGTAGTAGCCACTGTTGTTGGCCATGACCAGCGGCAGGCTGACGGTCATCGATCCACCGGCGAAGCCATTGTAGCCCATCATGTTCTTGTATGTCTCGCCCACCTGCATCACGGTGGCGACGATGGGCTGGTCGCTGGTTACCACAGCGGAACCGACGAAGGTGCTGCCCAGGTCGGTCATGTCATGCTGGTCGAAGGTGTGCGCCGCGTTGGGCTGGATGCTCACACTGGGCGATGTGTAGGCCGTCCCCGAGCTGCCGGGAATGTACTGTACCGTCACCGACGCCGGCGCCGTGCCTACGTTCTGCACGTTGAACCACGTGTAGTAGCCGCCGTTGTTGCGCATGATCAGGGGCAGCTTGAACGGCGTGCCACCCTGGGCAAAGCTCTCCGTCGAAGCAGCATACTGCGGTGAGTTGCCCAGCGTGTTGGCAATGGCCACCAGATCCGGCGTGCCGGACTCGATCACCACTGACCCATTAAAGCCGTCCGCTGCGTGGATGGGGAAGTAGGTCTTGGAGCCCATGGCCGGAACAGTATCACCCACGGCGGCAATGGCTTCCGTCCCATCCTGGTTGTAGTAGTGGATGGTGATGCTCGCATCTGAGGCCGATAGGTTCTGTACCTGGAAACCGCTCGTCCAGGTGATGCCCTGAGCCGAAGCGGCTGGAACCAGGAGCACAGAAACCAGAAGGGCCGCAGTCAAGAGCAATGCGAGTTTCTTCATAATCGACTCCTTTCTGTCTTTGAACGCAGTCTTGTGCACATACAAAGCAAGTATAGCAGGATCGCTGCTAGGTTTCAATAGCCCTTTAGGAGTATCTTCGCCCAGGGAAGGCACTCTAGCCGTCAGAATCCACGGTGGCTGGCGCCCGCAGGCCGGCGGTATCACAGCAGCAGCGCGCCAAGGCCGAACAGGACATCGTACAGTGTCCAGATCAGCCTCATCGCAAGAGCGACCAGCAGCGGCAGCGGATCAGCGAGGAATATGCCAAGGAGCAGGGTGAGCGAAAGCTCTTTGACGCCCAGGCCGCTTGGACTCAGCAGCGTGAGATATGAGATAAGACTGGACAGCACCCAGACGCCGATGGTGGCGGGCAGATGCGCGACGCTGACATCCGTGAAGAGTTGAGCCATAGCAAAGAGCCCGACTCCGCTGACCAGCCAGATGGCGACGTAAATGAGAGCCCATAGTAGGGTAGTGCGGTACGTCAGCTCGGTCGGGCAAGACTCCCCGCGCAGACGGTTGAGCATCTTGTCGATCACCCTCGGGTGGAGAGTGATGACATTCAGGATACAGGCTGCTGCTGCCAGACCCCAGCCCTGGCTTCTCGGCAACAGACCGAGCGCAGGTGCAGCAAGTGCTGCTAGGGGCAGCCCCGTAGAGATGACCAGCCACATCTCGAGCAGGCTCCCAAGGGCCGCGACACGAGCAGGCACCTCCCAGTCTCGATAGGCATAGGCTCGGCCAGCTATCACCCACAGCATGCCGGCAGGGATGCGGCGCAGCAGGTTTGTCACGCCATAGATCCTGGTATGTCGCCGCAGGGGCAGTCGCTCTGATAGGGAGTTCATAATCAACTGCCATGCGAACACTACGATCAACGTCTGGAGAACGTACAGCGCAGCGGAGGCCACGATGCGGGAATAGCGGATCTGCCACGGATAGGCTCTGAGAGCATCCCAGCTCTGATGGGCCTTCCAGCCCAGGAAGATGATCGATAGCAGCAGCACAAATGCCGATGCAACCCGATGCCACGAGGGCTTGCTCAGAACGAGCGCACGTAGGCCTGTGGACTGCGGTTTCACCACCGCATCAGGGCTGCGCCCACGATCACAGATGGCCTCCGGCTGTGTCTCCGACTGCGCGGCCCCAGTTCGCCGGGGACTACTGCTGTCAGTCACGATCGAGGAGAATCCTCAACGCACCGGTGAGATTGTGCCACAAGTGCTGTAGATTGCGGGCGTTGGTCAAACGGTTGATGTTCATGCGGATGTTGAGCAGGTTCCGCGGGGACAGTTCCACGGCGCGGCGGAACTTGGCCCACAGGTGCTGGATTTCCTCATCGGGCAGTCCGCTGATGTTGTAGAAGATGGTGGCCTCTTCCGGCTTGTCAGGATCGGAACTAAAGGCCTCGTCCCAGTCCAACTCTGCGCTCTTGTCCACGTACCGCTCGTAGAACGCCGTGCCGGGATACGGGGTGACGATGTTCAGCGAAACACGGTCGGGCTGGATGCGGCGTGCCAGATCAATCGACTGCTGTACTGTCTCGGGTGTCTCGCCGGGGGCGCCAATCATGAAGCAAGCGCAGCGACGAAGGCCAGCGCGGCGCGTGACTTCGAAGGCATTGACGATCTCATCGACCGTGATGCGCTTATTCAGTGTCTTCAGGATCTCCGGTGAACCTGACTCGACGCCTATCAAGACCATCGAGCACCCAGCATCTTTCATCATTTTGGCGGTGTCATAGTCCATGCGCTTGACGGTGGACGAACACACCCAGCGGATCCGTTCCAGATGCCGCTCATGAATGCCGTTGCAGAATTCCGTCAGACGATCCTTACGCAGGGTGGTCAACTCATCGGCAAACTCAAAACCCAATACACCAAAGCGATCGACCACTTCTTCGATCTCATCGAGCACACTGCTGGCGCTGCGCATCACACAGCGGTGTCCTCCCCAGACTGCGGCCGTAGAGCAAAAGGCGCAGTCGTGGGGACAGCCACGCGCGCTATACAACATCGTTCTCTTGCGGATATGAGGCGGAAAGGAAAGTCCCGCCTTGTAGATGTCCATGGGCATCAGGTCGCGCGCGGGAAATGGCAGGTCGTCAAGATTGAGGATGCGGGGGCCCTGCTCATGGTGGACGATCTGTCCATCGACTTTGATGCTGGTGCCTGGCAGGCCCTCAAGGGAACTGCCACTATCCCAACGCCTCACGACATCCAGGAACGAGTGCTCGCCCTCATTGCGGACCACGACGTCCACGTTGGGATCGGCTATCACCTCTTCGGGGCACACCGTGGCATGCACGCCGCCGACCGCGATCCTGATCCTGGGAGACTGCGCTCTGGCTGCTGCAGCCAGTCGGAGCACGTTTTTGACTGTTACGGTCATGGTTGTCAGGCCAAGCACGTCGGGCTCGTACTCCTTGATGTACTGAGCCGTTTGATCGAGGCTCATCCTCAGGGAGCAAGCATCCAGTATGCCAACGTCGCTGAAACCCTCTTGGCGCAACACCGAAGCCAGATAGCCAAAGCCCAGCGGTTGGGCAGTGGTATTCGCCTTTGGCAATGGCGGAGCAACGAAAAGAATCCTCACTTGACATCCTCCTCCACCCTGAATGGGTTGGCTGGGCGCCTAACAGGAGGCATCGGGGGCTCCTCAGGCATCAGTAGGCCATATAGTCGGGGTGCCCGCGACAGCGCTGGCAGATTGTCCACACATCACAGGACCGTGCGCGCTTCTGCCCGACTGTCCGGCGTGCACTGACATAGCTGGGGCCATTCCAGATGGCACGCACTGTGCGTTGGTTGACGTTTCCAAAATCATACTGCGGATCGTGCAGCCAGCAACACGGGGAAACCCCCCCGTCCCAATTGATAACCATCAACTCCCACAGATCGCTGCAGTCCCAGGTGTTTTGCAGCTCCAAATCATAGCTGTAGCAGCTATATGTCGGGTCCGCCGGCAGCCATTGCTCGGCCTGTTCAGCGTCTCGTGTGTCAATGACCAACGTGCCGGTCACGAAGGCATCTACGCCTGTCGCATGGGCCATGCTGCGCACGCGATCTACTTCGTCCTCATTGTGTTTTCCCACCAGCATGCGCCAGATGACAAAGGGCGTCCGGCTCTGCAGCTTCCGCCTGGTTTCGAGCAGCATCTCTAGGTTGCTCAGTACCGTTTGCAGGTCACCCCGCTGCCGATATGCGGAGTAGGTTGCCTGGGTTGCTCCGTCGATGGATACCACCAGCTGCGACAGCCCCGAACTGACCAAACGCTGAGCCATTTCCTCGTCAAGGTAGTTGAGGTTGGAGCTCAGCCCAACGCTGATGCGCCGCTGGCTGACGTACTCGATCATGTCAAATATGTCTGGGTGCAGCAGGGGCTCGCCCCAGTTATACAGTTCGACGCGATACGCGTACGGCGCGATTTCGTTCACGATCCGTTCTAGGTCCTGTAAGGTCATTCGACCCTGAGGGCGTGCCAGAACGCCGCGCCCTGTCGGACACAGTGGGCAGCGCAGGTTGCAGATGTTGATCGGATCTATAAAGTACTTTGGCGGCATGCCGATCACGCGATCGCATCGCAGCAAGCGCTGTGCCTTAGTCAGCATGAGGTTTGCCAGCTTAGGCGGCGTGGTGCAGCGAATGAACTCTCTGGCATGGTAGGCGCGTATCTGAAGACGATCGCGATCCAAGGGTCCTGGCATCAGCTCTGTGCCTCACCACGGCGACTGCTGGCGATCAGTTGGTGATGTACTCGAGCGTGCATGGCTGCTATACCCTCGCTTGTTCACACATTACCATGCTCAATCTGCGCCGTCCTTGGTAGCAAAGACGGTCATGGCAAAAGTGACGTTGAAGTAGCTGAGCAGGATGAAAGGCGGCCGGGTCAGCAAGCGTGGCACGCGCGACCGGTTGAGGGCCAGCAATGCCCTCTTCAACGGCCCTTCGGGCAGCTTCTCGTCGAGCAGGAACTGCACGCTGAGTGCAAAGGGCGCATAGCCCAGGGTGTCACTGCGCATGCGCCGAATGCGCAAGCCGGCGTCCTCAAGAAAGCGCGTCAGCGTGGGCGGTGAGTATATATACAGGTGCCGCGGCGCATCGTACCCCACCCAATAGCGGCCAAAGAGCTTTGCGTCCCAGGTCGCAACGTTGGGCACGCGTACCAGGAACAGACCGCCCGGTTTGAGGATGCGGTGTACCTCGGCGAGGGTGGCCGTGGGATCGTGTACGTGCTCCAGAACGTCCCACATGGTCACCACATCGAAGAAGCCATCATCATAGTGGACATCGACCAACTCACCGACAGTGGCGTTGATCCCGTAGCGCTCGCAAGCATACTGCACCCCTGTTTCGCTGATGTCAACGCCGTACAGCTCCCACGAGCCAAAGTGGCTCATCATGTTCAGGAAATTGCCTGTCGCACAACCGACATCGAGGAGTCGCCCGCTGTTAAGCTTCGCTGCGCTGAGGAGGCGAGCGCGCTTCCAGTAACCGTAGGAGCGGTCCAGGCGGTTGATCCAGGATGGCTCGTCCTGCGGCGTGACGGTGTAGGGCTCGTACTCTTCAGGGTAGTAGAAGGCGATCTCTTCCGGGGTCGGCCGCGGGTTGAGATACAACAGCCCACACTGGCGGCAGCGCACCAGGCGGAACGTGCCCGGCAGCTTCATCAGGCGATCCTGTTCCATGTAGACCAGTTCGGTGTCGTTGGCACCGCACAGATTGCAGTTCGTTTCTTCCATGCGCTAGGCAACCTCTAGGTTCTCACGGTAGCCGTCATAGAGCCCTCTGACCATAGGCCCGGCCACGGCTGGCCCGCCGCTGAGTGCAGTGGCCGCCGCTGTGCTCAGTGTATTGAGCCACAGGTAAGCTCCCGTCAGCCAGCGGTGGGGGCCGTGCGGATACCTGCGGTAGAAGATGGCGCGGCTTCTGGACTTGAGATAGGCGATGTGGGCGCGATCCTTCTGCGCGCTCAGTGAGACCTTGTGCCACATGCGCGCCCGGGGCTCGCAGACAATGCGATATCCGGCGGCGCGGCTCCGCTGGCAGAAATCGGCGTCCTCGTAGGTGAAGAAAAACCGCTCATCCAGCAGGCCTACCGATCTCAGCACTTGGCTCTTGACCAATGCGCCGCACAGGGTCACATAGTCGACGTCAAAGGGCTCGCTGAATTGTCCCACATCCACCTGGTCACGGCCCACGCTCAGCGGCACCGGCAGCCAGGGATGGATCCGATCACCGAGACGCCAAATGCGATCGCGCTGCTGATAGTACAGGATCTTGGGGGCGACGATGCCAATCCGCTCGTCGCCCTGCACGCAGCCAACCAGCAGCCCCAGCATCTCCGGATCCACGGATGTGTCGTTGTTCAAGACAAAGACGTGGTCGGCACCCCTGTCCAGGGCATGGTGCAGCCCGACGTTGTTCCCGGCGGCAAATCCTAGGTTGCTGGAGTTGGCCAGGAGCTCTATGCTGGGAAAGCGGCGTGCCAGGTACTCCGGCGAGCCATCGATAGAGCCGTTGTCGACCACCAGAACGCGGTAGTTGTCATACTCGGACTGCAGCACCGATTCGACACACTCTGCCGTGTCCTGCTTCAGGTTCCAGTTGAGGATCAGCACATACACCAGTGGCTGAGACATGGCACAGACACTCCGCTTTTGGCCCCCACAAACGTGCCCATTATAATGGGTGCAGATGCCCAGGTCAAAGCCCATGTGGGCGCACCCAAGCAAGCGTTGTCGTCAGCCCTTACCCTGCCGGAAGCCATGACGCGGCCCCGCATACTGTTCACCTGTGGAAACGAAGCCGCATACGTTCGCAACCTGTTGGTTCGCCGCGCGCTGCAGCAGCAGTTTGATGTCACCGAGGTCACGGACGACCAGCCGGGCTCTTTGCTGGTGCGCAACTTCAGGCTGCTGCCGCGTGTGGTGCGCGCGCTGAGGACACCTCACGATCTCGTCTTTGCCGGTTTCTATGGCTACTTCTTGACCCTGATCCTCACGCGCCTGACCCGCAAACCCGTCCTTCTTGATGCCTTTGTGTCCAACTGGGACACGATGTGCTTTGACAGACAGAGCTTTGAGCCCTACTCGATGCTGGGGCGGCTCGCCTTCAGGCTGGATCGGAGAGCTTGCCTGGATGCGAGCCACTGTCTGCTGGATACGGAGACGCACAGGCGCTATTTCGTCGATACCTTTGGCATTCCCGACTCGCATGTCTCGACCTACTACGTTGGCTACGATGAGAAGCTGTTCTATCCGCGGCCAGCACCGCCTGGCTCTGGGCGGCTGGTGGTGTTCTACTACGGGTCCTACCTGCCACTGCATGGCGTCCAGCACATCGTGCGCGCGGCAAAGCTGCTGGAGTCAGAGCCCGGCATCGAGTTCCGGCTCATTGGCGACGGCATCATGTACCCTCAGGCACGACAGCTCGCCGATCAACTGGGCGTTCAGCGATTGACTTTCCATCCCCCCGTCCCCTACGGCGACCTGCCGGCGGCTATCGCTGAGTCGTCTATCTGTTTGGGCGGTCCATTCGGCTCCAATGACAAGGCCAGGCGGGTGATTGCCAGCAAGACCTTTCAGTTTGTCGCCATGGGCAGGGCGACAATTGTGGGAGACAGCCCTGCCAACCGCGAGGTCTTTACCAATGGCGAGGATGTCATGATGTGTCGCATGGCGGATGCCAAGGCGCTCGCGTCAACCATCCTGCAGCTGTGCCGTGACGCTTCACTGCGTGAACGGATCGCGCAGCGCGGTGGGCAGCACTGCCGGGATGCCTTTGGCAGCCAGCCGCAGGCCCGCGGGCTGCGACACATCATCGAGCGGCTGCTGTGAAAATCTGTCTGGTCAGCCTCGATTTCCGACCCCATCGCACCTCTGGGCACGCCATCTACGGCGAACTGCTGGCCGATGGCCTGTCCGCTGCGGGTTATGAGGTCACCATGGTGGCCTCTCGCCGTGCTGGAGCGCTGCAGCAAGAGGTCAGCAACGGTATCCACGTCCGGCGTGTCGGCATCGGCCCCACGGACTGGATAGGCTTTTCGCTGCGCGCGGCTCGTCTGCTGGAGAGGCTGCAGACCGGGACATCTTTTGATGTGGTGCACTTTCTCGATCTGCACTTTGGCTATGCCTATCGCGGACCATTCGTCGCCACGCTGGTGCAGCCCTTTGGCCAGCGCTTGCAGGCCAAGGGCGGCCTGCCCTACTACCGCAGCCTGCCCAACCTCGTCTTCCGCTTTGTCTACTACACCTTGGCGGGCTGGACGCTCGAACGGTGGGCTGCGCGTCGTGCCGGTGCAATACTGGCAACGAGCCAGGCGGTTTGCGACGCCTACCTGGGCGATCATCCGGCTAAGGCAGAGCGGCTGGTTGTGGTACCGCTAGGGGTTGACGTCAAGCACTTTCAGCGGCGCGACGCAGCCGTGTTGCGCAAGGAGCTGGGCCTTGACGGCAAGCAAGTGCTGTTGTACGTTGGCTTCTCGACGCCGCGCAAGGGGCTGGAGTATCTCGGCCAAGCCCTGGACGACCTGGGGCCTGAGTGCCGGCTGCTGATGGTGGGCCGGTGGGAGCAGGGATACAAGGAGCGATTCCAGCGCTCCTTGAGCCCGCACAGCCGCGAGCGGGTGATCCAGGTGGGCTATGTCCCCGATGCGATGATGCCGCTCTACTACTCATTGGCAGACGTCTTTGTCCTGCCCTCCCTGCTGGAGGGTTTCGGGCTTCCACTGGCCGAGGCGATGGCCTGTGGCACGCCCATTGTCGCTACCACAGCTGGCTCCATTCCCGAGGTCGTGGGCGATGCGGGGCTGCTCGTGCCGGCCATGGATGCGAGTGCCCTGGCTGATGCCCTGCGCACGCTCCTGGCCGACCGTGAGCTGCGCCACACCCTCGGCGCTCGTGGTGTGAGACGGGCCAGGGACATCTACAGCCAGGACAATATGGTGGCTCAGACGCTTGCAGTGTACCGCTCTTACCTCGGCAGCAGGTGAGGTCGACCCTTCGCCGGGCTACTCCCAGGCAGCTTGGCAAAGCGATGGGGTGTCGAAAGACAGGGGCGGAGGGCCAAGTCCGCGGCGGGCAGAAGCTATTGCGATACACTCCGCTTCACGATCAGATCGGCCAGCAAGCCCATCACGCCGACCTGAACCGCGGTGAGCAGGATCAGCACCGTACTCGTGGGCACGTGCAAGTTGAAGACGATCAGGTCGCGGACCAGCTTGATGACCCCGCCAGTGAGCAGCAGCAGGCTGAGCGGCAGAAACACCTTCAGCGGGTTAAAGTACGTCACGGCGCGCACGACAAGCGTCAGGTAGTTGTAGGTGTCCTTCAGCGGGTGGAAGGTGGAGCGCCCCTTGCGCTTGTAGTAGTCGATGGGTACAAACCTCACCGCGTGTCCATGGCTGAGAAAAGCGATGGTGATCGTACTGACCCAAGAGTGGGTATTGGGCAAGATGTTGAGGTACTTGAGCGCGACCTCTCTCCTAAAGGCTCGCAGCCCTGAATTGAGATCCGGGATCTCGGTCTCGGTCAGGTAGGCGGCCAGGCGGCGGATGAACCACTTGGTCGGGGTGCGCAGCCACTTGAGCGTTCCCCGCTCCTGGCTTCGGGCACCGATGACCATATCGCACTGCTGCAGCTCCTGCAGCAGCCTGGGGATGTCCTGGTTGGGATAAGTGCCATCGCCGTCGGTCATCACGACGACGTCGCCTCGAGCCGCCTTGAGCCCCGTGGTGCGGGCAGCGCCGGTCCCGCGGTTGCGCTCGTGATGCAGCAGCCGGACCCATGGCCGGCTGGACACGATCTCGACCGAGTGGTCGGTGCAGCCATCGTTCACCACAATGACCTCGTAGGGCTGCACCAAGTCGTCCATGGTCCGTTTGATGAGGTCGAGGTCATCTCCGATTGCTGCTTCCTCGTTGTACACCGGTATGACTATGCTGATCAGCTTCTCTGCCATTTGTCCCTACACTTCTTCCGCAAACACCCTGCTGAAGCGGGTGAAGATCAGGTACCCAATCACGAGTGTCGCCACCGCTGTGACAAAGGTGCGCAAGAAAAAGTCGGCGGCAGGAGGGGCGCCGTAGTACAGGATCACGCGGTATGTTGAGATGATGGAGGCCATAGGATTTAGGATGTAGGTCAGCCTGTGGATGTTAAGGTTGAGCCCCAGAACAAGGCGGTCGCTGGGCAGGATGTCGATGGGGTAGAAGATCGGCGTCACGAAGAACCACGCCAGCAGCACCACCTCCATGATCATGGCCGTGTCGCGATAGAAGACGTTGGCGGTGGCCAGGGCAAAGCCCAAGCCCAACGTAAAGAGCAGCTGCGTGGCGATCACTACCGGCAGCAACAGCAACCAGCGGGTCAACGGTAGGCGAAACACCAGCAGCATCACGAACAGGACGATCAGCGCCAACAGAAAGTTGACCAGGTTGGATAGGGTCACCGACAGAGGGAGCACCTCGCGTGGAAAGTAGACCTTTTTGATCAACGAGGCGTTGTTGACGATGCTCCCGATCGAGCCGCTCACCGAGTCCCGGAAAAAGTTCCAGGGCAAGATGGCGCACAACACGAAGACAGGGAAGCGATCGATGGAGTTGTTGGGCATCATCAAGGTAAAGACGAGCGTGAACACCCCCATCATCGCCAGGGGGTTGAGAAGTGACCACAGAAACCCCAGCGCCGAGTTCTTGTAGCGTACCTTTAGGTCGCGCAGCACCAGGTTCCTGGTCAACTCGCGATATCGGAATGCCTCAGCTAGCCTCGTGATCATGCAGTGCTCGTATCCACTCGCTCCCTCATGCACCACTGTGGCCACATCTGGCCTGGCGGCGCTGCGAGTATAGCACAAGCCCCAGGGGCCAGCAAACCTTAGGCCGTGCTCGGGCCGATGCAAAGATCCCTCGTGCAGGCCAGGGGGTGCGCGCGGATGGTTGTGGGTTGGCAAAGGCGTGTTTTGACCGCACTCTCTGTGGTTCTATAATGGGTGGCTGTCCCGCCCCCAGCACACATCACCGACCAAGGGCACCGACAGCGCTGCAATCGTATCCGCTTTGCAGGCGTCGAGGGAGCTGAATGTCCGCGATTACCCTGGAGAGGGTGTCAAAAAAGTTCGCCCTGCGCAGAGACCGGCCGCGGTCTTTCCAGGAGATGTTCCTCTCGCTGGTGAGAAGGAACGGCCGGGATGTACCCGAGGAGTTTTGGGCGCTGCGCGACGTCAGCCTGAACATTGAGGTCGGAGAAACGATAGGCTTCATCGGCCCCAACGGAGCGGGCAAGAGCACCCTGTTGAAGCTGATATCGCGCATTATCGAGCCCACCTCGGGATCGGTCACGGTCAATGACCGTGTCGGGGCCTTGCTGGAATTGGGGGCAGGGTTCCATCCCGACCTGACGGGACGAGAGAACATCTACCTTAACGGAGCCATTTTGGGACTGGATCGCGGGCAGATCGATCGACGCCTGGACGACATCATCGCCTTTGCCGAGCTGGAGCGCTTCATCGATGTGCCGGTGCGACACTATTCCTCTGGCATGTACGTCCGCCTCGGCTTTTCGGTCGCTGTACACACCGATCCCAAGATCCTGCTGGTCGATGAAGTGCTGGCGGTGGGTGACCAGAACTTTCAGCACAAGTGCCTGGAGCGCATCATGCAGATGCAGCGACAGGGCCTGACGATCTGCTTTGTCTCGCATGACCTTGGCAGTGTGCAGAGACTGTGCTCGCGAGCGGTCTGGCTTGAGGATGGATTCGTTCAGCAAGCTGGTGGGGTGAACGACACTGTTTCGGCATACCTACGCCACATGGCAATGCAAGAGGAGGCACAGGTCGCAGATCCCCGAGGCCAGCCTGCGCGAACACTTCAGCGTTGGGGCAGCGGCCAAGCCCGGGTCGTATCGGTCGCCTTCTTGGGCAGCGATGGAAGGGAAAGGAACGTCTTTCACGTTGGCGAGAGCTGGGCGGTCAGGCTTCGCTATCAAGCGCCAGAGCGGGTAGACGAGCCGGTCTTTGGCATAGCGGTGCACCGCATGGACGGTGTGCATGTTTGTGGTCCCAACACAGCCTTCTCGGGGCTGCGAATTCCGTTCATTGAGGGTGAGGGCGAGATCGTCTATCGCGTCGATGCCCTGCCGCTGATGGAGGGTTCCTACATGCTGTCGGTAGGGCTACACAATCAGGCGGACACCGCGATGTATGACTATCATGACCGCCTGCATGCTTTTCGGGTGCGACAGGTTGGAACGGGTGAAAGGTACGGCTTGGTTACGATGAAGGGCACCTGGGAGTGGAAGGCCGATCAGTTGTGACGAGCTTTGCGCAGGCGGCGAACAGCCCACGACAGGGTGCGGTGCTCATCGTCAGCCACGACGTGATCGGCTCGCACATGGCCGGCCCAGGCATCCGCTACTGGGAGCTGGCCCGCGTCTTGGCGCGCGACTTTCCTGTCATCCTTGCTGCCCCAGGCACCGTTGATCTGCCCGCCCCTGGGTTCGAGCTCTATACGTATGATCTCGAAGATCCACGGTCCCTGGACGCGGCCCGTGACCGGGCCTCCGTCGCCGTGCTGTGCGGTGATGTACTGCAGCGTTTCCCAGCCGTGCAGGACGGCGGGCTCCCTTTGGTTGTGGATGGCTACGACCCGCATACCCTGGAGACGCTGGCTCTGTTCGCGGGGGCGCCTGAGCAGGAAGCGCTGCATCTGTCGCGCGAGCGGATCCTCGAGCTGCAGTGCCGCGCCGCGGACTTGGTTCTTTGTGCGTCAGAGCGTCAGCGTGACTGGTGGCTCGGCCTGCTGGAAGCCACGGGGCGCGTCAATGTGCACACTTACGGGCAGGATCCCTCGCTGCGCCAGCTGGTGGACGTGGTGCCCTTTGGACTGCCCTCTTCACCGCTTCCTCACTCTCAGCAGGTGCTCAAGGGCGTGTGGCCCGGCGTCGAGCGCCACGATCGCGTCATCCTCTGGGGTGGTGGGCTCTGGCAGTGGCTGGACCCGCTGACGGCTGTCAGGGCCATGTCCTGCATCCGGGAGCAGCGAACGGATGTGAAGATGGTCTTTCCCGGTACGCGCCACCCCAACCGCGAGGCCATCCCAGAGATGCCTGTGGCTCAGCAGGCAATGGACCTGGCAGAGCAGCTCGGCCTGGCGGAGCGATGTGTGTTCTTCGGCGAATGGGTGCCCTATGAGCAGTGGCCTAGCTACCTGTCCGAGTCCGATGTGGCTATTTCGCTTCATCTGGACACAGTCGAAGCGCGGCTGGCCTTCCGCAGTCGCGTTCTGGACTATATCTGGGCCGGCCTTCCGATGGTGCTGACCCGCGGCGATGCCACGAGCGAACTGGTTGAGGTATATGGGCTGGGTGAGATTGTGGGGTTTGAGGATGTTGAGGGGGTGAGCCGATCGCTGCTCAAGCTCCTGGACAGGGCACCTTCAGGGCTCGTCCGCGCATTCGACGAGGTGCGTGCGGCGTTGACCTGGGAACGAGCCGCTGCACCGCTGGTGGCATTCTGCCACAACCCGCAGCGGGCTGCCGACAAGGCCGCCGGCTACTGGCCGCGGCCCGGCACCGCTGCCGCAGCGGAGGCGGGTGCCGGCCGCGGACTCGCGGCTTGGCTGCGACGCCTCCTTGGTCGGGGGTAGGCGGATGAGGGCATCGGTGATCGTGCTGGCCTGGAATGGGCGAGAGGATCTGCCCGAATGCTTGCAATCCCTGCAGGCGCAGCAGTTCGACGATTGGGAGATCCTGGTGGTGGATAACGGCTCCACTGACGGGTCGGCGGAGTACGTGCGGGATCACTATCCGCACGTGCGACTAGTATGCAACGAGAAGAACCTGGGCTTTGCCGCAGGCAGCAACCGCGGTCTGCGGGCTGCCACGGGCGACGTGCTGGTGCTCTTGAACCAGGACACTGCGGTGCGTCCGGGTTGGCTGCAGGCGCTGGTGGATGCCTTGGCCGAAAACCCCGGCTGTGGCGTTGTGGGCGCCAAGGCGCTGTACCCTGATGGGCGCATACAGCACGCTGGTGGATTCGTCACTTCCCGCGGGGAGGCGTCGCATCACGGGTACCGGGAGCAGGACAGCGGCCAGTTCGATGAGCAACGGGAGGTGGACTTTGTCACCGGCGCCGCCCTGGCCATCTCTCGAGCCGCACTTGAGCGGATCGGTGAACTGGATGAGGGATTCCAGAAGGCCTACTATGAGGATGTGGACTGGTGCTACCGCGCCCGGGAGGTGGGCTATCGCATCCTCTGTGTACCCAAGGCGATCCTCGTGCACAAGGAACGGAGCGCCGGTGCGGCCGACAGCCATGATGGCATGTATCGGTACCACCGCAACAGACTGCGCTTTGTGCTGAAGCACTGGCCGGCCGAGGCGCTGCGTGAGGAGTTCCTGCCCTTGGAACAGGCCTGGCTGGAAGGGCTGGCAGCTGGTGGTGAGCGACTCGTCGCTGCGATGCACCATGCGTATCTTGACCATCTGCTGCACTTGGACGAGATGGTCGCGTTGCGACAGGAGATCCTGCAAGCTGGCACAGGCGACGCTGATACTCTGGCCCATGTGCTGCTGGCGCTACGGTCGGTCCTTCCTCTCCGGCTGGCGCAAGATGCGGAGGGTGCTGGCGCGGCTGGCGCAAGCTGGACAGATCTTCTCGCTGAACTCCGCCAACGAGAAGTGATTGTCGAGCGCCCAGCGCGTTCGTCACTACCCCTTGCTGGTCGGCTGCTCACTGCGCTGCGTCGACCGTGGAATCAGGCCATCACGGCCGCCTATGTGCTTCCTATGGTCCAGCAGCAGATCGAGTTCAATACGCGCGTCGTGGCGCTCTTGCAGCAGCTGGGCCTGCAAAGGACGGATGACATCGATCGCCTGCGAACCACACTGCTCGAGTACCTGCGCGAAGCGAACCGTGAGCTCGGTGAGCTGGCGGAGGAGGTGCGCAGGCTGCGTGCCCTGGTCGAGAAGGATTTGGCTCGGGACTGAGTTCTATGCGCGTGCTGTTCATTGTGAACACATTTCCACCCTCGTATACCGGTGGGGCCGAGATTGCCAGCTACCACGCCTGCCGCGGCCTGCTCCGCGCAGGGGTTGACTGCTCCGTTCTGGTTCTCAACAATCGGGCCTCGGAGTCGCTCGACGAGTGGTACGCATTGGATGGCATTCCTGTACACCGCGTGGTCTACGGTCGGCTGCGCACGGCAGTAACGGATGTCTTTGATGGGCGCTTGTACCGGGTGGTCAGGGCAGAGCTGCGCCGACTGCGTCCCGATGTTGTGAATGTGCAGAATGTGTCAGGGGCAACGCTGGCGCCCTTTTGGGCTTGTCGCTCGGCGGGGGTGCCTGTGGTCAACACCTTGCACGATCTGTGGCTGCTGTGTCCCAACAA
>Ga0180438_10005665_pt1 | contig 17244 bp, 18 predicted proteins | sample SS_ome_12_FD_132455 | JGI IMG/M metagenome (GOLD analysis project Ga0180438, IMG submission 132455) | Hypersaline lake sediment archaeal communities from the Salton Sea, California, USA - SS_3_D_2 metaG | ecosystem: Environmental > Aquatic > Non-marine Saline and Alkaline > Hypersaline >...
CGGAGGCGGAGTGGGAGAAGGCGGCACGCGGGGGCGCGGCGGGGCATCGCTTCCCGTGGAGTGACACGGACACGATCCAGCACGCCCGGGCGAACTACGAGAGCAAGTCCAACTACAGCTACGACACCAGTCCGACGCAGGGCCACCATCCGGACTACGATGACGGCGAGTATCCGTACACGAGTCCGGTGGGAAGCTTCGCGCCCAATGGGTATGGGGTCTACGACATGGCGGGAAACGTCTGGGAGTGGGTCTGGGACTACTGGGACGCGCACTACTACTCAGTATCGCCTGAGGCTGACCCACGCGGCCCTTCGTCTGGCTCGTACCGCGTGGTCCGCAGCGGCCGTTGGGGCTACGATGCCTGCTTCTGTCGGATTGCGGGTCGCCGCCACGGCTGGCCAGGCGGTCGCAGACGCATGGGCTTCCGGGTCGTGCTGCCTGCGGGTCAGTCGGTGAGCTGAAGCAGAGCCGTGACCCGATGTTGGCGTGCCTCTCTTGCTGGCACCGGAGTGCGCTTCCGGCGAACAGAAACGGCAGCTGCCGCAACGAGGCAAGCGTTGCGGTGTATTGCGTTCGATTCCCACTGGCAGTCCACTTGGAGGCCAGTGGAAGACGAGAACGGGAAGGCTCTTCGTGAGGGGAAGAGCCCTCGTTTCAAGGGTGTCCTTCGGGCATTTGTGGAGGGGTGCGAAGCGCGTCTGCCGCCATCGCCCAATCGACGGTTTGCCAGTCAATCGCCCGTGCCCCGCGAGAGTCCCTCAAGACAGGGTGCTCGCTCTCGCCACGAGACAGTCAACGAATCCGTTCAGCATTCAGTCTCCCAGGCTGCAAAGCATTCCGCGGTCTTCGTTGCAGTAAGCGTCCTCAAGGGAGGCCTCTCACGTGAAGAGCCGGCCTTCCACCGTGCCACTGCACCGGCGATGCAGCAATCGGCCTGCTACACGAAGTGCTCGGTGAGCAGTTCCTCGGCAGCCAGCTGGGAAGCGGATCGAGTTGCCGTCCGTCACGCGGCGCGGCGTCCGAGGCGGTCCGCTTCCTCTTCGGTGATGCGCTCCTGCCACCCGCTTGATACCGGATCATCGGCGCCGAATCGAGCGATGTGCGGTTTGATGTCAATGACCGGCGTCCCATCAAGCATGTCCACATCGGCGATGTGCAGTACCCGCCCCTCACGTCGAAGCAGCCTGACAACACTCATCCCGATCGGATTCGGGCGGGAGGGAGCCCTGGTCGCGAACACACCGCGGAGCGTTGTGTCCATGAATGGAATCACCATGAGTCTGGCAGAACGCGCCCGATGCAGGTGAAACAAGACAATGATGTGGGAGAACCCTTCCACATCGGTCAACCCCTCTTCGTACTCCGGGTAGATCTCGATTCGACCTTCGATGTCCTTCGCGTAGCGCGGCTGAATCGGCGTGCGCGATGGATCCGTGTGGGGCGATCGGACGACCCCGATCGGCCGAAAGACGATGTCGTTCCTCTCTGCGCCCATGTTCAAGAGCATGGGCATTCATCCCCCTAGGTGCAACACCGCGACGGACCGTTGCCCACGATCCTGGAGACGAATGTATCCGAGAAGTACACTCCCGCGGGAGGAGGTCAACGACGTGAGGATTGGCATCATCATCTGCGATCGGTATCGTTCTTGCGGCGGCGGCAAGTGCTTCCGTGCCATGCGCGAGCGAACCGGCGGATTCGCACACTACCCCAAGAACGAGCCTCTGGAAATCGTCGGATACTCGTCGTGCAATGGGTGTCCGGGAGGAAACGTCGAATACGTCCCCGAGGAGATGATCAAGAACGGGGCCCAAGCGATCCATCTGGCAACGGGACTTGTCGTCGGGTACCCACCTTGTCCTCGACAGAGGTACTTCAAGGAGTACATCGAATCGAGGTACGGCATCCCTGTGGTCATCGGGACGCACCCCATTCCGCAGAAGTACTGCACGGTGCACAAGAATCTACCCTCCTGGTCGGGGATGAAGGATATGGATGCCCTTCTCGCTACCGAGGAGATCCGCAAGTCCTACGACTGATGATTCACCGGGTGATCGCCCACGACACGCCGGGCAATCACTCGATTGGGTTGCCCGCGCGCTGGCGGAGAAGAACGTCTCTTGATTCGGTGCACGACCGCCTGCTGACTTATTGACCAGAGCAGAGACTGAAACGGGGTTGCCTGCATCGGGCGCTTTCTGTGTGCGTCGCGATCCAGCTTGGGTTCGTGTGGCGGTTGAGGCGCAGTGTTTCCGGTACCGTGGTCAGAAGAGGCATTCGGATGTAGAGGTCCATGCCACTGACCACGACAAGACATACGCCGGCCCCAGGTGATCCCAGATTGGCCCCGCGAAGATCGCAGCAATTGCCGCGACGAGCATCCGGAAGAGCGGGAGTGATGTCGAGCCATCGGCCCCTATGCGTTTCCGGAACCACCCCGAGACCCATCTCTGTCGCAGACACCGATGAACCGGTGAAGAACCCAAGCAACACACCTGAGAGCACGAGGACACCTGGATTCGGGGTGCCCTGAAGGTCGAGGACCCGGTTTCTCATCTTCTGGATGGCCCTGACATGCGGGCAGACACAGGCCTCTCCCCTAGTATCTGGTACCGCTGTTCTTCTGGAGACATCCCGCCTCTTCGGACTTGCCAGACGTGGCAGACGTACCCGATCGCAAACCAGGCAAGGAGGATCCCGTACTCAGATGGCCATTGGAGCTGTTCAGGAGATCCAGGCAGCAGAAGGACGAGGACTACCGCTGTGCAGACCACAGCACCAACGTAGAGGACCCCCACCTGCGTCAACCGATGTGGCTCCATCAGCCGCGGCTCCGCTCTTCTGAGCCGGATTGCGCACATGCAGGTGAGCAGCCACGCGGCGGCAAACGCAAGGGAACCGACGTGGACGATTGGGTCCAGGATAGCCTTGCCAACGAACGGCCCCCCCATCGCGAACAGGCCAACAAAGAGAATTGCGTTTCGGGGCGTCTTTCGCTTCTTGTCAATCCCTCCGAACCATCTCGGCAGGAGGCCTCCCCTTCCCGCAGAGAACAGCACTCGCGTCGCGGCAAGAAAGAACCCGTTTAGTGATGAGAGTAGTCCGAGGAATGCCGCACCCAAGACGAGCCTCACGATCCACTCCTGTCCGAACGCTGCGCGGAAGACCCCTGCAGTCGGCATGTCAAGATTCACGGACTGCTGCCATGGCATTGCCATTGCGACGGACCCGACCACCAACAGATAGAAGAGAGTCCCGAGAAAGATAGAGAGCATCACAGCCAGTCCCAGCAGTCTGGGCCTCAGATCTGTCCCCGCTTCTTCCGCTGCTTGCGGAATCGTGTCAAATCCTGATAGCCAGAATGGCACCCCGACTACAACGGAGAGAATCGAGGCTGGGACAACTGCCGTCGAAGCTCCTGAACCAGCAAAAAGCGGCAGGAAGTTCGCGAAACTGCCTCTGGCAAATGCCAAGGTCGCGAACACGATGACGCAGACCAACATGGCAGCTGTTGTCACGAATTGGAATCTTGCACTGGCCCGAACCCCAAGCAGATTGACCGCTACCATGCCACCGCCGAGCAACAGCCCTGGGAGTGTGCTGGACGTCGAGATGGAGTCTCCTCCAATCGAGTAAAGCATCGGCGTCTGGATCACCGGTATGATCTTCTCCAATAGCCAGCCCATAGCGACAGTCTCAAAGGGGCAGAGGAAGGTATAAGCGAACGCAAGGAACCAACACGAGAAGAACGCGGCCGTGGGACCGAACGCCCTGAAGGAGAAGCCTATCTCCCCTCCCGCTACGGGAATGGCCGGTGTCAGTTCGGCGTAGGCAAGGCCTACTGGAATCAGCAACAGCCCGCCAACGAGGAAACCCAGCATGGCGCCTACAGGCCCGCCTGCCTCAATCCAGGACCCGCTGTAGACGACCCACCCCATCCCGATGATCGCGCCGAGGCCAAGACCTACGTAGCTCCTAAACGAGATCACGCGGCGAAGCTCAATTCGCTCTCCAGCCTTACTCACGTGATACCCCCCTTGCCTTGTGGACCGTTACTCGATGGCACCGTGCGGATTGGTCCTGCTGCTTCGCATATCACCGCTTCAAGGGCGCAACACTCGTTTCAGTCCATCTTTGGCGGTGCCCGCCGTGTGTCTGCTTGAGTTTCTCAAGGACCTCCACGCCGATGCTCACGAACAGACCTACGCACCACACTTCGCTGATGTGTAGCCCGTATCTCCCAGCATACTTGAAGGTACTTGTATCTCCCCCTTTGCCTAGACTATCGCAGTCCCGCCATGAGAACTCAGCTGCTGGAGGCCGTCCTAATCCGATCCCGTGCAACCACTTCTTCCCAGCAAAGCGCGGGCGCAATCCCGAGCCAAAGAATGGGGGGCAACTTACATGTTGCCCCCCGTGGCTGTGTGCGCAGAGGAAGTGCCTCCCCTCTACTCGATCCACATGGTATAGAAGTTCGTCAAGAACTCGTCTGCCGGGTTCGGCTTGTACCCATGGACCCACGATCGCGCCGCCCTGTAGGAGGCGTTTGTCATGACCCAGATCGCAGGTACGTAGTCAGCGATTATTCGCTGCGCCTCCTGATACATGAGCTTCCGCTGGTCATAGTCCATAGTCGCCTGAGCAGTGTCGATTACATCGTCGAGCTCCGGATTCGTCATACACGACCAATCGTAGTAGCCCCCTGTATGCCAGGGACCCACAAGTGAGTTGTAGGGATCCGGGTTGTTCCCTCCGCTAAACAGGAATCCCATGTCGGGACCAGTCGCGCAGTTCCTGTTGCCCGCAACGAGTGTGGCCCATGCCATCTCAACAATCTCAAGTTCGACGCCAATCGACGCCAGATCCTGCTGGAACATGAGACCGGCATCGATCTCAAGCTGCAGGTTCTGAACCACGGTATAGGTGAGTTTCAGCAGCGCTCCGTCTTTTTCCCGGACATCTTTTCCGGGGGGAAGGATCCATCCAGCTTCATCGAGAAGCCGTGCCGCCTCGCCAAGATCTTGCTCGTATACCTTTATCGTGGAATCATGCTCGTCGTAGGCGGGATTGAGCGGCCCCTGGGCCGGGAAAGCCAGTCCCTCCATAATGCCATCGATCATCTGGTCATAGTTGAACGCGTATGCCATCGCTTCTCGGACTCGGATGTCCGTCAGCGGCGTGTCGCCGTTTGTACTCATCATGATCTGCGCGATCCCAAGAGAAGGCCATTGATGGAACTCAAGGTCCGGATTCGCGATGGTGGCCGGGATGTCAGAGATCAGCGTCTGTGCATCCATGTCCGCTTCGCCTGACTCAAGGAGAAGTCGCCGAGTTGACGGTTCGCGGACGACCTTGAACATGATGCTATGCAGATGCTTCCCGTCCCAGCCGCGCCAGTAATCCGGATACCTAACCCAAAGAATCTCGCAACAAGGATCCCAATGGTCAAGCATATATGGCCCGGTGCCAACCATATGGTTCTGGTAATAGGCTGCGCCCCAGTCGCCATCGACTTCGTTCTCACGTGCGGCGGTTGCGCTGATGATCTTCACCCACGTTATGCCCCAGATGAACGCTGTGTTTGGCTTCTCCAGGTATAGCGTGATCTCGTAATCGCCATTGGTTTCGGCGTGACTGTAGCCCTCAATGTACGTAGATACCGGGTATTCGAGTGCTTTGAGCCGATCCCATGAGTACTTTACAGCCTCAGCGTTGAAGGGTGTGCCATCATGGAACGTGACGCCTTCTCGCAACTGGAAGGTGTATGAGAGCCCATCCTCGGCGACCTGATAGGATGTCGCTAGACATGGTTCCAGCTCCATCTCCCCATCAACGAACTTCAACAGCCCCTCATAGGCGATGCCGTGCATGTATTCTCCCCCTGCTGTCATCTCCCACGCAGGGTCGAGGGACACCGCTTGTTCCCATCTCATCAACACAAACGTCCTGTCCGAATCAACTCCGAATGCTACCAGACTCGCCGCCATCACCACCGTGCAAACCATGATCAATACTATCCATCGCCGCAACATCGCAGATTGCCTCCTTGAACACCCAAGTCTCTTCCCGCGGTCCCACTCTCGGTGTCATTGTCCTTCCCCGTAACCGCATGGAAACCCCGACCCAACGGACTGCGGAACATCGTCTATGAGCCCACCTCCTTTCTGCTATCTCGCCAGAGAGGCCAACTGGTAAGCCGCACAGTGAAGCCACGAGCCGGCATGGTCATGTGCCTTGGCCGTCTCTGGTGCATATCCTCGCGTTCATCATGGCTCCAAAAGAGTCCTTGCTGCTCCTCTTAGGGTCGGCTGCTCCAATACAGAGCATTCGCAAGCAGTCGGAAGGTGCTCGTCCAGATACCGCGAAAGCCCAGATTCACTCCAAACAGACTTGCTCTCCCTTTGCAGATGCGTTCACATACAATCGCGGGCTTCCCCCTATAGAAAGAGACATCGACATCCGGATCCGGTCGGAATTCGGCGGCGGGAATCAACTGGTGATATGTCGCTATGATGTCGACGGCAGGCCCCACCTCCAGCATAGGGCTAGCCGGTGTCCCGAACAGCCGCTCTCCGTAGTACGATGCGAGGAACGTGTCATCCAGCCACTCTCCGGTGTCCGTGGAACATCCCCTATACCCCAAGAGGAGCGGGTGATCAGGGCACGCCATCTTCAGTAGCATCTCCCCCTTATTGCCAATCGGCTCGAGCAAGCGCACGTCCATCACGCCCGCGAAGCCGTCGCTGATCAGAGCGCCCCCGCCGGCACCAACGCCGACGTAGCCGCCTCCTGAGCGAACAAACGCCGCAATGGCCTCGAGTCCATGCTCCCCAATACCACGACGTTCTCCCGCGGCTTCCCAAGGGCTGGAGTTCCAGATGCCCGTTGGATCTCGTCCGTCAACAATCTCCGCAGCATCCCCGGCCGGAACGACGAGGACATCAAACCTGGAGAGCGGATCCTCGTCGAAGTCGGTCTCCAGAAGTTCACTGAAGGGGAAGGCCATCTGTTGCAGTGCCCATGCAAGGTGTGCCTTGTGGACATGGTGCTGAGTATCCACTCCTTGCCCCGCATACAGTGCCACTCGCAAGGAATGCATCTCCTGTGCTCTTTCCAACACTCTTCGATCAACTGCAGTCAGTTTGCCCCCAAGAACGATCCCCAGATCAAGAACACTTCTGGGCTCCACATCCGGGACAAGGAAAGTCCCCGCTGGCAGTGACATGGCCTCCTGCTCGTGCAATTCTGGCAGGCGGAACACGTTGTGGCCCGCCCTCATCAATCGATTTGCCAAAGCGATTCCCCACGCGGAGTCACCAAACGCAATGGCATCGGTGGAGCGTGAAGTGAACCTAGTCCCGCAGATGACTCGAGGGACATGAGAATCGTTCGTCACGCGAAGCTGCGCTCTCGCGAAGGCCTCACGTTCTTCCTCGGGGAGCTTCGCCAGAGTAAGGGCTGTGCATCCCAGATCCGGCAGGAGAACCTGGCCATCGCGCTTCTGATCTCTGAAGAGAGTCCGAAGCATATACCCTTTGGGTTGGTCTGTGGGAATAATGAAAGCAGCACATGGAGAGTCAGCTTCATAGAATTCCACGCTGTGCCGCCGGAGTATGGACACGAGTAGGTGAAGTCCTACCGGATCACTGTCGGCTTGTTTGACGACATAGACAGGAGACGGTGAGTCCTCGGGCGGAATCGTTTTTGCTCGGATCACCGTGTTCAGATACCTAGGGAGATTCATGGCCACGTGTCCAAGAGCAGCCTTGGTGGCAAGGTATTTCTGATCCACTCTATCATCCCACGACTGGCTTCCCGGAGTCCTCGCGCTCTCCGTGAGTAAGGCCACGCTGTTGTGGAAGATGAAGGTGAGATCGGCTCGCCCGCCTATCCCCGTCAAAGGGAGCAAGGCGTCCCTGCCGCTGCTGTCGAACATGACGCGGTAGCCACGAGACTCCCATTCCCCAGCAATCACTGATCCAAGCTCATCGACAAGAGACATGATGTCACGAGGAAGATCGGGAGAGTAGGGCTTGTCCCGATACGGCGGCACCCAGCAGACCTCTGGTCGCGAGACCCCCAGCATTACCTTGTCTTCGTGCAGGTCAATACACGCGATGGGTTCCCATTCGCCATAAGTCTTAAGTACCGCCTGAGTCTCGGGATGGATGAGGTGCAAGAAGTCACGATTGAGTAAGAAGCCAAGCGCATCTCCGGCTCCATTGCAGCCAGTCGAGAGAGGGTGCTTTCGCCACTCCTCGATCGACAACATTCGCCCATCAGGATTTATCATCGGAAGAACAAGAACCACGAGTTTCGAGAGGATACTGTGAACTGCCGGCTCACTGCTTGAAGCGAGATCTTCAATCAGTTGAACCAAGCCTTCGACGTGCGCCGCTTCGTGGCCGAATGAGAGCCCCGTGAGAAGAACTGACGGAACAAGCCCCGTCGGATTAGAGACAGGGGCAGCAGCCGAGGGGGCACCAGAAAGCGTTGGCCGCGTACGGCGGTACGTCATCACATCTACAGCTGATGCACGCAAGGTTTCTATGTGACCCATGTTCTCTTCTGATGTAATTGTTACTAAGTGCATATCGCGGCCTTCCGTCGATTTGCCCACAACACCTACCATGACGCGTGGACTTGCACTAAGCTCATCCAATCGGTGAACGAGACCCGTGTGGCTCAACAGTTCATCAGCCGGCACTTGGGTTCTATCAGGCGGAACGTTCTGCATTGCACCCATGCCAATTCTCCCTTCGTTCACAAGTGGAACTCCGTGCGAGTAAGAACTTCAACGCCATCGTCAGTCATGAGGTAATCGTCTTCTAGGCCAATCATCCCGTGACCTGGAACTACAATTGCCGGCTCAAGGCAGAAGTACATACCCGGCTGCATCACGAATTCCTCGACCATTCCCTCCGCGCCAATCATCGGATCCTCGTGAATCCCCACGCCGAGGCCATGGCCAACAAACCATCCGAGTTCATAGCGTCCGTTCGAGCTGCCTTTGAGAGTCTCGTTGATAACACGATGGAGATCTGTGTTCTTCACACCGGGCTTGGCGGCCTCGGCGCCTGCCATCAATGCCTCATACACAGCCTGATGAGCGTCTTGAACATCCTGTGATGGCTGCTCCCCCACATAGACAGTTCTCGAGAAGTCTGAGAAGTACCCGCCGTATGCACAGCCGCTGTCAATGCGAACTAAATCCTGCTGACGGACGATCTTCTGCGTCGGCGCCAGCAGTCCCAGCGAAGGATAGTCGCCAGCGATCACGAATGGGTAGCCGGTCAAGTACTCAGCACCATGCGCTCGAAACTCATACTCGACCACGGCCGCTATCTCCGCCTCGGTCCTTCCCGCCTCGACTGCCTTTAGTCCTGCCTGGATACCGATTTCGCCTATGACACACGCCTTGCGGATGGCCTTCTTCTCTTCATCGTTCTTGATCAGCCGGGCACGTCTGAGGATATTGCATGCATCAACGATTTCGACATCCGGAAGCCGAACTGCTAATTCCTCCTTCCAGCGATAGGGCAAAGCCGCATCAAATGCGATTCTGCCTCCCGAAGCCTGGCTATCCTTCAACGCTCCGGCAATGATGTCCATCCAACTTCCAGTCCCGAGCGGCTGCCGTGCCTCACGCGTCCCTTCAAAAGGGAGAGGGCGAAGATCCGGAAGCCACGGTGCAACGATCTCGATGTACTGCGAGAGATCGCCGAGCGGCAGCAGGATTGGGTGGTCACTGTCGCCTGCAACCACGCTGAGGTTCGAGAAGTAGTAGGCAAGGCCAGTGTGAACTGGAATCCCTGTTACGTATCGCCAGTTATCTGGCGTACAAGTCAGAAGTGCGCCAACGTTCTCCGCCTCCATTTCGCGCTTCACAGACATCAGATTGAGTTCCGCCATCCGCATCCAATCGATCTGCTCGCTAGCGAGGTCCGCGTAGTTCATGTCTTCCTCCTCCTTGATGGATGGTTCTCGACAGCTGTAGTACATGATGTTTTCGGTTCATTCCTCTTGCTGCTTTGACCATCTCGTGCAAGTGCACTGGAAGCCTCTTCGTGCACCCTCCAGACCAGCCCGTTGCTTCGCATGGCAACACCTGCCAGCCGCGCAGCTGGTTTCCCTTCCTCCCAGACCCCGTTCCGTGCGTATACAGAGCCCCCTTGGGCCGGAAGGAACACGAGATTGCAGACGAATCGAGCGATCGCTTCCCATCTGTTTGCTGCACTGTCGCTCTTTTCATTACTATCTCGGGAGATTCTCCTGGACTGCGTCTCCGAGCAACGAGAAGCCAAGCACGGTTATGACGATCGCCAAACCGGGAAACGTCGCCACCCACCAGAAACCCAGTATGTAGGTTCGCCCGTCGGCAATCATTGCCCCCCACTCGGGACTTGGCGGCTGGGCCCCAAGTCCGATGAACCCAAGACTTGCCGTCGCGAGAACAGCGAATCCGAAATCGGTCGTCGCCTTTGCCAGAATCTGACCGTAGCAGTTGGGCAGGATATGGCGAAACAGGATCATGGATGTGGACGCACCAAGCGCCCGCGAGGCCTCGACGTACTCAGTATGTTTCAGCGATAGAGCAAGCCCCCTGACAAGGCGAGCATACGAAGGCCACCACACAATCGAGAGAGCCAACACTGCGTTGAGGAAGTGTGGTCCCAGTGCTGCCGCGACAGCCATCGCCAAGACCAGAAACGGAAATGCGAAGAAGACGTCTGTAACTCGCATCAATACTTGATCTGCGATACCGCCACAATATCCGCCGATCGCACCCGCAATAGATCCGACCGAAACCGCAATCACTATCACCAGCACAGCCGACGTGAGCGACAGCCGCGCCCCATGCAGGACACGGCTGAAGATATCCCTTCCCACAGCGTCAGTCCCGAAGAGATGACTGGTGGTTGGTGGCTTCAGTTTCGTGGCGAAATTGATGCGCGTATGGCTGTAAGGGGCGACGAACGGGCCGACTATTGCTAACAAGATGCTAAACAGCACCAATGCAATGCCGATCTTGCCGCCAGCGCTTCGCGCACCTTTCACCAGAACCTTCATGCTCTCACGCCTTCTTTCCGTCCTCCCCAAGCATCAGAGAACTTCAGTTACCAACGGATCCTTGGATCCAAAAAAGAGTACAATACATCCACCAACAAATTCACCATAGTAAAAATAATGGCCATGAATACAGCTATTCCCATGATGGGTGCATAGTCTAAATTGATGATCGCTTCAATCGCATACTGCCCAATACCCGGCCAAGTGAAGATATATTCGACAAGCACAGTCCCCCCCAGCAGCCAGGCAAACTGCAGAGCGACGATCGTCACAATCGGCACCAGCGCATTGCGGAGTCCATGCTTGAGCACAAGGGTCCGTTCCGGCAACCCCTTTCCTCGTGCGAACGTGATGTAGTCCTTATCGAGCACCTCGACCATGGACGCCCGTGTAAGTCTTACAGCAACAGCAATACGACCAAACACGAGGGTTGTCACAGGCATGAAGAGATACTGTAGCGAGCTGGCAAACGCTGGCCCGTTGGCCGTAAGCAGACTGTCGACCAGATAGAGACCTGTGATGTGCGTTGGAGCACCTACGCTGGCGCTAATCCGTCCGATCGCAGGGAACCAATGGAGCTTCCCAAATAGTAGAATCTGAAGGAGAAGGCCCACCCAAAAGACGGGCATTGCCGTGCCAAGCACCGACAGGACTCTTACTAATAGATCTCCGATCTTTCCCCGATAAGTCGCAGAGAGGATACCAAGAGGGATCCCAATCAAGACATAGATCAGGATTGTAACCCCAGCCAGTTCAAAGGTCGCAGGCAAATAGCGTACAAGGTCTTCACGCACCGGTACCTTAGAACGCATAGAACGCCCGAGATCTCCATGTAGCAGTCCATTGATGTAAACAATGAATTGCACCGCGACAGGCCTATCAAGCCCCATCTCTTCTCGCAGTGCCGCGACCTGATCCGGACCCGCTTCAAGGCCGGCAGCAACTTGGGCCGGATCAGCAGGGATCACTCGGGAGATGACGAACGTCAGAACCGTGATACCCAGAATCACCGGCACCAAGAGAAGGAGGCGCTTCACAATGTATGTCAGCATGACACGCAGGAGATGGAGCCCAACAGCACGATCGTGCGCGTCTCCTTGTCCTCGCTTGATGCCAATGTGTGCCGGAAGGTCCTCGTCCTGTCACCCGAAAGAGCAGTCTTGGGAGATCTGGTTCGGTCTTTGTCGGAAGACGCGAAATGAACGGCTTGTAGAAGCATCGAACAGCCTCTCCGGATAGCACGAAGCCGCGCAACACGCAAGAAGCGAGGGGGAAACTCAGCGACGCGCGCATTCCACGAGCTGCAAGGCCATCGGCCATTGAAGAGGATGTGCGCACCAAGCGCTACGTGGGCCATGAGCCCCCCAGTCTTCGAGTGATCTCTTTTGCCCCCTCAACCACCAGAGGAATCGCTGACTCAGTAGCTTTCCAATCGAGACGTGCAACTGGACCTCCAATCGTCAGGCTGGCTGTGATGTTGCCTAGGTGGTCGAATACGGGAGCTGCAATCGCTCGAACTCCTGGCGTTTCTTCGCCTTCGGTCACCGCGAACCCTTTCTCTCGTATGTCCGCGAGCTCCTGCCTCAGCAACTCAAGATCGGTAGTCGTTTTGTCAGTGAGCTTCACGAGCCCCTCTTTCTCGACAATCGATTCAAGGATTCTGGGAGAAACAAAGGCAAGCATTGCCTTCCCCGTAGCTCCTCCGTGCAACCGGAATGTCGCTCCGCGGTCCCAGCTTGCCTTCAGTCCGTGGGAGCTCTCCACTTTCTCCAAACAGATCCCCATCGTTCCTCGAATCATTGCCAAGACCGCTGTCTCACCTGTCGCGGCGACGAGATTCCTCATGGTCGGGAGTCCAATCCTGAGGATGTCCAATTGGTGTACAACCGGCCTCGCAAGCTCTAGGATCCGCAATCCGAGCCTGTAGTGACCAGGCTCCTCACATTCATCCAGAAGACCTCTTGCGCGAAGTGTCGCAACATACCGGTATGCAGTGCTTTCGAGAAGATTCGTCGCCGATGCAATTTCACTCACAGTCATCGAAGGGAGCGACCTTCCAACTAGGAATAGCATCTCAATTCCCCTGGCTAGAGTCGACAACTCAGTCATACTCGCCATCCTTCTGCATATTATGCGAAAGCTTTCGCACATTAATATAGCACGATGCGTCCAGCATGTCAAAGGCCTCTCATACCGGGGCTTGCGCCTGGGGAGATCAACATGCGGGATCCCAGCAGGCCATCCTCAAGAACCACGGCGGTCATCGTGAAGGTCAGTTCTCGTGCCTTCTTCCTGCCATAGTGAAAGCTCATGCCTGCCACAAGCGGCTCTGTTTGGTTCTATATCCACCGTGGCTCGAGCTGCTACCAGAAGGTGCTGAGTGATTGCGAGAGCGAGAGCTGTCCAAGCCATCTAGACGGATAGGCCTACGGTACAGCAATCACTGATCACGTCGCCAGGCAATCGAGAAGAGGCTGATTCTTGCTGGCAACATGAGGTCCTATTTCCATGCAGACATCCCGGTCTTGCGCCTCTCGATCCCGTACAGTATCAGCCGCAGCGGCGACTGCGTCCTGACGTGTCCGCGCCCATGTCCGAGAACTCTCGACCAGCAAGGACTAGAGATCTGCCTCTTGACAAGAGCGCCAACCTCCTATATTCTTCTTATGTGCGAGTTCGTTCTCAGTATAATCTGAAGACCCCGGCCTGGTTCCGAGACCTGCACCGGAGGTTGAGATCCGGAAGGACGAGTACCATGTGAGATCGTGCTCTGCGAGGAAACCCCGTGAAGGGCTGTCGCTTGGGTCCTGGCCAGGAGCTGACGCTGTTCTCGGGCAGCCGGAGGGAAGAAGGAGGAATAGTGAAGAATGGCGATGCAGCAACGGTTTTCAAGGCCATAAGAGAACGGAGAAGTGTCCGCGCGTATCTGGACAGAGAGGTCCCCAAGGAGCTCATCCTGAAGATCCTGGAGGCAGGACACTGGGCGCCAACGGGATACAATGTCCAGGCCGCTCGCTTCTTCGTGCTTCAAGAAGACAAGAAGCTTCTGGAGTCCTTCAAAGCATTTGCCTGGGGACTGCCGAAGGAAACACCCTGCGCGATAGTGATCTCAAACGACGAGAGGTTCGCGCTCATCAATAGGAAGGATCCAGCGCGATCGGAAGTTGTTGCAGCAGAGAACCTAGCGATGGTTGCCCAGAACATGATGCTGATGGCCCACTCGCTGGGTCTTGGTACGTGTGTAGTTGGATCCTACTCCCCGAAGGGAATCGAGGAGCTTCTCGACTCCCCTGAGCACTTGAAATCGGTGCTCATACTTGGAGTAGGCTATCCGAGAGGCGAGATCGCAGATGTTCCGCGCAAGCAGGCGCTGGACGCGATAACGACGTGGGAAGCGTATTCGAAGGAGGAGTAGATGAACGTAGATAAGGTCTTCAACCTTTGCGCATCGGTCGCGGCGGGCGGCGCACACCAGAAGAAGGCACCTACGCTGGCCGTACCCCAGCGAATGCTCAGTACGTTGAGCGAGATCGCCGAGTTCGGCGGATCAGAATGCAACGACGAGTTTCTCGCAAGTCTGCCAAGTGAGATTGAAGCGAAAATGATGAGCAAAGCTACTGAGGAGGAGTTGTACGACTACCTCGAAGAACTCTCTCTCCGTTTTGCGAAAGAGGCTCGCAAGCGTACTGCGTCTTGATAGTGTCCCTCCTCGCAGTACCTTCTGTATTCGACCGAGGATTCCGCGTCACAACAGGGATGAAGCGCCGAAGCTGTTCTGTCCCGTCATTATGCTGAATCCACGCGACGTGTAGGTATTGGAGCGTCCACAGACACTGACCCGCTCTGCGTGTTTCGCTTGACTTCACGAGTTGGTCCTAGCCGCCTCCACCTGCAGGACAAGGGCTCCCGTTTGAGCTAGCAGCCTGTGTGCGCAATGTGATATTGGCCTCTCTTCAGCACCGGAGCCTTCGTGAAGCCCACAAGGGTGGAAACCGACTCACAAGAGATCTCTACATTGCCAAGACCGCAATAGAACGGCAATAGGAGTCTTCTCTTACGTAGTCGAAGAAGCAGGTTACCCCATGACGAATCGGTCGCCATTCAGCACCACGGGCCGTCCAACGGAATGCACACACGGGCTACTAGCCGAGGTAGGTTCGTTGGGTTGAAGGCCTCCTCAACCACCGTCCTTGAGAAGACAGTCTGCGCGTCGTCATCGATCCGCTTCTCACGCGTTTTGCATTACGATGGAATCCGGTGTCCACGGAGTCCTCCTTGTCCACGTCTGACGTAGACGTCCTTGCAGAACGCTCGATTGCGCGCGTGTCCTCCTCCCGTCAGCCCTCACGTCTGCCTGCCTCGCACCGGGCATTCGCCATTGAGACAAGCGGTGCCTGCACAGGGTCCCGATCCGTCCGTCTCCACCCCCTACGCCCCAACCGGTCTGCCGCTACAAGGGAGCTACCCCTACCGGCTACCCAAGTGGTGCCTCGCCCTCCAAGACAATCTCAGTCACCACGCGCCGCGAGTAGACAAGGAACGTTCCCTGTTCCTCCACCAACCGCGTTTCGAACGCATTCCCCTCGTATTCGCACTGCGCGGCTTCGGCGGATTCGCGCGCCTCGTAGAGCACTCCGTCCCACATGAACTTGGCCCCTTCGTCGAACATCGCGATGTCAGGCTGCATCGTTACCTCCCAGGTCGCAGCGATCCCGTTGGGGCTCAGCAGTATGACTACCCATTGGGATTGGGCCCCAGCGGCTTCAACTGCTCGACCATTTCGCGTGCGATCTGAGCGAACCGAGCCCCTTCCGACGCAGATACCCACTCCAACCGGAACCTCTCCGGCTCCAGGCCGAAATCCTCGAGAAGAAGCTCGAGTGCCTCCGCCCTGTTCTCCGCACGGAGGTTTCCCTCTTGGTAGTGACAGTCGCCTGGATGGCACCCGCACATCAGTACACCGTCGGCACCGTTCATCAGCGTGTCGATCACCATGTTGGGGTGAACCATCCCGCTGCACATCACACGGATGATGTGCACGTTGGCCGGGTACTGAATCTTCGCTGTGCCTGCCGCGTCGGCGCCGGCGTACGAGCACCAGTTGCAGCAGTAGGCCACAATCCTCGGTTCGAACTGATCGTTCATGACGCCGCTCCTCCCAATACTGCACTCGCCATTGCGGAGAGATAGTCGGGTTTGAAGTGATGCACGAACGCCCCCTGCTTGGGGCACGTGGCCGCACACATGCCGCACCCCCTGCAGAGCGCTTCGTTTACCTCTACGGTCTTCTTGATCTGCCTCTCCTTCATGTACTCGATCAGGGTGATCGCATGCGCTGGGCAGGGCTCGATGCAATAGGCACAACCGTCGCAGTTCTCGTCGATGATATGCGAGATTACCGGCGACTTGGTCATCCTGTCGTGGGCGATAATGCATGCTGCCCGTGACGCCGCACCCGCCCCACTGACAAGGGATTCGGCCACGCTCTCCTCTTCACGTGCGTCCCCGCACATGAACACGCCTTCCGTGTTGAAGTCGAGCGGATTGAGATTGCCAAGGGCTCCCACGAATAACCCGTCGTCATCTCGCGCGAGGTAGAGCGAGGACTCGAAGTCGCTCTCCTCACCAGCGACGCCCACGTTCTCCTTTGTGGCGATCACGATGGCTCCCGCTTTCACGCTCCTGGTTTCGCTCCCCGTAACGATTTCGACCTCGTAGTTGCCGACGTAGCCTTCGACTCGCCCGAGGCTCGAAACCGAATGCACGTGGACTCTATCGCATGCTTCCAGGGCATTCTGCAGTTGCGCAAGCCCGTCGTCGCCGGGACTCACCATGTCCCCGGGCGAGTCCTCGGTCAGCACAAGATGAGCGTCGAAGCCCATCTCGCCGAGCTTGACCGCACAGGCGAGTCCGGCAGGAGTGCCGCCGACAACCAGGCAGCTCTGCGTCACGGGGATGGAGAACGCTTCGAGCGGTGCTTGCAGTGCAGCGCGGGCCACACCCACACGCATGAGCGTCCTCGCCTTCCTGGCCAGGGCTTCAGAATCGCCGCGATGGACCCACGTGCAGTGATTGCGCAGGTTGACGATCTCCATCAGATACCGGTTGAGGCCTCCTGCCTCGGTGATCATCTGGAATAGCGGTTCGTGCGTCCGAGGCGAGCAACCGCCC
>Ga0180438_10005666_pt1 | contig 17243 bp, 13 predicted proteins | sample SS_ome_12_FD_132455 | JGI IMG/M metagenome (GOLD analysis project Ga0180438, IMG submission 132455) | Hypersaline lake sediment archaeal communities from the Salton Sea, California, USA - SS_3_D_2 metaG | ecosystem: Environmental > Aquatic > Non-marine Saline and Alkaline > Hypersaline >...
ATCTTTCTCGCGGCCAGCATCCTCTCCACGCAGATGAGCATCGCAGGCAGCCACACCATGGCTGATGCAAGGGGCCACTTCAGCCACGCGACGTTGTATCCGCAGAAGGCGTAGGTTACCGCACACAACGCCGCTGCAGCGCGGCTTAGCCCCAGTGTCCTTGCGAAGGCGAACGCGAACAGTCCGCACAAGAAAAGTTTCATCATCGCGCTTACGCCCAGCGCCGTCTTGATCGGCATGAAGTAGAACACCGCGCAAAGCGGGTCAAAGACCGTGCTCTGATAGTTCGCCAGGTGGGGTGCACCGAGCATGACGTACGGATTCCACAGTGGGATCTCGCCCTTGCGCACCATCTCAACAGTGAACGTGCGCCAGGGATAGAAGGCTGCGACCTCGTCGCAGTGCACCTTGTTCTGAGGCACGACCAGATCGGGCGGTTTATACGCTTTCCACGGGTCCACCATAAAGAGCATGTCGGCCGCGGTGAAGCAGTGTCGGAGGAGCACGACCTTCCAGAAAAAGCCGCACAGCAGGACCACGAGTAGGACCGAGACGCACACGTACTCGTTAACGCGCCTTCTGCGCATCATGTCTCGAAAAGAGCTCATCGTTTCTCCAGTTCATCAAGCTCAACGCCGCGCGACTTTATCAGGGTTTAGAGCGACTTGCAAGCAGACTCAACCCGTCTTCACGGCTTTCATTATCAGTTCCGAACCGCAAATGTATCGTTCCTCAACAATCCTGAACCCATGTTCATTTAATTCGGCTGCCAACGTGTCGCGCGAGTATCGCCGTATATGCTCCTCCGCGTACCCTCCACGATGCACCATGGCGTACACGCGCTCGATCAACCTCCACGCCGCCCTGCCGTAATCAGGTGTGCCTACGACCAGTATCCCACCGTCACGCAGAATACGCCTCATCTCCTGAAATACGGTCCGTTCCTCGGTGTGCTCTATTACCTCCGAACAGATGACGCATCCGAACGACTCACCCTTGAACGGAAGCGCGCCGGCGGTAGCGTTTATCAGCCGCCGGTTGGTCTTGCTGATGTACCGCAGCCTGCTCGCGCTTATGTCAAGTGCGACGGCCTCCGGCATAGAGGCGATTATTCTGCTCGAACCGCACCCGATATCGAGCGTCGGCGCATCTGGCTCGACGAACCCGGTCACTATTGCATACCGTCTGCGCTGCCAATAGCGTTGGAACGGGATCTTGCTGTCGAACGCTCGCTCGTCGTAATCGGGAAACCTGGCGGAGTGCCTGAAACGTCTCATAGCGGCGAGGTGGCGTGCGAGCCCCAACGACCGTGCCGCGAGGGTGTACCACGGCCGGCCTCTTCGTGAAAGGTCGTAATCCGCAGGTACCTCTTTGACCGATCGCCCGTCCGCCAGCACTTTCAGAATCTGTTCGACGAGTGTGCCGCAGCCTCTGTATGCAAGACTTGAGGAACCCGCCCCTTCCCTTCTTGTCAACCTCACCCCGGACGACGGATCCTTGACGTCGATGGACAGTAGAGCTCCGATGACCCGATTAAACAGGACGGTGACGAACCTTCTGACAAGAGGTATCTTGACACTCGAGCCGGATACATACCTCGAAGCGATAACAAGCTCGGCCGAATCGCGCTCGCGCCACATACTGTCGATCAGAGATTCGAAGCCGGCAATGTTATCATCTATGGTCAGCACATACCGGCCTTGCGCTGACTCGTACCCGCGCTTCAGTGCAGTACCGTACTTGCCGTGCTCGATCTGGACGAACAGAGCGCCGTGCTCAGCGACGACCGGCTCAAGTTCGGGGCTGGCGCCGACGACCACTGCTTCATGCTGCACGTCAAGCCCTATCATGGCTTGGTCGATTTCGGGCAGCAGCCGCTCGAGGTCTGTCGGTTCGCTGACCCCGTGTACCAATAGTGTGAGTTCGATCATTCCTTGCTTTCGGGATCCTGCCTTCCTAAGCGCCGGTCGAGGACAACTCTCTATCGTAAATCTTGCCGAGTGCCGCCGGCGGTCGCGCTCTTCCCACGAAACCCACCAGCACCAGCATGGTGACTACATACGGTATCATCTGGACGAACTGCGGCGGGATCCTGCCGACCCCCTGCAACCTTATCTGAAACGCATCAAAGAAGCCGAACAGAAGACATCCTAAGAACGCGCCTACCGGCGTCCATCTGCCGAATATGAGCGCCGCAAGCGCTAGAAAACCTCTTCCCGCAGTCATGTTTCTCACGAATGAAGTTCCGTATCCGATGGAGAGGAAAGCGCCGCCGAGACCGGCAAACACGCCGCTTAACAGCACCGCGATGTAGCGGACTTTACCCACGTTCACACCGGCAGCTTCCGCGGCCCAGGGGTTCTCGCCGGCAGCGCGCAACCTTAAGCCGAACCGCGTCCGGAACACAAGCACGTATGCAAACGGGACGGCGAGCCACGACAGGTACACGAGCGGTGAATACTCCATACCCAGCCAGCCGATCTTCCAGGTGCCCAATGAGCGGGCAACGTCCGGGGTCGAGCCGGTAGTGCCGAAAAAGGCTCCCGCGATGAACGGCGGCGCACCCATTGCCAGGATGTTAATCGCTATACCGCTCACGATATGGTTGCCCTTGAACTTGATGCACACAACACCGTGAACGAGAGCGACAACCGCACCCGTGACAGCTGCCATGAGAACTCCGAACCAGGGATTGCCGGACCAAAGCGTGGCCGCGGCCGCCGCGAACGCTCCGGCAAGCATAAGTCCCTCAAGGGCGATGTTCACGATACCGCTGCGTTCGCAGAACAGCCCACCTATCGCCGCCAACGTGAGCGGCGCTGCCAGACGAATGCCCGAATTGATCAGCCCGAAATCCATTGTCAGCACTCAGGCCTCATCCGCCGCAGCGACGTGTCTGGGAGAAAAAAGGTACAGACGCGCCTCAGTTCGTACATGGCTAACCTTGAGTCAGTCCACATTTTCCACCCCGCGGGTCTTCACTCTGCTTCGCCTGTGAATAAGCACGGCCCCGCTTGCTACCGCCACTATAATTATGCCCTGCACGACGTAAACTATGTCCTTAGACACGCGCTCAGTGAGCATGTCGACAGTCAATCCACCCTGCACGAGTGCACCGAAAAGTAGCGCTGCGCACAGCACGCCGAAGGGATGGTTGCGCCCGAGCAGCGCCACCGCTATACCGAGAAAACCGTAGCCGGGCGAGAAGCCGTCGTAGTATCTGTACCTGTACCCCATAACCTCGTTGATCGCCACCATCGCGGCGAGAGCGCCGCTGACCCCCATCGCGAGGATGATACTCTTGGCGACGCTGATCCCGGCTGCTCGCGCGGCACTAGGATTAAGCCCCACAGCCCGTATCTCAAACCCCCACTTCGTGCGGAACAGGAAAACGTACACCAGACAACAAGCGGCTATGGCGAGCAGGAAAGAGGCGTTCAACGGAACAGATGATGGCAAGGTCACGCCAAACGGTGCGAGCAGACGTGCCGCTCTGGGTATGTGGGCAGCTTCGGCAATGAGCGCGGTCTCCGGTATCTGATCGCCCGGTGCCAGGAACGGACCGGTCACCAGGTAGTTCACGATACCGATAGCGATGAAATTCATCATGATTGTATTAATAACTTCGTGGACGCCAAACCGTACCTTGAGAACCGCCGGGATTATCGCCCAAGCAGCCCCGGCAGCTGCGGCTAGAAGCATGCAGGCCGGTACAAGAGCCCACGCAGGCATGAACGACAGCTTGATGCCCGCCAACGCTGTCACAAACGCCGCGAGGATGAGCTGTCCTTCGGCGCCAATGTTGAACAGCCCGCCGCGGAAACCTACCGCTACTGCCAGTCCTGTGAATATCAACGGTGTAGCATAGAACAACGTGTGCGATCTTCCCTTCGCCGAGCCGAACGCGCTGGTAAAGAGCAGCCGACCGGTTTCGAGCGGGCTCTCTCCGATCGCCCTGACGATGACTGCACCCAACCCAATTCCTATAACGATCCCCAGAATCGGTATCAGAACCACGCGTATGTTCGTGGGCTTCGTCATGATGGTCGAGCCTGTCCGGGTGCCCTCTTCGCTAAATCAGATCCCCAAAATTCAGTGAAGCTCGGCGGTCGAGCCACAGCCATGGATCGCGCTACACTCTTTCAGTATACTGGATATCCGGTGCCGCTGTCACCGCGTTTGCACCAGATCATTCTAGCGTTATAATACTTCATACGCATTTGCGGCTATTTTAGCCGAAATCCCATGACAAATCTACATAACTCTTGCACGTACAACTCTTCGCGAAACGGATGCCTTACTGGCAGATCGACCATCTGGCGGCACATCCGCCGAACGAGAGTGCAAGACTCGCAGTGGCAAGGGAAGCGCCACGATTGGTTCATGACGCCGAAAACCTGATTCTGGCGAGTGAGATCCTCTGGAATGGCACATGAAGGCGGGCGAGACACCTTATCCCTAGCTAGTCTAACGTGCGTCGACCGGGTCTCTTCCCCTGAACGGCGATGATAACGCTGACGCCCAAATATGGAAACGCCAGCATTGCACCACAGGCTAATTCCCGCTCGTTTGCCGAAGCTTGCCCTGATCACGCTGTTGGATTGTTGCCGTGTTCTTCGCTGAGTCGCACGAACTCCTCACACATGGCGTCAAGGGCTTCCTGCTTGTGCCCGGCGCCGACCGGGTCGGTGTACCATCTGGGGATGAACCCTCCTTCAGGGCGGCCGAGCAACTTTGCCATCTTCCGGCAATACGCCCGTATCTCGTCGAGATTCCCGCGAGCCATGGTGTTCTGAATGTCCACCGGCGAGTAGAAAGTGACCCGACCGCCAAACCGTTCGCCTAGAAGTTCCAGCCCCATGTTCTCCTGCTGGTCCATATGGAGCACATCGACGCCGACCTCTATCAGGTCGTCTATAATGTCGACGATGTAACCGCAACTGTGAAGGAACGTTAGAAGACCCGCACCATGTGCCGCCTCGTAGACCCGGGCATACCTGGGCTTCCAGATCTTTCGCCACGCATCCGGCGATATCATCAGCCTGTTCTGCAGACCCCAGTCGTCCAGGAACATGTATCCGTCGGCTCCCGCTGCAGCGTACCGCTCGATCGCCACGAGATTCATATCCACGAGGATATCGATGAGGTTTCCAAGCTCTGAGGGTGATTCATAGATATCGGTCATAGTGTTCTCAAAACCTCGCACGCATCGTACCCGCTCAAACAGCGATATCCCCATTGACAAGAGGAACTTATCCCCAACGCATTCTCTAATGCCGTCGATACTCTCCCACCGTTCTGGATCGCGTACGTCCGGGATGTTCAACTTATCGGAATCCTTCCAGTCCTGCAGCGGAAACTCTTTGACCTGGCCGAGGTTTGTGTTACCTGTACTCTCCCAGACCGCCCCCCATTCATCCGTACCTTCCGGCAGCAGCATGTCCACCCACGGTGCCATCACCGTCAATGCGAAATCGGAACCGTATTTACCGGGAAGATCATACGGCAGCCGGTCAGCCCCCTCGAAACGAATCGTCCTTCGAACCCGCTCTCTACTTGTCATCATCTATTCCTTCTTGGCGTTCAAACCGCACAGACGTCGCCTGGCGGCGAGAGACTAGTATTGGGTTTACGCTCTTGCTGTGACAAATAGCATACTATCCTTACCACAAAACCCTTGAGAAATAAAGGTGGCCGGTCTATAATCAGGAGGCAACTGCTACAATCTCGCGATTGGCTAGTTGTGGCATCGCTGCGTTTCTAGCCGGTGGGCATATCCGGCAGGAGGCGGTTGATACAGGCTGATGCGGGAGGCGCCACATTGCATGCTGTCGGTAGGCCGGGCGTCTCGCACGGCACAGACGGGAACGAAACGGCGTTTTTGGGGGGAATTGAGGTCTAAGATCCGACCATCGCTAGGGCAAAAGCACTCTGTTTTGAAAGGGTCCTCCCAACGGAGGCGGGCGAGACGCCCGCTTTACAAAGATCTGGTGGACGCTGAGCGAGCCCGACACGCCCAAGTTCGGTGGGAGCGTCCGAGAGTTGACTTTGAGGGGATTGAGCCGGCGACAAGGTTTTCAGTCCCTCGAAACGGAGCGAGAGATGGTCTCTGCTCTGTGGCGGCAAACGAAAAGGAAAGGGTGAGAACATGGGTAGATCAGTAATTCGAACGGTTTTGACAGCTGCATTACTGGCGGTGCTGGTCTGCGGGTGCGCGATCTTCGGGAAAGGTCCGACCGACGAGGAACTTATCGCCAGCAGGATAGAGGGGATGAAGGCGGCTTTTCTAGCCAAGGACCTCGACAAGATCATGGACGGGTATTCCGAGGACTATGAAGGCGAGATGGCCGGGAGCAAGGAGGAGATGCGCGACTTCATCGCCGGCGCCATAGACCAAGGCATGCTCGACGATATCGAGGTCGATACCAGCGAGGCTGAGACCAAGATCGATGGCGACACGGCCACAGTGGAGCCGGTGGAATTGAGTACTGCTATGGGCAGTCTCGTTGTCGGATACGAGCTGAAAAAAGAAGCGGACGGGGCTTGGCGAGTTGTAGGCACGTACCAGTACTAGTCCGGACGATAAGGCCCTAATGTAGCGCGTAAGCGGCTCACATGGCGATGAGATCCAATGCGCGGAAGCGCGCGGTGCAGAAAGTTGCCGTTTGAGGAAGACCTGTTCTTCGGGAGGGGCTCGTGCCTGGGAAGGAGGGAGTATGAAACTCAACCGCTCGAAATCGAACGTGTTGGTGTGGAGCATTGTGCTGGGTTGTTCACTGACGTTTTTTGCAGGTGCTGAGGTGCACGCCCAGGCAAAGTATACGGACGCGGAGATGCTGGCGGCTATATGGGAGACGACTCCGGAAGCCGTCAAAGGGCTGCTCCCGCCGCCGCTGGAACCTTACAAGAGACCTTTGGTGCTGGCCTTCATCGCCGACTTTCCCAAAACCAGTTTCGGAGTGGTTTACAAGATGGCGGCGCTAATGATCGTGTGCGAGTACGACGGCGAACTGGGCATGTACTGCGTGGGCATGCCGGAAAATGAGGATCTTCCGGTCTTCACCGGACGCGAAATACTCGGGTTTCCAAAAAAGATGGCGACGCTATCGTTGAAACGAGAAGGCGACAGGATCGATGGATGGGTCGAGCGCAAAGGCATCAGGTTCTTAGAGCTGCACGCTATGATGAACAAGAAGCCCGATTTTGGCGAGCACGAGCAGGTCGTGCGCGAGATCTTCCCCAATAACTTCTCGGATGACAGCGTCGCCTTCAATATCAAGGCGTTTCCGGCACCGGACCATCGCGGGTTCGATTATAAGCCGCGCCTTATAAGACAAGTCACGCAGTTCCGCCCGTACCTGGTCGAACGGTGCGACACAGACGTGGTCACGCGAAAGTCGCGTTACGACTCCCCGTGGGGCAAGCTCGAGGTAGTGAAGGTGCTCGGGTCGGCGTACACGAAAGGCAACAATACTATGCTTCCCGGAAAGGTCATCGGGGAAGTCGAGCCGAAGGACTACATGCCTTTCGCTCGGATGAAGTACGATTGGTGAAACAGCTCTTATTCGGTGGTAGCGTGGAGTCTCACGGTAGGGGCAGTCGACTGCCTCGCGACGGTCGACAATAGAGGGAGTGTAGATCATGCCTAGGAAGCCAGGAGATATTGGGCGAAGAGAATTCCTTCGAGTCAGTAGCGCGGCCGCGTTCGCGTCCGCCGGAACGCTCTCTGCAAGCGCGAAGGCGAGTATCGAAGATCCTCGGCCGGCGAACATCGATGATATTGAGACCGACAGCCCCCACGGAGGCCGGTTGGTGGCCCACGCGCTGAAGAGGGAAGGTGTCAAGTACATTTTCAGCTTGTGCGGCGGACACATTAACCCGATCTACGACGGCTGCCTGGATGAGGGCATCGAGATTATCGGTACCCGGCACGAGCAGGCGGCAGCTCATATGGCCGAAGCCTGGTCTCTGGTAACAGGCCGGATGGGCGTATGCGTGGTGACGGCAGGCCCCGGGGTAACGGATGCGGTCACCGGTGTGGCGAACGCCTACGAAAACCACACCCCAATGTTGGTCCTGGGCGGACGCAGCGACGTGAGCGAGAACGATATCGGGTCGCTTCAGGACATTGACCAGATGGACCTGTACGAATCCATCACCAAATGGTCCCGCGTATGTTACGATACGGAGCGCATCCCGGAGTATATCGCGATGGCCTCACGCCACGCCCTAACCGGGCGGCTCGGTCCCGTCTATCTCGAAATACCTCAAGACGTTCTCTACGCCAAAGTGGCAAAGTCCAAAGTGTCGTTCCCGGCAAGGTACCGCACGACGTCGCGTCCCCGAGCCGATCGTCAGTCACTGCTGCAAGCCGCGGAGATACTGTCCAAAGCGGAGCGGCCGGTGATCATAGCCGGCACCGGATGTCTCTTCTCCGGTGCGGGCAAGGCTCTGGTAGCGTTGGCCGAACACGCCGGCATTGCGGTCCTCACCCACGCGGGCGGCCGAGGTGTTCTGCCCGACTCCCATCAGCTTGCGTTGTGTCCGGCGGGCGTGAACGAGATGGGTGCCGCTTTGCTGAGGAGCGACGCCATCATGATGTTGGGCGTGCGTCTCGACTTTATGCTCCGGTACGGCAGAGCGCTTCCGGCAACCACAAGACTGATCCAGGTGGACATTGAACCTGCCAGGATAGGGTTCAATCGCGGTCCCGACGTCGGCATCTTCGCGGACATCAGACTGGTGCTTGAAGACCTGCTTGCTGAGATTCCGAAGAATCCGAGCCGCCCCTGGATCGCTGAGATCGAGCAACAGAAGAAAGCTAACCAAAAGAGACGGGCCAGAACCGACTTGGATTCCGTTCCCATCCATCCCCGGCGGCTTGCCCAGGATGTCCGTGACGTGTGCGGGACCGAGGCGACATACGTCATCGACGGCGGCTTTGCATCTCTTTGGGGGCTGGAGACTCTGCCGGCAGAGCGGCCGGGCGGAGTCATCGGCACGATAACCGGCCCTATGGGCTGCCTGGGTGTCGGTCTGCCTTACGCGCTCGCCGCCAAGGTTGCCGAGCCCGACCGTCCGGTGGTGCTTTTTGTGGGCGACGGCTCTTTCGGCCTCAACGTCGTCGAGATTGACACCGCGATGCGGTACAATCTTCCTGTACTCTGCGTGATAGCGAACGACCAGGCATGGGGCATGATCAAGGTCGGTCAGATTGCAACTTACGGCAGGGACCGAGTTGTCGGCAGCGAGCTTGGACTCGTGCGCTACGACAAGTGGGTCGAGAGTATGGGCGGTCACGGCGAGTTCGTCCAGCGTCCCGAGGACATCAAGCCGGCCGTGGAGCGAGCGCTGAGGTCCGGCACAACGGCCTGCGTCAACGTGATCATCAAGACGGTGCCTCAGGCGATGTAGTGTCACGCAACCATCACTGGTGCACGTAATGGGGGGACATCACAGGAGATGTCACAAAGGAGGTTTGCAGGATGTCGGATAAGGGAAAGGTTTCAGCAACCGATGAGAAGAAGCAACGGATAAGCCGCCGCGGATTCGTCGCGGGCGCCGGCGCTGCCGCGCTGTCGTTCACGTTGATCAAACCGGAGCTCGCCCACGGAGCGGCGGCCAACTCGAAGATCGACCTCGGGATAATCGGGTGCGGCAATCGTGGGACCTGGATCGCAAGGCTCTTTCAGAAGCACGGCGGATACAACATCGTCGCCGGCGCGGATTACTTCCAGGACAGGGTCGAGCGATTTGGCAAGATATTCAAGTCAAGCTCAACACGTCTCTACACCGGCTTATCGTGTTACCGCAGGCTGCTCGAGCAGAAGTTGGACGCGGTAGCCATCGAGAGTCCACCTTATTTCCACCCTGAACAGGCCGCCGCGGCTGTGGATGCCGGCAGGCATGTGTATCTCGCCAAGCCTATAGCGGTGGACGTGCCGGGCTGTCAGAGCATAGCCGAAAGCGGCAAGAAAGCCGCGGCTAACAAGCTGTGTTTCCTTGCCGATTTTCAGACGCGCGCCGACGACCTATATCGCGAGGCTGTCAAGCGCGTCCACAACGGCGAGATCGGCCGCATTGTCAGCGGGGAGGCGACTTACCAGACGGGGCGGCTCGGGGCCAAAGCGGAACCGGGGACGGCCGAGGCGCGTCTTCGCAACTGGGTGTTCGATAAGGCGCTTTCCGGCGATATTATTACCGAGCAGAACATACACGCGCTGGACGTTGCCACATGGATTCTCGACGGGAATCCGCTTCGCGCGTATGGCACCGGCGGACGCAAGATACGAACCGATGTGGGGGATTGCTGGGACCATTTCGCGGTGATCTACACCTTCCCCAACGACGTGCTCCTGAGCTTTAGCTCAAAACAGTGCGGAATCGGTTACGACGATATCCTCTGCCGCGTGTATGGCAGCGAGGGCACGATCGATACCCACTACACCGCCACGGTAAGCATTACCGGCAAGAACCCTTATGAGGGCGGCAGCGTGGGCAACCTCTACACAAACGGCGCCGTGACCAACGTTGCCGATTTTTACGAGAACGTCACGCGAGGTCGGTTTTCCAATGCTACGGTAGCTCCCAGCGTGTGCAGCAACCTGACTACGATACTCGGCCGTACCGCCGCATACGGGCGCAAGGAAGTTACCTGGGACGAGATGATGAGCTCCAACGAGAAGCTCGAAGCTGACCTCGAAGGTCTGAAAGCATGATTCCATAAAGGTTGTTGGAGGTACAGCGAGACTGTCTGCAGAAGGTAACCTGCGCAAATAGCGGGTAAGGAGATGTATGAGCTATGAGCATGAACACTGTTATTGCCATCGGGTTGTCCCTGTCAGTGTTTGTTCTCGGTTTTGGCGCGGCTCCGTGCAGCGCCGACGAACCGGCAGCAAAGGGCGCGCCGAACGCCGAGAAAATGGGTTGGCGCCTGGGCGTCCAGGCCTTTTCGTTCTATCGCTACACGTTCTTGGATACGGTTGACATGGTGGAGTCGCTGGGGCTGCATTACATCGAGATGATTCCGTTTCAGCGGCTCAGCAATGATGATCGCAAGATGAGAACCGACCACAACATGCCGCCGGAGGTTCAGGAAGCCATCAAGGCCAAGCTCAAACAGGCCGGCATAAAGGTGGTCACCTACGGTGTGGTCGATCTGCCGAACGACGAGACCGAGTGCCGCAAAGTGTTCGACTTCGCCAAGGCGATGGGCGTCGAAACCATCATATCCGAGCCGCCGTACGAGGCACTCGACCTCATCGATAAGCTCTGCGCCGAGTACGAGATCAGCGTGGCAATACACAACCATCCGGAGCCATCTTTGTACTGGAACCCGGACAGCGTTCTCAAGGCGTGCGAGGGACGGAGCAAACGTATCGGTTTCTGCGCCGATACGTCACACTGGCGACGGTCGGGCGTCGATGTGCTGGAAACTCTCAAAAGATGCGAAGGCCGACTCATCACGTTTCACTTCGGCGACGTTAGCGGGAAAGACATTGAAGCGCTGAGGGCAAGCTACGAGGACGGAAAAAATAGGGATATGGTAGCTGCCATAAGTAAGATTCCCAACGTGGTGTTCGGAGAGGGCGACGGCGATATGGTCGGCTGGTTGACAGAGCTCAAACGGCAAGGTTTTCGTGGCCTGTTCTGCATCGAGTCTTTCTTTGAACACAAGGCGGACGTTGCCCTGCCCAAGATGGCCCAGTCTATCGAGTATTTCGATATCGTCGCGGCCAAACTTGCCAGCGTGGATTAGGATCTCTTCGCCCGAGACCGCCCGTATTGCTTCGCCTTACAGAAACAAGTTGAGAGAAACTAGCAGAATTAGGTGCGCAATGTTAGGAGTCACGGCTTGACCGAACAGGAGGTGACTATGAAACGCTTCACTCGATGTCTTCTACCGCTGCTTCTTGTCTTTGTTGCTCTTTCAGCTTGGGCCCAGGAGCTTCCGACCGCGACGCCTGAGGAAGTCGGTCTTTCGAAGGAAGGTCTCGGCCAAATCGACGCCACCCTGCAACAGTTTGTTGATGAGGAGCGCGTTGCCGGTGTGGTCGCGCTGATCGCCCGCCGGGGCAAGATTGCGTATTTCGAGACTTTAGGCATGCAGGACGTTGAGGCGGGCACGCCGATGGATAAGGACACGATCTTCCGCATCTTCTCGATGACCAAACCCATAACGAGCGTGGCCGTTATGATGCTCTATGAAGAAGGCCGGTTTGACCTCGACGATCCCGTCTCGAAGTACATCCCTCAGCTCGGCGGTCTCGAGGTCGGTGTCGAGAAAAACGATCCGGATACGGGCGAGACGACTTTCACAACGGTTCCTGCAGAACGGGACATGACGATCAGGGATCTCTTGCGCCACACCGCAGGCCTCACGTACGGGCTATTCGCGCGCTCTAAGGTTGACCAGATGTACCTCCAGGCCGGCGTGCTCGGTAGAAGTGATACCATCGGCGATATGGTCGAGAAGCTCGCCAAGCTGCCACTGAAACACCAGCCCGGGTCAATCTGGGAATACAGCGTGGCGTGCGACGTTCTCGGCCGTCTTGTCGAAGTGGTCTCGGGCGTGCCTTTCGACAAGTTCCTCGAAAAACGCATTCTCAAACCTCTGGACATGAAAGATACAGCTTTCTATGTCCCAGCGGAGAAGAAGGATCGGTTTGCCGCGGTTTATACCCTCGGGAAGGACAGGAAGATCCGGCCGAGCACTTCGCGGTCCTCACGCAACTTCCTCAAACCGCCCACCTTTCTTTCAGGCGGAGGTGGACTGGTTTCAACCACGGCGGATTACTATCGATTCTGCCAGATGCTCCTCAACAAGGGAGAGCTAAACGCCGTGCGGCTCCTCAAACCTGAGACCGTGGAGTTGATGATCACTGACCATTTGGGCCGTACACCGAAAGCGCCCATAGGGGTCGCTCTGGGGATGACGAACAACGGATTCGGTCTCGGGTTCAGGATCACCAAGGCTTCGGGGCAAGCACGATACGGATCGGAAGGGACGTTCAGTTGGGGCGGCGCGGCCAGCACAATATTCTGGATCGATCCCAAGGAGGAGATGATAGGAATCTTCATGGTCCAGATCTCTCCTTCCAACTACACGTGCGCCAATAAGTTCGCCGTGCTTGCGTACGAAGCAGTCAACGACTAGTTTGAACTTCATAAGCCAGTGTCGTCACGTAGGTTTCAATGAGGGTAAGATATCTCTCCCGCTGACGTACCACACGTGCGGCCTTGATCCCCAGAACTCCAAAGCGCACGTCGCATCGGCGTGTTCCAAATTGACTGCGGTTCTGAAACTGTGTTACGATGGTCTTGGGTTGCGGGAGGTGCGAACCGTGCGGGTCCGGGGAGCTTCATGAAGGGGCGCGAAGTAGTTATCGGAATAGATCTCGGCACCGGCGGAGCCCGCGTTGTGGCGTCCGATCGAAACGGTACCATAACCGCCTCAGCCGAGCAGCAACTGGCTGAACCGTCCCCGGAGCGTCCTGCCGGCTATTGCGAGCAAGACGCCTCCGACTGGTGGGACACGGTAGCAAGAGCACTAAGACAGCTCGCCTCGGCGCTTCCCGGGGACTGTCGCCCGCTTGCCATAGCTGTCGACGGTACCTCCGGCACGATTGTCCCGGTTGACGAAGACGGCAACGCGCTCGGGCCTGCTATTATGCATAACGATACCCGGGCAAGCAGGCAGGCCGACGAAGTGGCCGCCGCCGCCGGACAGCCGGTCAGCTCTACGTTCGCGCTGCCCAAAGCGCTTTGGGTCAAGCAGGAAACGCCGGAGGTGTTCCGGCACGCGACCCGGTTCGTTCACGAGACGGATTTCGTTGTCGGCAAGCTGACCGGCACGTTCAGTGTGAGCGACACGTTTAACGTGCTGAAGATGGGCTACGACCTCCACGAGGACAAATGGCCCGAGTTCATAGAGACAAAACTGGGGATACCGGTGAAAATGTTGCCTCGTGTCGTCGAACCTGGCGGAGTGATCGGGACGGTGTCCGCCGAAGCGTCAGAGGAGACCGGAATAACCAAGGGAACGCCTGTGGTGGCGGGAGCCACCGATTCGAACGCGGCGTTCTTCGCATCAGGTGCAACGTGTGAGGGCGAATGGAACAGCACTTTGGGAACATCCTTGGCTTTCAAAGGGATATCCCGATCGTACATCGCGGACGCGCTCGGCAGAGTATACTGTCACAGGCATCCTGAACACCTCTGGTTGCCCGGTAGCGCAAGCAACACCGGTGCCGACTGTATGCAAGTGATGTTTGGCAACGAATACGAATCGCTGCACGCGGTGGTCGGGGGACATTTCCCGTCACGATTGCTGGTGTACCCGCTTGTGCGCAAGGGCGAGCGGTTCCCGTTTATTGACGAGGATGCCGGCGGATTTATTGTCGGTGATCCAACCGATAAATTGGACCTGTTTGCCGCGTACATGGAAGGCGTCGCCTATGTCGAGCGATGGGGATACGAGCTGTTCGAGAGCCTCGGCGCGCCGGTCGGTAAGACCGTCTATGCCACTGGCGGAGGCGCGCGAAGCGATACGTGGCTACGTGTAAGAGCCAACGTGCTCAATCGCGCCATGGCTCGCGCCGACGTTGCGGAATCAGCGATGGGCGCAGCGATTATCGCCGCTTCGCGCACCATGTATGACTCTTTGTCGGAGGCGGCCAGGAATATGGTCAAACTTGATCTCAAGATCGAGCCTGATTTGCAGACGGCGGAAAGGTATGACGAGCTATATTCCCGGTTCAGGGAAGAGACCGGCAGGCGAGGGTACGGTTAGGGCCGGCTAAGCTCGCCTTCAAGGCGCGAACGGATAAAGGTAATTTCAGTGGAACTTGAGGGAATTGTGTTCGACGTTGACGGTGTTATTGTCGAGACGGAGAATATTCATCGCATGGCGTACAACGCCATGTTCAAGAAGAGCGGGATTGATGTCGAATGGTCGCCTGCCGACTATGTGGAGCGTCTCGCAGAGGTGCACGGGCGGAAGCTTCAACCCGTCGTTGACATGTTGGACGTGGAAGACAAAGCGGACTGCGTGAAACGGCTGCACGGTGTCAAGAAGCGGTGTTACGAGCAGTTGCTAGACGAATTAGGCGGTCAAGGAAACCTTCTGCCGCGACCTGGTGTGCTGAGATTGATTCGGGAAGCTCTGGCTAATGATGTTAAGCTGGGTCTTGCTACCGTCAGCCCGCGTGAGGGTGCCACCAAACTGCTGCGGTACGTGCTCGGAGAATCCCTGTTGAACCAATTCTCAGCTTTCTGTACAGGCTACGACGTGAAGAAGACGAAGCCCGCCCCCGACATTTACCTTGCAGCTACCTCGCGGCTCGGCACTGACGGCGCGAGGACCGTTGCGATCGAGGACACGCGGCACGGACTGGAGTCCGCGAAAAAAGCAGGTCTGTTGTGTATCGTTACGCCAAGTGAATACACGGTCGGGAGTCGATTCGAAGCTGCGGATCTCGTTGTTCCGGATCTCGACCACTTCAGTCAGGAGAAACCTGTGGATGTTGCCGTGCTTGACGACCTGGTGCGTGCAGCGCAGATAAAGGATTACGCGTGAGCGGAAGATTTTGCGGCGGTTCGGAGGTGCATCGCTAAGATGGATGACTATGGGAATTCGTGGGCGGAAGCTTACGAGCTTGTGGTTCAGAGGAACGGCTGGCTCTATAGAGATTACGCTACCATACTGCGTGAGGTTGCGGACCTTGTCCTGGAGAATACCGACGTCGAATCGCGAATAGTCGAACTGGGTCTGGGCACTGCCAATCTCACCGAACTGCTTCTCGACAAACGCAACGTCGTCGGCATCGAACCGTCGGGAGGAATGGCAAGGGTCGCACGACGACGATGTCCCGGTATATGCGTTGTCGGTGCCGGCCTCAAAGGCCTGCCGTTGCGAACAGGCAGTGTTGACGCGGTCGTTTCCGCCTACGCGTGGCATCACCTATCAGCTGAAGACAGACTAGACAGCATAGGCGAGATGAGGCGTGTGCTGGGTCGCGGCGGACAGGTGATCGTTGCGGACATAATGTTTCGCGACGCTCGTTCCGAACAGTCGATGCGCGAGCAGCTCCAAAAAGCCGGGGAAGAAGCGAAACTTGCTCTGCTGGATGACGAATCTGAAGGGTATCCGCTGTTTTCTGAGCTGCGGGTTGAGTTCGGCAGATTCGGGTTTGTTTTCTCGGGTAAACAGCGTACCGAACTTGTCTGGCTTTTCAGAGCCAAACTGGCGTAAGCCTGTTGAGGAAAATGGCGGCGTTGGCTGTGTTCCAGCGCGCCTATGCGCTCTCGGGTTCCCAGACCGAGACCCGGTTCTTACCCGCCTTCTTTGACTGGTACATGGCGTGGTCTGCTTTAACTACCAGCGCCTCAACGGTCGTAGGCTCGTTTGGCGGTTCCCATGCCGTGATGCCTATACTCGCCGTAATCTGCACCCGTGTGTCCTGATCGGCGAGCACGAGTGGCGCCGCTTCAATTGCGCCGCGTACGCGCTCCGCAACTATCTGGGCGTCACTCTCACAGGTTTCCACGAGAGCTACAACGAACTCCTCTCCCCCGTAACGCGCCACAATGTCGGCTGCACGCATCTGGTTCCTCAGGGTCTGTGCTATGTGTTTCAAAGCGGCATCGCCTTCAATATGGCCATAGTGGTCATTGAGCAACTTGAAGTTATCAATGTCAATGAACAACAACGCAATAGGATGGTGGTAACGTTGGCTTCGGTGCAACTCCTGATTCAGGAGCATCTCGAACATCCTACGGTTCGCCAGATCCGTTAGCGGATCCTTGCGCGCCTCATCAAGCAGCTTGTTGTTCGCTGCCTGAAGCTGCTGGGAAAGCTTCTCTGCTTCCGCTTTGCTCGCTTCGAGCTCCCAGACAAGGCGCTCCTGTTCGCTGGCGATATCGCCGAGCGCCTCGTTCGCTTTCTGAAGCAGGCCAGCGTAGCTGTCGGGTCGGGCAGAAGTCATCTCAAATACCCCGGCTGTCTCCTCCACTTTGCCATCGACCCGGCGCAGGAGCGCACCGAACTCACCGGGAGAAATGTCAAAGTAGTCCGCGGCGATCTCGCTGAGATCTCTCAGCGTCCCGCTGCCGTTCTCAGCGGCGTACAAGCATTCTCCGATAAGCCCGCCGAGGTGCTGTACCTGAATTGCCAGTAGCGTATGCTCGTCGACGTTGCCCGCTTTCTCCGGCTCATGATGGTACAACACCGGCACGCGCAGTGA
>Ga0180438_10005667_pt1 | contig 17240 bp, 14 predicted proteins | sample SS_ome_12_FD_132455 | JGI IMG/M metagenome (GOLD analysis project Ga0180438, IMG submission 132455) | Hypersaline lake sediment archaeal communities from the Salton Sea, California, USA - SS_3_D_2 metaG | ecosystem: Environmental > Aquatic > Non-marine Saline and Alkaline > Hypersaline >...
GCGGGATGGTGAGCGTGGTGACGTCGGTGGCTGTGGTGGCTGTGACCGTGATGGGATCGGAATGAGGGTTGTGGAGCCAGTGATCGCCATCCGAACTGCGCGGGGCCAGATACTCATCTGCCAATAAGTTAAGAGGCAGAAGGGTAACAGCACGAGCCTCATATGGAATAGCGGCGTCAGGATCGGCAGTGAGGATGTGCACCTGCACCGGTCCCCCGGACTGTACGTCAACTCGCGCGCCAACCTCGACACCACCCGTTTCAGTCGTATACTGCTCGCCCTGGTTCAGCGTTACAGTCTCGTCAGTCGAGCCGTCACCATCCAGGTCCAGCGCCACGACTGTGTTATCCAGGACAGCCTGGACGTTGATCCCGACCACCTGAAAGCCAGGCCGTTGATTGGGCCCGGTCCCAGCAATATCTTCCCCCACAGGGACCACGTATTCTGTGCCCCAAAGGGAGGTACTCCCCAAGGCCCAAGCCCCTGCGTACAGGCTGCTAACGCTCTCGGGCCACACGGCCATACTAACGGCGATGGCCCCCCCCACCCCGGTTATCTTGTCACCGCGTTCACCGCCGTCAAAGAAGAACTGGGCAGGATCACGAGGCAGCTCAACCGTATTCTGGAGCGCAATGATGTCCCCAGCCTGGAGTGTGTCATCTGGGTTTGGTTGACGCACAGTCGGGGCGATCCCGTTTGTGGTATCGCCGTCACCCCATACCTGGGTGCTGGATTGAGTGGGCGAGGTGAGGATGACTTCCAAGCCATCCTCCCAGTGATCGTAATAAATGACGGTATCATCGCGCCGTATGGCAATGGAAATGGTGGTTACGATGTCGTCATCAATGAAATCCACCGTGCTTCCGGCGTCAAACAGATCGTCAAGCTGGTCAGCAGGGAAAGGGATAAAGAAGGTGAATGCGTCGATCTGGGCACCAGCTTGCACAAAGATGAACAGGCTAGTCAACACACCCAAGAATGTAGCCAATAGGATCAAGCTGATTTGTTTGCGCATTTGATACGCCTCCTTCGCAAAGTAGAGACACCTGTTCTCGAAGCCTATCTGAACCTCAGTTCGGAGATTACTCCGGCATGTCATTTCGACCCCCGCAGGGGGGGAGAAATACCTAAAATCTATACTCGCCCAGTCAACGTCTTAGGGATTTCTCCCTTCGGTCGAAGCTTGTCCTGAGACAAGTCGAAGGATGACATCGAGGAAAACGTCGAACTCAGGTTATTTGAATAATCCTGTAGCTGGCGGATCCCAACCACTGCTTTGCTGGAGCAGCGTCGGCGGGCGGCATGGGATGACGCACTAGGCTTCGAGCTCTTCCGCGCCAAAGAGAGCACGAAGCTTTTCCTCATCCTCTTTGGACAGCGAGGTCTGCAACACCTTGGCGTCGAATTTCTTCAGCTCATCTGCCAATTTGTCCGGGGTGGCTTTGCGAACCAACAGGAAGAGGGCTGAGTGGCCCGGTTCGATGGTATTGCCCACTTCCTTGATGAACTTGTCATCGACCCCGATGTCGGTAAGCGAGCCGCCCAGTGCACCACCCAGGGCACCCAAAGCCAGGCCCAACCAGGGCATCCAGAAGATGATGCCGATCAATAATCCCCAGAAGGCGCCCCCCAGCGCGCCCTCGCCGACCAAGCTGACCGCTTGCCTGACCTTGACTTTGCCATCCTGTTTCCTGACCACGAGCGCGGCATCTTCGAGCTCGACGATCTTTTGCTTCTGCAGGCTTATAAGATCATCTCGCATTTCGGTAGCGCCGGTTTCAGTGTCAAAGACCAGTACCACTAAATCGCTCATACTTCCTCTCCTCTACGCTACGGATGGTCTCCCTCTTGGGTGCTGGTGACCTCCTGAAAGCTCCAGATCAATAAGAATCGTGAGGGAACATCCTGGAACAAGTCCATGAAATGCGAACAGAAACCGGCCACAACCTTATCCAGGATGTCCCCTTTTCCGGCGTATACCCGTCATTGCCAGGCTGTGTTGACCTTTGATTATTTGCGCCTGCCCCCCTCGCAACAGATCACGAAATACACCTCTGGGAATGCGCAAATGTCAACACTACCTAGCTGTCTCAGATCTGGGTATGAGGCTCTATCGTCAAGGATCGACAGGACTTACTGCTCCTTTCGTTTGCTTAAGGCTCGTCGCAGTTCCTCCTCGGCCTCTGGGGGGAGCGTGGTTTGAATAACCGTGCCCTTATACGGCTGCAACGCGGCTCGGGCAACGGCGGGATTGGCCTCGCGGACAATGACGAAGAGCGCCGAATTGCCCGGTTCCAAGTGCTCGCTCACCTGGTCGACGAACTTCTTGTCGACACCCATGTCTAGCATCTTACCTACCAGTGCACCCCCGAGCGCCCCCAGCACGAGACCACCAACGGGGAAGAGCACGCCACCGATCAAGAGGCCCAAGGCACCACCGCCCAGGGCACCGACCGCGACACCTCGGTCGACCTCGTTCTTGACGTGGACTTTTCCTTCCTCGTCCCTTACGACGACGGCCGAGTCGTTGAGGCTGATGTTGGCGCTTTGTTTCTTCAACGATTCGCGCACCTTACCGGCTTCTTCCATGTTGTCGAACACGACAACGATCAAATTTGACATTTTACTCTCCTGTATTTTGCTGAGGCTAGAGTGTGCGTCCCAATTCTGATTGATTGTCCGTAGACAAGTTTTCGTTTTCGACCCATACTTAGGCCGCGTCCAAGAATAACTTTGCGTAGTCTCAGAGATTTCGCGCGGAGTTTTGGCCTGAAAATAGGAAGTTGTTTCTGGACGCTTCCTTAGGGCGTCAAGATGAAAAGTTAAGAACGGACAATCACTTAGGCAATGGGGCAAGCGCGCCTCCAGTGCTTCCCCAAATCTCGGACGCACCCAATGCTTAATCAGTAGGCGGCGACCCTGCAATGATTATGATATACGTCTCTAACTGGCCACCTCCTCTCGCGAACCACGCACCAGCTCGCGGAGTGTACTCAGCAACCGTTCGGGTGGATCGGCTTTACTGACAAAAGCATCGGCGCCGGCGGCCAGGGCAGCCTGCTCTGATTCGGGCCTACCGCTTAGAACGATTGTTTTGGGCCGAAAGCTGGACGTGTGTGCCGCAAACAGCAGAGCAGTCGCTGGCCGGCCTCGCAACTCCCAGTCGAGCAAAACCAGGTCAGGTTTGAACTCCTTTATCTGTAGCACCAGACTTTCGAGGTCCGAACACTCGCCAACCACAAGTCCCGGCTCCTGTTTCAGGAGCGTTTGTAATGCTGAGCGTACTCGCGCGTCATTGTCGGCCACCAGAATACGCACTTCCCTGCTTCCATTCACGGTATCCCCACCCAGTCCAGAAACCCGCAACCCTCTGTCAGATATACCAAAAGCCGGCGTTCACGGTTTCTCTGGCTCCAAGCGCGGCTTTTTCGCTTGGGCAACTACATCATACCACGAATGCTCACACTCCGCATCAGGCATTTGTTCAGTTCTTCCCCTGTACAAACGTATAGTTTCATGCTGATACATTCATACAGGTGGCGGCCAGCACCAATCAGGCTACAAAAACAGGAGCTCCTCAAATCCACAGGGCATCTGAGGAGCTCATTCACGGAAGGGATATTCGACTGTGATACGGATCAGATCAAGCGGTGTTTCACAGCCAGGGCCGCAGCCTCGGCACGGTTGGTGGCACCCAGTTTGGAGAGGATGGTGCTGACGTGGAACCTGGCAGTGGGCAGGCTGATCGTCAACCGCTCAGCAATTTGGGCATTGCTCAACCCCTCAACGATCAGGGCCAGCACCTCAAGTTGGCGGTCAGTCAGCTCAAAATCCAGCTCAGGAGGCCGTATCGTCTCCTGAGCCAATGCTTGAGCGGCCGCAGGTGCCAGAGTGGATTGACCGGAACAAGCTGAGCGGATCGCATCGGCCAGCTCGTCAATCGCCGCATCCTTGAGCATGTAACTGATGGCCCCCGCCTGCAACGCCTGCTCGACCAGACTCCCCTCCTGAAAACTGGTCAGGGCAATCACTCGTATGTGAGGATGACGCTCAAGGATGGCTCGTGTTGTGGCAACGCCGTTCATGCCGGGCATTAGCATATCCATGAGGATCACATCCGGTTGCACCTCACTGCACAGACGCAGGGCCTCGCCGCCGTTTTCAGCTTCCCCAACCAGTTCTATGTCATCGAAAGCCAGTAAAGAGTACCTTATACCATGCCGGACCACGGTGTGATCGTCAACGATCATGACGGCAATACGATCTTCCTCAGTCATCAGAATCCCTCACCTTCTGCTTTCGGCCAGTTGACGATGATCTGGGTGCCGTGCCCGGGTTGGCTCCTGATGTCCAATGCAGCACCAACTTGTTCAGCCCGCTCACGCATAGTGCCCATCCCCAACCGGTCCGGCAGAACGTCATCTGGATCAAAACCGCGCCCATTGTCGCTGACACAGAGTGTTACTTGCCCCGGCTGACAATAAAGATCCACCGAGGCCTGGCTGGCTCCGGCGTGTTTGGCAATGTTGTTGAGCGCTTCCTGGGCAATGCGGTATAAGGCGACCTGAAGATTGGGATCAAGGGAGCTATCCCCTTCTACCGTCAATTCAGTGGGCACACGAGTTCGGCTGGTAGCGGCCTCGGTGAGATGACACAGAAGCTCACCCAAAGGTTTTTCGGTCAAAGCCGAGGGGCGCAGCTCAACCAGCATGGTGCGCATCTCGGCCAGGGCACCTTTCGTCAACTGGCGCAGTTCCTCCAAACCACTTCTTCCCTGCTCTGGCTGGCGATCCCAGACGCGGGGCAGAGCCTCGGCAATCAGGCTGGCCGAAAAAAGCGTCTGGGTAACGGCATCGTGTAGATCGCGAGCCAGGCGACCGCGTTCAGCGCTGGCAGCGGCCTGCTCGATTTGATATCTCAGGCGAGAATTCTGGATCGCCAGGGCGGCTTGATCGGCGAAAGCGACGGCCAATTCGACCTCGTCCTCGAAAAAGACGCGCGGTTCCGCATAATAGAGTAACATACCGCCATAGACTTCGCCTTTGGAGACAATAGGCACAGCCAGCCAAGCTCGATAGAGATCCGCCCAGGTCCCGGCGGACACCTGGCGCTTCACGTCCACCGCCAGGTCGCCAATATCGGATGGAAAAGCGGCAACATCAGGTATGGCAACAGGCTGGCTCGACAGCATAGCCTGCCGCAGAGACTCTTGACCAATGGGGATGTTCGAACCTGTGACGTAAGTTAACAACAGACCTTTGGAGGCCTCGACAGACAACGTTCCAAGGTCGGCCCCCAGGCCGTAGATGCCCACTGCGCGAGTGTCAAGCAAGTCCCTGGCCTGCGTCACAATCAGGTCCAGGACTTCTTCCAGGGACTGGTTGGAGTTGAGAGCACCCAGGACATCCGCCAATCCCTCGGCTATCTGGCGACGCCTTTCCGCCTCCTGCCGCCGCTCCCATTCCTCACGTCTGGCTGCCTCGGCGGCTTCCTTAGCTTCCTGCAGTGCTTGTTCGACTCGCTTACGTTCGGTGATGTCTATGACCATCGAACGACTTTCCAAGGATTTTCCTTCGGCATCGCGGATCGCATTCACCGTCAGGCTGATCCATACGGGTGTGCCATCCGATCTCTGCATTAGCAGCTCTTCATCCGTTATGCTTTCACCGGCCAGGAACCGCTGAAAGATTTTGGTTGCCTTTTCCTTACCCTCAGGTGTGTCGGCGTAAAGCTCAAATACAGGCTGCCCTACTAATTCTTGGATCGGACATCCGAGCAGTTCGGCAGCGCGCTTGTTACACTGGTAGATAATACCGTCTTTTCCCACTGTGAAGTATGCGTTAGGAGCATTGTGATACAGATCCCAAAATCGGGTCTCCGACTCGCGTAGCACTTCTTCCACCTGTTTGCGCGCAGTGATGTCCGTGACTATACCAACGATGGCACTCTCGCCGCCGTATTTTATCAGCCTTGACGTGACGATTACTTCAAGCCTGTTCCCCTGTTTAGTCACAATTGCATATTCGTATGGAGGGACGTCCTCACCCAGCATATGCCTGCGAAAGCTATCCTCTATCAGATCCAAATGCTCCGGCGCGATCAAGGTACGGAAGTCAAAGCCAGGCGAGTAAAACTCTTGCCGCGTGTATCCCATAACCTCTTCACATCTCTTGTTAGCATACACGATCCTGCCCTTGTTGTGAATGAAGATCATGTTAGGGGATTGTTCTGAAACGTTTCTGAATGTCTCTTCTGACTCTCGAAGCGCCTCCTCGGCCCTCTCTCGATCGATGATTTCCTGTTCAAGTTTTCGATTAGCCAGCGTCAATTCGGAAGTACGCTCATCCACCAATTGCTCAAGATGCTCGCGATAGTTGCGCACCTCCTGCTCTACCTGCTTGCGCCGGGTGACGTCACGGTTGCTGGCGCGATAGCCCAGAAAAGTGCCGTGTTCATTTGTCACCGGCTGGCATACGTGTTCAATCCAGCGTACCTCGCCATCCCGCCCCAGAATGCGAAATTCGACATGTTGCTGCTCCTGCTCTCTTGCCCGGTGATGATGTTCTGCCCAGATTTCCTGGTCTTCAGGCAATATCAGATCATGTAGCAGTTGAGGGTCGCTGAGAAAACATTCGGCCGAATAGCCAGTGATACGCTCACAGGAAGGAGAAACATAACACAGCATCCCATCAGGATCTTCCCAGTACTCCCAATCATAGGTGAAGTCAGCAACCGTGCGGTAGCGAAGCTCTGCGTCGCGCAGAGCTTCTAACGTGGCCTCCCTTTGTGTTTCAAGCGATTGGCGTCGTACTTGTTCCCGAGACCTGGCAGCTTCAGCAGCTTCCTTTTTTATATCCATTCGGTCGCCTAAAGAGATGTGAGGTCGTTATCAATTCTATATCAATTTCCAATTCGTACAAGTCTGAGTTATGCAAACAACGAGTTTTACACACAACTTATCGATAATCTTAAGGGCGGATCGGCTAAGGTTCTACGGAGGGAATGGCATAGGCTCTAGAAAGCACAACGGGGGATGTATTGGATTAAGGACGTGGTGCAACTTGGGGCGCCAGCTTCGTCCAAATTGGGAGATGGTCACTGGCCCTGGCTTCCTCTGATTTTCCGGCCTCGATCAAAGACATACCACCGCTGAAGATATGATCCAGGACAAACTTTGAAGGCCCATATTGAGCTGTATAATCAACACCCTGTGTCGCTCTCTCCATGCCAATTTCGTTAAAGCTCTGTTCTAATTCCTTAATGCTTCCGGGGGTTAATGTATTAAAGTCGCCACCGACTACGATGTATTGGAAACCTGGATCAATGCTATTGATCAGGGCATCAATCTGGGCAGTTCTTTTGTCATGGCCCAGCCAAAATGTTTCGGTGTGAACACTGTACGTGAGTATCTCCAGGCCATCTAACAAAACGACTGCCTTGACCGCGATCCTTATTTCTTGGTTCCGGGGGCTCTTGTAGGGGAGAATTATCTTTTCGGGGGCGTGGATCGGCCATTTTGCCAGGATGGCATTCCCAAAGTTCTTGTCATGCCGGTTATGAATTGAAGCAGGATAATACACGTAATTATAGCCTAACGCCTGCGCGATTTCTTCCGTGCCAGTTTCGTCCATCTCCTGAAGCAAGATGATGTCCGCGTCTTTCAAGGCATCGAATTCGCTGAGTTCATAAATAGCAGCATCGATGTTTCTGGCAAAACTGATGTTATATGAAACGACTTTGACAGTCCCGCTGAAATCAGGCGATTGGTCCGAGAGTTCACCGGCAAATTGAGGTTCAAGCGTATCGAGGTAGTTGTTAGCTGGGCGACAGGAGGCTAAGAGAGCACAAGCGGTACATAGCAATACGACAATCGATATCTTGTTGATCATTGGGTTCTATCGAAGACGCTGCCAACGCGGGGAGCCCTGTCGCACGGCGTTGAAACGCCCCGCTGATACGCAAAACCTGTTGGAAACAGGTTGAGATTCAAAGCTTTAGTGCGTTTTGAACGCACTTCCCCATATCAGCAGATGATTTCAATCATTGGCTCCAAGCGAAACACGATTCAATGCGGTGCTACCGCCAGCCTTGCTGCCGAACATAGAAGCATAAACCTTGGTAAATACAGCCCCAAATAGAAATATGAGAGCCATATAATAGATCGAAACCAGTATTACGGCCAGCGCCCCAGCGGCGTCAAAAGCCGACGCGAAGTTAGCATTGGCCAGAAAGAAGGACAGCAACCATCTGGCAACCCCGAACAGGAACGCCGTTACCAGCGCACCAAGCCAAACATCGCGCCAGGCAATGTCCACGTCAGGTAACACTTTGTAAATCAAGGCAAACACCAGTGTTGCCAATCCTACAACAACGGCAAGATCAGCCGCCGGCAAGGGGTGAGCCAGATTCAAGATTGTGCTGAACGCGGACAGGATCACGCTGCTGATCGTTATCAGCACAAGCAAGAGGCCAAGGCCGATGACCATCACAAAGGCCAACAGGCGGCTGATGATAATGGCCAGGATCCCTCGTTGCGCTGGCGGTGGAACCCCCCAGATGTTATTGAGCGCATACTGCAGTTGGGCAAACAATCCAGAGGCTGCAAACAACAAGGCGACGAAACCGATCACGGTCATCAACGGCGTACCGCCGGAGGCGCCCTCTGAAACTCTGATCACCACATCCAGGATAAATCTTGTCACTTCCGGTCCCAGCGTGTTTTCGAGTCGGACGAGCAGTTCTTTGGCAGCTAGCAACGAGTTAAAGAACACGCCGGCCACAGTGATGGCAACAAAAATCGCAGGTGCAAACGAGAACATTCCATAATAAGCCAGGGCAGCGGCCGCCTGGGGGGATCGAGCTTCGCCCCAGGCCCGGAACAGCTCCTTCAGGAATCTGCGGGCCGTCGACACAAATCTGGAATCAGACATTGCTCTCTACTCCGTCCAGCCATGACAGTGCTTAAACTTACGCCCGCTGCCACAAGGACACGGATCATTGCGCCTGGCGTTGGCAAAGGCTGCTTGCATTTGTGCCTCTTCGGCTGCCAAGATCTGCATAATCTCTGCCGGGGCTCGGTTGCGGCGGAGCAACTCCGCCATAGTCCGCATTGGGCGGTCGATGTGGTTGAAGAAAGCTTTGTAGCCCGCGCACAGGTAATTCAGGCCCAGCTCACCATCCGGCGTTTCAATGAAACGATTTTTAGGGCAGCCCCCGTGGCAAGCGAAACGCACTTCACACTCCCGGCAATAGCGCGGCAGGGTGTCCAGCTTATCCTGCCCAAACTTGCGCTGCACCTCGGAGGCGACCAGCTCGATCATAGGGGTGTCCTGGATGTTGCCCAGGAAATAGTCCGGCTCGACAAAATGGTCGCACGAGTATAGGTCGCCGTTGTGTTCTATGGCCAATGCGTTGCCGCAGGTCGGCGCGAAGACGCACACCGCCCCGGGTTGGCCAACCCAGGCGCCCAGAGCCACATCGAATATCTGCACATAAACCTGCCCCACATCTGCCCGCACCCATTCATCAAAGATGCCGATAAGGAACTGGCCGTAACCCTCCGCTGTGACCGAGCGGTCGGTGACCAAGCTGCCATCCTGCACATACAGCGGGCGTTCGCCGGCGGTTGTCTCTCCCCAGCCCGCGTTGGCGACCGGCAGTATCTCCTCAGTCACCCGCTCCACAATGGCGATGAACTGGATGAACTGGGCGCCCAGTTCATCACGGAAGAAGCGATAGACCTCCAGAGGGTGGTTGACGTTCGCAGCGTGGACCGTGCACAGGATGTTAAAATCTACGTCGTGCTTTTTTAAGTAGTCCAGGCCGCGCATCACCTGGTCAAAGGTGCCTTGTCCACCCTTGTTCACGCGGTAGGTGTCGTGCATCTCAGGCGGCCCGTCGACGCTAATGCCGATCAGAAAGTTATGCTCCTTGAAGAACCCACACCATTCATCATCCAGCTTGGTGCCGTTGGTTTGCATGCTGTATTGTACGGTCTGGTCTGGCTTTTTGTACTTGTTCGCGTACTCGACGGAGCGGCGGAAGAAGTCCAGGCCCATCAGGGTTGGCTCCCCCCCCTGCCAGGCAATGGTTACCTCCGGTACGCGGTGGGATTCAACCAATTGACGGATGTAAGTCTCCAGCACCTCGTCCGCCATCCGAAAGCGGCTGCCGGGGTAGAGTATCTCCTTGGAAAGGAAAAAGCAGTACTTACAGTCAAGGTTGCAGACCGCGCCGGTGGGCTTGGCCAAAACGTGGTAGGCAGGAGGCGCATTCTCTGGTATCAATTGATCCATACTAACCTTTCGTCAAGAAATGTCATCCCGGGTTCGCCACTCTTGCTCAAATCTCCTGATTTGCCGCTCAATGTGCCTTGCATAAGGGTCAGCTACCTCACGTCCCTTGCGCAAAAGCTGCATGGCCTCGTCAGCGGTGTGCCCCCTGGCAATCAGGATGCAGGCTCCCATGGCGATGCTGCGGTGCCGCCCCGCGCGGCAGTAGATCAACACGCTCTCGCCATCTTGGATATAGGGTAATGCCGTCTCGACTCCCTTCTTCAATTTGTCGATTGGAATGGGCAGCAACGGAAAGTCGAAGGTTCGCAGCGTAAGCATATGAAAGGGTAGCTGAGTATATACTTCTGGCGGGCGGATGTAGATCATATTGATGATCAGCGTGACGTTGCGAGCCCGGATGGCTTCAGCATCTTCAGACTTGAGTAGCGATGCGATGTAGAGATAGTCGGTAATTTGCGAGATATCCACTGTTTCGTTGCCGTTCAACCCCTGCGCCGGGCGACGCTGATATAATACAAGAGCTGGAGAATGGATGCGACGGCCGCCGCCAAGTAGGTCAGCGCCGCAGCGGTCAGCATCTGCCGGGCACCTTTGCTGTCTTGGTCTGACTCCATCAAACCCGCTTCACCCAACAGTCTCAAACCTCGCCGGCTGGCGTTGATCTCAACCGGCAACGTCAGGATCGAAAAGAGCACCATGAGGGCAAAGAAGAAGATGCCAATCCAGATCAGGCCGGTCAAGTTGAACACCAAGCCCATAAAAATAGCGATGTACGATAGGGTCGGGCTGAACTGCAAGGCAGGCAGCAGGAAGCCACGCATTTTGATCAGGCCCGAGCCGGTCTGGTACTGCTGGACGTGCCCCAATTCGTGGGCCGTCACCGCCATAGAGGCCACCGAGGGCTGGCTGGCCACCGGATCAGACAAACGGACCACGTTCGCGCCTGGATCGTAGTGATCGGTCAACGCGCCCGACGTGTGCTGCAAGGGGACGGCCTGCAACGAGGTCCGATCATAGAGCTGTTGCCCCACGTGCATCCCGTCCAGCCCCGAACTGTTGCGGACGCTGCTCCACTTGTTGAAGGTGGATTTCAGATAGATCTGCACTCCGGCAGATATGACCAGGACCGGGATTAGCACAAACCAGAAATAGACTGGATCAATGAAAAACATAGGGTTCCTCCTATGGGATGCTCATAAATAGATTGGTGTTTTTAACAAGCGACGAAGGACGAAAGACGAGGGATATCCGTTATGCGTTGTTGAGCTTTCGTCTTTCGTCGTTGGTCGATCGTCGTCCTTCGTTGGTCGTCCGTCATTAGGCGGTTATCCCCACCCCTCAACATATCGGTCGGGGGTGAATTCATAATCTCGACTGTAGCGAACCTGCACCACAAAGCCGACGATGGCCACGGCCAGCCAGACGATCAGCCAGAACCAGGAGTCTTGTAGAATAGGCTTGATAGAATTTCCGGTTGTGGGCAGTGCTTCCAACGAGACTCTGCCAATTAACAACAGGACGCTGAACAAGAGAGCATTGGCGCCGCTAATCGCCGTGAGGGCGATGATGACATATTTGCCAACGTTGAAGAGCACCGTCAACACAGCCGCAACAATCGCGCAAATGAGGACGACGATGATCACCAAGAACCCCGACTCGAAGCCAAGGGCACCCATAAAGCCGGCGCCCAACGCAGCGCCGATGGAGGCGGCCACAATGGCGATGCCCAATGTGAAGAACAGATACGACAACACAGCCGCGATCAGGCCGACCACGGCTCCGACCACCCAAGAGATTGTGGTGGCCAGAAAACCAATACCGAGAACAAGTGAAACGGCCTCAGCGCCGAGCCAGAACCCGGCGAAGAAGCCAAAAATAGGCAACAGCACCAGGAAAATTCGGTAGCCGACGAGCAACATAGCAACGCCTAGTGCCGCAGCGAACGCCGCGTAAGTTAGAGTTGAAAGAAGCATAGTTCCCTCCTAGAAATTGGTATACGTAAAGAAAAAACTGTCTACTCCGCCTGCTGAGAGTCTGGGACAAACAACTGGCTGAAAAATCCGGGTTGTGGAGCCTCCGGGAGTGTCTCGTCGGGAAACGGTTCTCGCCCCATCACTTTTGATAGGATGTAGCTACCAAAGATGCGCAACGTGGCGAGAATGGGTACCACCAAAAAAGCGAGTATGATGCTGCCCAGCGCCAGACCAACCAGCACGCCGACAAAAACCACCGACACCGGCAGCTTGACATACCTCCCGACGATGGGCAAGGCAATGAAGTTATACGTGATCTGAGTTTTAAGAACATCGATCGCGACGACCAGGAGCGCAAACGTCCCATTCGACATATCCACGAGCACCGATGAGCCAAAGATCAGGCAGAAAGAGGCTACAATGGCTGACGACAGGAGCCCACCAATGGTGGGTACGAGGGAAACGACCCCGGTCACGATGGACATCACGACGGGAAAAGGGACACCCAGCAGGGTATACTCCAGCAAGGAGAACACGGCGAGCAGCGTCCCATAGATGACTTGCGCCGTGATGTAGCCCACCCAGACCCCATCAAGCCGCCTCAACAGCAGGAGAATCTCACGGTGATAGGCGGGAGGCACCCAATCAGCCAGCCCCCCTCGCCCCCGATTCAGATCCAGCATAAGGAAGAGGGAGAAGAGCAAGGCAGACACCAGAACCGCTATCAGTCCCGCCAGTCCGGTGGTCAATGATACCAAAGACCGGATGACCATAGCCAACACGTTTGGCAAGGCTTGCACAAGCTGGCCTGTAACCTCGTTCTCCGGGATTTTCAAATCGGCACTGGCATCCTGGAAAGAGATCGACAGTTGGCCCACCGCATCGACGAAATACGGGATACCAACGTAGAGCAGCACAACGGCGATAATGACTACCAGAAGGTAAAGTACAACCACGGCCAAAGAATAGTGGGTGCCTGGCCGTCGTCGCATCAAGGCCCGGATGGGTATATATATCAGAAAGGCGATGATGAAGCCCGTAGCTACCATGTCGATGACGGGCACCAGCGCAATGAGCAGGAGGGCAGTAACGACCACCAGGAAGGCGGCCGCCAGGTAGCGCGTCCCGTTACCCCATTGGGGAGGCCCATCGTCTAGAGGAACAGAGCCACGTTCGTTCGCCATCACAACCCCCTCCGTTTCGTGTGAGATCACCGGAACCACCGCATTGTACACGCACCCACGCGTGGATGCCAATCTGTGAAGTCTCTTGGACTCTGTCTATATGATGTCCTCAGCAAACCGGTAACCCACACCCCATACGGTCAGGATGACCTGCACGTCTGGAGCGATGTCGGCCAGTTTTGCTCGCAGGCGGCGGACGTGCACGTCTACCGTGCGTTCGTCAATGTAGCTCTCGTGTCCCCACACGTGTGACAGCAGAGCCTCGCGCGTGAAGACTTGCCCCGGATGCTGGGCCAGGAAGCACAATAGCTCGTACTCCTTGGGACGGAGTGTCAAAGGCTGCCCCTGGAACCAGGCGCGGCGTTGGGAGTGGTCGAAGCTTAGCCCCTCGGCTCTGCTCGGGACAGGCCCCTCGGCTTTGCTCGCTTGTGCCTTTGGGTCAAATGCCCTGTCCTGAGACACGCGAAGAGCACGCAAGGTAGACCCTTCGGACGCGCTAGGGATATGTTCCCCGTCAGGTGATCCGCTGGCTTCCGCAGCTAATCTGGCCTCGAGAGCTTTCAGCTCGGCCTGGCGGCGCAGCAGAGCCCGGATGCGGGCACTCAGTTCACGGGGATTAAAAGGCTTGACCAGATAATCATCTGCCCCCAGCTCCAAACCCACGATTTTATCTACGTCTTCGTCTCTGGCGGTCAGCAGGATAACAGGCACGGTATCTCCTGCACCCCGCAGATGACGCAGGACCTCAAAGCCATCTATGCCCGGCAGCATCACGTCCAGTACCACCAGATCGGCGGGATCAACGTCCAGGTGAGCCAGGGCCTCTTCCCCGCTAGCCACTGCCCGTACCTGGAATCCCTCGTGCTCCAATCGCTCCCGAACGACGGTGACGATGGCTGGTTCGTCGTCAACCACGAGAATGTGGTCCATCCCGATTTCCACCTTCCAACTTGGGATAGCTTGGGGTAAGCCATCTTTGGGCTAAGGTAATTATAATTGGGGAAGACACAGCGTCAAGAATGCGGGAGTTGAAACTAAACTTGACGTTCCCACGTATTCCTTTAAAATAGTAAATATAATCGGAAAGGAGAGGCTCAAGATGCAGTTCATATTCAGCGTATCAACGTTTCGCCGTTTGTGGCTGATAATGCTGCTGGCCTTGCTTATAGCCGGGATGGTCTTTGCTTTGGACGTGGCCGCCCAGGACGAGGAATCGCCTCAAGTGAGCGTCATCGTCGAGGCCCTCAACGTGCGTAGTGGTCCCGGTGTTAACTATTCAGTGATTGATGTTCTGTTGCGGGGCGATCAAGTGCCCATTATTGGAGAGGATACGCCCAGTGGCTGGTGGCAGATCCAGCTTGAGGATGGCCGCAGCGGCTGGGTCAGCGGTGGGGAAGCCTACGTACAGGTCAGCGGGGACACCGGGGGCGTGTCAGCAGTGACCGCACCGTCGGCGTCGGCGACCGCAACCTCGCCGGGCCAGCGGAGCACCATCGTATTCCAGACCGTTAGCGGCGGTCCCATCTACGCCATCGGCGCTGATGGGACAAATCTGCGCTACTTGACGGATGGCATAGACCCAGCCCTCTCACCTGACGGTCAGCAAGTGGCATTCACCCGCTGGGAGGGACCGGGCCACGGCGCCCAAGGCAGCCTGTGGGTGATCAACACGGACGGCACGGGCGAGCGAATGATTATGGGCGACGTTAACCAGCCGAAAGCGCCTGTCTGGTCCCCTGACGGCACTCAAATCGCAATCAGTATGCAACAGGGTGGCCGGGTGAATGAAGAGTATAAGTGTAGTCGTTCGCTTCCAGATGACCCAATAAAAGAAGACTTTGAGGACATCCGGGTGGTGGTTGAGGTTGACCCTGATGGCGACGTCGAAATCAAGTTCTGCTACACACTCCTGCCTCATCCCTTCTGGGGACTACGCATGGTGGACGTAGCTACAGGCGGGTTCGAAGACTTGCCACGCGACCTCTTCTCATATGCACCGACCTGGGACCCGGCCAATAATTGGCGTCTGGTCTACGATGGGGAATTTGGATTGGTCAATCTGGACCTGAATCAGGGAACCACCTGGGCGTTGACAGACGATCCGAACGACTACACGCCGACCTTTTCTCCTGACGGAAGCCGCATCGCGGTTGCCTATAAGCAGCACGATCACTGGGACGTTCACGTCATGAATGCCGACGGGAGTGGCCGCGCTCGTCTGACCAAGACGCCGTTACGTGTCATTGCGGAGCAGCAGATCAGCGGAGAGGAACCCCGTTCGTGGAACAATGCCGCTCCTGCCTGGTCGCCAGACGGAACCGAGATCGTGTTTCTGACCGACCGGACCGGTAAATGGGAGCTCTGGGTCATGAACGCTGATGGCAGCGATCAACGCCCATTGTTCCCGGCCGGCGCCTTGGATGAGTTGGAATTGCAGTACTACGGCGTTGGAGAGCGATCCCTCTCGTGGCATTGATGCATTGTGATTGGCCCTTGTTGAGGACCAACAGATAGAAACCTAACTTATCCGTAACTACTTTGACAATGTCAAATTCGGCTCCAAACGGGTCCGCGACCTGTGATTGCGTCGCATTAGCCGCAGGTCACGGACCTGCTCAGAGCGAGTGTAAACTTGATTTATGTTAATGTGACATTGTCAAGCTACTTAGCCTAATGCTCGCGAGGGCCCTCCGCTCGCGAGGGCCCTCCGCTCGCGAGGGCCCTCCGCTCGCGAGGGATGACAATCCCGAGACTGATCGCGCTTATGAAGCCCTGTTCAGAACCTCTGGACTGTCGTCCATCGGGAGCGGCTGTGTGGCGACACTTATCCTGAATCTTGGGGACGGGAAGCAGGGCTTTAGTCCTGCTTCTTTGTTTGGTTTAGAGCGAGAAGCTGGCAAGGAATGGGGAGGACAAGCCATGTCTAAATTCCAAACCGCTGAACACCAACGTCTGGCTGATTCTGAAGCGCGTCTGGCCGATTGGAAGCAGTGGGGCCCTTACCTCAGTGAGCGGGCCTGGGGCACAGTGCGCGAGGATTACAGCGCCACCGGCGAGGCCTGGGATTACTTCCCCCACGAGCACGCTAGAAGCCGGGCTTATCGCTGGAATGAGGATGGCTTGGGGGGCATATGCAACCGCTTTCAGAACATATGCCTGGCCGTCGCTCTCTGGAACGAACACGACCCCTACCTGAAGGAGCGTCTCTTTGGCCTGGCCGGTCCGCAGGGCAATCACGGTGAGGACGTCAAAGAGTATTATTTCTACCTGGACAGCACCCCGACCCACTCTTACATGAAAATGCTCTACAAGTACCCCCAGCTTGAGTTTCCTTATGGCCGGCTCGTCGAGGAGAACCGGCGGTGCGGGCGCGAGTCACCCGAGTATGAGTTGATTGACGCCCTGCGCGATGCCTTCGAGGAAAATCGTTACTTCGACGTCTTCATCGAGTATGCCAAAGCTGACCAGGAGGACATCCTGTGCCGCATTTCGGTGGTCAATCGTGGGCCTGATCCTGCCCCTATACACGTCTTGCCCCATGTGTGGTATAGAAACACCTGGGCCTGGGGCTACGGTCGCCCATGCCCTGAGCTGCGTGCCATCGATGAGGCCAGCGTACACACCGAGGCTCGACATATGGGCGAGCGGTGGTGGTACTTAGATGGCGATGAGGTAGGCGTGCCCCGACTACTGTTCACTGAAAACGACACCAACGCAGAGCGCCTGTTCGACTGGCCCAACCCTACACCCTATGTAAAAGATGGTATCAACGATGCCGTCGTCCACGA
>Ga0180438_10005669_pt1 | contig 17238 bp, 5 predicted proteins | sample SS_ome_12_FD_132455 | JGI IMG/M metagenome (GOLD analysis project Ga0180438, IMG submission 132455) | Hypersaline lake sediment archaeal communities from the Salton Sea, California, USA - SS_3_D_2 metaG | ecosystem: Environmental > Aquatic > Non-marine Saline and Alkaline > Hypersaline >...
GTGGCGGGTTGTCGTGATTTTCTACCGTCTCTCGGACGGGGAGCGTTTGTCCGTCCGCGTGGCTGACCATTCCACCGATGAGATGTTGGATCTGGGGATGGTGCGCGTCGGTGTGTCGGAGCCAGCCGAGGGGTGCCATCAGAATGGCCCTCTAGAGGGGGAGGTGCCGCCAGATGCACGGCTGGAGTCTGCTCCCGTTTTTGGCCAGGTTGCTGCTCTACGGGGGGCGCAGGTGTCGTCGGCGGGGGAGACGCTGCGCGTGGCGCTGTGGTGGGAGGCGTTGGCCCCACTGGCAGCGGACTACACTGTATTCGTGCACTTGATCGACGAGGATGGGCAGTTGGCCGGCACAGGGGATGGGCCACCGCTCGGTGGCGCATTCCCCACGTCCGTTTGGAATCCCGGCGATTGGATCCTCGACGAGCACAACGTCCCCTTGCCGCCCGACCTCCCGTCTGGCGTCTACACTGTCCAGGTAGGCTGGTACGATCCGACGACTGGTGCGAGGTTGCCGGCGGTGCAGGCAGAGGAGCGTCTCGCACAGGACGCCGTGGTTGTCGGTACGTGGCCGAAGCATTAGCACATGACTACACAGCGTAGAGCCTGGAAAATTGCGCTCCTTCTGGCCCTCTTTCTAGCCGCGTTCATCCCGCGGGCGCTCTACCCTGTGTCGCGCCCGTTGCAGTGGTACGAGCGCAGTTTCCGCTTCGTGGATGCCGTTCTCCACGGACAGTGGGCCGACACAGTCGTCTCCTATCATCCTGGCGTGACCCCGATGTGGCTGATCGGATTGGCGCAGCACGGCTACTACGCCCTGATCACGGCATTGGGGGGCGCCGGCTTAGCTGTAGAGGGAAGCGCAGCGGCTCCCCCCCATCCGCTGGACACCGCCGGCCGGGCTTTTCAGACTGAGGTATCGATCAGTATCCTGCCGTTGGCGGCGGCCCTGGCGCTGGGTGTGCTGGCGTGTTGGTGGTTGTTGAGAGAGTTGTTCGGCGAGGACGTGGCGTGGGCGGGGGCGGGGTTGCTGGCGTTGGATCCGTTCCACATCGCCATCTCCAAGGTCGTGCACGTGGATGCGCTGCTCAGCGAACTGATGCTGCTGTCGGCGCTGACGTTGCTGGTCCATCTGAAGCGGAGCGGCGGGGATGGGCGTGCGGGGGGTAAGGTCACAGCTAACCCAGGCGGGCAGTGGTTCATGTGCGCGTCTGGGGTGCTGGCGGGCCTGGCTTTCCTGACGAAGAGCCCGGCCTACTTCTTGGTGCCGTTTCTGGGGCTGAGCCTGCTGACGATGCGCAGGCGGACGAATCTGTGGCGGGGTTACCTGGCGCCGGCGCTGATCTGGGTGGGTGCGGCGGCCGTGACCTACGTGGCGCTCTGGCCGGCGATGTGGGTGCAGCCGCTTCAGACATTGAAGATCGTGATCGACGGGGCGATCAAAGCCTCTGGGCAGGCCCATCCACAACCTCTCTACTATCTGGGCAAGTTGACGACGGAAGATCCGGGGTTGGGCTACTACGGCGTCGCGCTTTTGGTCAAGACGACAGTGCTGAGTCTGCCGCTGTTCGTCGTTGGGCTGTTGAGCCCGTTGGCAGCGACGTGGCGGCGGGGTCAGCGACGTTCATTGGTACTGGTGATCGCCTATTTCGTGTTCTTCGTGGCCCAGATGGGGCTGGGGGCGAAGAAGATGCCGCGATATCTGCTGCCGGCCTTCGCAGCCCTGGACGTCATCGCTGGCGTTGGCTTAGCGACCCTGGTGCGGCGGATGATCGCTCTTCTCCCTCTCACGGGGACAGGGAGACAAGGTGACAAGGAGACAAGGAGTGCGGAAGGTGCCCCGGCCACGCGAGGGATGGATGGGGGTCTTCTCCACGCCTGGGCTAACCTTCATGGAACCCCCGACTGCGCAGGGGGCTTGCCGAGGTGGGGTGCAGCTCCTTGGGTTGCTGTGTTCATCGGCGTGGTGCTGGCGGCCCAGGCGGCGCTGGTGTGGCCTTATCATCCGTACTACGTCACGCACGCCAATCTTTTGGTGGGTGGACCTGCGGGGGCGGGGTGGTACCTGCTGGCCACGCCGGAGGGGGAGGGGCTGGATCTGGTGGCCCAGCACCTGAACGAGAAGCCTGGGGCCGACCAGTTGCGCGTCGGGGTGCAAATGCCAGCTTGGGAGGCTTTCCGCCAGTACTTCGTGGGGGAGGTCGCCGACACGCGCGAGTCGGACCTGGACTACTTGGTCTTCGCCGACGTGTACGTAAGACGGCGGGTGGCGGAGGATCAGTGGGGTGCGCAGTGGCAGGAGTACAGGTACCAGGTGCCGGAGTACACGGCGGAGATCCGTGGGGAACCCTACGCCTGGCTGTACAAAGCGGACGATGGCCCACAGCGTCCGGCGGTTCCGCTGCAGGTGTGCGTAGGAGAGGACATCCGCCTGCAGGGCTACACGCTGCTCGTAGACGGCGCGTCACTGGATGCCCAGGCCGTCCACCCCGGTGACTCTCTGCGGCTGACCCTGCATTGGGAAGCGACAGGTGCTTCGGACGGGGACTACAGTGTCTTTGTGCACGTCCTGGGGCCGCAGGGTGAGCTGGTGACGCAACAGGACAACCCGCCGCAGGGGGGGACGTATCCAACCTTCCTGTGGAAGCCGGGGGAGCGCGTGGACGATCCTTACGAATTGGCAATAACGTCGGATCTAGTCCCGGGGTCGTACACGCTGGCGGTCGGGATGTACGACTGGCGCACCGGAGAGCGGCTGGCGGCACTAGCGGACTGTGCCTCCCCCCTGTCAGACAACGCGATTGTGCTGACCACGTTCGACGTGCGCGCTGGGGGAGTGGCTTGGTGGCAGGTGCTGGCCTGGGCGGTTGCCGGCGTCTTGGGGGTCGGCGGGGTCGGTCTCTGCCTGGCCGACGTGAGGTGGGCCGAGCTTCGCCGGCGATGGAAGGAAACGGTCGCCGCGGTTTCTGTCTTTTTCACACCCGCGCCGTCTCCTGCCCCTGTGTCCGTGGGGTGGCAGGACGGTGTTTTGATCGTCGCGGTTATGGCGCTGGCGCTGGCCGTGCGGTTGCCGTACCTGATGCAGATCCCACGCCTGGGCGACGAGGTGTTTGAGGCGCTTCAGGCATTGAGGATCGCGCGGGGCGAGATCAGACCCGTGGTCGGCGTCAACGCGCTGTTTGGTCCATTGTTTGCGTATCTGCTCGCGCTCTGCTTTCAGCTCTTCGGCGCAAGCCCGTTCGTTCCCAGGGCGCTTGCCACCGCTGCTGCGGTGGTGACCGTGGGGCTGACTTACCTACTGGCGCGTCATCGGCTGCGCAATCGCGGCGCAGCGGTCCTGGCGGCTGCGCTCATGGCGACTACGCCGACTCACATCCTGGTGAACGGCCACCTTGGGTATTCCAACAGCACCACGCCGATGTTTACGACGGCGATGATTTTGGCGTTGGCGGCGGGGATCCATCGGCGCAGCGGTCCTCTCTTGGTTCTGGGGGGCCTCCTGGCCGGACTGAGTCTGCAAACACATCTCTCGATTGTGCCGCTGCTGGTTGGTTTGCTGCTGTGGTTCCTTGCCCAACGCCAGGGGAGGGCGTGGCTGCGTACAGGGTGGCCGTACCTGGCGTTGGTGGCTGCTCTTGTGGCCTACAGCCCGGTGATTTGGTTCAATCTGCGCAGTGGATTTGCCACACTCTCGGAGCCATTGGCGCATCCATACGCGTACACCGGCGAGATAGACCTGGCCCGCTATGTGGAAAACCTGCGCCTGTTGATTTGGGAGTTGACCTGGATGGTCGGTGGGCGCATGTCGCTCAGCTCGGAGCCGGTCGTCTTTCTGTTGGCGGGAGTCCTGCGCGTTGGCTGGCTGGTGGCGGGGTTGGTGCTTGCGTTGCGCCGCCGGGATGACCTACTGTTTGCCTTGCTCCTTGCGACGATGGCGGTGATGCCCGCTTTCAACAGCCTCTACAGTCGCACAATGGGCACCCGGTATATCGCATGGCTGTTGCCGGTTGTGTATACGAGTATGGCTGCACTGCTCCCAACCATACTCGACGGATGGCATAACAGGTTGAGGGGCGCTGTCGTAGGGATCTGTGTGGCTGTGTTGGTCCTTTTTCCTCTGGCACCTCTTGGGATGTACTATGCCTCTCACCAGGCACGACATCGAACGAATCAAGACTTATTGCGTTTTGCACAGACGATTGATCGGGAGGCCGATGCTTCATCCCTGGTGGTGATCAGTGAGGGCACGGACCTGCTCTACCTCTCCAACGCCGGGACGGTCCTTTCGGCGATGGATTATCTGCTCACTTTGCAGGACACTCCTCACCTGATCGTCCCCAGTGATCAAGTGGTTGACAAAGTCGAGCAGGAAGGGGCGCGCTCGCTGTGGGTCGTGGCGGAGTGGGAGGAGGGCGGGAACAGACTTGAAGCCTTGGGGCTGAAGCTGGTCGACCGGGGAATCATTGGGGGCGAGCCAGAACAGCTTCTGGGGCTGTTTGCCAGACCGTGAGTATGTCTCGTGTGTAGTTGGTGTTCTTAGGGCTATCGTAGAACAGCTCTAGTCGTTTCAGAAGAAGCTCGTATTCTCTGTCGCACTCATCGCAGCGAGCGGTTTGGGGAGTTTTCTACTGCATATGGAGTAGAGTCCTCCGATGACGACAGGTAACCACGCAGTGAGAGGTTTTCCCCTCTCGCGAAAGAGGGGAACGAGAGTTGTGCTCCTTCTGGTTCTCTTTCTGGCCGCGTTCATCCCGCGGGCGCTCTACCCTGTGTCGCGCCCGTTGCAGTGGTACGAGCGCGGTTTCCGTTTTGTGGATGCCATTCTCCACGGACAGTGGGCCGACACAGTCTTCTCTGAGCATCCCGGCGTGACTTCCATGTGGCTGATCGGATTGGCGCAGCACGGCTACTACGCCCTGATCACGGCATTGGGAGGCGCCGGCTTCACTATAGAGGGAAGCGCAGCGGCTCCCCCCCATCCGTTGGACACCGTCAGCAGGGCCTTTCAAACTGAGGTGGCGGTCAGCGTCCTGCCGTTGGCGGCGGTCCTGGCGCTGGGTGTGTTGGCGTGCTGGTGGCTGTTGAGAGAGTTGTTCGGCGAGGATGTGGCGTGGGCAGGGGCGGGGTTGCTGGCCTTGGACCCGTTCCACATCGCCATCTCCAAGGTGGTGCACGTGGACGCGCTGCTCAGCGAACTGATGCTGCTGTCGGCGCTGACGTTGCTGGTCCACCTGAGGCGAAGCGGCGGGGATGGGCGTGCGGGGGGTAAGGTCACAGCTAACCCAGGCGGGCAGTGGTTCATGTGCGCGTCTGGGGTGCTGGCGGGCCTGGCTTTCCTGACAAAGAGCCCGGCTTACTTTCTGGTGCCGTTCCTGGGGCTGAGCCTACTGGTCATGCGCGGGCGGACGAATCTGTGGCGAGGATACCTGGCGCCAATGTTGATATGGGTGGGTGCGGCGGCCGTGACCTACGTGGTACTCTGGCCGGCGATGTGGGTGGAACCCGGTCAGGCGCTGCAGACCGTGATCGATGGCGTAGTCACACACCTAGGGCGGGCACATCCGCATCCTCTTCACTACTTGGGCGAGTTGACGACGGAAGATCCGGGGCTGGGCTACTACGGTATCACACTCTTGGTTAAGACGACGGTGCTCAGTCTGCCGTTGTTCGTCGTAGGGCTGGTGAGCCCGTTGACGGCGATGTGGCGGCGCGATCAGCGGACCATCGGTCCGCCTCAATCGTTGGTGCTGATGATCGCCTACTTCGGGTTCTTCGTGATTCAGATGGGGCTGGGGGCGAAGAAGATGCCGCGCTACTTGCTTCCGGCCTTCGCAGCGCTGGACGTCATCGCTGGCGTTGGTTTGGCGACCCTGGCGCGGCGGATGATGGCTCTTCTCCCTCGCCCAATGGGAGGGAGACAAGGATACAAGGAAACAAGGAATGCAGAGGGTGCCCCGGCTGCGTCGGGGATCGGTGGGGGTTCCTGGGTTGCTGTGTTCATCGGCGTGGTGCTGGCGGTCCAGGCGGCGCTGGTGTGGCCTTACCATCCGTACTACGTCACACACGCTAATCTGTTGGTGGGTGGTTCAGCGGGGGCGCGGCAGTACTTGCTATCCACCCCGGAGGGTGAGGGGTTGGACTTGGTCGCCGAGGTCCTGAACCGCTTGCCGGCGGCTGACCAGTTGCGCGTCGGGGTGCAGTGGCCTGCCCAGAAGGCTTTCAGCCAATACTTCGTGGGGGAAGTCCTGGACACGGGCGAGCCAGACTTGGACTACTTGGTCTTCGCTGACATCTACGTGAGACGGGGGATGGCGGAGGATCGGTGGAAGGATCAGTGGGAGACGTACAAGTACCAAGTGCCGGAGTACACGGCGGAGATCCGCGGGATACCCTATGCCTGGCTGTACAAAGCGGACGATAGCCCGCAGCGTCCGGCGGTTCCGCTGCAGGTGTGTGTGGGGGAGGATATCCGCCTGCAGGGCTACACGCTGCTCGTAGACGGCGCGTCACTGGACGCCCAGGCCGTCCACCCCGGTGACTCTCTGCGATTGACGTTGCATTGGATCGCTTCCGAGCCCCCCGAGCGATACTACGACAGCGTTTTTGTGCATCTCTTGGGGCCAGATGGCTCATTGGTGGTCCAACAGGACAACCCACCGCAGGGGGGGGCGTACCCGACTTTCCTGTGGAAGCCAGGGGAGCGTGTGGACGATCCCTACGAGTTGAAGGTGCCTCCGGACGCTCCCTCAGGCTCGTATGTGCTGACAGTCGGGATGTATGACTGGCGCACTGGCGAGCGGCTGGCGGCGCTGGACACGGGCTCAGCATCGCTAGGTGCGCGGTCAGCACCGCCAAGTGCTTGCACTTCCCGGCTCCCTGAAGACCGGATCGTTCTGACGACGTTCGAAGTCGAGCCTGCAGGGGTGGCCTGGTGGCAAGTGCTGGCCTGGATATTGGCGGGAACGTTGATTGTCACAGGCATCGCTGCCGCTCGGCCGGAGATCGCGCCCATACGCAGTTGGCTGGAGCGATGGTGGATTCCCTTGGCCTACCTGCTGTTGACGTTGCTGATGACCTATCCGGTGCTTCTCCGCCTGGGCACCCATTACATCGGCTTCGGTACTGATATGTGGATGTTCCCGTGGAACGATTGGTGGTGCAGGAAATGCCTGCTGGAAGGACTCAATCCGTTCTACACGAATCGGATATTCTACCCTCACGGTATCAGCACAGTCTATCACAACTTTGCCTGGCTCAACACGGCCATGTGGATTCCCCTGTCGCCGCTGATTGGCCCTATCGCTGCCCACAACGTGATCTTCCTGTTCAACATAGCGGTGGCTGGCGTGAGCATGCATATGTTGGTGCATTATCTGATCAAGGATCATCGAGCGGCGCTGTTGGCAGGGATCGTGTTTGCCTTTTGGCCGTACCGCATGTCGCACTTCAATCATCCCAATATGATCTGTATCGGGTTAGTGCCACTCTGTGTATTGTATCTCTTCAAAATTATCTGGGAGGGGCCCAAGCTCAAGTTTGCGCTGCTGGGCGGCCTCTTCTTCGCTCTGACGGGGCTTGCCCGTTGGATGCATCTGATGTACACTTCTGGGATGCTGTTCGTCTGCCTGGCGTACAGCTTGTTATTCGAGCGGCGATACTGGAGCCGGCGCACTGTCGTGGCGTTGGTACTTATGTTCGGATTCGCCACGGTGCTCGTCGCCCCCCTGCTTTCCCCATTGGTGTTGACTCAAATCAGAGGCGGTGAGCGGGCGGACGACGTTTTCATTGAGGAGGGGGATTTCTACGGCACGGATCTGCTTAGCTATTTCGTCCCTGAACGGGGCCACCCGCTGTTTCGACCCAAGCTTGAGGATCTGTGGGGACAGATGAAGCGGGGTGCTTACCTGGGGTATACTGTGTTGGCCCTGGCAGGAGTGGGGCTCATCAAGGGCCGGCGGGGGCGAGTGCTTTGGTTTGTGGTTGGCGCCGGTCTGTTTGTTTTTGCCCTGGGGGGTAACCTGCAGGTGGCGGGCCGCAGCCTCGACGTTGCGCTACCGTATTCCTGGGTCGAGGGCTGGGATCCCGTGCGTGTGATGCGCCATCCGCACCGTTTGAACCTTCTGCTGGGCTTTCCACTGGCAGTATTGGTGGGATACGGAGCGACTTGGCTGCTGGCGCGGCTCAAGCGGCCGGTGATATGGTCACTTGGCCTGGGGATGCTCATACTCATCGAATATCTGCCGTGGCCCTATCCGATGTCCCGTCCGGACATTCCTCCGTTCTACCAGGAATTGGCCCGTGAGACGGACGACTTCGCCGTACTTGACCTGCCGCTGGGTGCTTCGACCGCTGCGAAACTCTATATGTACTATTCGACGATTCACGGCAAGGCTCTCGTGGGCGGGCGCGTCGCCCGTCTGCCCCGTTCGGCCTTTGATTTGATCGACAGTGTCCCCGTGCTGCGTGGGTTGCGCGTCGACGAAGAGATGGACCCTGACCTGGGTGACGTATCGCGCCAACTATCTGCGCTGGCGCAGGCAAATGTCCGCTACGTCATCCTGCACCCCGCCTGGGTCACGCCAGATCGGTTGGCCCGATGGCAGAAATGGTTGGCGGTTCCCCCGATGTATGAGGATCAGTACACGGTCGTCTACCAGACAGCACCTGAGTATGGACGGGACTTCAGTTTCTCTGCGGCGATGGGCGATGGGATTGGTGTGATAACCACAACGCTCTCTGGCCCCACCCATCCTTTAAGTCAGACGCTAGGAATAGAGGTTGTATGGGGGGCGCGTGAGGCTCCACAGCTTGATTGGCAAGCAGAGATGGCGCTGGTGAATTCGGGCGCGGCAGAAGTCCGCCGCCTGGAATTTGCACCAACGCCGGGTTGGCCTACCTCGGAATGGGGGGAGAATGCGGTCGCCCGGGGACGTGTCGTGATGCCACTCGATGCCCACGTGGAGCCTGGCACGTACACAGTCACCCTGACGCTGGTGGATCCAGCCACAGGCGTGCGCGCAGCCGAGCCGGTGGTCGTAGGGCAAGTGCAACAACCTCCTTACGGAGCAGAGGGGTCCGTGACAGCCCAGCCCGGTTTGGCCGGGACTCCCGGCGTGACCGGGGCCTCCGGGGCAGCCGGGGCGGTAACTTATGAGAAGTAGATGGCTCAGATGGGGCTGCATACCCCTGGTTTACGCGTTCCTGACGCTGGTGATGACCTATCCCCTGGTGTTCCGGCTCGGATCCCACTACGCCGGCACGGGCAGCGATCTGGTGATTTTCCCCTGGAACGACTGGTGGTGCCGGAAGTGCTTGCTCGAGGGGCGGAATCCCCTGTACACAACCTGGCTGTTTTACCCCCAGGGCGTCAGTCTGGTCTTCCACAACTTTGCCTGGCTCAACACAGCCTTGTGGCTCCCATTGTCCCGTCTCTTCGGGCCCATCGCCGCTTATAACCTGATTTTCCTGTTCAATTTGGCAATGGGTGGGATAGGTATGCACTGCCTGGTGCATTACCTGACCTCGGACCATCGAGCGGCGTTCGTCGCCGGATTGATCTTTGCGTTTTGGCCCTGCCGAATGTCTCATTACAACCATCCAAACATGATCAGCGTTGGATGGATCCCTCTCTTCTTGCTGTTTCTGATACGGACGATACGCGAAACACCCAAATGGAAGCCAGCTCTGCTGGCAGCGGTGTTTCTGGCTTTGACCGGCCTGGCTCGCTGGCTGCATCTCCTATTCACTGGTGGGATGGTCACAGTGTATCTGGTTTACAGTCTTGTGTTCGAGAGAAGGTTCTGGAACCGCCGGACAGTTGCAGCCCTGGCGTTGGCGCTCGGTTTGGCTTTGGTGCTTATGGCTCCTTTGCTTTCGCCGCTGGTGATGGCGCAGATTGAGGGCGACGAGAGTGCTGAAGACGTCTTCAGCACCGACCCAGATCTTTATAGCACTGACCTTGTAAGCTATTTTATTCCTGAAAGAGGTCACCCTCTGTTCTCGGTCTGGCTCGAACCTCTGTGGAGCCGGATGAGGCGTGGATCGTATTTTGGCTACACCGCATTGGCACTGATGATCGTGGGTGCCTTGCGGGGCCAGCGAGATCGGGGTTGCTGGCTGATAATGGGTGTTGGCCTGTTTATTCTCTCTCTTGGCCCTCGCCTGGAGGTGGCGGGCCGCACGCTCGACATTCGCTTGCCTTACGACTGGGTCAAGGATTGGCCGCCGGTGCGCGTAGTGCGCCACCCTAACAGGTTCTGCGTTCCGTTGAGCTTGCCTCTAGCGGTGCTGGTCGGATATGGCGTGTTCTGGTTGCTTGCCCGGCGAAGGGGGGCGGCGGTGAAGCTGGTGGTGACGTTGGGAATGTGCGCGCTGGTGCTGATGGAGTATCTACGTTGGCCGTACCCGACTGTTCAGATCCCTGTCCCGCCGTTCTACAACCAACTGGCCGCGGAGCCGGGCGACTTCGCGGTCCTTGACCTGCCGATGGGGACCCGGACCGTCGCCAAATCCTACATGTACTACGCGACGATCCACGGGAAACCGTTGGTCGAGGGGCACGTTTCTCGTCTGCCTCCTTCGGCGCACGACTTCATTGACAGCGTGCCTCTGTTGGACGGATTGCGCCGAAACAACGAGATGGACCCGGCCCTTGACGATATATCGCGCCAACTGTCTATGCTGGCTGACGCCGGCATTCGTTACCTGATCCTGCATCCCGATCTGGTCGAAGCCGGGAAACTGGCCCAATGGCGGAATTGGTTGACCGTCTCGCCGATCTTTGAGGATCGAGATACTGTCGTCTATCGCACGCGACTGCGTTATGGTCAGGACTTCGATCTGGTGGAGGAGGTGGGAGACGGGATCGGGATCATCAGCGCGACGCTTTCGGCATCCACCTTGCCCCAGGACGGATGGCTGGAGGCCGATTTGGTGTGGGGAACGCGGAGTGGGCCGGGACAGGATTATCTGGCCCGGCTGGCATTGGTGTCGCCGTCGGGCTCGGAGGCCCAGTGGGTGGATTTTGAGCCCTGTCGGGATTGGCCGACCTCGGAGTGGCCCTCTGAAGGGGGCGCGGTGGCACGGGGGCACGCGACCCTGCACGTGGATCCATTCATTGAAGGTGGCACGTATACAGTGACCGTGGGCTTGGTGGATCCGGACATGGGTGCTCGCGCGGGCGAGCCCGTAGCCATTGGCCACGTGAATGTGCAGGTGGTCGAACGCACCTTTGAGCGTCCAGAGGTGGAAATGCCCGTGGATGTGCTTCTCGGGGACGCGCTGCGGTTGCTGGGATGCGATCTTCGGCAGGGTTCTGGCAGGCTTGACTTGACGCTCCACTGGCAGGCCAGACGGCGGATGGCAATCGCGTACAAGTTCTTTGTCCATCTTCTGGACGCCGAGACCGAAGAACTGGTGGCTCAGGTGGACGCTATGCCCCGCGGTTGGACGTATCCCACGCATTGGTGGGAGAAGGGGGAGGTTGTGTCGGACCATATCACCCTTTCGCTATCCGATGTCCCACCTGGAGTGTATCGCTTGGCAGTGGGAGCCTACGACCCCGACACCGGTGCCAGGCTGCCCGTCACAGATGCCTTGGGTACTGGCGAAGTCGGGGATTCCTACGCGGTGACGGAGGAGTTGGTTATACCTTGAGTGCAAGCCTTCGGTCACTCGGTCACAGGCTCCGCTCCAGAGGGTGGGTGAGTCGGGGAGGCTGGATACCGGCCATTCTATTGCTACTCTTCTTCGCCCAGGCGGTCAGCAGCATACCGCTGAAGGCTCCTACCTTCGACGAGGAATTTCACATCGCCCGGGCCTATGCGTACGTGCGCACCGGGGACCTCCGAATGCAGCAGAACCATCCCCCTTTGGTCAGCGTTCTCGCCGGTGTGCCCCTCCTGACGATGCCTGAACTGACGGCGCCGGAAGAGATCCCTCACTGGGATGATGCCTATCTGTTCTACTTTGCGGACCATCTTTTCTGGCACCTGGGGCACGATGTGGACAAGATGCTCTTTCTGGCTCGTTTCCCGATCATTCTGTTGGGAACGCTGCTGGGAGCCTTCGTCTATCGCTGGGCGCGGGAGACCTATGGCACCGAGGCCGGGTTTCTGGCGGCGGGCCTGTATGCGTTTGCCCCCAACCTGCTGGCCCACACGCGTCTGGTGACGACCGATCTGGCGGTGACCGCCTGGGGCTTCATCGCGCTCTACGCTTTCCGGCGCTACCTGCGACGCCCCACTGGCTATCGGATATGCTTGACCGGCCTGGCGCTCGGATTGGCGTTGGCGGCCAAACTGTCGGCGCTGTTGGTAATCCCGGTGATGGGGCTGTTGCTCTTGCTTACTCGCCTGCGTGATAGCCAGCCCAGCACTGCCGGGACGCCAGGCGTGAAAAGGGTCGGACCGCTGCGCGACGGAGCAGTGATCCTGCTCATTGCCGGCCTGGTCGTTTGGGCTTTCTATCGCTTCGAGATGCGTGCCTGGCCAGGGAGCACGCTCCTGCTGCCAGCGACTACCTACCTGCTCAACGTGCGCACCCTCATCGGCCACGCTGGTCGGGGGCATGGTGCGTTTCTGATGGGGCGGGTCTCGATGCACGGTTGGTGGTATTATTTCCCCGTCGCTTTTCTGCTTAAGACGCCGCTGTTGACACTCAACCTGCTCGGTTGGGCGGTGTGGGATGCGGTGCGTCAGGTCCGCTGGCGCACCGGCTTGCGCCGGCGGACCTGGCGCACGGAGATAGCCCTCTTGCTCTTCCCGACCGCGTACTTCGGGTTTGCGCTGGCCAGTTCGCTGAACATCGGATACCGCTACATCTTGCCCGTTGTTCCCTTCGTCATCGTCTATGCCGCCGGCGCTGTCGCTGCCAAGCCGGCGGCCGCGCAGGCGGCTGGGGCCAAAGCGACCGGCCCCCTGCTGCCTCGGTGGACCTGGCTCCGCCGCTATGTGCTGCCTGCGCTGATGGCTCTCTACGCCGGTGTCTCGCTGTGGCTTCACCCCCATTACCTGGCCTATTTTAACCTGCTAGCCGGCGGACCTGGTGGTGGCTATCGGTACCTAGTGGATTCTAACCTGGACTGGGGGCAGGATCTGAAGCTTCTACAGATCTACCTGGAGGCACAGGGCGTTGATGAGGTCCGGCTTGGCTACTTCGGCACCGCCGATCCGGCCTACTATGGGATTCAATATCGTTCTCTCTTTGCACCTGATTCCTCCGGTCTGGCCGATGACTTCTCTCCTTTCAATCCCGCACCGGGGTGGTACGCGGTCAGTGCCACTGTATTGCAGGGCCCCTTCTCTTCCGAGCCAGACCTCTTCGACTGGTTCCGGCGCCACGAACCGGTAGCCAAGATCGGCTACTCGATATTTGTGTATCGAGTGGAGCCAGATCCCGATCCGGTGCGTTGGCTGGGGGTTTGCTACACGCCTGAGCCGTTGATGCGGGACGGTGAGATATCCCGTCGTTTCGGCCGGGATGACCTGCGGAGGGTGGGCTTTGACTGCGCACAAACGTGGGTCTACCCGGCCGGGTCCAGGCCGGGGTGGTATCTGGTGCCAGCGGCCAACCCTTCGTTGGCGGACAACGATTTGTTGGCTGGGCAGTTGATGGAAGAGGCCCAGGTGGTCTACCGCGAACGAGGGCTGCGGGATATGCCTGGCTACACGGTCTACCGCTGGGGTGGTGGAACGTCGCTGGAGGCACTCTCCCTGGTAGAGCAGGCGTGGGCCAGTGCTGCCTTGGCCCCTGTCGGGACTGATCCGGTGGTGGCATTGTCTGTGCCGGTGGACCTGGGTGGACAGGTGTCCTTCATGGGGTACAGCCTGTCGTCTGATCGGATCGCGCCAGGCGGTGAGATATTGTTGACGACCGCCTGGCAGGTGACAGCCCAGCCTGAGGACCCGCCGCTTTCCATGTTTGCTCACGTGGTCGGGCCGACAGGGGCGCTGAGCGTTGGTGACGGTCTGGGGTATCCGGCGATTCAGTGGGGCCCTGGCGACGCTTTTGTCCAGCGCAACCGGCTGCTGATTCCTGCAGAAGTGGCGCCAGGCCGGTATTGGGTGCAGGTAGGATTTTATTCACTGTCCACCGGCGAGCGACTGCCGACGGCCGACGTGGAAGGATCTGTGGCAGACCGGTTGCTGCTGGCTCCGGTCGAAATCTACGAGTGAACTCCAACGGTGAATCGCACCGCAGGATGCCTTCGAGAGGCAAACCTACCGGCCGCTCTATGGAAGCCGAATTTCCTCTGTTAGTTCAAAATGATCGCCTGACGGTGGACCGCTCTCCGTCTGGACAGGTAACCGCTCCAATGTGTCGGGGTTGTAGACGCCGACGGCAATCCGGTACACACCAGCCGGTATGGTGTCAGACGGCAGCGTTATCTCATCGCTGACCACTTCTCCGGCCTCCCACCAGTTGGTCGGGTAGGTCCACTCCTTAGGGACGGTGTCATACTGCGTAACCAGGTCTCCGCTCTGTGTATCGTACAGGTGGACGAAGAACTTGAAGTAGTCCAGGCGATCCCTGGCCTGCCAGTGGAGCGTAAGGTGCAGCGAGTCGGGCTCCCGGTGTACGTCGTAGCCCAGCAGGTCCAGCACCTGCCCAAAAGTGACGGACGTGGTAACCTGCATGGGAGGCGGGGTGAATTGGCGCTCCAGGGCCGACACTTCCAGAGTGGCGATTGTCTGCGTTGGTGGCAGGACCTCGCCCGTCTCCCGATCTACCACCGCGAGCTGGAGTTGAACCGTTGAGGCAGGCAGGCGTGGGTCCATCTGGATCTTGTGCTCGTCTACCATAAGCGCGCCTTGTCCCCATTGAGAAGTGGGCCAGTCTTTGCACAGGCGCACGGTTTTCTCCTGCACCGCTTTGCCCGCCGGATCCAGCAGCGTCAGCCTAGCGCCATAGTCCTTTGTCGGTGTCAGCGTCGTTGTCCAGCGTAGGTCCACCCAAACCATGCCCCCCTGGGTCGTGCGGGTGGGCGTGACCCGCGCTTGCACGAGCGCCAGCCCGCCGCCCAGCGTGTGCTCCGCCGTGAAGTCACGCCCCAACACCGGCCTGGTGCGGTACACGAGCAAATCGTCGTCCTCGTAGCGGGGTGGGATCGTGAAATAGTCTTGCCACTCAGCGAGTCGCTCGTCCGGCAGGTCGGTTTTGTGGATCACGATATAGTGTATGTCTTCTGCGGCCAGTGAGCCCAACTGGCGGGATAAATCGCAGCGGCTTGTGTCCAGGTCCCTGTTTTCCGACAGAGATGCCAGGACGGGCTGATTGGTGATGGTTTGGTAAGCGTCCGGAGGGGTGCGCGAAACGTGTCCTTCGACCAGGCGTTTGCCGTGCAGCGTCTGAAGGAACATGTACGCCTTCGAGTACCCACGTCCCATCGGTACCTCAACGATGGCAAAGTCGCCGGGCTCACGGGCCAGTTCACGGTAGAAGGGTGACGTGGGGGGCGCTATGGTGGGCAGAGGGATGCTCAGGAACTCGAAGATCACCAGGCCTGCCAGCACGGCACTGCTGGCGGTCACGGCCCGATTGCGCCACTGGGGTGGAAGCTTGCGCTTGAGACTCTCCAGAAGATGCATCACCCCATATCCTGCCAGAACTGCCAGCGGCAGGCTCAATACTACGTTGAAGCGGTCGGGGGTGCGCATCACTTTGATCAGCGTGGACCAGCCGACCAGGCGATGGGGCATCGGGATGTTCGGGTACAGACGTCCGTTAAATCGCAGGATCGGGCCAAGCGCCAGCAGCATCAGGCAGACCGCTGCCAGCGCCCAGTACAGTGCCGCCCGCCGGGCGCGCAAAACACCGTAGCTGCCCAGCAGAAGAGTGGTATATCCCAAAAAGGCGATGTAACTCCGGTTCTTGCGGAAGCGTTCGTAGATTGGCGCTACGTAGTGGCCGAAAAGAGGATGCAAGCGGTTGGGCACGACGTAGGCCAGAAGGTCGGTCTGTGCCCAATCCTGTTGGTCCGTCAGGATGTCACTTGAAAACCCCTCGTCTGTCAATCCGCCTATCATCGGCAACACGAAGGGGCTGATACACGTAGCGGTGCCCACCCCGACCGCCACCAATGCCAGCACGGTCTGCCGGTTCCACCGATCGCGCTCGAAGAGCAGACTGTATCCCAGGTACAGGGCGAAGAGGATAGCGGCAAATGTAAGCAACTGCCAGCGGCTGAGACCCGTCAGGGCCAGGCACAAGGCGCACAGCAGAACATCGCGCCATTTGCCCTCTCGCACCGTGCGAATGAGAAACAGCATACAGAACGGCAACCACTGCACACTGATCAGATTGGGGTGATTGAACTGTGACAAGTGATAGGGGGAGAATGCGAATATCAGGCCAGCGACGAACCCCGCCGCTCGCGAGTCTGTCAGGTAGGTGACTAGTGCGTACGTCGCGTATCCGCTGATGATGAAGGTCAGCAGAAATGTAACGTTGTACGCGGCAATGGAGCCCATGAACGGTTCCAGCACCATCCAGATGCCGGCGTTCAGCCAACTGAAGTTGTGGTAAACCAGGCTCACGCCCTGGGGGTGAAACAGAAAGGGCGTGAAATAGGGATCCCGTCTTTCCACGAGGGCCTTGCGGAGCCACCAATTGTTCCACTGGAAGAGCCACATGTCATCACCGCTGCCGGCCAGTTGTGTAGACATACGCAACCATAGCGGATACGTCATCAACAGAGTCAGGAGAGTATAACCTAGCAGCGCAACAGCGTGAGATTTCCATGTGGAGCGGCTCTGGGAGCGTGGCATAGTGGGCGGATTATACCTCAACCTGCAGCGGGAGCAAACAGGTAGGCATAGGTTGGGAGGGCTACGACGGATAAAGGATCGGGGTTTGTTCCCGGCGATTTCTTTGCTGACGATAAACGTCTGTGGTATACTGCGACTCGGCTGGCCTGAGGTAGTCCAGTCGCAGATCCGTTCGGTCCAGCCCAAGGATGCTGTAGAGGATGCTATGTTGCAGAGAGGGGCGCCATCGGAATGGCGCCTTGTCAAATTGGCCTTTTGAAGGGGATGGTATGCTGTGTATTGCCCGGAGAGCCTTCCGGCGCGCTGATGTGCGATGGTCATTGGTGGCTTTGCTCGTTTATACCTTGGCCACATTGGTGCTGACATACCCGGTCCCCTTCCGCCTTAACTCGGTGATCATCGGGGAAGAACGTGGAGATGCGTACCAATACGCGTGGTCGCTGTGGTGGGCCAAACAAGCGGTGCTCAATCCTGA
>Ga0180438_10005671_pt1 | contig 17237 bp, 18 predicted proteins | sample SS_ome_12_FD_132455 | JGI IMG/M metagenome (GOLD analysis project Ga0180438, IMG submission 132455) | Hypersaline lake sediment archaeal communities from the Salton Sea, California, USA - SS_3_D_2 metaG | ecosystem: Environmental > Aquatic > Non-marine Saline and Alkaline > Hypersaline >...
TTGCTGGGAACGCTCATCGCGAACGCCGGCCGAGTTCTCACACACAGGTACCTGCGTGATGAGGTATGGGGTCCGTACCGCTCGGGCGGTGTACAGCATCTACGCGTTCACATGGCGAATCTCCGACGGAAAATCGAAGCGGACCCGGCACGGCCGCGACTTCTTCGTACCGAACAGGGTGTCGGCTACAGGCTTGCCGCCGAAGGTTGATCAAGGGCTAGCCGCCGCCGATTGCTGCTCACGCCGTCTGCTTCTCGCCTTCATTTCCATCCGACGCGGCGTCTAGCGATCCTGGCACAAGCGAATCCTTACGGTTTCTTGATGCTCTCGCTCCCCTTCCATACAGCAACCTAATCCGACCCTTTCTACTCTCTGGGGAAGCCTCTTGCTCGCACTGGTTAGCGACTCGTCAAACCAGTCGGGTGCTTCCGAGGCAGAGGAGGGGAGAACCATGGCATCCAAACGGATCTACGTGGTCGGCACCGGTATGGTGGGGGAAGCGCTGATCCGAGAAGCATCCTCGCATGGGCACAAGATTACGGCCCTTGAGTCGGACAGCCACAAGGCGGAGCAGCTGGCACGGCTGAAAGGAGTTCAGGCGATCCACTTGCAGGAGGTGTCTCTGGATGAACTGCGCGAGTCTGGGGTGCCTCAAGCTGACCTTGTCCTAGCGACATCAGATGACGACGAACAGAACATGCGGGTGATTACGTATGCGGTAGAACTTGGCGTACCCCGCGTCGGAGCCGTGGCCTCCGATGAGGAACACCGAGAGATCTTCCAGCGCCTCGGGGCGGAAAGCGTGATCGTCCCCGCGCGAATCGTGTCTGAGCGGCTGTGTGGCCTGTTTCTGTCGGCTTCTGTTGTCTACGATGTCGTGCTCAACGACGGCTCCCGAGTCGTTCAGATCACGGTAGACGAAGAATCTCTGTTCTGTGGCCGATCCCCTGATGATGCAGGGCTCGTTGAGAACGACCACTGGATCATCGATGTTGTGCGAAGTGGCGAGCACTTCCGTCCGACAACCGTTGACTCGCTCGCTGCTGGGGATCGCGTGACGGTGTTCTTCGCACGACAGCCCGCGTCGAATGCCGTGCTGGCAGGAATGCTCAAGTAGCGAACTCCATGCGCCCTGCCGATCTTCGGATCATCGCGAGAGACTTGGGCCTGATCTGCGCGCTGGTTGGCGCGATGCTGGTGGCGACGCTGGCAGTGGCCCTTGTGTGGGGAGAACAGCAGATGCTCTTCCCGTTTGGCGTCGCCGGCGGGATGGCCCTAGTCCTCGCCGCTGCCCTGTACCTCCCCTTTCGAAGCGGAGCGGAGGCGCATCTCAAGCATGGACTGATCATCGCTGCGCTGGGTTGGCTGCTCGTCGCGATGCTGGGGGGCATTCCGCTCTTGCTGGCTGCAGGCAGTCCGGATCCGGGGGCTGCAAGTGTCTTCTCGCACTATGGCAATGCTGTGTTCGAGGCGATGTCTGGATTTACAACAACAGGGTTATCCGTCGTCACCCATCCGGAGAATCTTCCGCGCACGCTGCAGTGGTGGCGCTCCTTCACTCAGTGGATCGGAGGCATCGGCGTCATCGTCATGGTTCTTGGGTTCATCCCGACCCCGATTCGCCCGGGCCGCGGCCTCTTCTTCGCTGAGCGCGATTCCAAGATCCATCCCTCTGTCACAGCAACGATTCGAACGATGTGGTGGATCTACCTCCTCTACACATTCATCGGGATCGTCCTGCTGTGGGGGATTGGAATGGGCATGTGGGATGCCATCAACCATTCGATGACCGCCCTGTCCACAGGGGGATTCTCGACGATGTCTGAGAGCATGGGACACTACCCTGCGTGGGGCGTCCGGCTTGTCACGGTCTTCCTCATGCTTCTTGGAGCGATGAGCTTCGCCACACACTACGACCTCTTGCAGGGGAAGAGGCCCAACCTCCGGTTCAACTTCTATCAGGCCCGCTGGCTGTTCCTTTTCTGCGGTGGGGCAGTGCTGGTGCTGCTCTTGCAGAGCATGCTCTCGGGAGCCTCCCCGTCTCTCGCAGCTGCGGCCTATCAGGCTGTGTCCGCTGCGACGACGACTGGCTTCCAGACGGAACCGCTCACGTCGTGGTCGGAAGCGTCGAAGCTGATTCTCATCGTAGCCATGTTCATCGGCGGAGCGACCGGGTCGACAGCTGGCGGCATCAAGGTCATGCGCGCGGTGGTGCTCTTCCGCGGAATGGGCTGGTGGCTGCGCAAGGCGATCAGCTCACCAAGGAAGGTGCTAGGCTTCCGCGTTGGAAGCGAGAAGCTGTCGCCAGAGGAGGCTGACTCGCGGGTTCAGGGAGCTGCCGTGATCTTCTTCGCTTGGCTCGTCTGTACGCTGGGAGGGACTCTCATCCTCATGCATTTCATTCCGGACACGTACACCCTTGCAGACTCGTTGTTCGAAGTCGTTTCCGCGCAGAGTACCGTCGGGCTGTCCGTGGGCATAACTCATGCAGAGATGTCACTTGTCGCGAAGATCGTGCTCATTCTCAACATGTGGATGGGACGGCTTGAAGTGCTTCCTGTGCTCGTCATGTTCAGAGCGATCTTCCGCGGGCTCGATTGATCTCGCCAACAGCAATACGACTGACACGCCCTTCCTTCTCAGCATTGGGCACGAGATCCACGCCAGGAATCATTCAACAGGTCGCGCTTCTCTGATGCGCCTAAAATCGCTGAACAGCAGGGCGTTTTGGAGCCTGGGGGACTGAATGTAGAACGCGTTCGCTAGCCATTGGATGGCGTTTATCGGCTTGACTCATCAGATAAACCTGTATTTCGTTGTCCCAGAGGTGGTTAAGCATGGATCGCAATACGACGAAGATCGAGTCTCTGGAACAGGTGCGGCGGGCCTTCTCGACGCAGTACAAGTGCGGCAGGTACCTGCGAAGACTGCGCTGGCCAAGCGGGGTGGTGTGTCCACGGTGTGGAGCGAAGCACCCGGGCCACATCCGATCCCGAAGGCTGTGGCAATGCCGAGCATGTAGGTATCAGTTCTCGGTGACTACAGGCACGATCTTCCATCGCTCGAAGATCGACCTTCCCCGCTGGTTCATTGCCATCTGGCTCATGTGCAACTCGCCCAAAGGGATCTCTGCCAAGCAGTTGGAACGGGATCTTGGCGTTCACTACGAAACTGCCTGGTACATGGCGCAGCGCATCCGACGAGCGATGAAGCACGACATCTTCGAGGACAAGCTGTGCGGCATCGTCGAGATCGATGACGCCGTGATGAAGTCAGACAACGGCACCCGTTGGGAAGGCGGTTCCTACGTCCTCAGTATGGCGTCTCGAAGCGGCGACATCAAGCTCCAGATCCTCAACAAGCTTCGTGGCGAAGAAGTGCGCCGCGTTGTGGCTGAGAACGTCGACTACGTGCAAGCCTTCTACACAGATGGCCACAAGCTCTACCGGAAGATGCATGAGCTCGGGCCGCATCAGTACGTCGTTCATCAGAAGGAATGGGTCGACGGCGAGGTACACGTCAGCTTCGTCGAGAACGCCTGGAGCCTCTTCAAACGGGGGCTGGTTGGGATGCACCACCATGTGAGCACGAAGTACCTTCAGGAGTATCTCGACGAGTTCGCGTTCCGGTACAGCCATCGACATGAGAAGAGCAGACTCCTCGACCTCGTGCTCGCGAGTAGCGTATGCTGAGTGATCCCGATAAACGTCCATTGGATGGTGACGGATGGCCAATTGACCGTGCTTGAGGCGATCGATAACGATGTCCTGAACGCCATCTCATGCGCATCTGCCCTCGCGTACTAGGAGCGGATCGATTGATCGTCTTCGCCAAGTTGCCTGCTTCGCACGTGCGGGCTGCTCTTGCGCCACGGTCTCCCCAGCAGGAAGCCGATGATCACTCCGACCGCGATGCCGAGCGCCAGCAGAATGATTCGGGACATTACGAGATCCCAGAACAGCAGACGGACGGAAACGAGTTCCGTTTTCTGCACGATCACCACGAGTGACGGCAGTAGAAGTACGAGTGTCGCAACGGGGCGAACTCGCATTCTCATGTCTACCTACTCCTCAGGTGGGAAGGAATGCTCGGAGGATGCTGCCTTCCCTTCCTCGTTCTGTCGAAAGATCCGGGTGGTTGTGTACGCGAACTCAACGTCCTGTTTCGCGGAAAACCTCTCGAGTACGCTCTCGGCAATTGCCTGCTCTGTGGAGCGACGCTTTCTGGCCCCGCATGGGTAGCGAAGAGTCAGCTGGACCCCGTTGGATGCCAATCTTGTGTAGACAGCAGGCTCTGTGCTGTCCTCCCGGATGAAGAAGCGCCTTGTTGCCTCGCGAAGACGCTGAGCTCCGATGCTTGCTTCCGTGTCCGCGTGCTGATGGGCGATCTCTAGGAGAATCGCCTTCGCCTTCCGCCAGTGAGACTCAAACGTTACCGTGATCGGGATCTCGTTCCAGACGAGATCGAAGCCCTGCGTGTAATTGATCAGCGGTTCCGTGAAGAGCTTCCCGTTGGGCACGTGGATGATTTGCCCTGAGACCTGTTCTCCCTCCGTCAGATCCTTCACCTCGAGAAGCGAGAACGTTGAAACACCGATATCAATGACGTCCCCCTTCAGGCCCGCCAGCGCCACTCGGTCCCCCGTGGTGAATGGGCGTCGCCAACCGACGTAGATCCACCCGAACCAATTCAGGATCGGGTCTCGTAAGGCAATCGCGATACCGGCTGACACCAGCCCGAAGCAGGTGATCAGACTGCGTACGCCCTCAAGCCATGTCGCGCCGATGATGATGACTCCGGCGAGAGCAAGCGAGTACGTGATGGCCTTCCGCCACCGGTACCGGCGGCCGATATCTTCGGTCCTGCGCGTCATGAAGTGCAGCCAGATCCAGCGGAGCACGAGTAGCCCGGCGAGCGTGCCCACGGTGATGAGCCACTTGACAATCGCGGAGCCCGAGATCCCGAGCACTCCAGCCAGCCACTCAATCGCACTACTCACCGTGTGTCACTTCCCTTTGACTGCAGCCTGCGCTCGAGCGCATCGATTGGCAAGCCGGTCCCACCTTACCAGCCCTCCAGGTGTATCCTCTCTGTCTCGAGAGGGACGGCTCGCTTGCTCAGGGGCTTCTTCGGCTTGCCGAGGAAGACAACGGAGAACGGGGTTATGTGTTGCGGCATTCCGAGGAGCTCCCCAACTGTTCGCATGCGTTCCTTCGATGGGAAGACACGAACCCATGAGCTGCCGAGTCCCTTGGCATGCGCCGCAAGCACAAGATTCTCCGTGGCTGCGGCACAGTCGATCGCCCACTGCGCCATGCTGGCTTGCTCCATTTCGCTCGCACAGATCACGACGCTCATCGGCGCGGCTTGCAGGGAGTCCCTCTCATGGACAAGGATCGTCAGATCCTTCAGGATCTTGTCATCGCTGAGAAGGACGAAGTGCCAAGGCTTCTGCCCCTCGGCTGGCGCATTCATCGCCGCCCGCAAGAGATCATGTTGTGTATCTTCTGGGATGTCTACTGTCTTGAAATCCGCTGTCTCTCTTCTGGTTACGAGTGCACGCAATGCCTCCATAGTCTTCCTCCTCCTTTTTGTGCCGGTTCAAGGCTGTCTTGTCTTCACTACTGCTCTACCTGAACACTCGTCGCACCAGTCTCCTCCTGGAGGGTGTTCGCCAGACCAATGATGTCAACGGGGCGCCAATAGCTGAGGAGCAGCCGGATCGTTGCACTCCCCTGATCTTCGTCTAACTCCCATGACAGCAGCCTCGTTCGAACATTTCGTTCGGCGCAGAGCCGTCGCAATCGCCTCCGGATGGCATCCTTGCCCTCGGGCGGAAGCTCGAGCACGAGGACACGGCGTGTCAAGTTCGGTAGCCACTCCTCAACGTGGGAGAACGCGAACAGAACGATGAATCCCATGGCGGTGGCACCGGCTGCAATGATGTACAGTCCCTGCCCGGCTGCGATCCCAATGCCGGCAACGAACCACACTGACGCAGCTGTCGTTAGCCCTCGCACCCAGTCACCCTGGCGGATGATCGTGCCGGCTCCAAGGAACCCGATCCCGGTTACGACCCCCGCAATGAGGCGGGCGACGTCAAGCCTGAGGATGCCACCGCCTGATGATTGACTCATCTGCGCGAGTGACACACCGATGACCATGATGAGGGCTGAGCCGCTACCAACAAGAAGGTGGGTTCGCAGCCCCGCCGGTCGCCCGTGGAACTCACGCTCTACTCCGATGATCGCACATAACGCGATGGCGAGCGCCATCCGGCCAAGCATGAGAAGCTCAATCATGGGTCACCTTCCTACGTGCACTCGGGATCAGAGCGTCACTTGCCGGCCATCCTGAAGGGTTGCCGTTCCTGTCTCCAGCCGTTCCTTCAGCTTATATAGGTTCGTAGCTGCATCCCGTTTGGCCTTACGCGCGAGAAAGCGAGCAAACAGCCTGTGACTGACTGTGTCGAGTTCGCCCGCATTGAGCACCATCGTCCCACTCTCTGTTTCGACGAAACGGAAGCGCATTCTGAAGGCGGGGGCCGACCCTGGCAGGGTCTCTATAGCTATGAAGCTCGGGGGAACATAGTGTGTGACTTCGAAGTCCTGCTGGCCATGTCTCCTATTCTGATGATAGCGCGTTCCCAGACCAATTGGGCCCTCGGTCTCTTCCTCGACCGATTGAACGGAGTAGCTCCACTTCGCCACGTTTCGGAAATCGGCGACGAAGGCGAACACAGCATCGATCGGCTTGTCAATCCGAACATGGTTCTCAAACCGGACAAGAGGGCTTCTCGGTTCGTTGTGTTTGGCGCGGCTCGCGCTACACATCGTCTCTCGACCTCACAAGAAGAAGCGGGGTCTCCGATCGATGAAGGACAGCGGCGGCCACGCCGCCGAAGAAGACTCGAGAGAGGCCGGTTCGCCCATGGCTGGCAAGTGCGATGAGATCCGCGTCGCGCTCTTCAGCGACATTGACAATCCGGTCTGCGGCAGGTCCGGTCTCGATTAGCGTTTCGGCCTCGATGCCTTTTCTTTTCAGGATCGACCGGATCTTCGCGAGGTACTCTTCGGCGGACTCACGCACCTCTTCGAGTTGTTGGACGTATGACTCTGGGGTCATGAAAGCAGCCTTGGCCGCCGAAGCTAGCGTAGTTGGAGTGAACACCGTCGACTCGATGACGTGGAGGAGAATGACCTTCCCAATCCTGATGTCGCAGAGTCGTTCCACGTGGGGAAGTATCTTCTCCGCTCGCTCGGATGAGTCGAGCGGCACAACGATCGTCTTGTACATGATTTCTCCTTCCCTCCGTATCTTTCACGGCGACTTCGCTTCCGATACAAAGCAGGCACCTCCTATAGGTGAGCCGTTTGGTGTTCAGGTCTGGGCGCGAAGCCCGCAAGCCAGCGCTTGGTGAGCCAAGATGGCATCATGCAGATGCCGAATAAGGAGCACCACTTACCAGAAACTCAAACTACCGCGGTGCACTGAACCGTCTTCCTGTCTACACTTCTGCAACGCATGATACCGGAAATGCCTTTCCCATGCAAGTTTGGCGTTCCGTTGTGTGATGAAATCCAGACAGGAACACTCATCAGGCGGGACAGGTGTCTGGCGCTTCGGGGGCCGAAGCCAGAACATGTTCGTACATCGAATCTTGGTGACCGAAGCCCTGATTCTGATCGTCCAAGGCGCGCAGAACCTGACTCGGAGGAACTCTCTCACTACCTAGCCCACTTCAACGCTTGGCGTAGGGGTCTCCTGAGGCTTGGGTGCACAACGATCGCAGCCGGCACATGGAGGGGCTTCGTGTGAACATGAGCAGGCGTTCGTCCTAGCCGCCATCCGCGCGCAGTAGTATTGAGACATCGCACTCAACCAACTAGCTTCTATCCATTTGAGGCATCATCATCGCGTCCGCCAGCAATGTCACGAGGAGGCCTGAACGGCTTGCGCGATTCCCGGGCTGGACAAGCTAACTCATCGGGTGCAAAGGCGGCTCTGCTACCACTTGTCGATGTGAATCTTGGTCTCGTCGGCTGATGCTCCAAGCTTCCTGAGCGGCCTTAGCGGTCTTCCGACGAAGATCAGTGAGAACGGAGTCACATAATGAGGCACCCTGAGGAACTTACCCAGTGCTGTCATCCTGCTCTTGTGAGGGAACACGCGAATCCACGCGGCACCAAGTTCCTTGTCGCGAGCCAGTAGCACGATGTTCTGCGAGGCAGCCGCGCAGTCCACGACCCATTGCCCCATGTGTCTCTGGGTTCTGTTGTCAGCGCAGACAGCAATTGCGATGGAAGCCGAACCGACTGATGGATCTTCCCAGGCGAGTTCAGCGAGTTCTCCCAACGAGGACTCCTCGCGAACGACGAGGAAGTGGCGAGGACTGTCTGTGCCAGCGTAGCGCGCACTCATCGCGGCCTGTAGCAGATCCTTCAGCGTCTTCCTTGGAATCGCGGAGCCTGGGACGAAATCCAGAGTCCTTCTACACGTCAGGATCGCTCTCCTCGTCTCCGACTCAAGAACCTCCCATTGCTGTGCCTTCATGGCTCGACATTGCTGTTCCCAACACCGGCCCGAGCGACATCATGCGGCAAGCGGAACCATGGACGTGGTTCTGCTCGTCACTTGACTTGTCTCCCGGGCTCAGGGCGCGCTAGCCGCTTGTCGCCTTGGACAAGAAGCACAGGAATCTCGCTTTCGCGAGGTACGCGCCTGATTGCCCGATTCAGCGCACTCCATGCTCGCACACGGTCTCTAGCTGCCGACATGACGACAAGATCGATGTTCTCCGACCTGCAGATCTTGAGGATCTCCTTCCCGAGACTCCCGAAGCGGATTGTCAATGTCGAAGTATGACCGGCATCTCGCAGATGTTGGCACAAATGAGCAAGCGCTTGCGCTTCGCGATCCGCTGCAGGTCCAGTGGTTCCGATCCCTCCAAGGGCATCTGCTTCCTCCGCTGACCTTGCCGCCAGGTAGGAAGTGCTTGGCCCGACGAAGTACGGTGGCAGGTCACCTACGCGTACGAAGGGATGGATTCCTCTGCTACGGAGCCACCGCGATCGCCTTGCAGGTCTCTTGTGCTGCTGCACGTGCAACAAGTGAAACCCAGAACCCGAAGGTGCAGTGAGGCGCTCCGCTGCTGCAACTGCTCTCATGGCGCTTCCTACGTCGGGACAAGAGACCAGTACCCGTCTATGCAATGGCCGACTCCTTGGAGGAGATCCTCGCAGAATCCAATCGGTTGGTCCCATGTTGCTAAGACCACCTCCAGCGGCTCGATCCGCATACGGACACATTGGCAATACTGAAGCGGAGGTCTGCGCATCCAGCAGATAGCGGTGAAAGCAGAGATATCACCAGCGCAACGCGACACGTTCTCATCAGAGGGCCAGTCCCAGGAAGGAAGTGCGCAGCGTGGTTACATCCCTGTGCCAGTCACAAGAGGCAAGAAAGTCCCGCGCCCTGCAGGGCTGTGGTGTATTGAGCGGTTCCGGCTCGTCTTGACCCATGGGAAGCGGTCTTCCTCCTTGCCCGGGGCGAGCTTGTCTTCATTGTCGATTCCGCAGGCATCTTGGAATTACTGTTCCTGTCAGCACTTCCGCCAACATCGTATCAGAAGTGCTGATGGGATGCAAACTTCGGGCAGTGCAATCCCTGAAGCGTTATCGTGAAGAGGATTGCCGGAACAGCGGTCTGCTCTCCTGCACAAGGTCTTCTCTGCTGCCAGCCGCACGCAATGACGGGCGCGCCTTCCGGAGCATTGCCCACCAGGCACCAAGTGCAGCCCGATCAACGCACTCAGTGTTCGAGTTATGGATAGATAGAACGCAAGACCTCGTAAGTATCTTTTCCAATCGGTATAATAGGGCTACTACAGTTATCACGTTAGTCTCGAGAAGACTGAGGGCGTGCGAGGAGCCGGATGTTCCAACAGGCATGGCAGTACATGCTGAACTATCCCGACAAACTGCTCGGTTGGACGTGGCAGCATCTACAGATCGTCCTGATCGCGAACGCCATTGCCGTGGTTCTTGGCGTGTTGATCGGCATGTGGGTTTCCGGCAAAGGCCGGGAGCACATCGCCGACGGCGTGATCTACGCGGCAAGCATCCTGATGACGATCCCTTCGTTGGCCCTCTTTGGGATCCTCATGGGCGTGCTCTACGCGATGTCCCTGCCATCGATCGGCATGTTGCCCGTCATCATTGCTCTGACCATGTACGGACTGCTACCGATCATCCGGAACACGCACACAGCCCTTCGCGAGGTGGATCCGGCGATGATTGAAGCGGGACGCGGGATGGGTATGAGCGGGTTGCAGCTTCTGCTGCGAGTCAAGATGCCGCTTGCAGTTCCAGTGATCCTCGCGGGGCTTCGTCAAGCGATGGTCATGAATATCGGGATCGCCGCGATCGGCTCTTATTTGGGTGCCGGAGGTCTTGGCCAACCGATCTTCCGAGGGTTGTCGAACTACAGGAAGGATCTTGTCCTGGCTGGGGCGATCGTTGTTTCCGTGCTCGCAGTCCTCACCGACTTGGTCATGGCTGGTGTGGAGAAGCTAGTCACTCCAAAGGGTGTCCGTATTGGGAGGAAGCCATGATCCGTTTGGAGAACGTCTCGAAGGTCTTCTCTGACGGTACCGAGGCCGTGAAGGATCTGTCGCTCGAGATTGCCGAGGGGGAGTTCTGCGTCTTCCTTGGCCCATCGGGCTGCGGGAAGACAACCAGTCTGAAGATGATCAATCGCTTGATCCCGATCACCGGCGGGAAGATCTACATCGATGGTGTCGACACGCAACAGAAGAACGTGAACGAGTTGCGGCGAGGCATCGGCTATGCCATTCAGAACATCGGACTCTTCCCACATCTGACTGTGGCGCAGAACATCTCGACCATCCCGATGCTCAAGCATTGGCCTCGCGATCGACAACGTGCGAGGGCCCGTGAGCTTCTTAGCTTGGTGGGGATGCCGCCTGATACGTTCATCGACCGATATCCGTCGGAGCTCTCGGGTGGCCAGCAACAGCGCGTGGGGGTTGCACGTTGTCTTGGGGCTGATCCTCCGATTCTGCTGATGGATGAACCGTTCGGGGCCATCGACCCCATCACCCGACACAAACTCCAGGAGGAGTTTCTCAAGATCCAGGAGCGACTGCAGAAGACGATCGCCTTTGTCACGCACGACATCGATGAAGCGATCAAGATGGGCGACACAATCGCCCTGATGAAGGACGGAGAGCTAATCCAATATGCCGATCCGGCGACGCTCCTCGCTGAACCGAAGGACCGGTTCGTGCGTGACTTCGTCGGTGCGGATCGAGTCCTCAAAGGTCTCCGACTACTTCGGGCTCGCGACGTGATGAGGACGCCGAAGCTCACGATTCAGCTTGACGAGTCAGTGGAGCGTGCGATGCAGATCTTGGACGAGAGGCATCGTAGCTGGATACCAGCGGTCGAGAGCGATGGAAGCTTCGTCGGATGGATCGAGCGTGAGGACTTGGAGTCAGCCTCGAGCCTGGCCGAGGCATTGACGCCGGCCGTATCGACAGCCGCGCCACGCACGCCACTAAACGAGGCGCTCTCGATGATGCTGGGAAGTGCAACAGGATCTGTTGCCGTCCTGGACGATATGGAGCAGCTCGTTGGACTCCTCTCGTTTGGCGCCATCCGCGACGTATTGGCGATCGAAGATGAGGGCGAGGACGAATGAAGCGGCTGATCGTTCCACTCATTCTGGCTGCTGTGCTAATCGGCATCACCGCTTGGATGACATCGCTGGGAACGGTCGGCATCTACCGGATGCCAGGCTGGAACGAGGTTCTGGTGGCCACGTTTCAACACATGCAGCTCGTCCTTGCAGCCGAGGGACTTGCGATTCTCATCGGGGTGCCGATCGGGTTCGTCGTCTCGCGACGAGGGCTGCGATGGATTGGCACACCGTTGATGACGCTGACGAACATCGGACAGACGATCCCAACGCTGGCGCTTCTGGCGTTGACGTCGATCATCCTCGGATCCGGGTTCCGCGCTGCCGTTGTCGGATTGCTGATCTACGCGCTCCTTCCGATCGCCCGGAACACGTACGCGGGCATCCAGTCGGTGAGCCCATCCGTGAAAGAAGCAGCTCAAGGAATGGGCATGTCTCGATGGCAAGTGACCTCTCGCGTCGAGCTACCGCTTGCACGTCCGGTGGTTGTCGCTGGAATCCGAACATCGATGGTCGTCAACGTAGGAACAGCTGCCGTGGCCGGGATGATCGGTGGAATTGGTCTTGGCAAACTGATCACGATTGGGATCTCTGTCAACGTCTTCGAGCTTGTGATCCAGGGAGCCGCACCAGCAGCCGCTCTGGCGATCCTACTCGACGCCGCTCTTGGCCTCTTCGAGCGATGGATGACACCGAGAGGCCTCCGCAAAGACACACCTCGGGTCGAGAGGCAGACTGCCACGCCGGCACGAGGGCTGACCTAGGCCGCGCGTCTTGCGCGCGAGAACTTGATTCAATACAGCCCCATGGAATGGGGAAAACGCATTGCTGGCTCACGATTCGATTGATGGGCAGGCAAAGAGAACACAAGGAGGAACAGATGCGTACGAAGTCTGCGATTCTGACGCTGTTGATTGTCGGAGTGGGACTCTCCGCTGTAGCGGCGGACATTGTTGTAGGTGCGAAGAACTTCACCGAGCAGTACATCGGAGGGAATCTTATCGCGATTCTGCTGGAAGAGAATGGATACGATGTCGAGCTCCGCGAGGGCATGGCAACCACCGTCATGCGTGAAGCCATGGTCAGTGGCGAAGTCGATATCGCGATGAGCTACACCGGCAACGGCTGGCTGCTGTTCCCCGAAGGCGGCAACGCGTACGCTGGCGAAACGCAGCTTGAGATGTACGAGAAGGCGCGAGACCATGACGTAGCCAATGGCCTCGTCTGGCTTGAGCCCATCTGGTGCAACAACACCTACGCCATCGCGGTCACCAATGACTTCGCTGTGGCAAACGATGTCTACACGGTCAGCGCATTCGCCGACTACGTCGATGCCAACGAAGGCGACGTTCCGTTCTGCACGACATTCGAGTTCTACGCACGGCCGGACGGTCTCCTGGGGGTCCAGCTGCACTACGACTTCGCCTTCAAGCCGCAGGTCATCAAGACGGTCCTTGCAGGACTGACCTTCGAGCCGCTGATCAACGGGGAGGTCGAGGGAACGATCGTCTTCGGGACGGACCCGATTGTGGCGAAGGAGAACTGGGTTGCGCTTCAGGATGACAAGAACTTCTGGCCGCCCTACGACCTTTCGCCTGTGGTTCGGCAGGAGATCCTGGATGAGTATCCGGGGATCGAAGATCTGCTGAACAGCCTCGTGGCGGCATTCCCGAGCGATCCGGCGGAAGCTCGAGCTGAGATGACAGCGCTCAACGCTCGCGTCGACGTTGATTTCCTCGAACCGGAAGAAGCGGCTCGCGAGTGGCTGATCGAGAAAGGCTTGATCTAGTACGGTTCGTCGCACGCGAAGACGAACTCCATAGCCAATCGCCGACGAGGTGGGCCACTTTGTGGCCCACCTCATTCTTGACGGGATGTGCTAGCGGTGCCTAGGATTCAGCGTTGGCAGAGAAGCGGCTTTGACGAGCATGATCTCGAGAGGATGCGGATGCGTGTTGTCGGTTACTACAGGCCGTTCCCGTGGACGAGGATCGGGAACGATCGCACTGGACGTACAGGTGTCGAGCGCGACCTTCGGGCATACTGCCGTTCCAACGATCTGACGCTCGTTGGCTTCCTTGTAGAGTCGGACTCTCACACCAAACGTTCTCTAGAAGACCGCCAAATCGGTCGCGAAGTCATGCAGCGACTACGGGGTGGAGTGGCTGATGAGATTCTTGTTTGGCGACCGGAGCACATCTTCACATCGGCAGGCGGCGCGGTGAGTTCGTTCGAGCGTTGGCTCGATGAGGGGATTGGCTTTCGATGCGCCGACTTCTTCGATGGATCTCCATTGCATCTTGCACCGGAAGCGCAGCTGCTGAACGCGGAGCCGCTCATTCATGGGCTCGCCTCGCTTCAGCGAGCCATAGACTACGAACAGACACGTGCTCGTCTGAAGAGCCGGAAGGAACGGCGCGCATGGGCTGGGCGTCCTCCGTTTGGGTTCACGCTTCAGGATGGGATTCTGGTTGAGGATGAGGATCGAATCGATCGAATCCAGCGCATGAAGTCGTTGCATCGTCGCGGGAAGAGCTACCGGAAGATCGCCCTCGAATTCGGCATTTCGATTGGCACTGCGCACCGTCTCGTGAAGACGGATCTTCGCAAGCTGCGGAGGATTACGCAATACAGCGATGCTGCCGCCACCGACCAGCGCGGATCTATGGATGATCGTTCCGAGTCGTAGCCTGTGGACGCGCAACTGAACCGTCTAGTGCCCTGGGCTTCGGGTGCGGGATCGCCGGGACGTTCGTCCGTCCCAGAGTGGTGGAGGCTGGGGGACTGAATGTAGGTGTTTATCGGGATGAGTGAGGATGTCATCAGCAGCTCGCGAGCACAAGGTCAAACAGCCTCCTCTTCTCATGTCGATGACGGTACCTGAAGGCGAATTCGTCAAGGTACTCCTGGGGTACTGGGTACTCACGTGGTGGTACATTCCAACGAGGCCTCGTTTGAAGAGTGACCAGGCATTCTCGACATAGCTGACGTGGACCTCTCCATCAACCCACCTCTTCTGATGGACTACGTATTGATGTGGCCCGAGCTCGTGCATCTTCTTGTAGAGCTTGTGCCCGTCAGTGTAGAACGCTTGGACGTATTCGACGTTCTCGGCGACAACGCAGCGGATCTCCTCCCCGCGTAGCTTGTCAAGGACCTGCATACGGAGATCCCCATCGCGAGAGGCCATGCCGACGACGTAGGAGCCGCCGCCCCAGCGCTTCCCGTTGTCGGACTTCACAACTGCATCGTCAACCTCGATGATGCCGCACAGCTTCTCCCCGAACATGTCGTGCTTCATTGCCATCCGGATCCGCTTCGCCATGTACCAAGCCGTCTCGTAGTGAACGCCGAGGGCACGTTCCAGCTGTTTGGCGGAGACCCCTTTGGGACTGTGGCACATCATCCAGATGGCGACGAACCATCGTGGCAGATCGATCTTCGAGCGGTGAAAGATCGTTTGGGCGGTGACCGAGAAGTGGTGCTTGCAGGATCGGCACTCCCACAGACGTTGTCTCCTGAGCCAGTAGGGATGGCTCGTCCCGCAGTTCGGGCAGACAACCCCGTTGGGCCATCGGAGCTTCTTGAGCCGGGCTTCGCACTTGCGCTGGGTGGAGAACTGTCGCCGTACTTCCTCCAGAGATCTGATTGAGCTAGGATCCATATGAAACCTCCTATGGATCTACTCTAACCAGATCCTTCTCCTAAGCCAAGCCGATAAACGGTGAATGTAGAACGCGTTCGTTAGCTGTCTCGTGGTGACGAATGCCAGGTCAAGCCGTATCCGAGACAGCGATGACGACGTTCCCCTTCTTGTGCCCTTTGTCGACGTACCGGTGGGCCTCCGTGATTTGATTCAGTGGATAGACCCTGTCAATGACAGGTTTCAGCTTCCCCGACTCGATAAGCTCTTTCAGGAAGACGAGATCCTTGGCCTTGTCGGCGGGAGTTCGTAGTCCTGTGAACATGATGAGGGCGCGCTTGTCACCAACCTTCCGGGTCCATGCCATCTGAAGGAGAATCGCCAGCGACAGGACAGTCGTGAGATAGATCCCTCCGTGAGGGAGTGAGCTCTTGCAGCGAGGGAACGAGCTCTTCCCCACCGTGTCGAAGATGACGTCGTACGTCTTGCCGATCTGCGCGAAGTTCTCGTTGGTGTAGTCAATGACCGAGTCGGCGCCCAGGGATCTCACGAGGTCTAGATTCGCAGTACTGCATACGCCGGTGACTTCCGCTCCAAGATGCTTGGCAAGCTGGACTGCGTAGGTGCCCACCGAGCCAGAGGCACCATTGATGAGGACGTGCTGCTCGCTCTGCAGGCCAGCAGCATCCCTAAGGAAAGGCAATGCCGTCAGAGCTCCTGACGGAACGGCTGCCGCTTCCTCGTACGTCAGGTTGGTCGGCTTGATCTCCAACGCTTCGTCTTCCGCGAGACAGATGTATTGAGCGTATGTACCGAGAGCGGCGCCGGTAGCCGCGTAGACTGGATCGCCTTCTTTGAATCGGGTGACGTTGCGGCCGACGGCTTCGATGTCTCCGGCCAGCTGGGTCCCCAGGATCTTCTTTGGCCTTGTGAGCCCGACCACGAATCTCGCACCGATGCGCGACAGCGACGGCGGGAGAGACAAGCCAGCCTTTCGGAAGGTGCAATCCTCTGCCGTGACCGTCGTCGCATGGATCCGGATAAGAACTTCGTTGCTGCGTGGAACCGGCTTCGCCACCTCTCTCAGCCGAAGAACTTCGGGTGGCCCGTATCGTGTGCACACGACAGCCTTCATGCGGCCTCCTCGATCGCTGACCGTACTCCCCACACCTACAAGGCCTACTCGGCGTGATGCACCGCAATGACTACTGCGCCCTTCTTGTGGCCCGTCTCAACATGCCGGTGGGCTTCAACGATCTGCTCCAAAGGGTAGGATCGATCTACGACCGGCCTGAGCTTCCCCTCCTCAACAAGATCTCGGAGGAAGACCAGATCCTCTGTTCTCTTGGGGGCGACTCCGAAGATCACCTTCTTGTCCCCAATCATCGAGGTCCACAATGCCCAGAACAGCGGCCAATCATCCGTGAGGTAGACGCCACCCTCTACGAGTGAGTCTCTGCAACGCGGGAAGGAGGTCTTGATCACCGTGTCGAAGATGACATCGTATCGCTGTTCACTCTCGGTGAAGTCCTCCTGAGTGTAGTCAATGACGTGGTCTGCCCCCAGCGATCTCACGAGATCCAGATTTCGCGTGCTGCAAACCCCGGTGACTTGCGCTCCGAAGTGCTCTGCAAGCTGCACGGCAGCCGTCCCGACCGCCCCTGACGCACCGACGATGAGAACCGTCTTCCCAGGGCCGACGTTGCCCTTCCGCAGGAAGTGCAGAGCTGACAGGCTACTCTCAACAAGGGCGGCCGCCTCCTCATCGAAGAACCCGGCGGCTCCACCGCCCGGCGGCGTGACGATCTCCCCCGTGCTCCAGTTGCTGCTCCCGCACATGGGGCAGGTTGCGCAGATCCCTCGCGCGGCACACCAA
>Ga0180438_10005672_pt1 | contig 17234 bp, 42 predicted proteins | sample SS_ome_12_FD_132455 | JGI IMG/M metagenome (GOLD analysis project Ga0180438, IMG submission 132455) | Hypersaline lake sediment archaeal communities from the Salton Sea, California, USA - SS_3_D_2 metaG | ecosystem: Environmental > Aquatic > Non-marine Saline and Alkaline > Hypersaline >...
GAGTGAGTAGCCGTCATACGATATTCATCCACGTTGGTGTGATCTGGGTCTATCGTTAATGTCACTCCCTCGCTCACCTTAAGAGCGTAGTTACTTTCCAGTATGGATTGATCCGTGGTATAACTATTCTCGTCCACGTAATACGCTTCCTGAGCAAGAATCGCATTGTGCAGCGTCGACTTGGCGCTGGCGTCATGCGCGTTGCCCTTATAACTGGAAAAGTTAGCGATGGCTATCGTAGCTAAAACACCCAGTATCGCCACGACGGTTATCAGTTCTACCAATGTGAATCCTCTTTGATCTTTCATTTTGCTTCCTCCTCTTTAATTTAGTGAGCCATGGTTTGTCTGTTCTTACGGAATCCCTCATGGCCACAAACTATTTCCCCTTTTACATAACGTCCGTGATCAGTGTGACCCATGCAGACCCATGGATCCTGACTATATGCGGCCTTAACAAATATGCGATACGCATTGCACTTCTCACAGAACTCTATAGTTATGATTCTATTAGACATCAATCCCCCGGTTTAATCAGTACCATTTTTAGATATGGTGAACTTGCTCCTGTACCCCCGTGGATAAAATGACTTACCTGTAGAATATCACCGGACTCTGATTCTACCAGATCTCCTATATCCGGTTTCTCCACGAATGTCTTTGGCCACTTCTCCCTTTGATACTCCTCTGGTACTATACATACTATCGATAACATAACTGACCTCCTATAAATGAAATTTTTATTTATTAAAACTGGTATTGCGGCACGTATTGATGTTTCCTAAGATGTTCAGATATCTCATACATCTTTACGAGCACTTTGTTGACGTACGATAATCGATATCTAGATGTTCCTCTTGGAATCCTGACTTTACCTGAATTATAGCGGTAAAGAGCTTTAACAATGTCCCCCTTAGCCTGATTTAGAAACCTGTTAAATATCTCCACACCGCATCTGACATTCTTTCCTATCCAGTACATCTTCCTTTCACTGGTTACTCCATTCCTCCTGAGTATAGATGACTTTTTCCACAGATCATATCTTATTTGCATAAGACCAACTTCACCTATTTTACCAGTTGCTCTGTAGTTAAATCTGGACTCTGTCCATACGAGGGCAGCTATCAGACTCGGGTTTAAGCCCAACCGATTGGATTCTGATTCTATTACGTAAGCTATCCTTCTAACGATTTCTATCCGCTCGTCAGGCTGACTCTTCCGTATCACTTGCTCCATCGGAGTGAGATACTCTTCTGCCTTGGCTGGTGATATAAATAATAACTGGATCAACGCGGTTATGAGTATTACTAATATACTATGCGGTCGCACGTTTTTCTCCTTTTAATGGATGGATTCGCCATCTTTTGGCATCTCTCCAAGGTGTTGGGCCATTACTTTCTTGGCCTCTTCTTTATCCTTAACGACCACTACGCTTGGTATATCCGATACATCACGATTCAGTTCTAACTGGTCGGGCAACATTGTCAGAAACGCAGCCATGCCTTCCGTGAGTGACTCTATCAGAGTTAGTGATAAACTCCTTCTTTCGTCATCCATCGTAGTGTAGTTTAGAACAGATTTCAATTGTTGCATATGAATGGCGGTCGAATAAATTCTGTCTTTTGATTGCTTTAAACTTAATGTACCCATTATTTACCTCCCTTATATATTATTCTGTTTTGTGTCCAGATCTCGACTCCAATTAGTATTGTCCGTCAGGTTCTTATAGCCTGCCATTCTTTTCCATATCCTTAGTAAGTTCTCTTATGGACTTACAATATTCACCGAAGGAATCCTCCAGGTGATCCGCTTGATCCGCAGCCATAAGCAGCTGAGAAGCAAGTTCTCTTGCTTCATCGGCGGTTAAATCGGCAGACCCATCGGATATCGTGCCATGAACCCAAGCGTCCTTATCGCGCGGATCTTCATGTAGGACCATTGTATGACCGCCGAGGCTTAGCATCACGTCTGGTCCATCACCCCACGTGCATGTTGCTTTCATATTTTATTCTCCTGCCTACGTTTGATAAACCTTATGGGTATTTCAATTAGAATCTTGACAAATCCCAACATAAGAATCCAGGTTCCTATCAGATAAACCACCATTCCAACTGTAGGCCAATGCATTAAAGGATGGGCCAAGAAGGATAGAATAATACCACTTATCATAATATCCATGCCCTCAAAGCTCACTCTGCCTTTGATAAACATTTCATATAGAAATCTCATATAGATGGTAGTGCCCATTTTAATACCTTCTTTATGGCACATCCAAAGATAGGCTATTAATGCATAGATGGCCAGAAACACTATCCATATCCATCGAATGGGCGCCGGCTCCGTTAGTTTATAAAACACAGTTAAGTCCATATTTATCCTCCAATTAACCAGCCTATACCAAATGCGACAATAGTAGTTAGAATGCCCGCATACCAACCAGTCATGAACCATTCGCCCTTGAGTTTACGAATGTCTTTATCCGAGTAAGCGGTCATTATTTTTTCCTGGCTGTCTGAAGATCCTGCCGGATAATCAACGATGGTTGGTCTCATGATTTACTCCTCTCCGTTGTTGAACAACGGGCAGTGGGTGGCACTCCAACAACATGGCTGCCCTTGATCTTTATCCACCCTACCATGATACAAACACTGCTTGGTTTCACCAGTAATCTCTACGTATTTGCACGCTTCAGACATAACGGTGAAAGGATATTCTATTGTTTTGACGGTTTTGGTGATCTCCTTTTCCAGGGCTTCGCGGATTTTCTCCACCTCGGCGTCCATAGTATCCAACATCATAGAAATAAGGGCAGCCTGTTCCACTTTGGCGTTAATCTTTCGGAATTCGTCAAGCGGTGCCCCATAAGGATCGGGATGATCATCCCACTCTTTGAATAGAAGCTCGGCTTTCTTTTCCCAAAACCTTCTTGGTAAACCTTTCATATTGGTCTCCTTTTATGTTTTATTTTACGGCTATACGCCTTTTTATCTTTATGAACTTTGCCAGGCGGCGGTATTTCACGCCTGACATGCTCATAAGGATCGGCTCCTTTAATTCTGGATCTATGACGATGTTTGCTCATATTTTCTATCCATTAGGCTGGTAGACGCAGATGAAATTCTTTTCTTTCAGCAGACATCTGAACTGCTGAATGCTTTCTTCACCCCACTCGGCGCACGTTTCCGATAGTTCTCTCAGAGCCTCCCAATTCACTTTGTTTTTCAGTATAGCGTGAGTATTGAAGTCCCAAGCATCGGCACCAAGAGCTTTTGCTAGTTGGTGACTTTGATCACTGGTGTTACAGTTAAAGAACGTAGTGATTACTATTGCACCGTCTTGTACATTCTCATAAGCGTTTGACTCATAGTCCAAATAGTCCACGATGTCCTTACTGAATTGACCTACACAAATTACGTTTGCGTCCAGTCCCACTTTTGTTTTCTCCTCTTTTTGTGGTGTTCCAATCCGGAACGATATGTCTATTTCTTTCGTAGAGAAATCCCTGTACATTATCCTATAGATAGGATGTTTCACCTCTTCAAAGGCCAGGGCTATAGTACTAGGATCCCGTTTATCCTTTACCCGAGGTGGATTTGGATTTAGTTCAAGGCTCATATCTTATCCTCGTAATCTAATAACCAGGTCCAGATGAAAGGACAAGCATGATGAAAAATATTATGAGCCCGACTATTATAGCAAATATTGGCGGTGGCTCTTCTTCCTCTCTATAGCGGGCACGTAGTAACTCCTCGACTTGTTTCTCTTTTTCAGACTTCATTATTTATTCCTCCCATCTACCTCACTTCACCATCGCTGACTTTTACGCCGCATAAACATTTCTGTTTGTTATTTTTATTCATTTAATAGTGCTATCCTCCCTTCTGGTAAAAGGTTTATTTCCCGTAAGCTTTTGTTCGACTTGTGAGTTTGTTTGGTGTTACCGTTAACACCACAATAACTACAGACGCCCGCATTGATGGAGGGCGCTCTCTCCCCCTTGTTAAATCGGAATGATATCTTAGAGTTACAGTTAACACAGATATAATCTACCGCGTAATACTTGAAAAGATCTTTTGAGCTTCCTTCCGAATCTGATCCCGTTAATATATCCCCTATTTTAGACATGGCTGATCTGATTCCTTTTCTTTAAACATCCTTCCAGTATGTACTTGTTAGACTCATCGTAATTTTCTGGATTTATGTCGTCGAAGGGTATGTCTGGGCCGACAAACTTTCTTATAACTCTATTATTCTTTAACAGGCTTTGTGACAGGCCGTGCAGGCATAAGTCCAGATCTCTTTTAGTTAGTTTATCTATCATAATAACTCCTTTATTTTATTTTCCTAAGAAAATCCATTATCTTGTTTAGTTCTTTCAAAGCTTGATATTTGTGCAGGTGATAGAAAGATACTCTCCCATCTCCCACTAAAATATGTAAAGGTAAACCACCGAGTATGTCACTCATTACTGTCAAGCATCCAAGATTATGTCCTTCACTAAATTTCTCAAAAGGGCAACCAAGGCATTTAGAGCCGAGATACATTTGGCACAGGGGACATGGTTGGAAATTAACGTACTCTCTCCTAATATCCTCTATATATGTAAATTTATCTGGATCAAATCTGTGTAGTATAGCCAGGTAATCATCTCTATCCAGCCATATTTACTCACCGTCGTGTTCAAGTTTTACTTTATCGGCCATTATTATCCTCCATCAAAGATGCTGCCGTTTTCAGATCTATCTTCTCCAGTTTTAGTTTTATGGGAAGTTTATAGTATCTTTCTTTTTCACTTATTATAAGACGCTCTTTTTGAATGGGGTTGCCTTCGGCTCGGTCAACCCGGACGTATCTTGGTGATCCCCCAAAGGTTAAAAAACCAATACGAGGATTGGCTTCATGAAAAGGTTCGTCCGGGGCCACTTCATTACAACATTCGCTGACCAGTTTAAATATCTCATCGAGTCCGTCTGATCTCCAACAAGAATCATGATCTGATTGGAGCATAAACTCGTCACCGTGAAGATCTTCCCAATCAAACTGCCGAGTGAAAACCTTCGTATAGTTTGAAGGCCGAACAAATATCAGTTGAAGAAGACGTGACGCATCCTTATCTTTGTAGGAAGCACGTATATCTAATATCATAGACAAACCCAACTTTGGGCCAGAAAACAGAGGCAACATGGACTCCACTATTGACGTTACTACATTTTCCTGGTTCATATAATGCATGGTAACCTCCTTATTCAATTCCTCTTAGTTTGCGGAAAGTATCCGCCTCCGATTTTTTCATGTGTCTCTGATAAGCCACACAATCGCCGCAAACCAGCGATTCGTGAGGCCCTTTGGTTACGAGTTTGAGGTTATCGGAGCCACATTTATTACAGACCAGCAGCTGGCTTTTAGCCGATGATATGGAGTAGCCGGCTTGGATTATTCCTTGCACGACTTCCTCAAAGAACTCGAACTGCCGAACTTTTCCTCCGGCGTTTATGTAATCCTGATAAAGATGGCTAAGGTCTATCATACCAACTCTCCTTCACACTGTTTACAAGACTGACCAGCGTTGGCAGATGCATCTGTGGTACTTTAATGCTAACACCATTGTCACAAAAACTCATAAAGTTATCACAGATGTCCTTTTTCATAGCCGTTATACAACCACACTGGATCTCGAATGACACTCCAAGATTATACAAATGCTCTCCTACTTGTTCGGCTAAAGCTTGATCTCTGAAGAAGTAACTTGCTGTCAACTCCTCGGGGTTTTTTACATTTATAGATGGCATGATTATCTCCTTTCCGCGCAAAAAAGTTTGTTGTTGGGTTTACTGGAAGTTGCAAACCACTTCCTGCCCAGCTGTACCTCACCCTTACATTCGCGACCACATCGTGGGCATACGAAGAGCTGATTGAATAGAATAACCGTTTTATTGTCTATCTTTGGTCTTGACATATTTACCTCCCTTTAAACCTTCTCCACCAAATAGATCTGTGCAGACCTTTACAAGGTTGTAGTTATATCTTTCTGCTTGACTCATGGCCAGGTCTCTACAATCATCCCATCCACGTATGTATTCTTCCTCCTGTTTCTTTTCTGAAGCTCTTAGTTCAAGCCAGATGCATATATTACTGATAGACAGTAATAATATGACTATCAAAGAAATGAGTGGTTCCATTTATTACCTCCATTCTGAATCGGATAACGCGGATAAAAACCAATCCACACCAACAATAATGACACCCACTGAGCTGGATATAACGTCTCTTATTATAAAGACGAACCGTTGGCCGGCAGAATAGTGGCTGGCTGGATATTTATAGGAGCTGATATATACCTCATCGACAGCCATCATTATTAATGCGATAACCGTACCCGATGCAATCATAACTAGCAGATGAAGATTAGAAAGCCACAACCACTTCCTCTTCCAGCAGAAGGATAGACATGATTTGATTCTATACCATGTATTCCTTCTACCACCGTCCATGTCGTCTAGGGCGTCGTCGATGATAAAAATCGAAGCAATTATCGCTATCACCACAAGGACTGCATTTATAAATAACATCGTTTTATCTCCTTTTTATCCATTGTATAACTTTCACTAGTATTACGTACGGCCACAGAGTAATAGTGGTAACAGGGTGAAAACCAAAACCATTCGGCTTGGAATCACCATAACACATTACCCTATAACCAACGGCCAAATACATAAGGGGCATGGCAAGTAACTGTTCTATTGTAATCATATTATTCCTTATTTAATATGGACAGTTTCATATCAGAGAGTTCTCTGAGCCTATGGATGTGATTACCGGCGGTCTTGATAGCATCCTCTATTTTCTCTTCCTCGGTGAATTGAGTTCCATCACCGTGAGAAATGATCCTTTTACTAGCTACACCTGTGGTAGCCATTGATAACCAGTACTGCGCCCACAGCTCGGCAATTTTCATCTGATCGTTGATATGTTCCAGTCTTGCATCTTTATTGCTTTTCATCTTGTTTCCTCCCTTTTATCCTCCATAAATTGTACTAGATCTAATACGTTGGACGTTAGTGGAATGTTTGGTAAGCTATCCAGAAACATCTGCCCATAATGACTACTTATTAAACGGTTGTCCAACACGGACAATATGCCATAATCTTTGTGGCTTCTGATAAGTCTACCAAGCCCCTGCTTAAGGGATATAATGGCAGACGGTAGTTGATACTCAAGGAAAGGGTTATCTCCTCTATCAAGTATGGCTTCAATTTTAGCAGCAACCAGAGGATCCTCGTGGGATTCGAAAGGAAGCTTATCGATGATGACACAGCTAAGCGATTCTCCCGGTATATCCACGCCTTCCCAGAACGAACTGGTAGCGAGTAGAACCGAGTTCACGTCTTTCTTGAATCGATCTAATAGAACAGATCTTGGGGCTTCACCTTGTTTCATAACCACATGACCTATCCTATCCTTTATCAGTTCGTAAACGAAAGACATATTTCTATAGCTGGTAAATAAGACTAGCGCTCTACCATCGGTAACTCTGGTTAACTGGGTGATCTGGCTGGCAACTTGACCAGGGAAGTCGGGATCTCCTGGAGAGCAGATATTCTGCGGTATGAACATGTATGTTTGATTTACATAGTCGAAGTGAGAGGGGAATATACCCAAGAGAGTAGTATCTGGCAGGCCAACTCTAGTTCTAAAGTAGTCCAAGTTGTTATTAGTAGATAGAGTAGCGGAGGTGAATATAATGGATTTGTGCTGTTTATAAAGGTGCTTGCTTAAGAAAGGGGCAATATCTAGAGGAATAGCTCGAATAACAACATGATCATTCTTTCTCTTTTCATACATCCGGAGATATCCATCATCCATCGGAGATAATATAAAGTTCAGATCCTTTAGCAGTCGCTCGATTTTTCCCTGGTTATCCTCATTAGAGATTTGCTCCATTTCATTATTAATCTCCCTCAGGAGCACCGGCCTGATCATCTGCCTCATTTCCGCCGTTAGTTTTCCCCTAACCTCCAGCCTTTCGAACACATTGGTCAAATGCCATCGGCTTCTTTCCGACAGCTCCGCCAGATGGTAGGTACTTACGTCTTTGCCAAGGGCGGTAGAAGCGACGTCTTCGGTTTTATGAGCTTCGTCCAGTATGGCAACTTGAAAGTCCGGCAGTATCTTACCTACCTCACCGGATCTAAGAACTACGTCGGCAAAGAAAAGGCTATGATTGGTTATAACGATCTGTGATTCCTCTGCCCGCTCTTTCAATTTACTGACGAAGCAAGATTCCTTGAAGTTACATTTTGATCCTTTACACGTGTCACCGGAAGAGCAGACATCATTCCAGTTCACGGTAGAATCATTCAGCCAATCTAGCTCCGATTGGTCTGCGAATTCGGTAGTTTTCGCCCAGCGCACGAGTCTTGATTTCTCAGGCGAGTCTTCCATGTTGGCTAACCTATCCAGGCAAAGATAATTGCGGCGACCTTTTACTACCACGGCTTTCATCTGAAAGTCAAGCGCGTTGGACAATAAGGGAATGTCTTTGAAAAATATCTGCTCTTGAAGATTCTTAGTGCCAGTGGAAATGATGGTCTTCTTTCCGCTTAGTATAGCCGGTATAAGATAGGCCATGGTTTTGCCAGTGCCGGTGCCTGACTCCACGACGGCCGGTAATCTATTACTAATGGATGACTCTACCAGCTCCGCCATCCTCATCTGAGCATCACGACATTCAAAATTCTCGATGGACTTAGACAATAATCCCTCGGGCCCTAACACTCGGTGCAAGACGGACATTAGCCCTCCTTTGTATTGGACTCCGTTTGTTTTAGAAACGACTTGACCTTTCGGTAAACAGCGTCAGCGGCATAGCATTGTTTGTCATCCCCCCAGAATAGGCGGCCTATTTCGCATATGTAATGGTGATCTTTCGTCGCCGTTGTTTCAAATCCCATATGAATATCTATACCTTCTTCTAGCCCCCGGCAAGCTTCTTCGAATGATAGATTGTCCAGAACTGGTTTACCGTCAATATATATGGCCGAGCCTTTCTCCATTACCAAAGACATGCCTATTATCTTCTTTCTTTTTGCAAACATTTTATACCTCCTATTAGTTGAGTTTAACAACTACTGCATTGGGTAGAAATCTATCTATTAGTGAACTAACCACTTTCCAATCACCACCGGCGTTGGAACATCCCATGCCATAAGGTATGTATATCGGCCAGTTCAACAGCGAAAGTACTGCCATGCACCGCGCCAGCGCGTTATAATCGGTATATCTTTTGTCTCGGCCATATCTATCCTGCCCGCATAGATTGGCAACGAAGAGCTTTGGGCCAACCTGAGTGAGTGTTATATTACCGAGAAATAACTGGCCCCTACGATGGACGTCTCTATACTCTTCGTAAACTTTCGGCCATTTTCTACGAATTTGAAGAGCAATACCGGTACCCATAACGCCCTGGCAGTTTACCTGATGGCATATAATGCCTTCGGGAATGTCCAATATGTTGCCCGTTATTATTTTCATAGGACTCTCCTACCAATGTTCGTTGAACTCTTCACGATAATCTGGGTCACAATAACCACGACGGTTACCATATCTGGCGGCCCATTTCTCTTGGTTCTCCATCAGGTATTCCCAGTTGTATTCCCAACCAGATCTTTCTTCGACAGTGACGAATGGAACTTCTTTTCCAGACGTCCTTTTTTTCTCTACGGAATCGACTTTACACAACCCGCCTTGAAAATCATCGGCTCCGTGGTCGAGATACAGCGAAGTACCTATATATACGTCTTGCCCAACCACTGGTCCTTTCATTGTTCCTCCTTGATTTTACTATCTCCCGTTTATGACCGTAAAGTTCTTCATGTAACTCTACTACCTCTGGATATTTACGAATCCAGCAGCCCTTGCCTATCATGTTTCGAACGACTTCGTGGTGAGCCATGTGACAAGTAGCGATATCACCGTCAAATGATAGATATTTGCAAATGCCGTCATCGGCTTCTTCGCCTACGCTGCAAGTACAAATAAGGCAGCACATTCCGCATCTTACACATTTTACCACAGTCCTATCCATTTTTCTTTATCTATTTTGTTCTTCTTTAAAAAAGTTCGGTATCTAGTGACGCTGCCCATTAATGGGAGCGCATGCTTCCAACACCGTATAGATGTGTATGTTTTGTAATAGATGAGCGATGAAAGATTTCACGTTGTCAACCCCCAAGAATCCCTTAATTATCCGGGAAATGTTATTGGGACTCAGATCCTCCTTACAAGAAGTACATCGTATGATGCGCTGCTCTTCGTCCGTACCTTTTCTCTTTATCCCTATGCGTATGATGCGAGAGTTACAGATAGGACAACGGCCATTATCTATTTGGTCTGTGGCCATTTTCCTAATGGCATCGACAATAATGTCATACTCAGTAGAATTCATGAGCTCCTCCTTATTTTGGCTTTTATGTAATTTCTGATCTTGCAAAGCGATTCCAGTAGTAAATGATCTTTTATACGCTTGACTGGTTTGCATAGCAGATATATAGGCCAAAAGATTATCACGAGGGCTTCCACCCATATCGAGGTTGTGAGATGACTGTTGATACAGAGTATAATTCCTATCGAGAAATACACTGCGTAAAACAGTAATCCGACAATGAATAACGCAATGATTATCATGAAAAGTGTTAATGTACTCATAGTGATAAATCCTTTCTGTTATGGCGCCTATGTGCTTTTCTTTTCCATCTTCCATGTTATTATGTATAAAGTTATAGTTGTAAATAAGATAACTGGACCTGTAACGCAAGATAGCAGAGCGGCTATTACATCTATGGGGTTTACTGGCCGCCGGCCTATCTTTTTATTACCCCCGATTATAAAGAGAAGGAAAAGTATGGCGCCCACAACGCCTGACAGCCTTATCATTTGCTGCCAAAATAGGGGTATTGGTGGTATGGGATTCAGAATGCTTGTTAGTATGATGAACATCAAGGCCCATCCTATAAACGTAAAACAAATAACAGCAAACCATTTATTTTCGTCCATTGATTTCCTCCATTTCCGATGGCATAATTATTGAATGTTCCTCAAGTACGCTCCGGAATCTATCATTCGTTCTGGCTTCCTCCACTGCCAGAGATTTTAACTGATCGTAGGCTTTTTCGTGCCTATCTACTATAGTATAATGTAGTAAGCCAATTACGACCAGGGCAAATATAATAACTACTTGCATGGCTATAGCCATATTTCTGGTCATTTTGTTACCTCCTTGATTTTTCTAATTCCTTTTTGCCCATTGGATATTGATCTCCATATTACAAAAATACACGCTGCTATTAATATGGGCAAATAGCTGAAGGATGAGATTATAGTCGTGGATACATACATAAATAGTACCATTAACACCGCTCTTGTAAGTATTCTTGGCATGGCTTACTCCAGATCCAGGGCGGCGTCAAGATGTTCTATCTTGCTATTCCAGATGATGGACGCGCACTTATAGATAATTGCCCTGAAGACGTTGTAGGGAGGCATTTTGCCAGACTGCATGGACATTGGCATTTTGTCATGGAAATAACCTACTCGGAACGTATTGAATGGCGCTATGCCCTCATATAGATCTATAAACATTTGCCTTGGATTACCAGCAGTCATCATGATATTATAGATTAGGTTCATAAGCACCGAGACACAATCATCCAGTGACACTGTTTCTTCTAGTATATCACACCGCTCGGCCACTCCTTTCTTAATGACCTCGATGGTTTTGCTTCGGTCATCGAGATTTTTAATGGCCTTTATCAAAGGATCATTCATACTATCCATCGTTTCCCTCCTTTCTTGGTATATGTCTAACCAACCCAAACAGGTGAGCGTGATTGCATTTCGGACAAGCGAGAGCGCTATCACCTTTTTCTATTTTCTCGCCGATTTTGAAAATTCCATCTTTGTCGAGCAAGACTGTGTGATAGTCGGATTTAAGCACTCTCAGGTCCGTGTTGATTTTTACAAGGTTCACCTCTCTAACCTTGAACTTATCCTCGCATTTCTCACAACAGTAGAGCTCATCACCGTCACAGACTTCCTGATATGTAGGCATATTAATCTCCTCTACAGAACCTGATCTATTTTAAGGCCCTTAAGTTTCGTAGTGACCTCTTTCACCGGTGATACGTCCAGCTGCACCGCCTGATAGAATAGGAAGTTATCAATGTTAGCTATGATCTCTTCATCGTCATTGGCGAATATTAGTCGTAAATGATCTATCAGGCCGTCCAAGCTATCTGCGGAAATAGACATATCGCTGTCTTGATCTACCATCAAGAAAGTTCTCTTACCTTCGGGCAGATTTATCTTATGTTCTAGTTCTTGAATCTTATGAGCGTGCTTTTTCTGGCGGCATACAGGACATTCTTTTTTGTTGCATGGTCCGCCGTAGACCAACCGAGGGACGGATAAACAAGCAAACCACAGAACGTAGAATATGTGCTGGCCACACACCCCTCTCCTCGGACTATATGGGAATGTAAAACATCTGCATGGGACACGTATTTATAGTTTGTTTTTTCCACTTCATCCTTCCCCTTGAGTTTGTCCTCTTCAAACTTCTCATATATTTTTTCACAATGAGCGCACCACGGACCAGAATATTCTGATGCTTCCACGTATTCACAGTTATAGGTAACATCATGGCCACATAGCGTGGATATTCTATACCACGGTACTGGGCAGTTGTATACTACGTGTACTTTACCACTCTTACGATGTCGCACAAAGTCCATTCTAACTCCTCCTCTTTTAAAAAGTTAATTGGTTTATCTTATAATGCGGTTCATCCATAGTTTACTATGTCTCTCTTCATTATGCTCTGTGTGGCAATACGGATTAGTACACATCATTTCACCACATTTTGGGCATTTATATGTAGCTTCTATGCCACACCGACATTTTGGTTTTTCCTCTTCCGATGATTCGGATAGTATTCTTTCTAAAGCTTTCTCTATCAGATCCCATTCATCATCCTTGGTAATTATTATAGAAGGTGTAGTCATGCTTTATTCCTCCACTCCATGTCCCAATATCGTAGTGGATCCAAAAGTTATCATTTTTACATTGGATACGGGTATGAGTAACGCTTTACCAAACCGCTTTACCGCAGTCGGAAACACTTTAATAAAAGTGACCTCATGATTAAAACGCTTGGCATTTACCATCATTATCTCTATGCGGTCCACTTCCACCACTCTGTTGTCATGTGCTACAAGCACTGGATGTATCAGATGCACCGTGCTAATCTCAGGCTCGGCGCCATGACTTCGAGGCACGCATACCACGCTTAATGACAAAAGCACCAGCAGAAACCCAATCAACAGAGGTAACATACGCTTTAGTTCTTTGTATTGTCTGTTCATATTTTATTCTCCTTTAAATAATTTATTATTTTATATTTCTTCCCTTAGACTTATGATCAGTACTTCGGTTTCTACCTCAGGATTTATCCGCACAAGGCGTGATTTGTATACTTTCCATCCCCCGTTGGAGATCTCTTCGTAGATAGTCTCGTCGGAATGATGTTCCCTTAGTATATTTAGCAACTCATCCAAATCGTCGGACTTTGCCATTACTTCATTCGCATAACAGTCTTCTACCATATACCATTCCTTATCCTGGACAGACTTGGATTTGTCCCGTGATAATATCTGGCGGCAGTTCGCGCAGTCCGCGAAGGCGTCGGGCGCTAATATTGGATGATATCCTCGATTAGCAAAGGCGTCTATATGACACACCGTCCGATACATCGGCCCCCTATCGGTACGAAACTCCCCCGCTACGGCATGCGTCACTCTGCTCTTCTCGTTAATTATATATTTGATTTTTTCTTCCATATTTTTAACTCCCTTTCACTTTCACGTTACTAAGGAGCATGGCTAACACAAATGCATGCCCCATCTTTCGATCTGGATCATTGATCACGTCCATGAGCGATCTGCCCATGGAGACGTAATCATATCCGTCAAAGTCTCGGAGTACAATGTCCATACCAAACTCCACCAATTCCTTTAATCCAGCATAGGTTCGGGTCCTTAAAACAAGAGCAGCATATGTCGGCGCGTAAATTTCTCTCCTAGCAAACAGATAATTATAACGCTGCCCATTAAGCAGGCTATATAAGGGCTTTCTGCCTTTTCCCATCGGATACCGATTGGCCCGATAGCTATTGAAACCTTCTTCCTGCCATTTGTAAAAAAGTTCGGTAGGGTTACTATCTACATCCGCGTACTCTGGATATACTTTGGTATACTGCCAGAAGTTTTCAAACCGCCGGCAATACAGAGAACCTCGAACAGGATCAATCCATTCGACTGGCCCAAGATAGAAAGGGCTTAGATCTTTCTTGAACTGACCCTTAGAAGTTGTATCCACCTCCAAAGCTTGCGGATATGGATTCGGTTGGAACTTATTTAGGACGTAGATCATGGCTACTCCTTTCGGACTCCTGTTTGGGCTTGTCGCACTCTTCTTGGATGCTTAACTCTTCATAGTAAGCGCCTTCATTCTGATAATATTCAGGCTCTCGATGAGGTACGGTAACTTTTCCCATAAATCTTTCCTTTCCCCCGTCACACTTTGTCAGGAGACCACTGAACCACTATCGCCGTTCTTCCGGTGAAATCCTGACGCTTGGTAAGTCTAAGCCTCGGATAACGTTTCTGCATCAGTTTTCGTAATTCTTTAGCGATAAGATAAGCACTAAGAGTAGGGCTGTCAGCCTTATATTTTGCTACAACAGTTTCTTTTTTGCCCCGCTCTACAGCGGCCATGCAGTTGCTTCCAACCAGATCCAGTATTTCCTCCGCCTCTTTGGCGGCAACGCTGTTCTCGGTTGTTTCATTTCTTTTCTCCGCCAGAAACATTCTATTTGTGTCTAGTTCTATCATGATATCCTCCTTATTCCTCTATTATCATTAAGCGGTCCTGAAGAGCCGCCGTGATCAACTTCTCGGTGCGAATAATTAGCTCTATCTGGTCAGTACTGAGTGGAAGAATCTCGGCTCCGAATTCTTCCTTTGCTGCTTCGGCGCCCATATTTGAGATGTCCGCCGCCGACAGAGAATAGCTGCCGGTTTCGATGATGTTTCTTCTCACACCGAGTGCTACCCACACAGCTTCCTTTTCTTCTTCTGATAATTTTCTGGCTACCTTCCGATTATCCAACATGTTCTGTACTTTAGCCGTCAGACCATCAAGTTGTTTTTGTATTTGTTTAACGTCTACCATATCAATCCTCCTTTATGCTCTGCCTACAGCCATGATTGATTCCATAGGAACTTCCAGAAGATCAAAATCCGATATCTCCTGCCCATAGTCTGCGGCAAGCTTTCTCAATTGATGTCTAAACTCCGCTTTGTATTCTTCCACGGACATGATGGTGTATTTGGCTTTCATCAAAGCCGCACAGATACTGTAGAAGTCCGTGACGCTAACGCGCTGTGGCAGTTCGGACTGGATTTCTTCCCATGCGGCGTCTAGCTCGAATTTCTTTACTTTGTCCTCCATGTTTTTATTCCTCCTTTTTGTTAAATTTAAATGGGCAAACAGACTCGCATTCTCCCGGTGCCAGATATCTTATGGCCGTGCATATTTTGACACAGTCAGGATATTTTACGTCCTTGAGTCTATGGGCGGCCCTTTTAATAATCTCATCGTGTTTTCTACTCCACTCTTTTGCCCTCTGAATTGAGATATCGAGGGACGTCGTATCATATAGAATCATAATACCTCCTTTTCAATTTATTACAAAGTATAGGAAATCATACAGCCACGATCTAAATATTATATTCATAAAGACCTCCTACACAATTAACTCTCTTTTTATATAGTTGCCCTCTACATGCTCGTTTTTCCAGGTGCCGCTATCATCTGTGCCAGTGCATTGAGTAGTCGTAGAAGGAATATCTTTATACCGCGCTTTAAGGAATTTGTTTACGGCGGCGTCGGGCATTTCTTCATCAGATATGCCCACAACAACTTCAAAGGGATTACTTTGTACGATGTATATTTTCATTTATTCCTCCTCGCATTCCTTTAGATTAATACAGCACCGGCTCTGAGAACCGGATTAAATGGTTTGATCTCAATCTTGCCAAGACCCCGGCAATTGCCGCAAGAAATAAACTCTTCCCCTTCCTGCTTCCTGACTTCCCCCAGACCACCGCAATGTGGGCACCTTCTCGGCCGGGTCTTGGTGTAGATACCTTCTCCTTCACATACTCTGCAAGTCACGATGTTCTTTGTCCAGCGGGTTAATACCTTTCCCTCACCCTTGCAAGCACGGCAAATGGGGTAGACGTATCCCCCTCTCAGACAAACGGGGCAATCCACCCATTTATATATGGTACGTTTGACTCTGCCGCTGCCTTCACAATGAGGGCAGAATTCCCAGAGTTTGCCTTTGAAAAGGTCCTCCATAGATTGCTCAAATTCAGCAAAAGCCGACGCCATATCAGCCGCTGTCACTTCTGGAACGGCCAAATTCTTAATGGCGTTGTAGGCGTCTATAATGTTACGGGCCTTTTCGGTAGTTTCGGGATCGGAAACCCCCTTGATGTCCGGATGGTTAGCCTTTATAAGACGTTTAAAGTTATCCTTAATCTCCTGTTCTGTGAAAGGGTACTGGCTAATTTCGAGGATTCCCATATGATGTCTGGTATTGTCCCCTATCGTTATTCTGATACCCATGATTATTTCCCCCTGGATAGTTTTTCATGGAATAATAGATTCAAGCATAGTTCGGGAATTTTGATCTTGATGTAGAAGTAATCGTGGAGGGGTCGGCGGGGTTCAACATTACCAAATTTTAACACTGGATCGTTTACAATTGAGCTGTCATTAATTGATGCGATGGCTGGATGTAAGAGAAACATCCCCATGAATAAAACCAACAATACCATAAGGAATGCGCGTTTCATTTCACCTCCTTAACATATACTGCATCCACCGGTATAGATGAATATGACTCATTAGCATCCAGTATATTTCGGAATCGATAATCATCATAGAATGTATCAGATCCATTGACTATGATAACTGATCCAACCGACGCAGTCTCTTTCAGAATGTTCAAGAAGGGATCCATACCGAGCCGGCCATACAGTGGCTGGTAGTAATATATTACGTCATGCTCTCCATATTTAGTGTATTTACGAATGTCGCCTTCTATAATCTCAA
>Ga0180438_10005673_pt1 | contig 17234 bp, 21 predicted proteins | sample SS_ome_12_FD_132455 | JGI IMG/M metagenome (GOLD analysis project Ga0180438, IMG submission 132455) | Hypersaline lake sediment archaeal communities from the Salton Sea, California, USA - SS_3_D_2 metaG | ecosystem: Environmental > Aquatic > Non-marine Saline and Alkaline > Hypersaline >...
CAATGGCATATTTGGAATTCGAAGCATTGGGCATCCCAAAAGTGAAGACAGAGCTGTCAGTCAGCTATGTTGACCACAATATGCTGCAGACAGATTTCAGGAACGCTGATGACCATGATTATCTGAAATCCGTGGCAGCAAAATACGGATTATTGTACTCAAGACCAGGGAACGGCATATGCCATCAGGTGCATCTTGAGAGATTCGCTGCGCCCGGAAAAACATTGTTGGGTTCTGATTCCCATACACCGACGGCAGGGGGTGTGGGTTCACTTGCAATGGGTGCAGGAGGCCTTGATGTTGCTTTGGCAATGGGAGGGGCACCCTTCACATTCAATATGCCGAAGGTAATCGGCGTGAAGCTCACAGGGAAACTGCAGCCATGGGTAAGCGCCAAGGATGTCATACTTGAATTGCTTGGTATGCTCAAGGTCAAAGGAGGAGTAGGAAAAGTATTCGAATACTTCGGCCCAGGTGTCGAGACATTGTCTGTCCCTGAAAGGGCCACCATAACGAACATGGGCACTGAGCTGGGTGCCACGACATCCATCTTCCCTTCTGATGAGCACACGAAGAAATACCTCCAGATGCAGGGAAGGGAAAAGGACTGGAAAGAAATGAAAGCAGATTCAGACTCAGATTTTGCTGAAATCATTGAGCTTGACCTTTCAAAGATAGAGCCCAATGTGGCGAAGCCCCACATGCCTGACCAGGTGTGCAGGGTGTCAGAGCTTGAAGGCCAGAAAGTCAACCAGGTCATTGTCGGGAGCTGCACCAATTCATCCTACAGGGACCTCATGACTGTTGCACTGGCATTGAAAGGAAAGAAAGTCAATCCAAATGTTTCGTTCTGCGTGCTTCCAGGCTCAAAACAGGTATATGAGACCATAGCAAGGAACGGTGCTCTTGCAGACCTGATATCCGCAGGCGCAAGGATACTTGAGTCGGCATGCGGCCCCTGCATAGGCATGGGCCAGGCACCGAGGAGCGGTGCAGTTACAGTGCGCACATTCAACAGGAATTTCAAAGGAAGATGCGGAACACAGGATGCAGGAGCATACCTTGTCTCTCCTGAGACAGCGGCTGCGATAGCGATAAACGGCAGTTTCACAGACCCGCGCAAGCTCGGGGCAGCGCCTGAGGTTCCTCCGGCAGAGCCTGTGATAGACGACAGCATGATAATCAGGCCTCCTGACAACGGCTCTGAAATAGAAATAATCAGAGGCCCCAACATAGCGCCCCTTCCTGAGCTGAAGGCTGTTGAAGACAGGATTGAGAAGGAAGTGCTTCTCAAGACAGAGGACAACATAACGACAGACCATATCATGCCCGCAGGGGCGAAGATACTGCCTTTGCGCAGCAATATTCCTGCCATAAGCGAGTTCGTATATGTCAATGTTGACCCAGAGTTCCCGAAAAGGGCAAAGGAGAAAGGAGGGGGATTCATAATAGGCGGAGAGAACTACGGGCAGGGCTCCTCACGCGAGCATGCCGCGATAGCGCCTCTTTACCTGGGGCTGAGGGCAGTGATAGCGAAGAACTTCGCCAGAATCCACAAGGCCAATCTTGTGAACTGGGGGATAGTGCCCCTTGAGTTCGAGAACCCTGCAGATTATGACAATATAGAGCAGGGGGATGTGCTTGTGATGGAGAACCTGAAACAAGGAATCAAGGATGGAAAGGTGAAGGTCCTGAACAAGACGAAGAACAAGGAATTCACAGCGCTCTGCCAATTGGGGGAGAAATCAAAGGAAGTCCTCCTTGCAGGAGGAAGCATAATGCATGCTAAATCTGCTTAACATGGTGAAATACTATGGAAGGAACCAAAATTGAGATGAAGGAAGGGAAGCTTGCAGTGTCTGACACGCCCATAATACCTTATATCCAAGGTGACGGCGTAGGTGTTGACATCTCGCCTGTCATGAGGAAGGTTGTCGACGCTGCAGTGGAAAAGGCATACGGGGGGAAGAGGAAAATCGTCTGGAAGAAGATTCTTGCAGGTGAAGAGGCCAACAAGGAGAAAGGCGAATATCTCCCTCAGGAGACCGTTGATGCAATCAAGGAATACCTTGTTGCGATAAAAGGCCCGCTTACAACACCTGTTGGCGGCGGATACAGGAGCCTTAATGTTACCTTGAGGCAGCTGCTCGAGCTCTACTCATGCGTAAGGCCTGTGAGGTGGTTTGACGGCACCCCGGCTCCTGTCAGGGAGCCCAACAAGCTTGATGTTGTAATCTTCAGGGAGAACACAGAGGATGTCTATGCAGGCATAGAGTGGAAGGAAGGCACCGATGATGCGAAGAAGGTCATCGGGTTCCTGAACAATGACATGGGCAAGAAGGTGCGTGAGGATTCAGGAATCGGAGTCAAGCCCATATCCATAATAGGGACAAAAAGGCTTGTCGCATCTGCAATACAGTATGCGATTGATAACGGAAGGAAATCAGTAACCCTTGTGCACAAAGGCAACATAATGAAATTCACTGAAGGAGCATTCAGGGAATGGGGATATCAGGTCGCAAAGGAGAAGTTCGCAGACAGCACAGTGACAGAGGACGAGGCATCTGAAGGAGTCCCTGAAGGGAAAATCCTTGTGAAGGACAGGATTGCCGACGCGATGTTCCAGCAGCTATTGCTCAGGCCTGATGAGTATGATGTCATAGCAACTCCAAACCTGAACGGCGATTACATATCTGACGCATGCGCTGCTCAGGTAGGAGGCCTTGGGATGGCTCCAGGAGCCAATATCAATTACACGACCGGGCATGCGCTGTTCGAAGCAACTCACGGAACTGCGCCCAAGCATGCAGGGCAGGACAAGGTGAACCCGAGTTCTCTCATACTTTCCGCAGCCATGATGCTCAGGTATCTAGGCTGGAAAGAGGCCGCAGACCTTGTGGAGAAAGGGCTTGAAGCCTCAATAAGGTCGAAGAAGGTCACATATGACCTTGAGAGGCAGATTGAAGGGGCTACGCTCCTCAAATGCTCTGAATTCGGAGATGAGATAATCAGGAACATGTGAATGGTGAACAGATGGCGAGGAGGAAAATCCGCGAATATGATGCCAAGAGGCTGCTCGGGAAGCATCTAGGGATGAATATCCGCTCTATCCAGGTCACTCCTGACACTGATTTCAGGAAACTGGCAGAGCAGCATCCATGGCTCAGCGATGAGAAGCTGGTCGTGAAGCCTGACATGCTTTTCGGGAAACGGGGCAAGCACAACCTTGTGCTGCTCAACGCCAATCTCCATGACGCTGAGAATTTCATAAAAGAGCGCCTAAGGAGGGATGTCGAGATAAGCGGAGTAAGAGGGCCTGTTACGCATTTCATAATAGACCCTTTCGTCCCCCACAAGGACGAATACTATTTCTCCATACTCTCCAGAAGGGAAGGGAACTCAGTCAGCTTCTCAGTTGCGGGAGGCGTCGAGGTCGAGGAGAACTGGGGCAGGATGAAGCATATCATGGTGCCTGTGGACCAGCCCATAGAGGATGTGGACCTGGACGACATGACGGCAGACATGCCTGATGAAAGGAAGGAGAAGACAAAGGAATTCATCAGGAAATGCTACAACGTGTTCGTTGGCCTTGATTTCACCCTTCTTGAGATGAATCCGTTCACATTCGATACCAAAGGAGAGCCTGTGCCGCTTGACATGCGCGTTGTCGTTGATGACACAGCATCATTCAAGAACATGAAGAAATGGAACGGCCTTGCATTCCCCCAGCCTTTCGGAAGGGTGCTCTATCCTGAGGAGAAGTTCGTTAGGGAGCTTGATGAGAAGACAGGGGCATCACTGAAGCTCACACTCCTCAATCCTCAAGGAAGGATATGGACAATGGTTGCAGGTGGAGGGGCGAGCGTAATCTATGCAGATACTGTTGTTGACCTGGGCTTCGGGAATGAGCTGGGCAACTACGGAGAATACAGCGGAAATCCCAATGAAGAAGAGACATATCTTTATGCAAAGACAGTGCTGGACCTTGCGACAAGGAATCCTGACGGCAGGAAAAGGGCACTGCTCATAGGCGGAGGCATAGCCAACTTCACTGATGTCGCGAACACATTCAAGGGAATCATACGCGCGCTCAAGGAATACAAGACCCAGCTGATAGAGTCAGAGACAAGGATTTATGTGAGGAGAGGAGGGCCGAATTACCAGACCGGCCTGAAGCTCATGAGGGATTTAGGGAAAGAGCTCGGAGTGCCCATAGAGGTCTTCGGGCCTGAAAGCAGCATGACTGTAATAGTTCCGATGGCTATAGATTATATCAAAGGTTGATGATATGGGAAGACTTTTCTCAAAAGATACGCAGGCTCTCATCTACAATTTCAAGCCGAATCCTGTGCAGAGGATGCTTGATTTCGATTATCTGTGCGGAAGGAAGACACAATCCATATCAGCCCTTGTGTCGCCCGGCTCTCCAGGAGGCTCGCACAAGGTCTTCTTCGGGACAAAGGAAGTGTTACTTCCTATATACGGAAGCATAGATGATGCTGTGGAAAAACATCCCAATACAGATGTCATGATAAACTTCGCCTCTTTCAGGAGCGCATATGCATCAACGAAAGAGGCCCTTGAGAACGATAAAATCAGGACAGTAGTCATAATAGCCGAAGGAGTGCCTGAGAATGAAATCAAGGAGCTCACAGCAATGTCCAAGAAAAAGGGCAAGGTGATCATCGGCCCTGCTACGGTAGGAGGGGTACAGGCAGGGGCCTTCAAGATAGGGAATACGGCAGGGACAGTGGACAATATCCTCTCATGCAAGCTCCACAGGCCCGGTTCTGTAGGCTTTGTCTCAAAATCAGGGGGCCTCTCCAATGAGATGTACAACATCCTTGCACGCACAACCGACGGATTGTATGAAGGCATAGCGATAGGCGGGGATGCATACCCCGGCTCAACACTTATCGAGCATCTGCTCCGTTTTGAGGGCATCCCTGAAATCAAGATGAGCGTTGTGCTTGGAGAGCTCGGGGGCAGGGATGAGTATGATATAGTAGAGGCAGTCAGGGACGGGAGGCTCAAGAAGCCTGTTGTTGCATGGGTCACAGGCACCTGCGCTTCAGTATTCCCTTCAGAGGTGCAGTTCGGCCATGCAGGGGCGAAGAGCGGTGAAGAGACCGAAAGCGCTGAAGCCAAGAACAAGGCACTGAAAGATGCAGGCGTTATCGTCCCTGAATCCTTTGAAGGCTTCTCTGAGACCATAGAGAAGACCTACAAGGAGCTTGTCTCAAAAGGAGTGATAAAACCTGCTGATGACCCGGACCCGCCTGAGATGCCCATGGATTTCAAGGCCGCCGCCAAGGCAGGGAAGGTCAGGAGGCCCACAGGATTCCTGTCTACAATCTGCGATGACAGGGGCGAAGAGCCTACATATGCGGGAATCCCGATGTCTGAGGTCATAGAGAAGGACTACAGCATGGGCGATGTGATATCAATCCTCTGGTTCAAGAGGAAGCTTCCTAAATATGCTACAAAATTCATCGAGATGTGCCTGATAATAGCGGCAGACCACGGGCCCTGCGTTTCAGGAGCGCATAACACAATAGTGGCTGCGCGTGCAGGGAAGGACCTGGTCTCATGCGTTGCCTCAGGCATGCTCACCATAGGGCCCAGGTTCGGCGGTGCGATAGACGATGCGGCCAGATACTTCAAGGATGCATGCGACAAAGGGCTTGCTCCTGATGAGTTCGTTGAAGGGATGAAGAAAAAAGGGAAAAGGATTCCGGGCATAGGGCACAGGATAAAGAGCGCAAAGAACCCTGACAAGCGCGTTGAGCTGCTCAAGGATTACGCGAAGAAGAACTTCCCCTCGACAAAATATCTTGATTATGCGCTTGAGGTGGAGAAGTACACACTGCAGAAGGCCAACAACCTCATCCTGAATGTCGATGGGTGCATAGGAGTGCTGTTCGTCGACCTGATTTCAGGCTCAAAGGAATTCAGCAAGGAAGAGCTGGACCAGATAGTCGAGATAGGCTATCTGAACGGCATCTTCGTGCTTGCGAGGAGCATAGGGCTTATAGGCCAAGCGCTTGACCAGAAGCGCCTGAAGCAGCCTCTGTACAGGCATCCCTGGGACGACGTCATGTACGCCAAGTAATCTCAGGAACTTTTCGTGAACGTTTTACCCTAAGTACTACCTGTCTTGGTCTATCTCCTGAAGTTTGATGGAACTTTAACCCTAGTATGAACTAGGGAAAATTCCAAAGAGTGGGAGGGGGCTGCCCGCCGCAGCCCGCCTCTCAAATGGGGGTTGAGGTGTTTAGGACAATTAGCCGTGTACCTGAAGCTTCTCTATCTTCTTCTGCTGCTCGATGGCAATGCCGAGCAGCATGCTCTCCAGGGCAGTGAGAGTGTTCCTCCCGTTAGCATAATCTATCAGCTTCTCGTATATCTCCCTGTTGCGTCCTTCCAGCTCATCCCTGAACCGGAGCAGTTCATCCATCCTTTCCATTCTATCACCTCGTCAGTATAATGAGACCCTATGGGCCTCAACTGGTCATAATCCGGGGAAGCCCCCGATTGTTCGGACTAGAACAACTCCAGACCTCCTTTATAAAGAAAAACCAGGACACCTCATTTCCGCGGAAATCTGCTTCGCAGGTTTCCGGGCACAGAGAACAAAGTTCTCTACTGCCGCGGAAATCAGCCTTAGGTATTTTAATCCTCCCTGTGATTCATAGACCATGGTCGTTGTACAGCTGATAGCCATCCTGCTGGCCCTGGTGATACTCTACGTATTATACAAGCTCATCAAGCCGATAACAAGGCTGGTGATCAATTCCATCGTGGGAATCATACTGCTGTTCCTGCTCAACCTTATCTTCGGCCTGGGAATCCCGATAAACATATTCTCTATTATCATAGTGGCCCTTTCAGGTGTCGCAGGAGTCGTACTTATACTGATTCTGCACTTCCTGGGAATCGCCTTCTGAAACCTTTTAAATCATCACAGAAGAATCCAATCATCTAGGTGTTTGAATGGCTGATGAGAAAAAATGCTTGATATGCGGGACGACCAAATGCGATAACTGGATAGAGAGGCAGAACCTGGCAGGGGAGAAGGCATACTTCTGCGGCCCTGAGCATTACCAGGAATACAAGAAGAAAGCAGAAGAAACAGGCGTATGCGAGTTCTGCTAGTGATTTATATGGGAAAGGACAAGGAAAAAGGTTTCTTCGAAAAATTGCTTGAGAAGTTTGACAAGAAACTTGAAAAGGAATCAAAGGAGAAGTGCTGCTGCTGCGAAGGTAAGGATGAATGAGCGACCCTCTCCAGCAGTTCTCGGAATGGGCAGTCTACGACATTCTCGGCCTTGCAGAGGAATCCAAACTGGGCACAACCCTGGACTTCTTCATATACGACAGCATAAAGATAATGCTGCTTCTGTTCTTCATGATTTTCATCATGGGCATTCTCAGGACTTACATCTCCCAGGAGAGGATAAGGAAGGCCCTTTCGGAAAAGGTGCCTGTTCTACCCAACGCTGTTGCCTCTGTCTTCGGCGCTGTCACCCCTTTCTGCTCCTGCTCCTCAATACCGATATTCATGAGCTTCCTTGAGGCCGGGGCGCCTCTCGGAACAGCTGCCTCATTCCTTATCACCTCGCCTCTTGTGAATGAGTATGTCGCAGTGCTGATGCTGGGATTTTTCGGCGTTGAGGTAACTGCGGCCTATGTCCTTGTCGGCATAGTGCTTGGTGTAATCGGAGGGATGATGATAAGCCGTCTGGGCATGGAAAAGCATCTTGTCAAGGACATAATCTCCAGCAAGCCTGTCAAGCAGCCTTCATTCAAATCTTTCAAAAAACGCCTTGCCTTCGGCTATCAAGAGGCAAAATCCATCTTATTGAAGCTCTGGCTCTGGATACTTGTAGGTGTCGGGATAGGGGCCATCATACACGGCTTCATACCTGAAGAGGCCATAAACTCTGCCGTGGAAAGCGGAGGCATCCTTGCAGTTCCGCTTGCAGTGATTATCGGCGTCCCCATATATGCCAACTGCAGCGCTGTTGTGCCGATAGCAGTGGCCCTTTTCCAGAAAGGCGTCCCATTGGGCACAGCACTGGCCTTCATGATGGCTACAGCTGCGTTAAGCCTGCCCGAAGCGATAATACTCAGAAGGGTGATGAAGCTTCCTCTGCTGGCATTGTTCTTCGGCATGGTTGCTTTTGCAATAATACTGATAGGCTATCTGTTCAACCTTATTTTCTAGCCAGCCCCATAGGCTTTGAGGGCCCACATAAGGAGTATCCCGAGGAAGAACACTATTATATTCTTCAGGCTGTCCAGGCCTTCTGATTTATGCATCTCAGGGATGAGGTCAGCGGCTGCTATGTAGATGAAGTTGCCTGCACCGAAAGGGACCAGGAATATCACAATCCCTTCTATCGAACCTGAAAGAAGATATCCTACAAGAGCACCAAGAACGATGGTGGACTGCGCAAGGAAGCTGTATATTATCGCCTTGTTCCTCGCAAGCCCCCCTTTCACAAGCACGCCGAAGATGCCCAATTGCTGGGGAAGCTCGTGCGCTATTATTGCTATGATTGTCGCGATGCCCAAGGGTATGCTCACAAGGAAGCTCGCGGCAAGCACAAGGCCTCCTATGAAGTTGTGCACCGCATCCCCTACCAGCATTACGTATGAGAATGGATGGATATCGCATTCCTTGCAGTGGTGCCAGTGGACATAGGCTTCAAGTATGATGAAAAGCGTGAAACCTGCAAGGGCGAGGAGAAGCACCTCCTCTATGGTGCTCTCCTCCAGAGATTCAGGCAGCAGGTGCAGGAATGCGCCTCCGAGCAGGGTGCCTGCTGCGAATGCCATCAGTATGTTCGCAATCTTCTTCATGTCCCTCTTGCTCAGCCAGAGGGAGAACACCCCCACGAAGCCCAGCAGGGCGTCAAGTACGGCTGCGCCAACTATCCAAAGGAATTCACCGGCCATATTCTATCAATGTGTAGACGACAGAAGCCTTTTAAACCTGTGTTCTTACATTATCTCTACCGATTTTTATCGTGCCGATGACAGAAATCGAGGTGTGAAAATGACATATGTGGATTTAGAAACTCCAGAGGAGCTTGTGCCTCAAATCGTTGAGATGCTCTCAGTAGCAAAAGACGGGGGCAAGGTCAAGAAAGGAGTCAATGAGACTACAAAGGCCATTGAGAGGAAATCAGCCCAGTTCGTGGTTGTTGCAGCAGACGTGAGTCCGGAGGAAGTGGTTGTACACATCCCCATGCTCTGCAAGGACAACAACATTCCCTATGCCTTTGTGGCGACCAAGAAGGACCTGGGCTCTGCCATAGGGCTTGAAGTGGGGACCTCTGCCGTTGCTGTTGAGAACGCAGGCGGGGCCGCAGAAAAGCTCCAGGACATCATAAAGAAGCTTCCCCAGCCGGCAAAGAAGTGATTGAATGCCAGAAGGTTACCCAGCAGAGATTGTTGAAATCCGCACCAAGACAGGTGTTTACGGCGAGATTTACCAGGTCCTGTGCAAGGTGCTTGAAGGCCCTGATTCAGGCAGGGTCATACTAAGGAATGTCAAGGGCCCTGTGAAGAAGGGCATGATAATAGTCCTTCTTGAGACAGACAGGGAAGCCAAGGAGATAAAGGCAAGTTGAGGACATGGTGAACTGCTCATTCTGTGACAGCGCGCTCCGCCAGGGAAGCGGCACAATGTATGCAAAGAAGGACGGAACGGTCTATTATTTCTGCTCTGCCAAATGCAGGAAGAATACCCTGAAGCTCAAGAGAGAGGGAAGAAGGCAGAAATGGACCCCTGCAGCAAGGAAATTCGTTGCCAGGTACGGCCGGAAGAAGTCCGCCAAAAAGAAGAAGTGATTTGAATGATTGAGAGGACCCTTATCCTTATCAAGCCCGATGCGATGCAGAGGGGCCTGGTAGGGGAGATAACAGCAAGGCTGGAGAATAAAGGATTCAAGATAATCGGGATGAAGATGCTCAAGATGAGCAAGGAGCTCTCCAAGGAGCACTACTCCCATCTTGTGGACAAGCCGTTTTACCCTGACCTGGAGAAGTTCGTGACCGAGCATCCCATGATTGCGATGGTCATAGAAGGGAAGGATGCTGTTGATGTTGTGCGCCTTATTGTCGGGCCCACCAATGCCTCAAAGGCACCTGGAGGGACCATAAGAGGTGATTTCTCCAACAGCACATCAAGGAATGTAATACATGCTTCTGATTCCAAGGAGACAGCAGAGAAAGAGGTGAAGCGCTTCTTCAAGGATGAGGAGCTTTTCGAGTATGAACTGAGGAATGATGTTTATCTGCGCGCTTCTGATGAATAATGCGCGCATTTTGTAAGAGGTTGAATCGAATGGAAAAGAAACTGTATGTAGGAAATTTGCCATATAGCGTGACAGATGCGCAGCTCAAGGAGCTTTTTGCCGGTTACGGCGATGTCACTGAGGCACAGGTAATTATGGACAGGAGAAGCGGAAGGTCGAAAGGCTTCGGCTTCGTAACCTTTGCTGAAGAGGCAGCAGCCGAAAAGGCAGTATCTGAGATGGACGGCAAGGAAATTGAAGGCCGTGCACTCAAGGTAAGCGAGGCAAGACCCCCAAGGGAAAATGTCTGAAAACCTGGACAATATTCGGAAATTGTATTTTTTTCATTTATTATTTTTCTTATTTCCAGTGAGCCCCATATTTTAAAATATTGATACCGTTTCTACTTCATGAATGAGGAGAAGACGGCTTTTCTGGCGTTTATCTCAAATATAATATTGTTCCTGCTCAAGATTCTTGCAGCGATAACGTCAGGAAGCCTTGCGGTGCTCTCAAGCGCCTTCGACTCATTGAATGATATAATCTCATATCTGGCAGGCTATTATTCTGTGAAGGAGACCGCCAGAGGCCCTGATGAGGACCATCCCTTCGGCCACAGGAGGATGGAGCCCCTTGCCGCCATGCTGACAGCCATCTTCGCAGGCATACTGGCCTTTGAGATTCTGCGGTCAGCATCTCTCAATATCATCAGCGACTATCATGTGCTGGACATCACCCTCTACACGTTCTTTGTCCTTGTCCTGACTATAATAGTGAAATCGGTGATGCATCTGGTGCTGCGCCGGAAAGCTGAGGATACGATGAGCACAGCCCTTGATGCCCTGGCGGTCGACAGCAGGAATGACGTGCTCTCCAACTCCGTTGCTGTCATAGGGGTTGCAGGCGCATACCTGGGGCAGCTGCTTTTCGATGAGGTTGCAGCTATCATCATAGCATTCTACATAGCATACGCTGGCTATCAGGTCGCGAGGAAGAATTTCGATTACATAGTGGGTGCAAGACCTGAGAAGAAAATCCTGGTCTCCATAAAGAAGAAGGCAGCAGGGGTAAAAGGGGTGAAGGAAGTGGGTGCAATCCGGGCCCATTATGTGGGCGACAGGGTGCATGCTGAGATAGAGATTGCGCTTCCGAAGAAGACGAAAGGGCCTGAAAGCCATGACATAGCGCTCAAGGTCCAGTATGCTGTCGAATCACTAAAAATAGTCTCAAGGGCCTTCGTCCATATTGACTATGGGTAGCACCTTGTTATCGTCCTCGGAAATGGTATGGTATCCCTGATGTGGTTGAGGTTCAGAATCCATTTCACGAATCTCTCTATCCCCAGTCCAAAGCCTGAATGCGGGACACTGCCGTATTTCCTGAGGTCGACATACCACTGGTAGTCCTTCATAGGGAGCTTCTGCTCCTTCATCCTTCCCATGAGTTCATCATAATCCCAGATACGTTCGCTGCCCCCTACGATTTCCCCATGGCCTCTCGGGGCAAGCAGGTCATTGTTCAGGACAAGCTCAGGGTCCTTCGGGTCCTCCTTCATGTAGAATGCCTTGATGCCTTTGGGATACTTATGGACGAACAACGGCTTGTCAATCTCTTTTGTCAGCAATGCCTCCTCATCAGCGCCGAAGTCCTCCCCGTATTTCATCTTGCCCCCTAGTTCATTCACTTTCTCTACCGCATCCTTGTATTCCATGCGCTTGAACGGCAATGTAACCTTCTCAAGGTCAAGGGGGTCCCTTCCGCATGTCTTCAGGAGCTCAGGGTGCTCTTTCCTCATCTTCTCAACAGCATAGAGGACCATCTCCTCCTGGAGCTCCATGTTCATCTTATGGTCGTAGAATGCCATCTCAGGCTCAAGATGCCAGTATTCTGCAAGATGCCTGATTGTCCTTGACTTCTCTGCCCTGAATGACGGGGCAAGAACATATACCTTCCCCAATGAGAATACGAAAACTTCAGCATACATCTGGGAGCTCTGCGTCAGATAGGCCTTCTCCCCGAAGTAATCCATCTCAAACAAAGTGCTTCCGCCTTCGCAGCCTGATTTCGTTATTATCGGAGGAGCAATCTCATAGAATCCCTGGTTGTCAAAGAACTCGCGAAGGTAATTCACTATGTGGTGCCTTGCCTTCATGATTGCATTCATCTTCTGGGACCTCATCCAGAGATGCCTTATGTCAAGCAGGAACTCATCGCTGAGGTCTTTTGATATGGGGAATGGCTCTCCCCTTGATATGAGCCTGAATCCTGTTGCCTGGAGCTCATAGCCCCCAGGGGCGCGCTCATCCTTCTTCACGACGCCTGTCACTGTGAGGGAGCTCTCAACATAGGCGTCATTGGCATCCTTCCAGTCCTTTTTCCCTACTTTGTCCTTTTTCACAGTGGCCTGTATAAGGCCTGTGGGGTCCCTTATGACAGCGAAGACCATGTTGCCGCTGGTCCTGTGTCTGTATACCCAGCCTCTTATGGACACCTCTTTCCCTTCGAGCTTCTTATGAAAAACAGTGCCTATCTCTGTAATCATGCTGTCCTTATAATGAGAAAAAGAATATAAACGAGTGTCATTCCCCTTTGATGACGCGGCCTACTGCTTCCATCTTTATGGAAAGCCCCTTGAGAATCCTGTCCCTGCCTTCAGGGTTGCCGTTCTCAGCGCATTTCTGGGCCATGTCGCGCACCCTGCTTTCAAGCTCCGGAGGTCCCATGAGGTCTATGTACTTCATCCCGGCTTCCTCGTATTTTCCCTGTTTCACCAGTTCCTCGGCCTCTGTCTCAAGCCTGTCCCTTATATGGGAAGGATGGCATTCCCTAACCCCCTTTATGTTGAACGTGTCAGGGCATGCCTTCAGCCGGCCCATAACCTTCTGGACCTCGGCTTCCCTGGCATCTGCCTTGTGCTTGTGCCTGATTCCGCCGTATATCACAGAGCCTGTGATTCCTGCAGAAAGCACGAGTGTTAGCGGTAGGACTAATTTCTTCCTTACGTTCATGTGTCTTATATTGATAAGAAGTGTTTAAAAATATAACTAAATGGAAAAAGAAAAAGAATCAGGCCGTCTTGGCCTTGACGTCAAGAACAACACCGGCAGCAACCGTCTGGCCCATGTCCCTGATGGCGAATCTTCCCAGAGGCGGGAAGTCCTGGAACTTCTCTACCACTATGGGCTTGAGCGGCTGGATTTTCAGGACTGCCACGTCGCCGGTCTTCACGAAGTCTGCCTTTCCGGCCACAGGCTGTCCTGTCTTCGGGTCCTTCTTCTCGACGATTTCCGTCACCCTTCCTGCGAACTGTGCAGTGTGGATGTGGAACACCGGAGTATAACCGACTGAGATTGCGGTCGGGTGGTTGAGAACAACGACCTGGGCCGTGAACTCCTCTGCCACTGTCGGCGGGCTTGATTTTTCGCCGAGCACGTCTCCCCTCTTGATGTCCTTCTTGTCGACACCCTTGAGGTTGAATCCGACGTTGTCGCCAGGCTTTGCCTGAGACAGCTCCTGGTGGTGCATCTCAATCTTCTTGACCTCACCGCTTGCTCCTGAAGGCATTACCACCACATTGACCCCTGGCTTCATGATGCCTGTCTCAACCCTTCCGACAGGCACTGTGCCGTGTCCTGTGATGGTGAATACATCCTGGATAGGAAGCCTGAGCGGCTTGTCTGAGGGTTTCGTAGGAACTGTGAATGTGTTTATCACCTCAAGAAGCGTCGGGCCGTTGTACCAGCTCGTATTCTCTGACTTCTTGGTGACGTTGTCCCCTGCATATCCGGAACATGGGATGAAAGGCACCTTGGATACATCATATCCGATTCCTTTCAGCAGGTTCTCCACATCTGTCTTGACCTTATTGTATTCCTCCTGCTTGTAGCCTACAGCGTCCATCTTGTTCATGTTCACCGCAATCTGGCTGATACCAAGCACCTTTGCAAGGAATGCGTGCTCCTTTGTCTGGGGCTGCACACCGTCCTTCACAGAAACGACAAGAAGGGCAGCGTCTGCCTGGCTTGCACCTGTAATCATGTTCTTGACGAAGTCCCTGTGTCCAGGGGCATCAATGATGGTGCAGTGGTACTTGTTCGTCTCGAATTCCCTGTGTGCGATGTCGATCGTGACACCACGCTCTCTTTCCTCTTTGAGGGAGTCCATGACAAACGCGAATTCGAATGTCGATTTTCCGAGTTTTGCGGCCTCATCCTTCAGCCTGTTGAGGACCTGCTCGGAAATGGCCCCGGTCTCATAGAGGATCCTACCTACTGTCGTCGACTTACCAGAGTCGACGTGTCCAATGAACACTAGGTTCAAGTGTTCCTTTTCTGCCATATTTCATAACCTCCAAACTTTACTTTTTTCATTCTCCGGTTAAAGTTTGATCAAACATCCCGTCCGATAAACCCCGCCGGGTTAATCATTACTGATTCTAGACAACCTTTTAGAAAAAGGTAAGTTTCATTTGTTCCTCTAACTTTTTAAAGGTTTCTTCGAGGCTCAGAGGTGGCATCAATGCAGTATTATCATCGTCTGGGTCTTAAGGACGCCTTCCATGAGCTGAATCCTCTCCAGCAGGAGCTTGTCGAACTCCTCTACATCCCTGGTGCGCACCCAGGCAATCATATCAGCAGTGCCTCCTGCCACTGTATTGACCCCTCTCACCGAAGGGAGCTTCCTTATCTCCTTGGCAAGGTCGTGCTGGGACTTGTGCTTCTCCTTGAGGAGCTTGAGGTCCACTGAGATAAGGACATATGCGCCCAGCCTGTTGCCGAGCTTATCCTCATCTATATCTATAGTGAAGCGGCGTATGACGCCTGATTCCCTGAGTTTCTTTATCCTGCTGTGCACTGTCGTAGGGGCAAGCAAAGTCTTCTTTGCAATCTGCCTGACGGTGTACTCCCCGTGCTCCCTCAGGATGTCCAGGATTGCCATGTCTTTCTCGTCTATCTTCTCTTCCATACTGGAACATGTGTTCCGAATATTTTATAAAACTTGCCCATTTTTGATGCTTTCTTCAGGATTTTCGGGACAAGTTATATATAGAGGCACCTGCACCATTATAGCAATGATTTTGCTTACTAGTAGAAAAACTACGACAACTGGAAGGGTGCCACCTGTTCTCCGCCCTGTACAGCCCCAGTCTTTCGAAATATCGAAAAGATTGGCCAAGCTTCCATACCTGGAAGCACTCGTAATCCAGGGAAAGGCAAAATTTGTTCACACTCCTGCTGCCACTGGCAGCTGTAAAAACAAGGCTGAAACCGCAGGAATAGCATTGGACAGGGTACTCAGGGCATCCTACCATAACATATACAGCAAGGAAGATGAAGGAAACGGAGCACGCCCAAGAGTCTTTTGCATAATCACCGTGGGGTCACAGAAGATAGATAAGAAGAGAGCACTCACAGAATTCACGGATGAGATGTGCGGACAGGGAAACCGCGTGACAGGCAATCAGGCAAAAAGAGCACAATACACAGCAGACCTGCCTGATATGAAAGCCGGCACATGCACTCCTTTCCTGACTGCTGAAGGAGCAGAGAGGGTACATGGAATCGTATTCACAGGCGGGGCGGAGCCAGAAACGGTCGTAGATGTTTCCATAGGGGGGAAAGACGATGCTGCACCCCAGTATTCTGTTCAGCTTCCTTACGGCGAAGTCGTAAGGGTCGTGAAGGAACAATTTGGTGACAAATTGCTGATTGTAGATAAGACAAGGTGAAACCTATGAAAGAGGCAATAAGAAAACCAATGCCAAAACCAAAGGAAATTGTTGTACCAGGGAAAGCTCCTATGCTTTTCTACAAACCGGAGAAATACTGCCAGGGACTGAGCCTCAGAAAAACCCAGGCGGCCATCCAGGAGCTGAGAAACGTCTTCCAGAAAAGGCTTTGCCAGAATCTCTCGCTTGTGAGGGCATCGGCACCGCTTTTCGTGGAGGCCGGCACAGGCATAAATGACGACCTCAACGGGATTGAGAGGAAAGCATCCTTCACTGCCAAGGTTGACAGTACTGTTCTGGAAGTGCCCAACTCGCTTGCCAAATGGAAGAGGATGGCCCTTGCAAAGTATGGATTTAATTCCGGAGAGGGAATCTGGACGGACATGAACGCGATAAGGCCTGATGAGCAGCTCACCAACATACATTCAATATATGTGGACCAGTGGGACTGGGAAAGGGTGATGATACCGGAAGACCGGACTATCGGCTTCCTCCAGCACATCGTGAAGAGGATATACGGGGCCATGAAGGATACAGAGGAAATCATATGCAATGCCTTTGACATACCGCCCACGCTCAGGGCAGATAAGATTGCTTTCGTCACAACAGAAGAGGCTGAGGAAAGATACCCGAACCTCTCAAGAAAGGAAAGGGAGCATGCGCTTGCAGAGATGTACGGAGCCGTCTTCCTCATCGGCATCGGAGCAGCGCTCAAGGACGGAGAGCCCCATGACGGAAGGGCTCCTGACTACGATGACTGGATAACAGCTACTGACAGGGGCAAAGGGCTGAACGGGGATATCCTTGTATGGAACCCTGTCCTTGAGACATCCCTTGAGCTTTCCTCAATGGGGATAAGGGTGGACAAGGATTCGCTTGTAGAGCAGCTCAGAATCAGGAATGCTACGGACAGGCTTGAGCTGTCTTTCCACCAGATGCTCATGAACGATGAACTCCCGCAGACGGTCGGAGGAGGAATAGGGCAGTCAAGGTACTGCATGCAGGTTCTCCGGAAGGCACACATAGGAGAAGTGCAGTCAAGCTACTGGCCTAAAGAGATGCGCGAAGAGGTTGCAAAGCACAACATCCACCTCCTCTGATTTCTTTTTCATTTTACGGGAGTGTACCTTCCACTCCATACATCTTTATGAAAGCAGGATTCTCATATCTCCATTTCAGGTAATTCATGATTCCTTCAGCTG
>Ga0180438_10005674_pt1 | contig 17233 bp, 19 predicted proteins | sample SS_ome_12_FD_132455 | JGI IMG/M metagenome (GOLD analysis project Ga0180438, IMG submission 132455) | Hypersaline lake sediment archaeal communities from the Salton Sea, California, USA - SS_3_D_2 metaG | ecosystem: Environmental > Aquatic > Non-marine Saline and Alkaline > Hypersaline >...
CATACGGTATAGTTGATTAGGGCTCACTACCAAAGAAGTTGTGTCAATTTTAATTGTTATAAACTTTCACTCACTTTGTTTTTCTTAACTTTAAGAAACTTTAATTCTTAGCTGATATCTTCCTATATCTTATAACATCGCTCCCCGAAATTTGTCGGATTTTGTACCCAAGTGAAGTTTTCAAAGTGGATTGTCTTGATAAGACAAATAGTGAAATTGAGAATGTTATAGGTGAATTCCAAGTGGGTACTCCTTTTAACCCATCTTTGACTGAGTCGAAAAATGTTGAAATTAAATTACGAGAAATGGAAGAGACCACCAAACAGATGGAAGAAACTACCAAACAGATGGAAGAAACTACCAAACAGATGGAACTTAGGATCAAACTTAGAGCAATTGAAATATTAAATAAACGAGGTGTTTCTGATGAAAAGGTTTTGATGTCTCTATGAGGTCGTCATTTCATTTATTGAATTCTCCTTCAATGAAGCGCTTATTTCATTTGCGTAATCCTATCATTGTGTAAGCAGAACAAACTAGTCTGTCCTGTTGTCAACTTAAAAACTCAATGAAAGTACATGGGCGAAGCTTCTAAGAAAGACATCAACGATTCAAATAGTATCCTGTTTTATCTCTTTATTATGCTTGGCGTGATAAAGTTGTGAATATATGTATGATGACATAAACAAATCGCCAAGTAACAACTTTATATATTATCATTGACGACCTGGGAATCTACCCATCATCCAATTAACTTATACGTTACTATTGAGTAGAGAATGGCGAAATTTAAGATCAGCGTCTATACGACTTTCATTTAGGACTGGTTGGCTAAATTGATATTTGGAACAATCAAATACCAAACTTTCGTTTTTTTTGGAAAAGTCAATACCTCTATCTCTAGTTCTCTCTTTTTCTTGTGACTGAGTGGAATATCCAGTCACACTTTGTTTTGGTCTATCCATCCAAGAATAGTTGTTATTCAATGCTGATAAAAAACCATCATATCGTTCCTTGGTCACCCCAAATTCCTCTTTGTTTTTTTCATCATTTTGGGAAGTATCAGGTTGGACAAATTGTTTTTGCCGTGAAATATCATTTCGTTTTTCGCTTGAAAAGTTTTTATGTTGATAGTAAGACCACCAATTGGGATTCCCACTGATATCCGAACTCAAAGTTGGAGAATTGATGGTGGACTGTTGGACTAGTTTATCTGCTATTTCTTTGCTATTGTCTGGTGTTAACATTATATATAATATAATGCAATGGTCTAGACTATATATCAAAACGAAATCAAAAATTAATAATTGAATAACATAATCGAACTGAATATGTTATTCAATTATCTAATTATTATTGGTATCTAATTACGACAAATAGGTACTTTCCAAAACCTATCTTGAGTAAATTTATCGGTATCATATCGTGTAAAACTCCATGATTGAGGATAAACGGTGTCGTATTCAAGTGGACGAAACATTGGACTGGCATTTACATCACGAGCACGATAAAATGTATAATTACCGGTAGTAAAAGGATCGTATTGTGGGCGATCATAGTTCAAATTATAGTAATTTTTGCAGGAGTTATAATTTGATGCCATCTTGAATAATGATAGTGGTATAATATCTATAATAATCTTATTCTTTGGTCAGACTATTGAAAATTTCATCTTTCAAAGAATGTTCTTCTTTCTTGGGATCAATTAATGTAAATCGATATCCTAATTGTTTAAAAAAAACCCATCGGTCCGAATGTTCAAATATTTCTTCGGTTTCTATTCTGCGTTTCAATCTTGAGTCAGCACCATTTTCATCATTGTTGTCATTGCCATCTTCATCTTCTAAGACAATAGTTGAAATTGTACATGTATTTACGCTCACATTTGTCTCATGGCTAGTTAGAGTGTCATCATTGTCGCTTATTATATCTAAAAACTGATTAGGGATAGTTAAATGTAAATAACCTAGTCTCGGAGTGGCTGAATCATATTTTATTTTCAGACTTGAATTACAAGAATCAAATTCCAAGTGTACGATTTGATATTGAATGATATTCAATCCGATAATAAGCAACAAAAGATAATCGCGATAATTTTCTCGGTATCCTTCGTACAGTCGATTGAAATAATGATCACATAGTTTACTATACTTTTGACTACGTAAAAGAGAGTTGTGATCTAAGGTTAATTTACTAAATATTTTAGAACGATAGAGTAATTCGTCGGTACATTTATGATAAAATTCGGATTGATCTTTACAGCCAAACAGATAACAATCTTCGTCTTGAATGTCATAACCTAGAGAAAATTCGATTGATCTAAAAGTTGATCGATCATCTAAACTCAAAAGCGAGGAAAGTCTGATGATCTCTAAATCATCACAAACTGGATCTCTTTTTTCTTTATCGATTGCCCAAAGTTGGTATGATTTAATAATTTCTTGGCATAAATGATGTCTTTTAAGTAAATCTGGTTTTTTTTTGGTCACTCTTGAATAGATTGATCTGAGTCTTTCTAAATCATAGTGATCAAGTTTTTCTTCAATCATATCGTTATTGCCACTTTCTTGACCATATGTAGTGATTAAATCATCAATCTGGTTGAAATCCATTTATTATAATATATTTATGATGATATCATTCTTAAATACAACTAGCCAAGAATTATAACATTTGTCTACCGTATACACGTTGGTCTATTTTCACCAGAAACAAGATGATCGGAGTGAATCTGCTACTATACTTAAAGTAACTAACTCATCATATGCATGTGGTTCTCAACTCTGACCTCAGACGGTCCAGTTAGTTTTAGCTTACATCTTAGATCACCAGCCGCTTCACAGAGATTCTCTGGTTCGCATGATTATTTTTGATTACTTCTAAGGTTTTAGAATGTCGATAGATAGAACGTCAAACATATTTCTCGTTTGCGCACAATAGTGTCACTATCATTCTAGTTTAAGAAAGCTTGTTTTGTCTTAGGAACCAATCTAACTCTCTCGGATTTTTTTTCCGATTTCTATCCCCCAAAAGCCCCAAATCGAAATCTCTAAAAAAATAGAAAGTAGTCAAAATTTAGCATGGGTAAGATGAGTCACAGGGCTATCAATTCGTTTCACGAAGTGATCCTAAATGACTATACTGCTGAAATGACATCGATCCAGCTTGTTGTGCAAAAAATTTTGGTAATTCATTATGGCTCGTATCTCCAGAATAGGTGTGAATGTGAAAGCTCTATTCAACTTTGTTTGCATATCTGATGGAACCGTCCAAATTACTCGGGTTAGTGATGCAAGCCTTCACTCGGATCATCTCTTAAGTTCCGAAGATGCTCGTACACGGCGCAAACACCGTGTGGTAAGTATTGGCATTGATGGTCGGTCCCATCGTCTGTTATGTGCTGGACATGATGTTTCTCAAGTACATTGAGGACAAGAACGGAATAGTTGTCGCTTGTCATCTCAAGTCGTTTCCTCAAATCAAAAATATTAGATAGCACTATACATGTTTGACTTCTAGCCATTTCTATTTTCATCGGCACGCTTTCCATTTCATTTTAGGCCTCAATACAGATGTCAATCTAATCCAAGTTGGTTTCGCTTTTCAGGACCTTGCTAAGCTAAAGTTGGATTCCAGTTAGTTGACAGAGATGTTCGTTCATTTCATGCAAAAAATTTCAAGAATGTGGTCAGGTCATGTATTTCTGAAGTAATAAAATGTGATAGACTAAAGGACGAAACGTCCAACAACTGATTTTACATGAAATCGATACATAAATAATCTGATCGTTATGATGTAAATATCAGATTATTTGATTCTATCTAAAATATTTTGTCAAGGCAAACTATACTAGTTTGTAAGTTTATCGCGATGATAACATTTTTGACAATCAACACTACTCATAGCTTCCTTAAAACTAATACCATTGGATCTCGCATAATGGCGGACATGGTCGATCCAATTATTAGTATTAGATTCAGTCTTACCACCACCCTGTGTCCAAATAGGAGCACCATGACAATAATAATTACTAACTGCTGGTTGGTTACCCAAATGGACACCAGTCGGAATCAATCCACTAGTCGGTGTAGCTACTTTAGTATTATATCGTAAAGGATTAAACATTGGCGTGGAATTCAAATGATCGGCAGTGTACTGACTCAAAGTTTGAATATTACTTGGTGTAACTGCATGCCACTGATTAACATATCCACTACCAGTACCACCTTTTTGTGTTTTATTCCGACTGTCTTTAGGACAACGTATTTTGTTGCGATGTTCTTTGGGTGATCGTTGGTTTCTGCTTTTATTTGGCATTCTTTCTATAATTCTATACAAAATAATTTCTTAATTTCAATTAGAATTTTTCTATGGTCTGATCTATTAAAATCCTAGCCAATATTGTAAAATCGCGTTTATCGTAAATAAATCCATTGTTATCAATTAAAACGGTCTGCCCTTCAAACTCTCCATATTTTGTGATAAAGTAATCATTCATATCTATCTCGTCTGGAGAGACTACAATTTTTTCTGGTCGACACTTTTTCTCCACATGATCATACTTTTTAGGATTATTAATATGCGTTGGACAATATTTTACAGCCACATGGGCACATTTTCTGTTACAGATTGTACCTATCGACGTTTTAGCTGTACAAATGCTAAAAAGTTGAGACTGTTGTAATCTCTTGTGGACCCTCCGTTTATGTTTTAAATAAGACTGAAGCAAATTAGCAAATTTTACTCGATTACTATCAGATAATTTATTAGTCTGAGCCAATAAATTTTGGTAACTTGCGGATATTACTTCAGATTGCACGTGTGTGTCTTCTACTATGGTATCATTGGGATCATCCTCTATAATTTCATCATAAAAATGAGTTACATTTTCGGAATCGGGGAGTTGACTTAAACCTATCATAAGGTGGATTATAATTTCTTTTTCTTTTTGTCAATTTTTATAACAAATTGGATCATTTCCTATATGAGTTAATTTTCCTAAGTTTTTCCTCTATCTGACTATCAATTCCCATATCTCCTTTCCTAGTCTTTTCTTCTTGAATCTTAACACATTTATCCCCTGTTAATAATTCATTACTTGCTGGATTTTGCGCCAAAGATTCCAAATGATCTATACTGGCAAAGTCATGATTTTCGACTCCTCCTCCCCATAATTCCTTTTCATCTACTGGTCTGCCACTATCTAACTGATAGCTAGCATTCTGTGAAGTAAATCCACCTATAAAGGGTACAGGATCCTTTCCATATTCAGCTAAAGTCGTATTTCTTGCTTCAATTTCCTTTCTATTAACATGTTCAAATTGAGTATTAAAAGTACCTGCAAAATTTTCACCACTTTTCCTTTCATGACAAAAAACATCACTCGATTCCGGTTTAAATGATTTGTACTTATTAACATAATCACCGGCATCTTTGCTTTCAACCGAAACAAAGGTCGAATCTGTATTGGGTGTTTGACCAATTCGAATACTTTTACCATTCAATTTTTCGAAGGTTTTATTAAACCTATCTAAATTAAAATTACCTATTAGGTCATCATCTCCTGATTCTTGGGATTGATCTTGAGGTTGAAGTTTAGTTGCATATTTTTCTTGTTGTTTTTGCAATATCCCTTTTTTCGTATCTTGCGCTTTTTGTTTTTGTTGTTCTTTAGTCACAAATTGTTTAAACCCACCACGGAATTCGTCATGAGTAAAACAGGAGTTACGACCCGTTTTTGATAACATAATTTCTTTATAAGCGTCCTTAACACGCCTAAAAAGACTACTATCCCCACCACACTTATCCGGATGATAAAGTAAAGTATATTGCCTATAAGCTCTTTTTACTTCATCAATAGTTGCTTCACTTGGATTTAAATTCAAAATAGAGTAAGCTTCACTTGACATGATTAATTAAAATACAAAGTACAAGTATATATTCTTATAATGTATGATAAGAACTAAGCGGATTTAGAACACATCGAGCAAAAGTATCATTATTTTCAATTAAATGCACACTGTGCCGATTTTGATGTATTTATACTTTTATGTTGGATTTTCTATTATAATTGCAGTACCATATACACAAATGTCAGTAATATATTTATGGAAAGATATTTGGTATCTTAGACCAATAACTCCATTGGCTCCCATTTTTTTTGCATTTTCTATTAAATTTTCGGTGACTCTGTCTCTTGTCTTAGTTGTATCCGAGGTCATGAACCAAAACACATCTCGTTCGCTTGCACTAACTAATCCAATTTCTTGGTGATAAATATTTGTAACACAGGGTAATGTTGACAATAAAAATTTGCCACTGTCGGTTGTTTCTTTGAGTTTACTATACGAATTGATAATAGAGCGCCTAATAATCCTTTGAGCCATTTTCACCCAATAATTATTAAATTTCTTTCAATTTTTCTTAAGAAATGTGGATATCGGATAACACAATATAATCCGAATTTGGTATACTTTAGATATCATCAATATTGATATCACCATCAGCAGCAAATGCCGATGCTGCTGTCCCATGTGAAGCCCATTTACTATGGGCACTTGCTTTCGCATCACGTGCAGCTGCAATTCTCTTATCCTTTACTTGATTTTGCCTTTTTCTTTCACAGTTAGTCAGTTCGTCTTCGTCTTCTATTTCGTAATCCTCTTCATCTTCATAATCTTCTTCATAATCTTCCTCTTCCTCATGTTCATAATCGTCATCTTCACTGTTGTAAAGAGCCATTATTCTTTCCGTCCCACTCTTAGTTGCGGATGTCATGCTATGTGTTTCAGGTTCCAAATCGTCATCAAATACAATATCAGTACCTTTAGAGCTAAAATTATTATGTTCGCTATCAGGAAAAGTTATTCCCTCCGCTTTAATGATTCTTTTTGCCTGTTCTTCATTATATTTCATAATGATATCGACCTTTTTTTCACCTGTTTCTCGATAAGTAAAAAGAACTAAATCGCCAAGTCGAACACGTTGACGTCCACGCATTTTACCTCGTAAACGAGCGAGATAGACCATTGCATGTGGGTCAACAAGTGTAAACCTAAGATCACCTAAACACTTAGTAATTAGTCCATAATTTTGTTCAGGTCCTTCTTTGGCAATTAGTTGTCGTTGTGGTCCGGTCGTCTTATTTTTACCCTTTTTGTGTCCCTTACCACCCTTAACGTTCTTTGGCATTTTACTTTAATATAAAAATATTAAATTTATGCAATTTTTTTCCCAAAAAAAACGATTTTCTTCTTAAAATTAATAGAAAAATGGCCTCTATTCATAGTGACGGAGATGATAAAGGTGCAACTATTATCAATTTAGCCGGCTCCTCACCTGATGAACAACCTAATTCGGGTCCCACTTTTCAACAACCAAATCACTTTCATAGGAAACATGGTCACAATCCGTGGACAGTATCTTCCCCTATAAACACATATCAAAAAGTCTCTCAAAATAATTCCATTGATCTTAACGAGCCATGGAACTTAATGATCAAAAGATATTTGAAAAGAATAGGCGAACAGTCTCAAGGTTATCATTGGGCCCATGAACAAGAAAAGATCTATTATGAACAACTTGAAAAATGGCTAAATATTACTGATATTGTTCTTCTGGCAGTTGTAGGTAGTCTTAATACTAGTAATGTTTTAACCTTAGCTTCGAATCAACAAGCAATTATACTTAACGAAATTTTAAGTGTAACTCTCCTTATTTTGAATATTATTCAAGCGATAGTACTAGGCATCCTTCAATTTGGTAATTTCCAACAAAGAGTTTTCGATCACAAATATAACTCAGTCAAATTTAACGAAATTTATAATGATATTCTTAGTCAATTCAGTTTACCCATTGACAAACGCGAGAAAGATGATGATTATATGCGAAATAAAACCCGTGAATTTAATGATCTCTTAACCACTGCTCCTGCTATTCGTATGGCAACATTCAAACGTTATGAAAAGGCAACCCAAAAAGAAAATATTTTTAAACCAATTGTTATCGGAGGTTTCGATAAAATCGAAATTGTCGTTGACGTGCCATCAGATACAACCAGTCCAACCACAAGTAAATTGGCATGTCAGCAAATTAAACACAATCTTGACGATAAAATTAATATCGAACTACAAAGGTTTTTAGACAATACTTAGAAAATGCGCTTTATTCTGCACGAAATCTTTCATATATCTGTTCCATACTCATACTGCCTTGTCCACAACTAAAATAAGCTGCCAACCATCCTAAGGTAAATAAAACATTGTCTGCCACTAATACGGCCCAACTGTGATCGCTTAGATCACTCCCTAAGTATTTCTTGGACCATTCACGACCCCATTCCGAATTAGTAAAAAGTTCCCATACTAAATGCATGACTAAAACTGACCAAAGACTCGCGCCAAAGATACAAGTGATAAAACCAATTGCAAACTGGTGTATTATTTTTGCAGGTGTAAGGTACCTACTCCAATCAAAAGTTTGAAGATCTGTTGTTACTTTGTTAAAGTTTAAATTAGACATACTTCTGTTATATTAATAGTTAAATAGTAAATTATAGTATATTCAGACTTGTGATGCACTTGATCTTTCATCCAAAATTACTTTTAGTTCGTTTGAAATATAATTGGCAACTTATGACATCCAAAAGAAAAATGTTTACTTTCTTTAAAGCATTTCTAATAAGTACGAGTGGAATTTTTACAAAGATAATTTTTTGTCGATGTATTTATCAACATGGATTTCAATTTGCCTTGTTGGTAAATACGACCTCTATTTGTATCTTTCTTCCACTATTTGTAATTTCATCTGTCTATTATGTCTACAAATATAAATTTTACCAATCAGTTGTTGATCTAACAAAGGATAAAATCTTTAGTCTACATAGTAAGTTATTAGATATCCATATAAATTAATTATTGACCGCCAAATAATGCCCTAAATATAAGACTCAGTAAGATAAATTCCCATAGAGTTGGAACTGGATTGACAATAGTAATATATTTGACTAGAATATTGTTCCAAATCCACTGGTGAACCCATGTAACTAAGATCAAAAGAGTAACACTAATGGCAAAAACATAAAGAAGCTGAGCCCCTGTCATTTTGGTAAAATCGGCACTGCCACTTTGGCACATTGGAGCAATTTGACCGCCCACTTGCGAAAAGATGGTTCTAATCATTGATAAAATGTTTATATTATCAATGATTATTTTCGTTCTACATTATATTTCTTATTCTACACTAAGTCACTAAAAGCCACATATTTAAAGAGAGACCATCCTGATCGCCACCAACTACCATACTTTACTGTAAAGGTAATTTTTACAGGAGTATTAGCCTTGGGAATATTGAGAGCTAATTGAGTTTCATTATGACCGGACAATTCTGTATGTCTGTATATCTGTCCATCAACTTCAATATTTACAACTAGATTATTTGAACCTTGATCAACCACCAGATGAAGCTGTGGGCTTGACAGTGTACTAAGATCAAAAGCAGACATTAATTCAGCACCAGAATAAGTCAGTAGTCCTTGACTTGTATTAAAACTAATACCATAAGAATAGAAGGGAGAACCAGTGCTAACAAAATCATTACCCCAAACTATCTGTCGAGTTGTTGAAGGGGTTTCTGGGGCAGGTTCAGGGGTTTCTGGAGCCGGTTCATTAGGTACAGGTGCCGGTTCATTAGGTACAGGTGCCGGTTCATTGGGTACAGGGGTTTCCGGTTCATTGGGTTCAGGGGTTTCTGGAGCCGGTTCATTGGGTGGTACAGGAGCTTGATCAGGCACTTGAGGAATTTCATGACGCTGTTTTAATCCGACTGCAACCAATCCCTCACCTATACTATTAATTAGTGTATTACTAAGACCCATTTCTTTTAGAAAGTGCTCACAATTATTAAGTATACAATTCGCATATTGATGGTAACTAAAATCTTGAGTTATCTTTTGATAACCTGGTGAACCCTTGAGAGAATGATAAATAAATTTTGCCATATTAAATATTTCGATAGTTTTTTGGATACTGTAACTAGTTCCATCGTCATTTTTACCTTCAGCTCCAGTCGCAACACTATAGAAAAAATAGTTATTGACACCAGAATTAATATGAACACCACCATTATCGAATTGTCCATAGGGGTCTACCCAATTTCGACCACGATAAGTATCAGGTTGATCATGGCTCTTGGGATTAGAAAGAGAGCGCATACCACCCACCATAAAATCTTCACCTAAATCCCAATCAAACAACTGTTTATTAGAACGAAGATCATAATACTTTTCTAAACAGGTTCCGAAAATATCAGCAATCGATTCATTAAGTGCACCCGATTCACCCTGATAAGTCAAATTACCTAAAGCCTCAATGATACCATGACCAGATTCATGACCAACTACATCAATACTAGTCAAAGGTCCCATTTTGGGAGCACCTGGTTGGTTTCCATTACCATAAGTCATATAATGACTATTCCAAAAAGCATTGGCCATATCAACATTGACTACACTCAAATAAACGTGACTTTCATCAATAATACCCACACGACCAAAAACTTCCCACAGAAAAAGACAATACCAAATACTTCCAGCATAAGCATCAATTTTCGTCATATCATTGCTACTAAGATTATTTAAGTCCTGGAAAACAATAGGCTCTAACTGACTGTTATTAACACGACCAATAACAGTGTGTGGATTCTGAAACTCCCATTGACTAAGGCGATTACCGTCAACACAAACAAACTGAACCTGTTGATTTCCAAATTGGATATTACAAGCTAAGGCATGACCACCAGTAGTTGATGTTAATATGGTTCTAATTTTAGGTGGATTATAAGCAGAGGCAACTCTAATTGCCTCTTTTTCAAAGTCCTCTACTTTAATAGTTTTAAGGGGAGTTCCGCCAACTTGAGTTCGAAACTGGATCTTTTTAATGTTGTCTTTGACACTGGGCTCCTTTTCCCAAAAACCGCGAATATAACCACAACGAGCTTCACTTCTAGGTTTAATAATGGTCATTTTTGTTATACATAAAGAAAGTTATTTTTGTTTTAAGACGTTTTGAATTAAATCGAGATCCGAATTATTTCAATTTGGAGTAAGACTAACTTATGATATTTTAAGGCTATATATATATCAGGTGATTAATATACTCTTTGAGATTATAGGTCTGTTGGCACTTATCGTTCGGCAACATACCTTTAACCGTAATCTTTCCCTGTATCCACTCATCCGGGAAAATCATAATACTATATGGTACTCCTATCTTATTGGCATAATCAAGAGCATTTTTCAATCGACATTTCCCTAAATATGTTTCAACCACTAGACCAGGAATCTTCTCTCTCAGAGTTCTGGCCACAATCATAGCATCAGCTCGTAATGATTCATTGAATGGTATGACCAAATAATTTGGTTCTTGTTTCAATTCTTGCACTGGTATCAATCCTAACTCTTCGAGACCTAACATCATAACCACGTCTCCCATCGCAAATCCAACAGCGGGTGTCGGTGATTCACCGTATTGGGTCAACAAATTATCATATCGGCCTCCACCTAGAATGGCTCGTCTTTGTTCAGTGTCTTGAAAATATGCTTCGAATACTGTTTTAGTATAATATGTCAGACCACGAACTATTGTCAAATCCAACTCTAACCAAGCATCAAGTCCTAATTGAGTGGCTCCACTGAAAATGGATTGTAAATTAGTTAGAACCCCTTCATTTATATTGGGTTCAATAGACTCAAGAGCAGAAAAATCCCGCGACTCCAATATTTGATAGAGTTGCGAGATTTGTTCGACACTTATACCTGTTTTGGTGATGAATAGTTCGGTGAGTTCTTCTTTCTCTAATTTATTGAATTTATCAATTAGGTTAAAAACAATCGCAAAAACATCTTCTGATATACCCAAATTATTCAAAATTACTTCCAAAACCAGTCGATCAGAAATTTTGATAACCACTTGACCAGGTTTTAAACCAACTCCCTGGAAAAAATCAACTATCATCACAAGCAGTTCCAACTCAGCTTCACTACCAGAAATACCCAAGAAATCTACGTTCCATTGATAAAATTCACGTTTTCGTCCTTTAGTAGTTGATTCATAACGCCAACATTGAGGAATACTAAACCAACGAAGAGGTAATGGCAAATCCTTGCGGCTCGCGATCATGCGAGCTAATGATGGAGTTATTTCCGGTCTAAGACACATTTCTGGTTCACTGTCACGTAGTTTGAAAGTATACATTTCTTTTAGGATATCAGTATCGTTTCCGACTTTTGTTTTCCAGAGTGAAGCTTTTTCAACTATTGGCGCATCATATTCCTGATAGGAATATTGGTTGGCAATAGTACGCCATTTATCAAATAGCCATTTTCTACGAGAAAAGTCCGATGGATAAAAATCACGAGTACCCTGTAAAGGCTGCAAATCCTGTTTGAGTGCAGAGCACTCTAATGAATCGATTTTTGGTTCCATGTGAAATATAAATTTATTTATATAAAAGATTTTTTTTGTGGCAAAGCAAAAATGAATTATTTGTTGAATAATTTATTTACTTTAAGGCACTTCAGAGCATTCAACCTTTGCGATATTTACAATTTACATGTTTTGATGAAAAACATTACAATACATCTCTATTTGCTATAATATAAATATTTTTTGACTTAAATTTGACTTAAATTTGACTTAAATTTGACTTATGTATTTATATTATAGCAAAATGCCTAATCCCCAAAATAATTATGTATGTCCTCGATGTCTTTATACTGTTACACAAAGATATAAAATGAGACGTCATTTTGAAAACTTAAAAAATCCATGTCCCAATATAACGGGGATTATACTGACTGACCAAATTAAAGATGAAGTATTAGTTAATCACAGATATACTGTCAGCCAACCTGATCCTCATTTGTATCGTTCGGAACGAGGCTGTCATACTATTAACAAAACTATAAATAATTTTAATACTGTTAATAATATTATTTCAGGTATGGAGTCAATGGATAAAATTAAAATGATCAGCGACCATCAGGGGATCAGACAAATTGATTTTGAGGATCGTTTGGAACAGGAATTTCAATATCGACTGGAAAGAATGGAACAAGATAAATTTACAGGGGGATACTGTCTTAATCATGATGGACTTTTACAGTTAGTTGATGGTGCTTTTCTCACTTAAAATTAGTTTCTTAAAATTAGGAAATTATATTAGTTTGAAATTTTTCAATGACCCCCCCCTTTTGATTTTCGTATCGATGAACCGACTCGCACCGACTTAAACGCATATTTATATTGACTTAAAACCGATGTAAGACCGATATTAATAAAATTAAGCATAAAAGATTGAGTTCAAAACTAATTAGATCTAGTGGGATAGTTATCAATCCAAAGTTGAGTGACATAATCCTCACTCTTTGTGTGAGTATGAACTTTACCATATGGCATTATTAAGGACTTTGTGTGACACTATAATCTTATAGTACATATAACTATAGTGAGTATTGTAATTCTTTTGGATGCATTCTAAACATCTTCTTTACATTATTCTAAGACATTTTAACATGAACTTCTTTAGTTAAAATATTTACTTATAATATATACACAAACACTATGTCTTATTTTCCATATCAAAGTGCAACTCTTGTCCCAACTAACACTATTCCAGTTCACACTAAAACAGTCATTAGGGATATTTCTGGAAGACATTGGATTTTCAATCCAAAGACTCTTCAGTATCAGGCTCTAGATATGAGCCAACTAGGTGAAATTGCTAAGATTGCTGGACCACTAATAGTTAAGTATGTTGTCCCATTCGTTAAGGAACTGGTTTCATCTATCAACTCTTCTAAGAATGAAACACCCGTTCCGACACCACCTATTGCACATTGGTATTAGACCGATCCTGTTCTGGTGTTAGGACTTTCTAACAAAAACAAAAGCGTCGATACTATACATCGATTGATCAAAGAAAAAAATGATTTATTTCTTTGATCAATATTAACAATTGATCTATGACCGAAAAGTATTTAAAGTTTTTCCATTTTAATGAAGAAGAAATCGAAGATAGATTCATTAAGTTTTTCGAATTAAAAACCCTTGTCAATGGCACTCGTTTAAATCCCAAATATCCACTCCATTTAGAGATTCGAGGTGATGATCAGAGTAATGACATCTATTATCAAAGCAAAATCATAAACGGAAACAATAACGATAATGGTATTTTTGGTAATCTGGATATCATTCAGCAAAAATCGTATGAAAAGGATAACATGATCTACCCCTATCGTAAACTAGCGACATATTATCTTACTTTTGGCCATTTGGAAGGTTTCTATGATCTTTTGAAGTCTGAAAAGTTTGCTCATGATTACCGTCTACTTTTGAAGTCTCATCCATTAGAAAACGAGAAAAAGAGTCATTTACATTTGAATCTTTATATTGATCGCAAACAATTATTGGAGATTTACGAAAAAGCCACTATACCCAGTCTTATTAACAAAATCCTTTCCAATCCCGAGTTTTTAGTCGAAAAACCAGCAGATTGTTTGCCTAGTGATGAGGAGTTAACTCGATTAAATACAGATGTCACACCTTATTTGGGTGTTAATTATTTACGAAAGCCTTTTCCTCATCAGGCCAAAAATATGCAATGGATGGTTAACCAAGAAAATCGGGTTGATTTGAATTTTTTGGAATCATCAACTTATTTACCTGATGGAGATATTGAAGGACGTTATATTGCTGCAATTGAGGAGTTTTTATATTATAATCGTCAATCTGGTCATATTCTAAATCCCGAGACTCTTTCTAAATTCAGTGCCAATATTAAAGGAGGTGTATTAGCCGATGACATTGGCTTAGGGAAAACTATGAGCATGATTGGTCTAATAGCTGAACGAAAACGCGGAGGGATGATTGGTCAAAGTTTAGTGATTTGTCCTAATAGATTATGTAAGCAGTGGCATGAAGAGATCAATCTTTCGGTTGGCAAGTATTTAAATCCAATAATAATTGGAACAATTACCCAATTCCATCGGTATTTGAAATCTAGTTCTAAATTTGACGTAGTAATTGTTAGTTATAATTTTTTAACTAACGATAACTATTTGACATATCTCCGAAATGATGATGAAACAGAACCAAGGATAAATTTATTACAGTGCGATTGGGCCCGAGTTATTTTGGATGAAGGCCACGAATACCTTAAAAAAGTAACACCTAAGCGCTATCAATTAAATGCATCCGAAAAGGCGATTATTACTATTCGTGATGAGTTATTGAAAGTAAAAAGCAAATATTATTGGATTTGTTCTGGTACCCCTTATCGCGACAGGACCGATGTTTATTATTTACTAAAGTTTATTACAGGTGGTGACTTTAATGTTACTGAAAACGAAATTTTGGAGAATAGGTATGATCGATTTTTATTAGAAGTTTACCGTAATATTTTTCGCAAGAATACTAAGGATAAGGTCGAAAATCAAATTAATATTCCATTACCTATTATTCGAACCGAATTCTTAAAAATGAGCAGACTTGAACGTAGTATGTATAACAGTGTCCAAGGTGACCAAGAAAAGATGATTCAATATTGTAACCATATTCTAGTTTCAGAAGATTACACTAGTGTATTAGGTAACGAACCATTAACTTTAGAGCAGATTCATCAAAAAATGACTGATCATTTCAAGATTCTGGTTGAAAAATTAGAAAAACGGATATCGAGATCAAATGAGGAACGAGATAAACTTTTGGTAAACAGATACGATAATCTGACCAAGATTAGTGATTTGGAGGAGAAAATCAGATTAACAAATAGTGATCTAGTCGCAGCCAAAACCAAATTTAATATTTTCAATTCGATTAATAGTAGGGTAGAGGAGTATAGTAACTGTCCGATTTGCTATAATGATATTGGTCCAGAAGTAGGTAGCGGGATTACCGTTTGTGGTCATCTTTTCTGTGCAGAATGTTTGAATAGTGTTTTCGATACTGGAAGTAAATGTCCGGTGTGTCGTTATAGTTTGAATAAAAAGGATGTCAATATTATGAGACCAAAGACTGAAGAAGACCTGAAAGAAAAGGACGATAAGGACGAGAAAATTAATAAATATGGTACCAAAATGGCACATTTATTAAAATATTTAGAAAGGGTTCTGGCGATTAGTTATAACCGAGTAATTGTTTTTTCACAATATGATAGTCTTTTACGTCTGGTCAAGAAAACTCTAGAAGAATTTGACATCAATTGTACAGTATTTAATGGTTCCATTTCAATGATCACCGGACGTATTAGACAATTTAAGATAGATAATAGTATTAGAGTTGCTCTGATGAGTAGTGAAAAAGCGCCATCTGGTTTAAATTTAACAGAAGCCAATCATATTGTTTTGCTTGATACTCTGAATACTGATAGTAACTCAGCAAGAGTAATTGAGGAACAAGCTATTGGTCGAGCGGTCCGAATTGGACAGAAATATCGGGTAGAAGTCCAAAGGTTTGTTATGTTGGATACAATAGAACATGAGTATTATTTACGTAATTTGGGAGTTGATCACCAAGAAGAGAAATTTGATGATGAAATCATTGATATTGCAGATGAGCAAACATCCATTACAACGAATAATCCGGTCTCTAATAAAACAACAAAATCTATTGCAGTTGTATTTCCTAGTCAGCTTCTTGATGATGCCATTATTGAAGATGACATAATTGAAAATAATCCACAAGAGCTAATCTTAGAAGAAACTATATTGGGTTGATTTATATTACTACATATCTGTTTTGTGAATATTATATAAATGAGTAAATACTATCATTTGTATAATATTTTGAATTTGACCATCTTGAAAAAATCACTAATAGTGAAACTCAGCCCAAAGCTATCTAGCTAGATAAAAGATCAAATGAGTATCAAGGCCCAAGTCGCTTTCTTCCATTAAGTCATCAGTGATATTAATATCAATGTCTTCCAAATCTAGTTGAAGACATTCGTCGACTGTCTTTAGGTAGTGTAGATTTCGAAACATTTCCGGTGTCAAAATTGGACTCATCTCATTAAATTGATCACTAATCGCAACTTTCAAACCTGAATTAAGACCAGCTGCTACGTAACAATAGCACCCCAACTCTTCGGCTGCATTATAAAGCCAAAGATAATCTATTTGTTCAGTTCCAAAGAGAAATGAAAATATAAACATGACTGTAGGTTTGCATAGACCGAG
>Ga0180438_10005676_pt1 | contig 17231 bp, 10 predicted proteins | sample SS_ome_12_FD_132455 | JGI IMG/M metagenome (GOLD analysis project Ga0180438, IMG submission 132455) | Hypersaline lake sediment archaeal communities from the Salton Sea, California, USA - SS_3_D_2 metaG | ecosystem: Environmental > Aquatic > Non-marine Saline and Alkaline > Hypersaline >...
ATCCCGGCGGCGCGGAGGGCCTGGAGGCAGCGATCGACCAGCGCCCGCCCCAGCCCGCTCCGCTCGTGCGAGGCCGCCACCGCCACGTGGTGCAGATACCCCCGTCGCCCGTCGGCCCCGCCGAGCACCGCCCCCACGATCCGCCCGTCCGCCACGGCCACGAAGCTCATCCCTTCATTGGCCCGCAGATACCGCTCAATCTCCCCGCGCTCGTCGGCCTCATTGAGCCCGACCCCCTCCCGGCTGCCCCAAAGCGCCATCGCCCCATCGTGATCATCCATCGTCATTTCGCGGATCGTACAGTCCATCAGATTGCTTCCCGCTACTTGGCCACCACAATAGCACACGGACACACGACGGCCGCAAATCCGCGTCCGTGAAGGCGACGCTCCTTTCAAGTGCGCTCAAGCTCGAACAGATTGGCAAAAGCCCGCCATGCGGACCCCGGGCGTCCGCAACGTCACCTCCCGGCCCGGCGCCATGAACCGACGCGGCCGATGGCCGCTGCGATACGTCTTGCGATCATGGGGATGATCTCGTTGGCCCATCGTGGGCCGGTTCGTGGATGAAACACAGGGAGCCTCCCCTCTGCGCCCCGCCGACGCAAGGGCAGAGTCCGGGATTGCCCACGATATGGTACGTCAGGGATGCTTGATCGATCAACGAGTGCGCCCCGGCACGCCGCGAACTCAGGCCTGCGCCCCCCGCCGCTTGACGGCCAGGTCGATGGCGAGGTCGATCGCGGCGATCATGCTGGAGGGGTCGGCCTTGTTCTTGCCTGCGATGTCGAAGGCCGTGCCGTGGTCGGGGCTGGTGCGGATGATCGGCAGGCCCAGCGTGACGTTGACCGCCTGCCCCCAGGCCAGCAGCTTGACGGGGATCAGGCCCTGGTCGTGGTACATCGCGACGATGCAGTCGTATCGGCCCTCGAGGGCCTTCAGGAAGAGCGTGTCGGCGGGGAAGGGCCCTTCGACGTCGATGCCGGCCTCGCCGGCCATCAGGATCGCCGGGCCGATCACGCGCGTCTCCTCGTCGCCGAACTTGCCGCCCTCCCCGGCGTGGGGGTTCAGGGCGGCCACGGCGATGCGGGGGGCCTCGATGCCGAACCATTCCCGCAGGGCCCGGTCGGCCAGGTCGATGGGGTTGAAGACGCACCCGATGGTGAACAGGTCGCGGACGGCCATCAGCGGGGCGTGGACGGTGGCGAGGACGACCCTCAGTTGGGGCGCGACGAACATCATCGCCACGTGTCGGGCGCCGCACTTGTGCCGGAGCAGCTCGGTGTGGCCGGGGTACTTCTTGTGCCCGGCCAGGTCCCAGGAGAGTTTGGAGATCGGCGCGGTGACGATCGCGTCGACGAGCCCGGCCTTTGCCGCCTCGATCGCGTCGAGGCAGAAGGGCATCGACGCCTGCCCACCGGGCTTGCTGGGCCCGCGGGGCATGCGGGGAGGCAGGACGATCTCGTCGTAGTCCAGCAGGACCAGCTCGTGGGCGTACCGGCGGATCTCCTCGTGGTGATCGCGGTAGAAGCTGAGGTCGATCTCCAGCATGTCGGCCGTGTAGGCGAGCTGGTCGCCGAGCCCGAAGACGACGAACTTCGCGCGACGGCGGATCTCCGGTCGCGCCAGCGCCTTGAGGATGATCTCCGCGCCGATCCCGCACGGGTCGCCCATCGTAATGCCGATTGTCGGTCGCTCGTCCGCCATGTCGTCTTCGCCGTCGCCGTCGCGCAAGCTACGCCCCGCCGGACGCTGCCGACGGGGCGGGGGAACAGACTACTATACCATCTTCCCGGCGCAGCCGCTTGCGGCTTCGCGAAGCCCTTCCGCACGGCCCGGGCGCACCGGCCGGGCGCATCGCTCAGGCGAACCCGGCCTCCCTGAGCTTCGCGATCGTCAGCCCGCCGCCGCGCCCGGCGGCCGAAAGCTGACCCAGGTACTTCCGCACGTACTTGCCGATCACGTCGGTCTCCACGTTGACCTTCGCCCCGACGTCCAGGGAGGCCAGCGTCGTCTCGCGCAGCGTCGTGGGGATCAGCGCCACGCCGAAGGCCCCGTCGCCCACGTGCGTCAGCGTCAGCGACACGCCCGCCGGCGCCACCGAGCCCTTCGGAACCATCTCGTCGGTCAGGTCGGCCGGGGCGGCCAGCTCGAGGGCCCACCGCCCGCCGGAGCGGTCGGTTCGCCGGATGGCCGCCACGCCGTCGACGTGCCCCTGCACGAGATGCCCGTCAAGCGCGTCGTTGAGCCGGCAGGCCCGCTCGAGGTTCACCCGTGACCCGGCCCGCAGGTCACCCAGCGTCGTCCGCGAGAGCGTCTCGGCGATCACGTCGAAACCCGCCGCCGCGCCGGCCAGCGCCGCGACGGTCAGGCACGCGCCGTCGACGGCCACGCTGTCGCCGAGCTGTAAGCCCTCCGCGAGCGGCCCGGCGTCGACCGTCAGCCGGCTGCCCCCCGCGGCGGCCCCGACCGAACGGACCGCGCCTACGTGTCGAACGATCCCGGTGAACATGTCTCGTCCATGCTAGGCGAACCGCTCACGGCGGGCCAAGGAAAACTCGTCGCCCGGTGCGATGGCCGTCTCGGCTGTGGGGCCGAGGATCCACAGGCCAGAGGCCTGTGCCACCCTCCACGGCCCGGAGCCCTGTGTTACCGATGGCGGAGCCGTGTTATAATGGCGGAACATGGCACGTGGCGGTCTGTGGCAAGGAGCCGGGATGCAGCAGATAGAGAAGCTAGCCGCCCTGAGGCGCAACGTCGAGTCGGTGCTGCTGGGCAAGTCCGACGCGGTTCGGCAGGTGCTGGTAGCCCTTCTGGGGCGCGGGCACGTGCTGTTGGAGGACGTGCCGGGCGTGGGCAAGACGATCCTCTCCCGCGCCATCGCGCGGAGCATCGACTGCACGTTCAGCCGCATCCAACTGACCCCCGACCTGCTGCCGAGCGACATCCTGGGCGTCAGCGTCTACGATTCGGCCAGCGGGGAGTTCGCCTTCAAGCGCGGGCCGATCTTCGCCCACCTCGTGCTCGTCGACGAGATCAACCGCACCACGCCGCGGACGCAGAGCGCTCTGCTGGAGGCGATGAACGAATCGCAGGTCACCGCCGACGGGCAGACGCACCTGCTCGGCCCGCCGTTCATGGTGCTGGCCACGCAGAACCCCTACGATTTCGAGGGCACGTACTTCCTGCCGGAGAACCAGCTCGATCGCTTCATGCTGCGGGTGCGGATCGGCTATCCGGACCGCCCGGCCGAGCGGGAGATCCTCCTGACCCGGCCGGCCCTGACGAAGCTGAAGCGGCTGAAGGCGGTGATGGGCATCGAGGACCTGATCTCGCTTCAGGACGCCGTCGACGGCGTTCGGATGGACGAGTCGATCACGGAGTACGTCCTGTCGATCGCCGAGGCGACCCGCGATCGGGAGGAGCTGGCCATCGGGCTGTCGCCGCGCGGGTCGCTGGCGTTGGCGCAGGCGGCGCGGGCGTCGGCGATGCTGGACGGGCGGGACTACGTCGTGCCCGACGACGTCAAGCGGCTGGCGACGGCCGTCTGCGCCCACCGACTGGTCGCCCAGGCCGTCGCGGGTAACGGCTTGACGGGCGCCGAGACGGCCTTCGCCCGGATCCTCAAGTCCGTGCCCGTCCCCCAGTAGCGCAGGGCCGGCCCGGGGCCGTCGGTTGTTGGAACCCGACACACAGACGCAGAGGCGCAGAGGCGCAGAGGAATCGAAGAGGCCCGGCTGCCTCTTCTTTGTCTCTCTGCGTCTCTGTGTCGCACCGCTTCGTCTCGGCCCGCCGATCCGCGGTATCGCGGTGGGCCGAACGATCGTCTGCGGAGCCCGTGATGCCCATCGCGCGAAAAGGCCGGTTCACACGCCCTGTGCGTTTCCGTCTGACGGCGGCGGGGTGGGTGTTCGTCGTGTCGTCCGGGCTGGTGGGGGTGGTGGCGTTGAACAGCCGGCTGGCGCTGCTGTTCGTGATGTTCGGGTGCATGCTGGGTGCGTTGTACGTTTCGGCGGTGATTGCTCGTCGGATGATGGCGGCGGTGCACGTGGCGCGGGAAGCGCCGCGGCGGTGCTGGCAGAACCAGCCGGTGACGTTGAGCTACCTGTTGCGTTCGGCGGCCGGGGGGGGGGCATGCCTGGCCCTCCGCGTTCAGGAGCGGGGCAGGAAGGGCGATCCGGCGATTCCCCCGGCCCACTGCGGCTACCTGCCCGCCCGCGAGGACCGCAAGGGCCGCTGTGAGATCGTCCCGACGCGGCGGGGGCGGATTCGGCTGGGGTCGCTGAGGCTTTCGACGGTCTTCCCGTTCGGGCTGGTCGCCGCGAGGCGGCAGTTCGATCAGTCGGCCTCGCTGGTCGTCTGGCCGGGGCGGGGTCGGCTGAGGACGCCGCTGCTGACCGGAGGCGAGGCCGAGCGCGTCGCCGCCGCCCCGAGCATTCGGGCCGGCGGGCAGGACGAGTTCTACGGCCTCCGCGAGTACCGGCCCGGGGACAACCCCCGATGGATTCACTGGCGCCGGTCGGCCGGCCGGGACGAACCGGTCATCCGCGAGATGTCGCACCCGCAGCCGAAGACGCTGTGGGTCGTCCTCGACACGTACGTCGAGGGCGGCTGCGACGAGGCGGCCGCGGTCCGCGAGCGGGCGATCCGGTTCGCCGCCACGCTCATCGACGACGCGCTGGTGGGCGGATACCGGGTGGGGATGGCGTTGGCGTACGGCAAGCGGGTGGCGCTGTTGCCGCCGGGCTCTCGCCGGTCGCAGCGCGGGCGGCTTCTGGACGCGTTGGCCGACGTGGACGAGAACACGACGTGGCGGCTGGCGGACGTGGTGGGCCGGCTCCGGCCGGCGGTCGTCGGCGAGGCGTACGTGGTGGCCGTCGAGGGGGCCGAGGCCGGCGCGGCGGGCGCCTGCGACGCGTTGGTTCGGCTGCGGCGGGTCTCGCGCAGCCTGGCCGTCGTGGATGCCGCTCGGCTGGAGGAAGTCTTCGTCGACGAGGGGGCCTCGGCGGCCGGGGAGGGCGCGTGATGCCCATCAGGTCCTTCAGCGCCCGCGAGGTCGACGGGGGGCGGCAGCAGTTGGAGGTGCCGCTGTTCGGCACGGCGTTGCTGGCCTCGGCGATGTTCTGCCACGCCGAGGGCAACCTGCCTCTGCTGGTCGCCTCGCTGCTGGTGGTGGTGATCCACTGGTTCGCCACGTGCCGCCATCGGGAGCTGTTCGTCCACCGCTCGGTGCTTAACGCTTCCGTCGTGCTCGTGGGGATCGTGCTGGCCGTGCGGTTCTTTGCTCGGGACCAGGACCTGCTGCTGTCGCTGGCCCACTACGTCATGCTCGTTCAGCTCTGCAAGATGTTCGAGCGGAAGGCCGACCGCGACTACGTCCAGATGCTGGTGATGAGCATGCTGCTCGTGCTGGCGGCGGCCATGATCTGCCAGGACCTGCTGTTCGGGCTGATGGCCCTGGCGTACCTGGCGTTCCTCTGCTACACGGCGATGGTCTTCACGCTGAAGCGGAGCCTTCACGCCTCGTGGCGGCCGGGCCGGGCGGCGCGGAGAGGCAAGGGGGGGCGGTGGCCCCGGTGGGCGCTGGCGTCGCGGCTGACGGTGGTCGTCCTGTCGCTGCTGGCGACGGGGGTGGTGGTCTTCCTGATCTCCCCTCGCAGCGCCGGATCGGGCATGCCCGCGCTGACGCGGCTGCGGTCGGAGCAGACCGGCGGGTTCAGCGAGACGGTCCGGCTGGGCGAGGCGCGGAGCATCTACCTGTCCGACCGGGTGATGATGCACGTCCGCCTGACCGGCCCGGACGGCTCGCCGTTGGGCGACGTCGGGCCGCTCTATCTCCGCGGCCGCGTCTTCAGCGAGTACGTTGACAGCGAATGGGTTTCCCGGCGCCGCCGCCGCGGCTACGTCATGCCCCCCGTCTCCCGGCAGACCCTCGCCCGCACCGTCCGCCAGAACGTCTCGATGGTCCCCGAACTCATTCCGGTGATGTTCGCGAGCTACCCGGCGATCAAGGTCACCTCGCCGGACGTGGCGATTCGGCGCCTCTCGAGGCTGGAGTACGAGTTGAAGAGCCTCTCGCACACGGTCGGCCCGGTGCGGTACACGGCCTACGTGCTGCCGCAGCCGCGGACGCCGGGCGACCAGGCGTACATCATCGGCCTCTACGGGCCTCGGGGCAAAGAGAAGTACGCCTCTCCCGTCGAGATCGACGCGCCGCCCCGCGTGGAGGCGCTGGCCCGGCAGTGGTGCGCGGAGCTGCTCCGGCAGCGCCGGCAGGTCCCGGCGGGCAGCCCGCGGGCCGACCGACTCAACACGGCCATCGCCGGGGAGATCTCCCGGCGCCTCCAGCAGCGGTGCAGCTATACGCTGGACCTCCGCGACGCCGACGCCGACCGGGACGGGGTGGAGGACTTCCTGTTCCACATGCGTCGCGGGCACTGCGAGTACTTCGCGTCGGCCTTGACCGTCATGTGCCGCGCCCTCGACGTTCGGGCTCGGATGGCCACGGGGTTCCGTCCGGGCGAGTTCGACGGCGAGGAGGGCCACTACGTCGTCCGTCAGCGCGACGCCCACGCGTGGACGGAACTCTACACGCACTCCACGGGCTGGCAGGTGATCGACGCGACGCCGCCGGGGCGGTTCGCCCGGGTCCCCCGCAGCGGGTGGAGCCGATGGCTCGCCACCGCCACCGACACCTGGCGGAGGTGGGAGTTTGCCTGGTACGCCCGGGTGATCGGCTACGACGACGAGACGCGCCGGTCGCTGGCCGGCCGCGTCCGGTCCGCTGTCCGGTCCGCGTGGGACTCGGTCCGGTGGGCGGCCTCGAGCCTCTTCGGCGGCCTGGCCGACCTGTTCCGCGCGGGGCGGATCGTCGAGGGCGTCGGCTGGCTGGCCGGCGGGCTGGCGGTGGCGGCGGGGCTGGTCGTGGGCGCGGTGGCGCTGCGCCGTCGCCGGGGCCGATCGAGGCGGCCGGGCGCGGCGGCGGGGCCACGCCCGCCGCGGTTCCTGAAGCAGTTGCTGGCGCTGCTGCGGCGTCACGGCATCCGCCCGACGCCTTCCCGGACGCCGCGCGAGCTGGCCGACGAGGCCGTCCGACGCCTGCCCCTTCCCGCCGACACACTGGACGGGTTGGTGCGTCTGTACTACCGTATCCGCTGGTCGGGCCGGCCGGCGGACCGCGGCGAGCTGCTGGACGCCGAGCGCCAGGTTCGCAGGCTGCGCGAGCTGCTGTCCTCCAGCGGAGCGAGTGAATGAAGGCCGTCATGGTGATGTTCGATTCGTTGAACCGGCGGATGCTCCGCCCGTACGGGTGCGACTGGGCGCACACGCCGAACTTCGATCGGCTGGCCGAGCGGAGTGTGACGTTCGCGAACTCGTACGTCGGCTCGATGCCGTGCATGCCCGCCCGGCGGGAGCTGCACACGGGGCGGTACAACTTTCTGCACCGAAGCTGGGGCCCGCTCGAGCCGTTCGACGACTCGATGCCCGAGATCCTCAAGCGCGACGGCGTCTACACGCACCTGACCAGCGACCACTACCACTATTGGGAGGAAGGCGGGGCGACCTACCACACCCGCTACAGCAGTTGGGAGATCTCCCGCGGGCAGGAGGGCGACCCGTGGACGCCTCGAGTCGCCGACCCGTCGGGCACGTACCCGAGCCGCCACGCCGGCAACGTCGGGCGCCAGGACTGGATCAACCGCACCCGCATGCGGCGGGAGGAGGAGTTCCCCCAGGCGAAGACGTTCCGCATGGGCGAGGAATTCCTCCGCGCCAACGCCGACCAGGATGACTGGCTGCTGCACATCGAGACATTCGATCCGCACGAGCCGTTCTACGTGCCAGACAAGTACAAGGAGCTGTACGACTTCGATTTCAGCAAGCTGCACTTCGACTGGCCGCGGTACGAGCGCGTCACCGAGACGCCCGAGCAGGTCGCCCACATCCGCCACGTCAACGCTGCGCTGGTCAGCATGTGCGACGCGCACCTCGGCAAGGTGCTCGACCTGATGGACGAGTTGGGGCTGTGGGACGAGACGATGCTGATCGTCAACACCGACCACGGCTTCCTGCTGGGCGAGCACGACTGGTGGGCCAAGTGCCGCATGCCCTTCTACAACGAGATCGCCCACACGCCGTTTTTCGTCTGGGACCCGCGCTGCCGGCGGCAGGGCGCCCGCTGCGAGCAGCTCGTCCAGACCGTCGACATCGCGCCGACACTGCTGGGGTACTTCGGCAAGGAACGCCCCGCCGACTGCCGGGGCGCCGACCTGGCCGACACGATCGCCGGCGACAAGCCCGTTCGCCTGGCCGGGCTGTTCGGGCTGCACGGCGGGCACGTCAACGTCACCGACGGACGATACGTCTACATGCGCGGGCCCGCCGGCGACGACAACCGCCCGCTGTACAACTACACGCTGATGCCGACGCACATGAGGCGGACGTTCGGCGTCGAGGAGCTTCAGGACATCGGCCTGGCCGAGCCGTTCTCGTTCACCAAGGGCTGCCGGACGATGAAGATCGACGCCGGCGCCCGGAGGAGCTGGACGGCCCGTGAGGAGCTGCGGACAATGCTCTTCGACCTCCGGGCCGACCCGGGGCAGGAGGCCCCGATAGACGACGAGGCCGCCGAGAAGACGATGATCGACCACCTCGTCCGCGAGATGAAACACTCCGACAGCCCCCCGGAGCAGTTCGAGCGGCTGGGGCTGCAAGCGTAGGACGGAATCGCGATGCGTATAGCATTGGTAGGGCCTCCCCAGTCGGGCAAGAGCACGTTGTTCGCCGCCGTCGCCGAGGCCGGCGGGTCCGACGTGCACATCTCCCGGCCCGATCAGCCGCACCTGGCCGTCGTCAAGGTCCCCGACGGCCGAGTCGACTGGATGGCGGATTTCGAAGGCTCCAAAAAACGCACGCCCGCCGAGCTGGAGTTCCTGGATCTGCCCGGCTTCGACCTGTCGAGCGAGGACGGCCGCGACCGGTGCCGGGCCCACTGGCAGGCCATGGGGCAGTCCGACATGCTGGTGTTCGTCGTGGCGGGCTTCAGCGATCCGACGGTGGCGGCGTATCGCGGTCGGGTCGACGCGGCCGGCGACGTCGAGGAATTGCAGGCCGAGATGCTCTTCGCTGACCTCGAGCGCGTCATGGCGAGGGTGGAGAAGCTCGAGGCCGCGATCAAGAAGCCCACGCCCCGCCGCGACGAGCAGACCCATGAGCTGGAGTTGATGAAGCGGCTGCTGTCGGCTCTGGAGGCCGAGCAGCCGATCGCCGAGGCCATCCACGGCGAGGCCGAGAGCAAGCTCGTCCGCAGCTTCCAGTTCCTGACGCTCAAGCCGGTTCTGGTGGTGGTCAACTGCGGCGAGTCGGAGGCGGCCGGGACCGGCCCCGGCGAGTTCAGCGGGCTGCCCCGCATCCAGTTGTCGGCCAAGATCGAGGAGGAGCTGGCGCAGCTTCCGGCCGACGATCGGCAGGAGTTTCTGGCCGAGATGGGCCTGTCGGACCCGGCCCGCGACCGGCTGATCCGCGCCTGCTACGAGCGGCTGGACCTGATCAGCTTTTTGACGGCCGGGCCCGCGGAGAGCCGCGCCTGGTCGATTCCGGCCGGCAGCGACGCCGTGGCGGCGGCCGGAGCAGTCCACACAGACATGGCGCGCGGCTTCATCCGCGCGGAGGTGGTGACTTTCGAGGACCTCCGCGCGGCGGGCAGCTACAAGGCGGCCAAGGCGGCCGGCAAGACGCGCGTCGAGGGCAAGAGCTACGTCGTCCAGGACGGCGACGTGATCCTCTTCCGCTTCAACGTCTGACAGATGGCCCGCAACAGCCCAACCCGCACGCCTCCCCGCCGGTGGTGGCAGGTCCTCTGCCGATGGGCGGTGCGCCTGCTGGTTCTGCTGTCGGCCGCCTACGCCACGCTGCCCTGGTGGGCGCCGACCGGACTGATTGCCCGCCGCCTGGCCGCTCGGATGTCCGAGCAGATGGGTGTCGACGTGCGGATCGAGTCGGTCCGGCTCAGTTGGGCCGACGGCATCACCGTGCGAAACCTGACGATCCACAGCGCCGACGCCTTCGGGCGGGCGACGCTGGCGGAGGTGGACACGATCCGGACGGAGCTGTCCCCGGTCGATCTGCTCGTGCGCGAGCGCCTGTCGTGGATGGAGATGGTCCAGCCGCGACTGTACCTGCGGGTGGACGCCGCGGGCAATCTGAACGTCCAGCCGCTGCTTCGCATGGAGGCCGACGTCCAGCCGCGGCGGATCAGCATCCACGGAGGGCTGGCCACGCTCAAGCTGGCCGACGACCCGCGCATCGTCTCGCTGAGGGTGCCCAGCCTCCAGTTCGACGCCGGGCGAGCCCGCCGGATCACGATGTCCGCCGCCCTGGAGCAGCCCGACGAGGTCGGCGAGGCCCCGATGAGCCTCTCTCCGCGTATGGGCTCGCCGGCCGACGCGGCCGCCTCGTTCAGCTTCGCCAACGTCGACCTCAGCCAACTGCCCCTCGTGGCCTTGCTGAACCTGCCGATCAAGTCGCTTTCCGGCCGGGCCGCGGGGTCGGTGGACCTCACCATCGACCGCGACGGCGTGATGGACGGCTTCCAGCTCGACGCGGAGATCCGGCGTCTGGAGGTTTGCCCGGCCGCCGGGGCGGCGCTGCCCGTCATCGAGGAGGCCGGCCTCCATGTCCGGGCCGCCTACGACCACGTGACCGACGTCCTGGACATCCGCTCGGCCAGCGTCCGCCTGCCCGGGGTGGACCTGACGGGGCAGGCGAAGGTCTTCACGCAGGTCTTCGAGGGGCACTGGGAGGCGATCGAGTCGATGTCGGTGAAGGGGGAGGTCTACCCGGCGCAGTTGGCGGCCCTGCTGGCCGACGAGGGACGCCTGCCGGGCGAGCTGGAGCTGACCGGCTCGGTGGCCGTCGAGGTCGCCGCCGAGCGGACGGGGCGGGGGCTTCGGCTCCGGTTGGGCGCCGACGCGGGCGCCGCGACGGTCGCGCGCGGCCGGCTGGCGATGAAGCCGGCCGGGCGGAAGTTGCGGCTGACCCTGCTGGGGGTGCTGGACCATCGCACGGGGCGGTTCGACGCCTCGGAGAACACGCTGACGATCGGCGAGAACCGCTTCAGCGGCTACGGCGTGGTGCAGAGCGTCGGGCGGGTGCTGGACCGGCTGGCCCGGCGTGGCAGCCGTTCGATCGCGGAGGCGGCGATGGACGAGTTGGCGCGGATCGACTGGCAGGGCTCGTGGCGGATCGGCGAGGCGGGGTCGCTGTGGGACCTGCTGGGCGCGGCGGGCAAGCGGCTGCCGCCGGTGAGGCTCGACGGCCCGGTGACGGGGCGGTGGTACCTCAAGCACGACGCCGGCCAGCGAGTGTACGTGGGCTTCAACGTCCCGGCGTCGACTAAGCTGGCCGTGGGGGACCGTTTCGTCAAGCCCGACGGCCTGCCGATGGACCTGGACGTGAACCTGGGCTTTGACTCAAACGGCGCGGCGCCCTCGGCGGTGGCGGTGGATCTGAGCGTCGGCGAGGCCCGCCTGCACGTCGACCGGATGAAGATCCGCCCCGGCCGATCCGCCTCGCCGGACCAGGAGGAGCAGGAGAAGACGTTCGCCGCGGAGGGCCACTTCTCCGTGCTGAAGCTCGAGACGCTGCTGGCCGGCGTGCCGGCCGCGCGACAGTTCGGCGGATCGCTCCAGGGCGCCCTCAGCGGGCGGTTCTCCGCTCGGCTGGCCGGCGAACGGCGGGAGGTGGACCTCTACGTGGACGCGAAGGACACGGCCGTGGCGGTCGACGGGTGGCTGAGCAAGCCGGCCGGGCAGGACGCCGACGTGTCGGTCCGCCTGCTGACCGACGAGGCGGCCGATCCGAACGGCAGGCATGCGCTGCGGTGCACGTGGGCGAGCGCGGCGGCGGAGGCGAAGGTTGATTGTGTCCTGCCGGACGGGTCGGCCGGCGCGGCGGCGGGGGTCGAGGGGCTGTCGGTCGAGCTGGACGTTCGTGACGTGGGCAAGCTGTCGTCGTGGATGCCCGGTCTGCGGAAGCTGATCGGCACGGCGGAGCTGGACGGCAAGCTGTCGGCGACGCTTCGCGGCAGCGTGCGCGAGGGGCGGCTGGAGGGGGAGGCGTACTGCGACGCGACGGAGCTGGCCGCGGCGGACGGGCGGGGCCGGCGGAAGAAGGCGGCGGGGACGAAGCTGACGGTCCGGCTGGACGGGCAGGTCGGGCAGGCCGACGGCCGGCTGACCGGGCTGTTGCGGTCGGGGCGGATCGAGGTCGGCGGCAGTCGGCTGGACCTGACCGGACGGGTGGAGGCGGATCGGCCAGCCGCGGGGCCCGATGGGCCGTGGGAGCCGCCCTGGCAACTGCGGACATACACCGTGGAGGCGACGGCCTCGCCGGTCATCGAAGGGCCGCTGCGGAACTTGCTGCCCGAGCTGGAGCCGTGGATTCGGCGGCTGGGGTTGTCGGGGCGGGCGGAGGCGCACGTATCGGCGGAGTCCGACGGTGAGCGGGTCCGGCTGACCTGCCGGCTGGACGCGACGGAGTTGGCCGCCAGGGCTGAACTGCCCACCACGCGACCGGCGTCGACCCAACCGGCGATGGCGAACGTGTTGGCCGATTTGGGCCCGCTGGTCAAGCCGGCCGGGCTGGCCGCGACGGCCGACCTGACCGCCATCGTGCCGGCGGACCTGTCCGATGTGCGGGTGGAGAAGCTGACCGCCCGGCTGGGTGGGGTCGAGGTCGGCGCGGCCGGGTCGGCCGACGTGGTCTGCGACGCGGAAGGCCGGCCCGTCGGGGCCGAGCAGATGTGCGGCCGGCTCGCCGTGACGGTCGGCCGGGCCGAGAAGCTCGCGGCGATGCTGCCTGCGCTGAAGCGGTATCGGCTGTCGGGGGGGGCGACGGTTCGGGTCACGGCGGGTGACTTCGGCGGGGGGGACATCTCGGGCGTGACGGTCACCTTCCGCAAGCTGGCCGGTCGGCTGAAGGGCAAGGACGTGCTGCTCGACGGCGGGCTGACTGTCGAGGGGCTGGCCTTCGGCGACCTGGGCGGCTGGCTGGCCCGCGTGAAGGCCGGGCAGCGCAGGGAGGATCTCCTGCCGACCGTCGCGCGGGTGGCGACGGAAGGGCTGGAGTTCCGCGTCGGCACGAATCACGGCTGGCTGCTGGCGGACGTGAAGAACCTGCCCCACAAAGCCGACGGAAGGTTCGAGCTTCTGGCCGATCGGATCGACGTGCAGGACCTGATCGACTGGGCGGCGCTGCCGGGCGAAGGCGGGCCGGCCACCGGGTCTGCCGGCCCGACCAGCCGCCCGCCGTACAAGCTCACCGAGGGCCGGCGGCAGGAGCTTCGCAAGCAGGCCGGCGAGTTGATCGCGTACTTGCGGCGGTACCTCGGCAAGGCGGAGCTGAACGGCAGGGCCGACATCAAGTACCTCAAGACCTACGACATCTCTGTGGATCATTTCTACGAGACGCGGCGGTTGGCGCTGACGGTGTCGGCCTCCGGCGGGCACGTGAGGCTCGCCTACACCGGCGGGCTCAACGGCGGGTCCATCCGCGAATCCTACGCCTTCTATCTCGAGGATCCCGCCCAGAAGGTCGCCTGCCGAAGCGAGCTGAAAAACGTCCTCGCCGAGAAGAACATCCAGCCGCAACTGGCCAAGTTCTTCCCCGGAAACGCCGTGCTGGGCACGTTCAGCCGCGAGGAGACGACGACGACATCGCTGACGGACTTCCTGGCCGCCGCGATCGACCCGCGCTACCCGATGCGCCGCACGGGCAAGGGCAAGACGGTCGCCGTCGACGGCGTCACGCAGGGCCGCGCCGCGCCGAAGTTCGTCACCAAGGTCTTCACTGGCCTGAACCTCGCGAAGTACCGGTACCGGAAGATGACGGTCTTCGCGGAGTATCTGGCGGACGGCACGGCCGTCAACGACATGGTCTTCGACGGCAAGACGTACGACCTGTACATCGAGGGCACTACGGACGCGGAGAACATGGGGCATTACGAGATCGGGCTGATCCTGCTGGGCACGCCCCAGTCGGCCCGGTGGAACCACGTCTACCGCCAGGGGCGGATCCCCATCCTGGACTTCCGCGCCCGCATCGAGGGCGGGCGGATGCACGACGAGAGGGTCTCCTACCCCTGGCCGAACGAAACGCTCTTTGTGATCTTCCTCAAGAACAACCTCTTCTACCGCACCTGGCTGGCGGCGGGCAAGAGCAAGGGCAAGGGCGGGTCCTAGCCGCGCGCATTTGGCGGCATGCCGAGCCCGATTCCGAATGTAGAATAACGCTGCATGCCGAACGGCAGAGGCAACCGGGTCTGACGGACAGGATTCCAGTGTGACGGTACGGGCGAGCAACGGAGCGGGGGAGGCGGCGGCGCGGGATCTGACCGCGCATGGCGGGCTGTGGCGCATTTCGGCGGCGTTGTTCGTGACGGCGGGGCTGGCGCTGTTCGCGGGGGTCAACGCATTCTGGCGGTACCTGGCGACGGGGCAGTGGGTCAACTTCCGGCCGGCGGCCTACTACGAGGACCTCACCGCGCCGCTGGCGGAGATCTTCCGCCACCCGCTGGATATCCTGACGCACCCCTGGATGATCCTCGTCACCGGGCTGCTGCTGGGGCTGGTCGTCTTCGTTCCGATCGTGATGGCCGTTGCCTACCGCTCGCGGGTCTCCGTGCCCTTCGTGCTGGCCGTCGGCGTGCTCGGGCACGCGCCGGTGCTCGCCCTGGCCGTGGCCATCGGCTGCGCGCTGGGCGGGCGCAGCGGGCTTCGCAGGGAGATGCCCTTCCTCGCCACGATCCTGGGGCTGCTTCCGGCCGCGGCGTACCTGGCGCTTTCGGCGCTGGCCGGGGTGGACGCCGCCGCTGTCCCGCCCCTTCAACGGTGGGCGCTGTATGCGCCGTTCCTGATCGCGTTTGTCGCCGCCGTGCTGGCAGGGGCGGTCGTCCTGGGCCTGGCCCGGCTGACGAGGCAGCGCCCGAGCGTCGTCTGCCTGACCCTCCTGCTGCTCCAGGCCGCCCCCGCCGCGGCGTTCTACCTGAAGGTCGGCGCCGACGAACTGGCCTACGGGCTGATCGTCAGCCGGTCCAAGGAGCAACAGCTCCAGGCCGACGACGCGATCTTCCGTGACGAGGCGCTGGGGCCGTGGGTCCGCAGGAACGGGGCCGAGGGGCTCAACCCGCAGACCACGCAGGTCCGCGTCCGCGAGGAGCTGAAGAAGCGGCGCGACGAGCTGGTGGCCTCGTGCGAGCGTTTCCTGGCCGACCGCCCGGGCAGCGCGCGGACGGCGGCGGTGCTGTGGCTTCGGGCGCAGGCGACGAGCCTTCGGCTGGACGAGGCGGCCTTCAAGGTCGGGCTGATTCGCTGCACGGCCAGCCATCCGGGCGCCGAGTCGGCCGCGGCGTGGCGGGCCCTGCGGAAGGTGGGCCCCGGCGCGCCGCAGGCGGCCCTGGCCGACTGGCGGCTGGGCGAGCTGACCTTGCGGGCCGCCCGTCGGGCCGGGCCCGAGCGGGCCGCGACGCTCGTCCTCAAGGCCGAGGAGCACCTCGGAACCGCCGCCGAGGCGCTCGGGGCGTTCTTCCCGTCGGTCGCCGACCGCCAGGGGCTGACCGGCTCGGGGCGGATGTTCTCTCCGCCCGCCGACGTGCCCCCGCCGGACTACTACCGCCAGGCCGTCGAGTCGGTCGAGCGCCTCGTCTGGCTGATGAGGCAGAACGACGTCCGCGTCGAGGACGGCAAGCTGGTCGACGCCAACAGCGCGGAGGCGTTGGCGGCCTACCTCGACCTGAACCCGAAGGAGGCGGACTACTACAAGCGGCTGGTGGGCCTGCTGGACGACCCGCGGGCCAAGCGGGAGAGTTCGGCGATGGGGGACAACCTCAAGCTCGCGGTCGCCCGCCACACGCCCGACCTGTACGAGCGGGCCGACATGCTCATCCAACTGGCCCGGGACGAGCGGACCGACGGGGCGATCGTCGCGAACTTCGAGCTCGGCAAGCTGGCGCTGAGGACGGCCGAGGACCCCGCCGTCGTCCTGATCAAAGACCTCAAGACGCCCGAGGAGTACTTCCGCATCGTCATCGCCGCCCCGCCGAATCCCTACCAGCAGAAGGCCGCCGAAATGCTCGCCTCCCTCACCGCGCGGGCCAAACCCAAGGAGTAGCCGATGATCGTGGACTGCCACGTGCACTTCGACGGCCCCGACGTCTACGACCACATGATCGACGACCAGCGCCGCACCGGCGCCGACCGCTTCAACATCGTCTGCGTCGGCCACTACGACGACGGCGAGGGCTGCGCGACGCTCGCCAAGGCCCTGTGGTTCAAGCGGCGGCACCCCGAGAGCGTCTACGTCTTCGGCGGGCTGGACTACGCGGGCATGTTCGACGCCGGCCGCGACGAGCCCGACAGGCCGCTCGTCGAGCAGCTCGAGCGGATCGTCGATCTCGGCTGCGACGGGCTGAAAATGCTCTGCGGCAAGCCGGATACGCGCAAGCAGCTCGGCCAGCCCCTCGACGGGCCGCTGTACGAGCCGCTGCTGGACCGCCTCGAGCAGACGCGGTTCCCGCTGCTGTGGCACATCGGCGACCCGCCGGAGTTCTGGAACCCCGAGGCCGTCCCGCTCTGGGCCAAACAGCAGCAGTGGTGGTACGACAGCACGTTCCCCAGCAAGCAGCAGATCGACCGCGAGGCGCTGTCGGCCTTCGAGCGTCATCCGTCGCTCAACGTGATCCTCGCCCACTTCTTCTTCCTGTCCGACGACCTGGCCACGACGGCGAGCTTCCTCGACGCGCATCCGGGCTACCACCTCGATCTCGCCCCCGGTGTGGAGATGTTCCACAACTTCACGAGATGGCGCGAGGAGGCGCGGGAGCTGTTCGTCCGCTACGCCGACCGGATCCTGTACGGGACGGACATCGGCGCCGGCCGGCACGTCACGGGTCCGAAGCGCGGCTGGATGGTCCGCCACTGGCTCGAGACGGACGACGAGTTCGACGTGCCCGACGACCCGCTGATGACCCCCGACGACCGCCCGCCGCTGAAGGGCATCGCCCTGCCCGCCGACGCGCTGGAGAAGATCTACGCCGCCAACTTCCACCGCATCCTCGGCGCCGAGAGCCCCCGCCCGCTCAACGAGCCGGCCGTCGACAAGCTCCTCCGCGAGGCCGCGCTGGGGTAGCCGGCCACAAGACGGCACGAAGACCACGAAGCTCGCAATGAGCGGCCG
>Ga0180438_10005677_pt1 | contig 17230 bp, 18 predicted proteins | sample SS_ome_12_FD_132455 | JGI IMG/M metagenome (GOLD analysis project Ga0180438, IMG submission 132455) | Hypersaline lake sediment archaeal communities from the Salton Sea, California, USA - SS_3_D_2 metaG | ecosystem: Environmental > Aquatic > Non-marine Saline and Alkaline > Hypersaline >...
ACCTTGCTGCGCCGCAGCCGGTATATCAGGGCCAGCACCTCGGCCACCGCCACGTATAGTGTCTCCGGTATGGACCTGCCGATTTGCACCGTCGAGTATATCGTTCTTGCAAGCTCCGGCCTGCGGATCACAGGAACTCCGTAAGCCCGCGCTATTTCTCTGATTTTCTCCGCTATGTGGTCCGCTCCTTTTGCCACCAACACCGGCGCGTCCATCGTCTTGGTCTCGTAACGCAGTGCCACCGCCACGTGTGTCGGGTTGACAAGAACAACGGTCGCCTTGGGAACTTCCGCCGAGATACGCTTCATCGCCATTTGCAGTTGAATCCGTCGGATTCGTCCCTTGACTTCCGGCGAGCCCTCCGTGTCCTTGCGCTCCTGCTTCACCTCCTGCCGGGTCATTTTCAGCTCTTGTATGTACTTCCATTTCTGGTAGAAAGTCTCGGCAACCGCTATCACCATAAGCGCAATGCCCACACGAATCATCAATCCCAGTATTATCCCGCCGATCCCCACCAGAATCTGTTCCGACCAGGCCCATCGCAGTGCCGCCAGATCCTCAAGTCGGCTGCGAAGGTACAGCCACACGATGATTGTGATGCCTGTCAGCTTCACTACGGATACCAGAAGGTTCACTAATGAGCGGGGATTTATCAGTTTTTGCAGGCCCGATGCCGGATTTATCAAATCCCAGTCCATTCTCACCGCTTCTGGTGCGAAATTCAGCCCGCTCACGCCAACGCAGACCAGCACCGATGCCACGGAAAGCACCGCAAGAATCGGACTAATGACAAGTATCGAGTCTATGACTTTGGCATTGAAGAAACTGATGAAGGCCTTGTCACTGGAAAAAACGCCAGCGTTGCCCGACATACCTTCTTTCATTTGGGTTGTCAGCCATTGCAGCAGACTCGGTGCCAGCAGCGCCAGCGCGGCAACAAACGCCATAAGGACCACCACCGCCGGCATTTCTCGGCTGTACGGCACCTGGCCCTTCTGCCGGGCCTTCTGGAGCCTTTTGGCCGTTGGTTGTTCCGTTTTTTCGGCTGCTGGTTTCTCCGGCATAATCAGAGCCTGTAAAAGATTAACTCGCGTTATAGATTTGCTGCACGAGCATAGTTGTCACTTACCTTCCTCGCCTTGTACGTTCTTTGCTCCATCCCGCGACCTTCTACAGCGGCAGCAATCTGCCCATCCAGTCTGCGAATTCACCAACAAAGCCGCTGATGAAAGGCAGAAATATCGCTACCATTACCAACCCTAAACCCACGCGCAGCGGCAGACTGACGAATAGGATGTTCATTTCCGGAACCATGCGCGCCAACACCGCCAGTATTACCATTAGCAACAAAAAAGCCGCCAGCATAGGCGCCGCCAGTCTCAGTCCGGCAAACAACATCGTGGACCCCGACTGGATTAAGCCCGAAGCCAGAACCGGAATCGTCGGCGTACTGCCCACGGGAAACTTCTCGTAGCTTCTCGCAATAACCAGCAGGAACAGATGGTGACCGTTCGCGCTCAAAAAAAGTATTATGAATATCATCTCCAGCAGGCTCGCCAGCGGCTGCGTCCGCTCCCCCGTCAGCGGGTCGAGGATATTGGCCATAGCCATCCCCATCTGTCGTTCGATTACCCGACCACCGAATCTGACCGCCGAAAACAGGGTGGCCCCGACCAGGCCCAGGGCCAGCCCGTATCTTGCTTCATTAGCCATCAGCAGTATCACTTCAAGTGCGGAAAAACCTCCGACGTTCATTGCCGCTCCCGTCGTCATCGAAAAGAAAATCGCCAGCAGCAGCGTCATTGATACTTTGACCCTCAGAGGAATACTCTGCCACCCGAACACCGGCAGCACCAAAAAAAATGCCGAAATCCGCGTCAGCACCATCGCAAAGCACAGCAGCTTCTCTGTCACAACTTCCATCTCTCAGCGTCCGATATTTTGAATATGCGCAAAGATTTCGTATGCGAAACCAAGAAGCAGTTGAAGCATCCAGCCACCGAAAAGCAGCGTAACCGCACCCACCGCGAGCAGCTTCGGCACTATCGTCAGTGTCATATCTCGTATCGAGGTAATGGCCTGCAGCAGCGTGACCCCAACGCCTACCACTATACACGTCAGCAGAATTGGTCCGGCTAAAAGAAGCGCCGTCTCGAGAGTGTGCCGACCAAGATACAAAGCAAAACTGCTGTCCATCCGTCATATTCCCTCAAAAGAATCGACCGCCTCACCGGAAACTCAGACTCAGACTCTTTGCCAAAAGCCCCCAGCCGTCCACAAGAATGAACAATATCAGCTTGAACGGCAGCGAAATCATAACAGGAGGCAGCATCATCATACCGGCACTGAGCAGTACACTCGCAATAACCATATCCACTAACAAAAACGGTATGAACAAAAGGCAGCCTATCTCGAACGCCGTCCGGAATTCACTTATGATAAATGCCGGGATTACAATGTGCAGCCCGATGTCCATCGGATTGGCAGGAGGCGGTATCTTGGCCATCTGCACGAACAGAGCCAAATCCGCCTGGCGGCACTGTCGAAGCATGAACTCTTTCATGCATTCTCCCGCCGTCCCTCCCGCCGTTGTAAAATCAATCTCGTCAGCAAGGTAAGGCTCAATACTGACCTCGTTGATTTTGGAGAATGTGGGAGCCATCGTGTACATCGTCAGAAACAACGCCAGCCCGATGATCGCAATGGTCGGTGGTATCGTTTGAGTTGTCAGCGCCCTGCGCACAAAGGCCAGTACGATGACTATTCGCGTAAAAGACGTCATCATCACCAGAAGGCTTGGCACGATTGCCAAACCGGTGAAGATGATTACGAGTTTTACCGGAGTGGACCAATCCTTGTCTTTTGCCTCGGTCGAGGTTGCCTTGTCGATAACCGTCATAAGCTCGCTGATACTCGGCACCGTCCCTGCAGGCGCGCCGGACGCCGAAGCACCGCCGGACTGTGCCGCGTTCGACAAACCGACCGCCGGCATCTGCACCGCGGAGCTGTCGTGCTGACCCGAGGACAATCCCGCCCCGGTTAATACAAGCATCAACACAAGCAGTATTTTGGAAAGTCTATCGACCATTGATGTTCGGAAAATGCCGTGATTCCTCTGCCGATAAATCCGTCTCACACACAGCGTCCGTCACGTTTGCCAGCATAGTGATATTCTCATTTGTGCTGCCGATAAGAAACCGCTGTTGGCCTATCTTGACCAGATGGACCGTCTTTCTTGCACCGAGATGAACCGTTTCAAGGATGCGAATCTCTTTGCCCGGAAGGTTGGCAATTCTCGGCAGAAACTTCCTTGAAACGTAAATCGCAGCAGCGCCAAAACCGGCCACCAGCAGCACCGCGATAACCATCTTGGAAACAAGCTCACCCGTCCCGAAGGTCTCCCCCGTCCGCCACAAATTTGGGTCGTTGCCGACCAGCGAACTGCCCTTGAATTCGGGCCGCTCCGCCGCCGCACCGCCCGCGCCTGGGCCAATCAGGCCCCGCGCCACCACGCCGATGCTTAACATCGCCGCCGCCACATACAAAACGATTTTTGGCTTATGTGCCGTCACGCTATCCAACGCACCCGCAGTCTCAGGTTGCCACCTTTTCGTAAACGGTCGTCTCTTCGCTAAATATGGAGCAAATGCCGTGCCGAAGGCCGAAAAGGCCGCTGGTGATGCCGTGATTGGGGTCCGGACACAAAAATTGGGCCCGGAATCCTGCGCCTTGTCGAAAAACTTGACGACCTCCGTCCGGCCCAGCTGCCGCTGCTGGCGCAACCTCGTTCCGCCGTAAGCCTATTCGCCGGACCTCAGAACCGCGATTAGAATCTGCGACTGCGCATAAACAGGGCTCTCCCGCTCAACCCAGCAGCCTCCGGGGCCCGCCCCCCACGAATAGACGGGCCACTTGCCCTCCAGAGTGTCCTGCATGTATCCGGCCGCCGCCTGAGCACGTCTTGCTGAGACAACCCACTGTCGTTTCTCACTCCGCTCGTCACCCGCCAGACCGAGAACGTAAAGCTTCACCCCTCTCGAACCCGTGTCCTGCTGCACGTTCCGACAGAATTCGCTCAAAAAGGCTTTTGCCGATTCGTTCAGGACCGCCTCTCCTGGTGCAAAACGAATGTTCGTTACTGAGAAAATGTTCTTGCCGCCCACGATTTGCGACGGCATAGATGTCACCGATTCGTCGATTTTCTTGAAAATCCGCCGCACTTCCTCGTCGTTTGCATCGATCGTCCTGTCTTCATACATGGCGTCTGGCCGGTCTATATAGTACTTGATTTTAACGTGCCCGAAAAAGGGTCTTTGCATCCCTCCGAACAGCGAGCCAACGCCGAATTGGTTCATCGCCTGCAGAAATGAATCCCGCCCTATGTTATAAAGCTCCGGGTCCTGAACGTGCGCCAGTGTCAGAAGCATCACAAAAAAAGTCAGAAGCAGCGTTACCATGTCCGAATACGTTACAATATACGCCGGCACGGGCGACTTCTTTTCATCCTCTGACTGACGCTCACGCCTCAATTGTAGATACTCCTCTCAAGAAGCACAATTTCAAGTGTGCGTTCGGCTTCCGTATCTGTTCGACTATCATCCTCGCCCGCGAAATCCTCGCGGGAAACCGTATTAGACGCTGAAATGCTGAACAGGCCCTTGTCCAGCCCCTTTTTCGTTGTCAGATAATCCAGCACCGCCCAGGCACGCGCCAGACCGGAATCCACCCCTGCCTCACCGGCCCGCTCTCCGCTTTCACTTATTACAATACGATTCGGCGTCTCTTTCAGGTAAGAAGCCATAGCCCCGAGAGTCTTGCGCCCCTGCAAGGAAATGACAGTCCCCCTGCCCCAGAACACCTTCTTCGACGGCATCAGGAACACCTTCCTGCTGCGAAAATCCTCAGGGTCCGTTTCTTCTTTCAGGTTGTCCTCTGCCCCGGTTGTCAGCGTCGGCTTCTCGCTGCCTGCGTCGAGTTCTGCCGTATGCATTATCTGATTCGTAGGCAGGAATGCGTCCTTATTCGTCGTCAACTCAATCCGCAAAGAAGGCATACCTCCGCCTAAAATCGACTTGAGCTTTCGGAACGATCGTTCATCGAAAGACGAGAAGCTCAGCAGAAGCACGAAGAAAGTCAACAGCAGAGTCATGCAATCGCTGAAAGTGACCATCCATTCCGGCGCACCGCCGGAATCATCCGCTTCCATGCGTCTTTTGATAAGGCCCGCCATTATACGTTCGCCTTGACTTCCTGGCGCCGGCTCTGCGAGACAAATACGTGCATCTTCTCCCGCACGTCCGTCGGATTGTCACCTTGCGCTATCGCGCAAATACCTTCCAGGATCATTTCCATAGTAGTGGTCTCCGCCTTCGAATAAATGCCTAACTTGCCCGCCAGAGGGATGAAAATCAGATTGGCCGTTAGCGCTCCATAAAAAGTCGTTATCAATGCTACCGCCATCCCGCCCCCGATACTCTCGGGTGAATCGAGACTCCTGAGCATCTGAATCAGGCCTATCAGCGTCCCTATCATCCCGAACGCCGGTGCCGCCGAGCCCATGAACTCCAACAGCTTCTTGCCTGACGAGTGTCGATCCTGAAGGTACTGAATCTCCGGTGACAGCAGCTGCCTGATCTCTTCCGACTCGCGACCGTCCACGAGCATCTGCAAACCTTTCACGAAGAACAGATTCTCCAGCTTCGGAATCTCCTGTTCCAGCGCCAGCGCACCGTCGCGCCTGTTTATCGCTGCGAAGTTGACCATCTTCTGAATCAGCTCCGACTGAGGAGGTATCTTCGCCACTAACGTCTTCTTAACTATTGAGAATATCCCAAGAAACTGAGGCAGCGAAAAGTGAATAAGTGTCGCGCACACCATTCCGCCCATCGTTATTGCCATCGAGGGGACGTGGATGAATATCTGCCAGCCGCCACCCGCTACGATGGCCGTGGTAATTACGATAAAACCAAGCAGTATTCCTATTATTGTTGCAAGATCCACGCAGCTACCCCTGTACGCTTATTCGTTTTAGCTTCTCGCACAGAATCGCAGCCAGCGTCGGCTCCGAATCTGCCAGTTCAGAAAGCACTTTCGCCTTGGCCTTTTCCGTCATGTAATGCAGAATCTTCACCGCATCGTCCATGTTGCTGCCGCTGCCGCCAAATACCTTCTTTTGCGATTGACTGTCTCGCTCGCTTGTACACATGTTGGTCAGTATTTTGCTCGCAGCCGCCACATCCATCCTGTCGTACGTCGCCGCCATTGATGCAAGGTTTGCCTTTTCCGCCTGGACGATCTCAACCCGGCTCTTAAGCAGCTTGTCTCGCTCGCTCTTGAGGCGGGAGACCATCGACGCGAGATCGACTCGCAGGTTATTGAGCTTTTCAATATCCTTCTTCAGCGTCGCCTGGGCCATCTGCAGCCTCTGCTCCTCCGTTTCAAGGTTCTCCAGTCTGCTCTTGTACTTGCCCATATTGTCCTGGATTTCATAGACGAGAGCTTTGAGCTGCTTTTCAGTCATTGAGAGCCCGTCCTGCGCACCCGGAGCCTCGACGCCGGTGCCGGGTCCCGTTCCGGGAATTTGCCAGATCTGCTCCTGCGCAGTCGCTGACGCATTGACCTGCGGCTCAGTCGAAGTGCCAACAGGCGACGCCGCTCCCGAAAACAACGATAACGCGAACCCGCCCCCAAAGCTCACCAGTCCCGCTGCTATAGTCACTATCAATTTCCTATTCACTTCTTGGTTCTCCTAATTCACCGCTGTCGTATTTGCAGAATCGGATTCTTCTTTCGGACAAAAGAAATACCGGCTATTTCGTCCAGCTCCTTTTGCTCGAGTTTCTCCTGTTCTTCAATATACTCTCTCTTCGCCTCGGCCCGCAGCTTCTCCAGGCTTTCTCTCGACCGCTTTATCTTCAGCACTTCTGACATCTTTTGTCTCTGCTGCGATTCCAGCTTGCACACTTTCGCTTTGAGCATCTTTATCTGCTCCTGGCTCACTGCCGAGTGCTTCAGGAAAAACTCCTGTTCACATAATCTCTTGTGAGGTTTCTCCTTTGCTATGCACGAGATCATATCTCTCAGTATCGCCTGCCGCGTCAAAAGCTCCCCACGCGCCTCGGCAAGTCTTTCTGTTATCTTGACCAGTTCCGTCCTCTTTGTCTGTTCCTCTTTCACCCTTATGTCAAGTACCTGTTGTAATCGCCACACAAATCGCTTCATTCGGTCCAGCCTCTAATCTGCTTTTGCTCTTCTTGCCGCAATCGTACACACGTTGCTCACCCTTCCAGCAGCTTGTCCCAGGATTGGGTGATGGCCGCCAGCCGCCTCACTGTTTCTTCAAAATCCGTCCTCTGCCGAACAGGCTGGATGAGAAAACCGTTTATCTTGTCAATCAAAGTAATTGCTCCGTCTATGCGCCTGTTGCTGCCCCGGGAAAACGCCCCGATGTTTATCAAATCCTGCGCGTCCGTGTAGGTGGCGTATATCTCTTTCAGTTTCTGGGCAGCGCTCTTGTGCCATTCGCTTGTAACCATCGGCATCAAGCGGCTCACGCTTCCCAGGATATCCACCGCCGGCCAGTGCCCACGCTCCGCCAGCTTCCTCGACAGCACAATGTGCCCGTCCAGAAGACTCCTGGCACTGTCGGAAACCGGGTCCGCCAAATCGTCGTTTTCAACAAGAACCGTCACGATACCGGTTATGCTGCCCTTCTCCGAACATCCCAGACGCTCGATAAGTCTCGGCATCAATGAAAAGACGCTCGGACAGTACCCTTTCGCAGCAGGGGGCTCACCAGCCGCAAGACCTATTTCACGCTGCGCCTGCGCAAAACGCGTCAGCGAATCCATCATGAAAAGAACGTCTCTGCCCTTGTCCCGGAAGTACTCGGCAATTGTCACCGCCACAAAAGCCGCCTTCACCCGCTGCACCGGAGGCGAGTCCGATGTGGCAACCACGACCACGCTGCGGCTCAGACCCTCGCGCCCAAGGTCCTCATCAAGAAATTCACGCACTTCCCGCCCTCGTTCACCTATCAGTGCCACCACGTTTACCGACGCTTCACTCGAATTGGCGATGTCCCCGAGCAGCACGCTTTTACCCACCCCGCTGCCAGAAAAGATGCCTACTCGCTGTACTCTGCCGCACGTCAACAGCCCGTCTATGGCCCTGATGCCCAACGCCAGCGGCTTTGTAATCTTCTCTCGCTTCAAAGGCGCCGGGCTGCTCGCATCCAAAGCCTTTCTGTCGGTTCCCGTCAATGGACCCGCATTGTCGATCGGTTCCCCCAGCCCGTTCACTACTCTGCCCAAAATGTCTTCGCTGAGCGTAATGTAGCGAGGCGTCGTCCGCACAGTCACCGCGTCGCCCGGCGATATTCCTTCTATGTGCTCCAGCGGAAGAAGAATCAGGTTGTCGTGGTGAAAACCAACCACCTCTGCAAGAACCCGCCGGCCGTCCCGCATGTGGATGCCGCATATTTCCCCCAGCCCCACTATCGGACCCGCTGATTCCACAGTCATCCCGGATACCCGCACCACTTGTCCCCGACACTTCGCAAGGCTCACCCCCCGCAGCGCCGCGTGCAGCTTCTCAAAATCTATCAAATACCCGCCGGTCTTGCTTATGCTCACGGATTACTCCGCCTTCCTGAGCGCTTCTGCGATCCGCTCTATCTTCTGCTCAATGAAAGACTCGATTATTCCTTTGGGCGTTTCCAGCATACACTCTGCCGGCCCCACATGAGGATCCGCAACCAGCGTGACACCCGCCGGCCCGCTGTCCCCCGCACCTCCCTGAGACTTCCGGTATTCTGACAGGTCCTCAGGATTCAAATGCACCACCGCCTCCCCGCGATTGGGAACGTCCTTGAGCGCTTCCTGAACAATGGCTTCTATCTCGTAATCTCCTTCCTGAACCTTCTGTGCCAGTATCTTTCTTGCAATCTCCACAGACAGTTTGACAACCTGCTCTTTGTGTTCCGTAAACAGCGCTTCCTGCAGCTCGTTCACTTTGCTGACCGCCTCCTGCAGGGCCCGGCAGGCCCGCGACAGACTTTCTTTCTGTCGGTTCGCCGCTGCACCTTCGTCCGCGCCGCCCGGCACAGCTTTGGGCTGCTCGGCGCCGTCATTGACCAGAACTGCCGAGCAAATCGGTTTCTCAAGCTGTATTGTCACCAACGACCATCTCCCTGATTATCTTTGGACGAACCTCAGCTTGTCGGCCTCGTTGGCCTCCCGAAGCGGCTTGACAACCGCTTCTCTTGCCTCAAGTACTTCCTTTGGCAGAGGTTCCTGCATAAGCGATGCTTCTTCGTCGAGCGCAGCAGCAACCCGGTCGGATATGTTTGAACGTACCTTCCGGCTGAGCTCCTCCTCCGCGCCGTGAAGCGCCACCGCAAGTGTCTTTGCTTCGACCGTACGCAATGCTTCCTGCAGCGACCTGTCCGCGATCGAAGGAATATCCTCCCACGTTATCATCAAATTGCGAACCGTACGGCAGGTCTCCTCGTCGTTGTTCTTGATCTCCTCCAGAAGCCGGTCCCGAAGCTCCCGCTCCAGACCGCTAAGCACAATCGCCAGTCTTCGCAGCGATTGCTCACGTCTCTCAGGCCTTTCCAGAACAACCTCCCCTTCGAAAGTCTTAAGCCGGGCGCTGACCATCGACGCCATCCGCTCCCGAACTCCTGCTCCCAGAGTCTCTTGATTCGTCATCCGGCATACCGCCTTCAGCCCGAGCTCCTCGCTCAGAAGTGACAAGATCTCCTGACTCTTCTTCGCAGGCAGCTCAGCCAATACCACCGCCACCGTCTGCGGATGTTCACCCTCAAGCGCCAACACAAGTTCGTCCGTTCGCGCCGAACGTATGGCCGCAAACGGGTCTCTCTTCTGCGATACCTTCCTTATTCTTGATTGAATCTGCTCCGCCTTGTCTCTGTCAACGACCGCTAAAAGCGTGCTGTTCAGAAAGCTTCGCAAACCCGCTCGCTCGTTCCGCCCTTTCGCAAGTGACGTCAGGAACTCCCGTGCCACCCTTACCTCTTCCTTGCCGTCCCGCTGACCCAGTCCTTCCAGACGTGCAAGCTCAATCCCTATCTCTTCAATGTCCTGTGGCGGCAGGCCCTTCAACAGTTCGGTTGCCGTACTGCTGTCCAGACTCGTCAACAACATCGCAGCTTTCTGTCTGCCCGTTAGTCCCATACTTGTCCCTCATTCTGTCCGTCAATAAAACTCTGATAGGGCCGCAGATTTCAACTGGACCGAGAACCCTTCAAATATCCTGCCCTTCAGTTCGAAGGCCCGGCACCCGTCCATCATCCTCTGTCCTGCCTCACCCGCCCTTCTCTTCGAGCCAGCTCAAAAATAATTGCTTAACCTGCTCAGGGTTGCTCTGCAGAGCATGGGCTATCTGTTTGCGCATCACCAGCGGCTCGGGATTCTCAGAGCCCGCCGGAAGCAGCCCCGCCGCACCCTGACCTTCCCCAAGCTTCTGGGCCCCGGCCAACCCTTCCGTTTTCGCCTTTCGCGACGCACCGCTGAACAGACGAAGCACCAGAAGTGCGCACACCGCCATAATCCCAAGTGAAGCCTGACGCGCAATCGCTGCGTAACGAGGCCAGCTCGACGCCTCCTCAATCGGCGGCTCCGGCGCGCGATGAAACTTCACGTTCACAACTTTAAGCGAATCCGTCTCCTTCAGACCCAGAGCGTTTCTGATAATCTCCTCCACCTCCGAAAGCTCCATTATCATTGTGGGCTCCTGCCCGCCCTCCGCCTCATTGGCATCCGCCGGCCACAGGTCAACAAATGCCGCCACAGACATCCATTTGATCTTCCCCGGCAGCTCCACTCTCGTTTCAACCGTCTTGCTCAGAAGATATTCGCTGATTGTAGTGCTGTCCTTTTCCGTGCCCGTCGGCACCGCCGAGACCACTCCCGCCCCGCCGCCTTCCGTCACGCCTATATCCGTCGGCTCTTCCTTCTTCCGCTCCGTGCTTTCTTCCTTTACCAGTACGCCCTTCGGGTCGTATTTCTCTGTAACGACGTTTATGCTGTTCATGTCCACTTCGGCGCTGACCTCTACAGTGGCGCGACCCGGCCCCAGAACCGCAGTCAGCATATCTTCGGCCTTGGCCGACAGGTTCTGAGCAACACGTTCCCGGTAGTCCTGAACCGTGCTTGCCCCGCTCGCTAAGCTGTTGTCTGATTCGCCGCTCAGAAGCCGACCCTGACTGTCTATTACACTCACGTTTTCCTGCCTGAGCCCCTCCACGCTGCCCGCAACCAGATGTGCAATTGCTGATACGTTCAGCCCGCTCAGCTTGTAGCCGGGCCTGAGCCGAAGAACCACCGACGCCGTCGTTTTGCCCGCCTCAGACGTAAAAACCGTCTGCTCCGACCTTACTATATGCACCCGAGCGTGCACCACACCGTCGAGCATTTGGATGCTCTTGGCAAGCTCTTCCTGCAATGCCCGCCTGAGGTTAACCCCCTGTACAAACGGGCTGACGCCTATCTTCTGGTCGTCAAATATCTTGTAGCCGCCCTGGCTATCTGAAGGAAGGCCTTCTTTGGCCATATCCAAACGAACTTGGTAAACCGCTTCGCTCGGCACATAAATAGCCGTCCCTCCGTTTTTCAGCTCGTAGCAAATCCCTTTCTCGCTTATCTTGTCTGTTATCTTGCCGGCTTCTTCCGCAGACAACTCCTGATACAACATCCTCATCTCCGGCTGCCGCGCCCAGTGAACCGCCAAAATACTTACTATCGCAAATGTCAGGACAATTGCAATCAGCAGTGCCCGCTGCACAAGGCTTACTTTTTGCCAAACCGCCCTTAGCTTTTGCAGAAAATCCATCGCACCACTATCATTATCAACAAATCACCGCCGAGTACCGAGACTCTCCGGCCGGCTGTCTGTCCCCTGGACCTGCCGGAACAGTCCTACAGCGGCATGTTCATAGTCTGTTTGTAGGCCTCAATCAGCTTGTTCCTCACACCAACAAGAAGTTTAAAACTCATATCAGCCTTCGCCACCGCAGAAACCACCGACGTAATGTCTTCGTTCTTGCCCGTAAGCAAATCCTTTATGGACATATCCGATGACTGCTGCAGTTCGTCAACCTTCGATATGTATTTCTCGACGGCCCTGACCGTATCGTTAAAGTCCGCTTTCTTGACGGGCGCGCCTGCGCCCTCGGACCCCGGTTTGTTCATCTGCGCCGCAACCGAACCAACATCGGCATTCAGGTTAATCATTATCTGCTCCTTCTTGCCTAACGAAGTAACTCCAGCGTCGTCTCGACCATTTGCTGGTACCGTTTCAATATCGCCGCATTTGCCTGATATGCCCGCGTCGCCATATTGAGGTTCATCATCTCCACCGGCACATTGACGTTGGGCATCGCAACGTAACCCTGCTCATCCGCATTCGGATGACCCGGATCGAAAATCCTGTAAAAGTCGCTGCTGTCTTTGGCTATCTTGGCCAGAGTGACCCCGCTGACATCCCCGTCTTCTGCCTTGAATATTGCCTCAAGCCTGCGGTAAGGCTCGCCCCTGCCCGCGTCCGTCGTACGCGCGTTCGCGATGTTCGAGGATATTACCTCCATCTGTTTGTTCTGCGCCCGCAAACCCGAAATCGCTATGTCCACGGGACCGAAAATATTATTGACTTCCATCTGCTCGGTTCCTTTTAGCCGCCCTTGCTCCGGTCACAAACCCGACACGCGCCGCCTGCGTTACTTGTCCACCTTTATTGCAAGCTCAATCTGCGCGTACTTTTTGTTCAACAGCCGAATATATGCCTTGTGACGAAGGTAGTTCTTGACCATCTCGCCCACTTCCTTTTCGAGGTTGACGTCGTTGCCGTTCGATTTTACAGCGGTCTGCCGGGGCTGATATATCTGCGGTTTGATTTCCTCAAGCCTGATGCTCCCCCCCGAATCCATCGCTTTGGCAAGCAGCTCTTCGAAGTTGACATCAACCCGGCGGTACCCGGGCGTCTGAAGGTTCGCGATGTTGCTTGAGATTGCATTATGCCGGACATCTCCGGCTCTTATACCGGCCGCCAGCAGCTCAAGTATGTTCTCTGTCTTGGGCATATCCAGTTGTTCTTTCTTCTTTGGCCGCGCAAAGCGAGATTGCGCGCCCTTTCATCAGTCCTGTCGCACACATTTGGACGCTCTGCAGAACTGAAGCAATAACCGTGCCAATTGCACAGCAACTGGCCCCTTCACCCCCTCAACCCTGAATCCTGGGCCTAAAACCGGCACGGACCGCGCCGCCGGTCCTCTCGGCTCTCCTCGGCGCCGTAAGGTTTCTATACGACCGCGTGCGTTTTTGTACAACGCACCCCTGCCGCTCAAAGTCACCCACCAATATGCTCCTTGCCTCGATGAGAGTGCCGTCCAAACGCGTTCGCGCAGTCCGGGCCAGCGACCAATCATGTAACGAGCCGCACCTCCTTGTCCCCGGCCGCTCTGGTTGGACAACCGCCACAGGAAGTTTCTTCCCTGTGTTCGGAACATCTCTCCGGTGATGCAGAGGCATGTCCAAGAACTCTCTTTCTGACCACCTTGGTGCATCCTCCTAACTTCTTATTATGTAAGCTGTTACGTCCAAGAACGCGGTCGGTCCCAATTGCTGGCATAACGGTTGCTACATAATAATCAGCTATTGTTAAGGGTACGTGTATGGATACCAGCTTGTTAGCGGTTGCTGATGTTGTCGCAGAGACCGAAGGTCTTGGTGCCGCCGCGAACCGGTCTTCCGAGCGCCGAGGTCCGAGCTTCGCCTCGCTGCTCGAAACGGATCTCGCCGCAGACCGCCCGCACCCGCTACCGGAGAACCCTGACGAACACAACTCTCCACACGCGGCGCCTGTGCCAAAGACCGATAATATGCAGGCTGACGCGGGCACCAATCCGGCAGACGCTCCGTCAAACAACTCACCCCGCCTTGCCGACCGCCCGGCGGTGGCTGAGACCCGCCCGCAACCTGCTCGCTCGCAAGAAGTGGAAAAGGAGGGAGCCGTTTCCGACCCCCCGAATCCGCCCGAAGTAGTCAAGCCATGGTTATCGCAGTATTCACAGACCGTGCAGCACGGCAAGGATGCGCAGACCGCCACAATGCAGCCCCGGGCCGGATTTGAGCTTGCGCAGATGATTGCCGATTTACACGGCCGCCAGATCGGTTTGGCTGCTGCAAATGCCGTCAAACCCACCGGGCTAATTCCTCCTGCCACCGCCAAACGTAAAACCGATTCGGCAACCGCTTTGCCGGGCCCCTTGGCAGATCTCAATCAGGCCCTCGGCAAATCGAATCAGAGCCAAAACGGTCGGCTAATCGGCATTTCCGCAAAGACTTCAATTGCCGCTGGGGTAAGTCAGCAAGGCGGTCCGAAGACCAATTCCAACAGCACGCCTGACCTCCAGAGCCCTCAGACGCCGACAGATCAAAGCCCCGTCCTGACGCGCAGCGTGGTCCACGCCCGCGTGCAGGAAACCCTGTTGGCCGCCGGCAACCGCGACTCGGCAGATGCCCCCGACCCCGCGCTGGACAAGGCCTCTATCAGCAATCAATTGAATAACTTACTTCTCGCCGGCAATCGTGATGCACAAGCACAGACGGGCAGTGCGTCGCCAAATCACACTGGGCCCTTGCCGGCTCAGTCCCAGGCTGCCGCCGCGGCCCGGCAGAATTCGGCCTTACCCCTCGAACAAACCACCCAGGACAACCAGACCGCCGCCAACTCATACAAAAAGTTAAAGGCCGGCCAACAAAAGCAAACGCTCGATAGCGCCCTGACAACCGCGAGCTCCAAAAAGCTCAATCCCGGAGCCCTCCACCTTCAGGCCCGCCCAGCCCAGACAAAGAACCCCGGCGCCACCGCCTCGAAGGACGGCTCCCAGTCGCATCTCGACCGGATGCTGCTTCAAAACAACGGACAGGCCGAAGTCACAAAGCCTTCTTCCGCCGTCTCTGCCCACGCCGCAAAAACGGCCGCAACTACGATGCAGCAACCAGACTCGCCTGCCCGCCAGGTCACCGAATACATCCAAAGCTCCCTCCGCCCGGGCGACCGCCAAATCACCATACGACTTAATCCGCCCGAATTGGGCAGGGTCCTCATAAAGTTCGAGGAGCAGCAACAGCAAATAACCGGCTTGCTCGAAGTAAACAAGCTGCAAACCAGGCACGAGATTGAGCAGGCCCTGCCGCAGATAATCAGAACGCTCCACGACGCCGGCGTTAACGTGAAAAGACTCGAAGTCGTATTGAACGACCAGGCCGAGCAGCAGAACCTAAAAGACCAGTCGCAGTACCTCCACGACGGATTCATGCAAAAACAAAACTCCGCACACGACGCCGGCATTTACGATGAGCCCGCCGATGAGTGGTTGACTAATGATAATGCCTCGCCGGATGATTACCAGCCCCAGTCCTTTGTCTCAGAAGACTCGATAAATGTGCTTTTGTAGAAGGCCTCAACTCAGTTGAGTTCCAGAGGCCAAAGTCAGGTGGGATGCCCGACGTTAACCGAACCATCCAGCTCGCAGTCCGGCACCATCAGGCCGGCACCCTCAGCCGCGCTGAGCCCTTGTATAAAGAGGTTCTAAAAAGCCGCCCCGGCCATCCCTTCGTTCTGCACGCACTGGCCTTGATAGCCTATCAAACCGGCCGGTGCGAGTCCGCCTTGGCTCTCGTTACCAGGGCCCTCGAGGCCGACCCCAAGACGCCTCAGTTTCACAACACCCGCGGCGTCGTCCTCGAAGCGCTTGGCCGGCCGCACAAGGCCATCGAAGCTTACCGGCAGGCCCTCCTCCTAAAGCCCGATTACGCCGAAGCACACCACAACACCGCTATTGCAATGCTCGCCCTGCGGCAATACGACGCAGCACTTGCTGAGTGCAAACAGGCGATATCGCTCGGCCCGGCCTCCGCGCAGCTCCATAACACCATGGGCTTCTGTCTCGAAAACCAGGACAGACCCGCCGAAGCCGTCGAAAGCTACAAACAGGCGCTCCGGTTGGCGCCCGATTTCGCCGAGGCGCACAACCATTTGGGCGTTCTGCAAAGCGCCCTCGGCCGGTACGACCACGCCATCGACAGCTACACCCGCGCCCTCCGCACAGAACCCAACTACGCCGAGGCGCACTGGAACCTGTCGCTTGCCCTGCTGCTGACAGGCAGGCTCCACGAAGGCTGGCGAGAATACCAATGGCGTCACAACCCCGAACTGCAGATGACCACATACCCGCACCGCTATGACACGCCCCGCTGGGATGGCTCCCCTTTCGCCGGCCGCACACTTCTCCTTCACTACGAGCAGGGCTTCGGAGACACCATACAGTTCGTCAGATACCTGCCGATGGTAAAGGCACGCGGCGGCGCCGTCATCCTCGAGGTCAGGAAACCGCTCGTCGGCCTCCTGCGAGGCTTTCCCGGCGTTGACGAGCTTATCGAAGCATCACCCGATGTCAGGCCGCCCACGGACTTTGACCTCCACGCCTCCCTTATGGACCTGCCCGGCATTTTCGCAACCACCCTCGACAACGTCCCCGCAGACGTGCCGTACCTTTACGCCGATTCGGCTAAGGCCGCGCACTGGCGAAACCAATTGTCCGGCGACCATGGTTTCAAAGTCGGCATCGTCTGGTCCGGCTCATCCATCTATGAAAGAAATCATACCCGCTCCTGTCGCCTCGATGAATTCCTGCCGCTTGCCGAAATTAAAAACCTAAACCTCTACAGTCTCCAAAAGGGCCCTCCCGCCGCACAACTAAAACAGCTCGCCGGCCGAATTCCCGTAACCGACCTCGCAGACCACCTGCATGATTTCTCCGATACCGCCGCGGTAATTGAAAACCTCCACCTGATTGTCTCGGTCGATACCTGCGTGCCGCATCTCGCCGCAGCAATGGCCAAGCCCGTCTGGCTCCTCTTGTCTTCCGCCCCCGCCTGGCAGTGGATGCTCGACCGCCGCGACAGCCCCTGGTACCCCACCATCCGCCTCTTTCGCCAGAGCCGCCCCGGCCATTGGCAAGACCTCTTCCAACAGGTCGCCCGCGAACTAACCGCACTCCTTCACCAGCCGACCCTTATGCACCCAAGCCCTCAATCGTAAATCGTAAATCCCCTTCGCCACCCCGCCGGTCATTCCGAGCAGCGTCGAGGAATCTGTTACAAAAACCGCGACACCCTGTGTCGCCTCCGCATCGATTAGCCCG
>Ga0180438_10005678_pt1 | contig 17229 bp, 18 predicted proteins | sample SS_ome_12_FD_132455 | JGI IMG/M metagenome (GOLD analysis project Ga0180438, IMG submission 132455) | Hypersaline lake sediment archaeal communities from the Salton Sea, California, USA - SS_3_D_2 metaG | ecosystem: Environmental > Aquatic > Non-marine Saline and Alkaline > Hypersaline >...
AGACCTCATGGAGGTATCAACAAAATGACTCCTATACAAAAACTAAAATTGAAACTCAACCCTCCATAAACTATATTCCAAAAAACTCTCTCGGGTGTCCGAAATGTATCCGGTCATTACAAACTTCTGTGCCAAAGAAAAAGCCTTTGGTCCACCCGACCAAAGACTCAAGCCAAACAGATTCAGACTCACCTCCTTGGTCCCCCTCTCTTGGTAAGAGAGGGGGCGCGGGGGTGAGTTCCAGGTGGTCGCCAGCTTGCCCTGAACTGTACGGTTCAGGGCTTACCGTGAGCCGTATGGTTCACGGTTTGTCCGCGCTCGCTGCATCGCCTTGTTGGCGCCCTCTTTCTCTTGCATCCTCAATCCGCCTGCGTGCGAACTCGAGGAGCGCTCTGACCTCCGTCAGCATGAACTGCCTGTCCTTTTCCGGCGCCTGCCGGGCATACCATTTCCTTGCCAGTTCCGCATGCAGCTTCCACTCAGGCAAAGCATCAGCAGCCCAGTCGACTGCCTGAGCCTTCGAGACCACAACCTCCCTGGTTTCGTAGCTGTAGATCAACCGGCAAAGCTGAAGGATGCAGTAGTCTGGATACTGATCAAGATGTTCCTCGACGTACTTAAGTTCCTCGTCCAGCGCCCGCTCGATCTCCGGCCAGGTGGCCGGGGGATAGATCTCCTTGGGGTCTGGTCCGTGAAGGACAATCACCCGCCCCGCACGTATGTGCTCGCGGTGCAAAGCCCACGATTTGTCGACTGCCCTTTGCCACATCTCACTCTGCGGCGGCGAGGTCGACCGAGCATCTGCCAGCAGAATGTAGTACCCGTCCATATCCACGCCAAGAGGCGGGAAGTCGCGGGCAATGGAGTCATGAAGTTCATAAAGACGCGATCTCTCGTCATCCGTGAGCGGATCGGTCAGGATCGCGTGGAAGTCGATGTCTCCCGTAGGTACATCGTCGGGGAATGCCGCGGCCCCATAGATGTACAGACCGTGCAGCTTGTCTCCCAGGATCTGCCTGAGGCCATTCACCAACACCTTGCCAACGGCGCTGATTTGCTCTTTCACCTTCATCTTCGAACCCTCCAACTCGCCAACTGCCCCCGGTGTGTGACCGCGGCTTCGTTCATGCTTGCGCGCTTGCTTTGTGCGCAGTTATGTCCCACTCACCCCAGCGCTTCTTGATTTGGCCGTCCAATATCTCGATTATCTCAATGCCCGTGATGGGTGTCTCACGATTGGTTCGGACAACACCGAGAAAAGGGAGTTTGTTGGTGCCTACCGATGACCAACGGACTGCCACTCGCTGCGCCTGTTCGTCAACGATCATGTCGTCGACCTTTGTGGTCAAATCCGGAAAGGCGTCGACAAGCTGCTTTAACCCCAGGGCAAACCCGCGCTTGGAGGTATCTCTTCCGGCAGGTGACATGTCCTCGAAGTCATCCGAGTGAAGCTCATCGAATAGTTCCCAGTCGGTAGGTGCGCACCATAGGGATATCCATCTGCGGGCAATGTCTTCTAAATCAGAACGCGTCATATGTCTCTCTTGCCTCATTATGCGCCTGTCTTATGAAAGGCAGATTCGACTAGCTTCGGCGATCTCCGTTGCCGAAGCATCAGAAACATCACGAACTCACCAGCTTGAATCCCCCTCTCCTCTTAAGAGAGGGGGCAAGGGGGTGAGTTCCGAACGGTCCTCTCGCCACAGCAAACGCTGAAGCACCTGGAATCATTCCTCTTCCCCGGAGTCCTCCAATATCTCGCCATCGGCTGCCACGGCGACTTCGACCTCCCTCTTGTCGACGGTTTCCAGAACGACCTCATATGCTTCCAGAGCTTCCTTCCCTTCGGTAACCGCAGTAATCTCCATGATCTCCTTGATGGTGGACTTGGGGTACTTCGTCGTCACCGCCTTCATGGCAACCTCGGGCAGGTCCGCAGCCGCGATTTCTTTCTCCCAGTTGTGGATCGTCCCGTCCTCCCTGATGTCAGCCTCGAACTTCCGGTCCCCTTGTTTGAATTCGATATCGTAGACGAAGATATCGCCTTCCTTCTCCCTGGTCCACTTCTGGATTTCGGCATCAGGGAACCTGGCCTTCAGGGCATCCATTATCACTTTGGGAATCTTATCCAACTCGAGATCGGCTGCGGCTTCCGCCTCGGTCGTCTCTTCGACGGCAGTCTCCTCCGCTTGTTGCTGACAGCTGAAAACAAAAAACAGCAGGAGAATCGATGCAAAAACGGAAAACCGAGACAACGAGCTTGTCATTCTCTTCCTCCTTTCACGCTGTGCGGTGATTCTCGTGTGTTCACTTATAACGGATTGGGTCCGGTAGCCCACAACTTCGCTGTGGGAGAGCATCCATCACTTGTTAGGTCTCACGGAATAATCGCATCCATCATCAAAGGAATGTTTTTTCTACCCTGACACCAGTAGTAAAGTGACAAACTTTGCCGTGCCTGAATCGTCGCAGTGTTCCAGCTTGCTTCTGAAACGCGATTATGCCAACTTACTATCCCGCAGCAAGCCGGGGGCCGCCCGCGACCCGTCTTGCGGAGCTGCCTCACGTCTATGCGCTGACCTCCTTTTACTTACCCAAGTCCTGCAAACCTCCGCCACCGCCGCTCATTTCCCCTGCTCCAAACGCTTTGACAACTCCATCTGCTCCATACCGAACAGTGAGCGAGTGCATTTCCGTATCCGAGCCCCCCAAGAATAACCCCAGTATGGGGATGAATGTGATCTTCCTAGTAGAGGACTTCGTATAGGTGTATGTCCATATCTCTTCATTGTCGTCCGTGAAATGCACCATTGTTGGCTTTCCGAAAAGCGTTTGAATCTCCTGCTTTGTTGTTACTCCTTCTTTGACTCTTGCCTGTGCTCTTTCATCTGTTATCCTCTTATTGCCCATGTGATGCGTACAGCCAGCCAGCAACATGAGCCCTGCCGTGATGACAAAGAAACTGATGATTAGCCTCTGCCCTGTTACCTTAGACGTCCTGGCGCTTTGACTATTGATCATATGGTTTCCTCCCGGGCAACCGTTAGGTTCGGGGCCTGCCGCGGACAGTATGGCTCACGGCTTGCCCACAGCATAGTTTCTGGGCATCCATCTTTTCTCATCGCGCGCATTTGAGCACCGAGTATGAGGCTCAAATATACTCCGGCCGCAACCCGAAATCAATGACAAGTTGCAGAAAAAAGCAGAAAGCCTCTGGCTGATTGAAGCCAAAGGCTCGAATAGTTGGTGATACAACTCTAATATTACATCTGTCCGTTCAGCGCGCAGTCTACTTCTTTTCCTCTTTCATCCTTCGAACGCTGTTGGACAGGCATTTGGGGCACGCCCGTTCCACCATAGGCCCCTTGGGATCAAAGGGGAGCTTGAACTGGTGCCCACATCTTAGACATTTGAAATCTGCTTCTTGAGCCATCAACTCTCCAATTAAAAATGCAAAATGAAAAGATCAAAATTGCAGTTCAAAATCCAAAATTAGAAATCCGCAGAATGAGACAATTTTGAATTTTGCATTGTCCGCAGGATCCAAATTCGGATAATTTTTCATTTTGCTCTTTGAATTTTGAACTCTCGCCTTACGTTGTCGCTGCCTTCTCCATCTTCGCTTTGTCCGCTGCAAGCTTGGCCAGTCTCTTTGCCTTCTTGAATTTCAGGTCTTTCAGCGCCTTCTTGGTGAACTCCACCTCCTCCTTGGTGACCTTCTTCCTCATCTCCTCGATCTCCTTCATCACCTTGGCGAACTTCTGGCCTTCTGCCGCGCTGATCCACTCAAGCTGAAGCCTTTCCGGCCTTACGCCCATCCGCTCCAACTTGTCCCACAGCCTCTCCACCCGCTTCTGGGTCCAGCGATTGGCGTCGATGTAATGGCAGTCGGCAAAGTGGCATCCGGAAACCAGCACGATGGGCGCACCTAGTTTGAAGGCATACAGCACGAACTCCTCGTCTACCCTGCCGGAACACATGGTGCGGATGATTCTCTGATTGGGCGGGTACTGTAATCGCGATACACCGGCGAAGTCCGCGCCCCCGTATGAGCACCAGTTGCAGGCGAACACCACGGTCTTCTCCATGTTGTCCTCGTCAAAGATGGCCTCTATCTGGGCCATAATTTGATCGTCGGTAAAGTGCCGCATGGTCACGGCGCCAAACGGACACTCGGCCCCACAGGTGCCGCAGCCGGCGCAGGCAGCGTCGATGATCTGGGCAGGGGTTTTGCTCTCGCGATCCACCTCGATGCACTTGTAGGGACAGGCCCGGTAGCAGATCTCGCAGGCGGTGCACAAGTCCTTGTCCACCATGGAGGTTATCGCCTCCACCTTGATCTGATCCGCGTTCAAGATGATCTCGGCTCTGGCAGCAGCGGCGCCGGCCTGAGTGACGCTGTCCTTTACGTCCTTGGGGAACTCCGCGCAACCGGCAAAGAAGACCCCTTTGGTGGGAGCATCCACCGGCTTGAGCTTGGGATGAGATTCCATGAAGAACCCATCCGCCGTGCGGGAAAGGGTCAGAAGCTGCTGTACCCTGGCTCCGTCCTGTCGTGGAAGGACACCGATGGAGAGTACCAGCATGTCCAGTTCGTGCTGCTCGACCTCGCCGGTGGTGGTATTCTCCACGCTCAATATCAGATTCTTGGTCTCGGGATCTTCCACCACCTCGCCCGGTATGCCCCTTATGTATTTGGTCCCAGCCTCCTTGCTCCTTCGGAACAGATCCTCGAAAGCCTTGCCAAACGCCCGGATGTCCATGTAGAAAACTTTGGTCTCAATATCCGGATAGTGGTCCTTCAGGAGCACGGTGTCTTTTATGGTGTTCATGCAGCAGATGTTGCTGCAGTAGGGATTCCCCCTCTTCTGCGATCTGGACCCCACACACTGAATGAAACCTATCCTCTTGGGTGTCTGATGATCGGTGGGACGCACGAAGTGCCCCTGGGTGGGACCGCCGGCACAGATCAAACGCTCGAACTCCATGGAGGTGATCACGTTTTCAAAGCTGCGATATCCGTACTCGTCCAGTTCGGTCGGATCGTAAACGTCTATTCCGGTAGCAACGATGATGGCCCCCACCTCCACGTCCACGAATTCATCCTTGGCGTCATAGTCGATACACTTCTTGTCGCACACCTCCAGGCACTTTCCACAGGCTATGGGATTGTTGCCCAGGCAGGCGTCCATATCTATCAGGTAAGAGGAAGGAACCGCCTGAGGAAGCTGCATATAGACGGCCTTGCGTGACGAGAAGCCCTGCTGAAACTCATCCGGCACCGCCACCGGACAGATCTTGGCGCATTCGGCACAGGCATTGCATTCGTTCTCGTCCACGTACCTGGCCTTCTTTCTGATCTTGACCTTGAAATTCCCAACGTATCCCGATACCTCCTCAACTTCGGAGTAGGTCAGAAGCGTTATGTTGGGATGTCGACCGACATCCATCATCTTGGGGCCAAGAATTCATATGGAGCAGTCCATGGTGGGATAGGTCTTATCCAGCGCGGCCATGATGCCGCCTATGGATGGGTCCTTCTCCACTAAGTAGACCGGTATTCCGGAGTCTGCCAGATCCAAGGATGTCTGCATGCCGGCCACGCCGCCGCCGATGACCAGGGCAGCCCGGGTGACCGGAACGGTCTTCTCTATCTGTGGCTCCAGGTTCCTGGCCCTGGCCACACCCACCTTCACCATGTCCTTGGCCTTTTTCGTGGCCGCCTCGCGGTCGTGCAGGTGCACCCAACTGCAATGCTCTCTTAGATTCACCATCTCCATTAAGTAGGGGTTCAATCCCACGTCGGCCACGCATGCACGGAAGGTAGGTTCATGCATCAGCGGTGAGCACGACGCCACCACCACCCGGTTCAGGTCATTCTCCTTGACGTACCTCTTGATCTCATTCTGCCCGGGATCGGCACAGGTGTATTTGTTCAACACCGACACCGCCACGTCCGGCAGCGTCTCGGCGTACTTGCGCACCTCCTCGCAGTCCAGCGACCCGGCGATGTTCAACCCGCACTCGCAGACGAACACCCCCACCCTCAACTCGTTTTCTTTTCCCGTCTTCTTCTTGTCAGCCGCCACTTGCACCTCCTAAGGCTTCAATCTATCACATACTCGACGATTTTTATCCCATTTAGTTTATACGCAACGTCCGCTCTCTAGAAGGCTTCAATTGAGAGGCATCGATCGTCGTAGGGACAGCCTTTATGGCTGTCCGAAACCGGACGCGGACAGGCACAAGCCTTGTCCCTCAGCGTAGATTGATCTTTCAGCTAATCTTCCTCCTACGGTTCATACGTCTTCATCCCCGCCATCATATCCTCCCACCACTCGACCTTCTTTATGTTGATTTTCAAGACGCAATAGTCCTCGGTTTCCGGGCCGTCAGGCCAGAACTGCGAGGGATCGTAAGCAGCCAGACCCCAAACTCTCTTCTTCTGTTCCATGTCTTCCACTATCTCGGCCTCGCCGATTATGGTGGCGGCTTTCTCCCCCTGCGGCTGCTGGACGAAGGCCAAGGCCACTTTCGGATTCTTCTTAATCTGTTGCACCTTTCTGGATGCAGCCGAGGTAGCCATCCAAACCGACATATCGTCTTCGACCATGGAAGAAATCGGTCGCACTCTCGGCTGGTCGCCGTCGGCGGTGGCGAAGAAGGAGAAATTGCTGGCCTTCTTCATGATCTCGACTATCTTCTGCTTGTCTGAGGAATCCATCTTATGCCTCTCCTTTTCGAAATGACACAAATTCTATGGTATGGCCTGGGCAAACAGTTTCGTAAGATCGACGATCTCTATCTTGCCTTCCTCCGGATATCCTTCAGCATTCTGGGTACACGAGAAGTGAATCTGGCACTTGGGGCAGGCAGTAACCAAAATCTCCGCTCCGGTATCCTTTGCCTCCTTTAACCTGTTGGCCTGAATCATCCTGGAGTATGCGTCGCAATTGACCCACGAGGAGGTGCCGCAGCAAATTGAATTCCTTCTGTTCTTGCGCATTTCCAGAAGTTCCGCGCCGCTGGCCTTGATCACTTCCCTGGGTGCATCGAACACACCGCAGAATCGCCCTAATCTGCACGGGTCTTGATACGTGACCCTTTTCTCCAACTTCTTCAACTTGGATTGATTGTCAGGCAACAGCTCGGCAATCAACTCCGATATATGCAAAACCTCGTACTCCTGCGCGCCGAACATCTCCGGGTAATCCACCTTCAGGGTGGCCAGACCCTCCGCGCACGAGGTAACGATCTTCTTTGCTCCGGATTCTTTGATCAGTTTCAGATTGTGCTCGGCCAGCCTCTTGAAGTTCTCCAAATCTCCCATCCACAGAAGATCATGCCCGCAGCATCTCTCGTTGGGCAGAACCTGCGGCTCGATCCCCAGGAAGTTCAGGATCTTCAGGGTCGATCGGGCAGACTCCAGTGAGTTTGCCTTGATATCGGTGAAAAAGACATCGAAGTACGGCGTGCATCCCACGAAATAGAGGTATTCGGACTTGTCCGATGTCTTTAGATCCGGGGTTATCCATCCCAGCCGGTTCTGTTTCAATTCCGGCGTGGTCATGATCTTCATCAACGACTGCAAAGCCCCGCCGTGAGAGCACGCAGCCTCCTGACCATCGGCCTTGGCATCGAACCTGAGCATCTGGGTGAAATGAATGTAATCGATGTCGGAGGGGCACTTCTCCTGGCACTGCATGCAGGTCAGGCAGGTCCAAAGGGTTTTATCCGTCAGAACATCCTCGTTGCCTCCGCCTATCGCCTTGGTCAAAAGCCGCCTGGGAGAAAACCCGTGATTGACCCTGGAGATGGGACAGATGGCAGTACACTTTCCGCAGTCTAAGCAAAGGAAGGCTCTGGTCTTTTTGTGAAGTTCTTCTTTCATGGGCACCACTCAAATTTAAAGATCAAAATTCAGAATTGCGACAATACTGAAAACCGCTCGGCTGTCAGCGTCACCGGATTTGACCTTTGAATTTTGAACTATAATCTTCAATTTTTCACTTTTCATTTTGATTTCTTAACGGGCTGGGCCCAACCTTCTTGACCTCCTGGATGAACTCGGTAATGACGTTGGCAAACCTCTGACCTTCCGCGGCGGAAAACCATTCCAGCCTCAAGCGTTCCTTTTCCAAACCCAGAAGGTCGAACAGCTTCTTTGTTATCTCGAACTGCTCCGCAGCCCGATGATTGCCAAAGGTGTAGTGGCAATCGCCGAAGTGTCACCCGGACCACATCACGCCGTCCGCGCCTTTTTCAAATGCCCGCATCACGTGTGCCGGGCTGATCCTGCCGGAGCACATCACCCGGATCAGCCGCACGTTGGGCGGATATTGCATCCTGCTCACCCCGGCCGTATCCGCGCCTGCATAGGAGCACCAGTTGCAGGCGAAAACCACGATCCTGGGGTCAAAACCATCCGACTCTTTCTTCATCTCTTCTCCCTCAGCAAAACTCGGAAGTCCTGTTTATGTGAAGAGCATCAGCTCAAATGTTCAACCAGTATTTTGGTCCCGATGCCGATCAAAACCAGTCCGCCCACGAATTCCGCCTTGCTCTGAAACACGTGTCCCGATCTGTCGCCGACAAAGACTCCCAAAAACGACAGCAAGAGGGTGACGATGCCTATTATGATCACCGGCAACAGAATCGATATCTTCAACAACGCCAAGCTAACGCCGGCAGCCAGGGCGTCGATGCTGGTGGCTACCGACAGCAACAACAAAACTCCGATGCCGAGCGGGTTGAGCATCTTCCTATCTGACCTGGCCTTGGTCGATTCGTAGATCATTCTGCATCCGATGAGGAAAAGAAGCCCGAATGCTATCCAATGGTCGACTTGGGCTATCAGCCCCCTCAGACCGAGTCCGGCTAACCACCCGATGACAGGCATGATGGCCTGAAAAGCTCCGAAGAATATGGCGATCTTCAACGCCTGTTCAATCCTCGGATTCTTTATCGTAATTCCGCTCGAGATCGATACGGCGAAAGCATCCATGGCTAATCCAAGTGCCAAGAGTATGGTGGTCGCCCAGGGCATAAGCGGGCATCGGCAGGGATCCGTCCTAACCGGTCATGTTGCCGACAGGGATCCCTCCATCATTTGTCCCACACCAGAAGCGTGTCTATCATCACGTCGATCTGCTCGTCTGTGAAGTGGCGAGCAGTGATGGCATTGGTCGGACAGTATGCAGCGCAAGTGCCGCAGCCCTTACACAGGGCTTCGTTTATCTCGCAAACCATCACGCCGTCACCCCGATCCACCAGCTGCGGCGCGTTGAACTCGCATATCTTCACGCAGATTCCGCAGGCCCGGCAAAGCTCCCTGTTCACCACCTGCCAGACCACCGGCTCAAGCTCGATGTGATCCCTGGAGGTAAGGATGGCCGCCTTGCCTGCCGCCCCTTGGGCCGAGAAAAGACTATCCGATATCCCCTTGGGTGAGTTTGCGCAGCCGCACACGAATATCCCTGCGGTGTTGGTCTCCACCGGACCCAGCTTGGAATGTCTCTCCAGGAAAAATCCGTCCAGGCCACGGGGGAGTTTGAACAGATTCTGAAGCTCGGCAAAATCCTTCTCCTTGGGAACCATGCCCACGGAGAGTATCACGGCGTCAAACGGCAGTTCCACTTCTCTCTTGTAGAGAGGCTGATACCGTTTGATCTCCGTCGCCCTCTTGTTTCCGATCACCTCCGGCGGGTGTTTCTCGTCGTACTTCAGAAAGAGAACCCCCTTGGCCCTTGCCTCCCGGTAGGCCTCCTCGGCTCCCTTGTCAAAGGTGCGGATATCCCGGTAATACACCATGCAGTTTATTCCTCTCTCCTGAAGCTGGATGGCCTGCTTGATGGCCACCTGACAGCAGTACCGGGAGCAATACTCGTTTCCGCCCTTTTCCCTCGATCCCACACACTGGATGAAGGCCACCTTCTCCGGCCTCTTTCCCGCAATGGTCAGGCTGTCCGGGCTGAGGGTGAGAAGCTTCTCCAGTTCCATATTGGTGATAACGTTGGGGAACCTGCCGTAGCCGAACTTGCCTTTGGGATCGTAAAGGTCCGACCCCACTCCGAGGATGACCGCGCCGGCTTTGAGCTTCTCGGCCTTGGCCTTCTTGCCCTTGCCCGACTCAGCCGTCTCCACCGTGATCTCGAAGTTGCCCACAAAACCGTCCACCTCCTTGATGGTGGTTGAGGTGAGCACTTTGACCTTTCTCTTCTTCAGCTCGTCAAGTTTGTTCTTGATGAATTCCTTGCCGGTCAGCTCACTGCCCAAAAGCGTGTCCAACTCTTTTACTCGCCCCCCCAGCTCTTTTTCTTTTTCGATCAAGGTAACCTTTTCGCCCTTGATGGCCAAATCCAGAGCGGCCTGTATTCCTGATATTCCCCCGCCGACGACCAGGATCTCGGGACTCATCGCCACCTGTCTTCTTTCCAAAGGCTCCAAGTGATATGCTCTGGCGACCGCCATCCGAAGCAGGTCTTTGGATTTCTGCGTGGCCGCATCCGGCTCGTGGGTGTGAACCCAGGAGCACTGATCGCGAACGTTGGCCATCTCAAAGAGGTATGGGTTCAGCCCGGCCCTTCGGCAGGTCTCCTGGAAGATCGGTTCGTGAGTACGGGGAGTGCAGGCCGCCACCACCACCCGGTTGAGATTATGCTCTTTGATATGATCCTGCATCTCCCTCTGTGTTCCGTCGGAGCACATAAAGAGATCACGGACGACATGCACCACTCCGGGCAGCGATCTGGCGTATCGCTCCACCTCCTCCACATCCACCACCCCGCCGATGTTGGTTCCGCAGTGACAGACGAACACCCCGATCCGCGGCTCTCCGTCCGTCTTGATGGGTTCGACCTCGATCGGTTCGCTCTTCACCTGCTGGCCCTTCAGGTGTTCGGAGACCTTCAGGGCGGCGGCCGACCCTATGGCCACCGAATCGGTGATGTCCTTAAGCCCTGCTGCGCTTCCGCAGAGATAAACGCCTTCCCGGGTGGACTCTAAAAACGAGGTGGGGTCCTTCTGCCCGAAGAAGCCTGAGTTATCCAACTCGATTCCCAAAATCTGGGCAAGCTTGGCGGTCCCTTCGGCCGGGACGCCGGCAGCGGAGAGAACCACCATATCCGATCTGATCTTCTCCACCTCCTTGGTCTCGGTATTCTCGATGAATACTATGAGATCCTTGGTTTCCGGATCCTCCTCGATCTTCGCCGGCCTTCCCTTATAGAAGATCACATCCGGGTCCTCTTGGGCCCGCAAATACAGCTCCTCGTATCCTTTGCCGAACGCCCTTATGTCCATGTAGAAGATGTAGATTTTGTCTATGTCCGGCACGTGCGTCTTTGCCAGAAGAGAGTTCTTGACCGTGTTCATGCAACAGAAATATGAGCAGTAGGGATAGCCCCGGTCGCCCACGGATCTGGACCCGACGCACTGGACGAAAGCCAAGTTCTTGGGAGTCTTCATGTCCGACGGACGAACCAGGTGACCGGCCGACGGCCCGGAGGCGTTCAGAATCCTTTCAAACTCCAGGCCGGTCAAAACGTTCTCCATCCGGGCATACCCGTAATTGGTGAGTCCCCGGGGATCATACTCGTCGAATCCGGTGGCCACCACCACCGCCCCGACTTCGATCGTCTCCTCCTTCGGTTGCATGTCGAAATCGATGCAGTTGAGCTTGCAGGCCCGTGAGCAGTTCTCGCAGACCAAGATGGTCTTATTCAAGCAGACATCACGATCAATGGCATAGGTACGGGGGGAAGCCTGGGGAAACGGCGCGAAGATGGCTTTTCTGGCGCCCATTCCCAGATCGAAGTAGTTGGGAGCGATCACCGGACACGCCTTGGCGCAGTCCCCGCACCCCACGCAGGTATCCTCATTAACGTATCGCGGGTTTCTTCTGACCGTGACGCTGAAGTTTCCCACCTCCCCATCCACCTTCACCACCTCGGAATAGCTCCACAGTCTGACGTTGGGATGTCGACCGACATCCAGCATACGCGGGCCCAGAATTCATATGGCGCAGTCCATGCTGGGGCAGGTCTTGTCTATCTGGGCCATCCTTCCGCCCAAGGTAGAGGCCCTCTCGACCAGGTAGATCTGAAAGTCGGCATCGGCCAAGTCCAGCGCGGCCTGAATTCCGGCCACGCCTCCTCCGATGACCAAAGCGCCTTTCTTCCTTTTCTCCTTCTCTTTGTCCGTCACCCTACCTCCAGACTTTTCTCAAACCACCGATCGACCCCAAGAGTGATAACCTTGTAGCCGCCCGCACGGGCGGCTACCATCAGCCGAAACTCGATCGTCTCTTACTCCGGATGGTCCTGAGTTCATACCTAACGACTCGCCCGGGCCTGGCTCTTTGCTCCGGCCTTCTTGCTCAACTGCTCTTTTCCGTACTGGTATCCCTTGTCGAAAGCCTTGAGGTTAAGATCCACCAACTTCTCCCTAAAGGAGGCCTCGATGGCCTTCTTGGCCGATTCCTCTTTGACCAGGCCGGTGACCGCGGTGAAGAAACCGAACATGACGATGTTCGCCACTATCTTTATCCCCATCTCCTCCGCGAAGCGGGTGGAGGGAATGGCAAAAAGCTTGACTCCCTTTATGGCCTTCTCCGGCTTGACCAGATCCTCGTCGATGACCAGTGTGCCGCCTTCTCTGATGTTCTCCGCGTGTTTGACAAATCCCTCCTGCGACATGGCTACCACCACGTGGGGCACCGTAACGTAAGGGTAGAGGACCCTGTCATCCGATATGACCACCTGCGAGCTGCACGCGCTTCCCCGGGCCTCCGGCCCAAAGCTCTGGGTCATGGTGGCCTGCTTTCCGTCATAGATGGATGCCGCCTTTCCCAGGAGGTATCCGAAGCGGATCACGCCCTGTCCTCCGAATCCGGTTATCCTCAGTTCCGTCAGCATTGGGGACCTCCGTGCGCAATGAATTTATCTTTGAGCCTCTGCTTCATCCAGGCGTTGTGAGCATCCAGGAACGTAGGCCGCTCCCGGTCGATGAATTTGCCCACCACGATCTGCTTCTGATACTCGATGGCCATCTCCCTGGTATCCGCTCCGTGTTTGATCACGCTGTTGTCGTGATAGAACTTCATCAAATCCAAACCATCGCCCAGCTTGTTTCTACGCGAGTAGATGGTCGAACAGGGGCAGATGATCTCGATGAAGGAGAAGCCCTTCTTGTTCATGGCCTCGGTTATCGACCTGGTCAGCCTTCTAACGTGCAGGGCCGTCCATCGGGCAACGTACACCGCACCGCACGACTCGGCCAGCTGAGGCAGGCTGAAAGGATTCTCGAAATTGCCGTAGGGCGAGGTGGAGGTATTGGCGGTCAGCGGGGTAGTAGCTGCCACCTGCCCGCCGGTCATGGCGTAAATGAAATTATTGACGCATATGACTACGATGTCCATGTTCCTGCGGGCGGCATGAATGAAGTGGTTGCCGCCTATCCCGGCGATGTCGCCGTCTCCGCTGAAAACCACCACCTTCAGTTCCGGGTTGGCCAGCTTGAGTCCCGTGGCAAAGGGAATCGCCCGTCCGTGGGTGGAATGGAAGGAATCCAGCTTTATGTAACCTGCCACCCTGCCGGTACAGCCGATCCCGGATACCACGCTTATTTTGTCTAAGGGAATATCTACCTTTTTCAGAGCTTCGGCAAAGGCGGTCACCGCGGTTCCGATCCCGCAGGTTGGACACCAGATGTGCGGGATGCGATCCATCCGCAGCAGGGACGCCATCGGATGTTCAGCCGTTTCAACTGGTGGAGCTACTTGGGTTGCTTTCATTTTGCCGCCTCCTTAATGGCCTTGTATATGTCCTCCGGGCTATGCACCCAGCCTCCTCCATGCGGCACCAGAGATACCCTGGTCTTTCCGCAGGCACATCTTTCCACCTCATAATACATCTGCCCGTAATTCATTTCCACCACCACGATGCCCTTCATCTTCCGGGCCAACTCCTTGACCTGCTTCTCCGGAAAGGGCCAGCAGATGATCGGTCGGAAGAGACCCACCTTTATTCCCTCTTTTCTGGCCTTCTGAAGCGCCGGGATACATACACGGGAGCTTATACCGTACGAGAAGATCACCACCTCTGCATCCTCCATCTGCATCTCTTCGATATCCACCAGCTCATCCGCACGCAATCTGATCTTCTCCACCAGTCTCCTGACCAACTTCTCCTGGGCCTGCCAGCTCATCACCGGATAGCCTTTCTCGTCGTGGGTCAAACCGGTCACGTGGATCTTGTACCCATCCCCCGCCTTCACCATGTCAGGGATCAGATCCTTGCCCGCCTTAAACGGCAGATACTCTTCCGGAGGAAGCTTGGTATATCGTCGGGGCTCGATCTCTATCTGGTCTGCCGGGGGAATTACCACTTTTTCGGTCATGTGCCCCACACATTCGTCCGTCATCACCATCACCGGCACCCGGAATTTCTCGGACAAATTAACCGCTTTTATCACCTGCTCGAAACAATCCTGCGGAGAGTTGGGGGAGACGGCGATGATCTCGTAATCTCCATGCGAACCCCAGCGGGCTTGCATCATATCCGATTGTCCCGGAAGGGTGGGAAGTCCGGTGGAAGGCCCGCCCCTCTGAACGTTGATCACCACGCAAGGGGTCTCCAGCATGGCCGCCAGCCCGATGTTCTCCATCATAAGAGAAAATCCTGGACCTGAGGTAACGGTCAGGGCCTTCACTCCTCCCCAGGCTGCCCCTACAACCGCCGCCATGGACCCCATCTCGTCCTCCATCTGGATGAACACGCCCCCCACCTCGGGGAAACGCTCGGATACTCTCTCCGCAACCTCGGTGGATGGAGTAATGGGGTATCCTGCCAGGAAACGACAGCCGGCGGCGATGGCCCCTTCCGAACAGGCATGGTCACCGTCCAGGTAATGTTCTCCGGTCAGTACTCCTTTGGGATCAGCTTTCAACTTTCTTTACCTCCTGTCGGGCTTTCTCGCCCTTGGAATCGTCCTTCGGTTTCTCCGTCACGTATATGGCAAACTCCGGACAGAGCATCTCGCACAGCCCGCAGAAAACGCAGGTGTCCTCCTTGGCCACGTGGGGCGGATGATATCCCTTGGTGTTGAATTCGGTGGAAAGCTCAAGTACGTCCTTGGGACAGTACTCCACGCAAAACGCGCACCCTTTGCATCTTTCTTTTATGATGTGAAGCTCGCCGTGGGGGATGTCCAACTTGTCGGAGTCTAAAGGTTTTCTCCAGAATTTTCCCATTGAGGGTGGGGCCATGATCTCACCTCCAGAGGCTGTTTACAGGAAGAGTCTGATGTCCAGACAAACTATGTTCAACTAAGATAAAGCCAATTCCGTTTTAGTCAAGTTATATTTTTCACAAGCCCCCCGGATACTCAACACAATAATACGTCGCCAATGCACAAAAGATGGAGATGCTGGCAGGGCAACCCGCGCTTTTCGGGAGGCTGTCCGGGTAACACCGGTGGACTCCTGTAAATCCTCTTGACCTGGGGCTCGAGTGGACGTAAATTGGACCCGGCAACTCCGGTGAAAAATCTCAAAGCGATGGTTGGATGGTGCGAAAGCGTGAGAGAAGCATGAACCTGTAAACCAGTAAAGGACCGTGAAAACAGGACGAATACTGCACTTGACGGCGTTGTGGATCGGCATCCTGCTCCTGCCCGGGTGCGCGGGCGAAAAGGAGAGCCCGACCCTTGAATGGGCCGACCTCACCGACCTTGCCGATTCCATCACTAACACCCCCATGAAATCCGGCAGGTATGCCCTGGCTTCCGAGTTCTTTGAGAAGCTGGCGGCTTTGCGAGAAACTGAAGGTGCTGACCCTGCCGATTCGATGCTGTTCGAGTTCTTCAGTCGCCTGCACCCTGACGTCAGAATTAACGATTCGCTGGCGGTGCTTCAACTGGTCGAGTGGATGCGAAACTGTTTCACCCAGATGGACTCCGGCGGCCTGTTCTTCACCAACGGTGATGCGGACACCTACGCCGCCTGGTACCTTCAGCGGGTAGAGCACGTCAGGCCGGACCTGGTAGTCATCTCCTTACCGTTTCTGATGGGGCCGGATTACCGCCACACTCTGAGACAAGACGCCTACAGCCGAAAAGTCCTGAAGCTGTCAGAAACAGATGGTCTACCGGTTCCGCCTTCGACTCGTGAAACGCGGGAAGCTCTAACGGAAATAGTGACTCGCCAGATCAGCCGGGCCGAGCATCCAGCGATCTATCTCGCTCCCCGCTGCGGCATCGAGGGAGCGTTTGAGGGGCACATCGTCGACCTGGGCCTGGTGCATGCATACCAGGATTCCGTTCAACCGCCACAAGAGATTCTTGACCGGCTCATGTTTCAACTCACCGGAAACTGGCGGCTCGACTACGCCTCGCGGGGTATGCCGCAGGATACCCGCTACGCAGCAAGATTTCCTATTGTTCAGTACTTGACTCTGCTTCTCCGCTTCCTTCCGGAATTCGAGAAGCATGAGCGCTACCAGGATATGGATACCCTATTCACCTATATGGAACCCGCGGTCGGCGAGAACTGGCGTTTCTCAATGCTCAGGTATATGCACTGCCACCAGAGCAAGGAAGAGTGTCTGCAGTACTTGGAGAGAATTAAGGAATATGCCGCCGACCATCCCGATGATCGGGCAGTGCAGGCGGCCCTCAAGCAATTGGAAAACAGGTAGAAGTCTCCCTCCCGCCTTGGGCACGAGTGGGTTCTTGGATAGACGAGAGATTCCAGACTACGGCTTGGGTGCACAGGTGTTGCACAAGTACTGCAATTCTGATTCCGCCATCACCGCACGTGCGTCCTCCGCAGACGTGATCTGCTTTCCGCAGTCTCTACAGAAGACGTGATGCTTGTGTTTGTGGACGTGAGCAGCATGCTCCTCTAACTTCTTTCTCTGCTCTGGGGATGGATCAGGAGTGTCACTGAACCCGAAATCCTTGATATTCTTCTTGCACTCCTCACAGTAAAACTCGATCTCAATCTTGTGCTTGGGCATATCATCCTCCCTTTAAGGCAGCTTCCTATCGATAAGCCCCCGCAATATAAGAACGTGTCGCGGACCCAGTCAAGCTCTTTCTCGGGCCTGGATGTGGAGACCAAATACAAATCATACACTTTTTAGAGAAACAGATAGGCAACGCCCAAGAGAGATGGTATTTTTGAAGAACGCCAAATTCTTCTACTCTCAAGGAGGTTGCCTATGCTATTTG
>Ga0180438_10005680_pt1 | contig 17228 bp, 7 predicted proteins | sample SS_ome_12_FD_132455 | JGI IMG/M metagenome (GOLD analysis project Ga0180438, IMG submission 132455) | Hypersaline lake sediment archaeal communities from the Salton Sea, California, USA - SS_3_D_2 metaG | ecosystem: Environmental > Aquatic > Non-marine Saline and Alkaline > Hypersaline >...
AGGGTATCCAACAATTTATTCAATCTCTTATTGATGATGAACCAGCAGAATTGCCTGATAGCTTTGGAGGAAGCATGCCCCCATATGTACGATCTAATTTCATTGGCCCTAATGATAAAAAGAATATTATTAATAAGTTTAAGAAAAGCTTTGCTTTGGCAATAATTAAATTTTCGTTTGATGATAAGAAGAATAGTTCAGTAATGTGGAATGGTGATAATCAGGTCAGTGGAGATCAAGTAGAAGGACTTTTCAAAGAAATTAGTAGAAAAGGCGGTGATTTCGAAGCATTGCTAAAAGAAGTCAGAGAAAGTGGGAAGAAAAACCCAGATGACATAGTCAGAAACATTCTTTTTAAAAAAAAGAAGGATAAAGGTAAAAACAGTAAAGAGTCTGGAAAAGAAGCTGGATGGATCAGTATAGATAAACTAGAAAAGGAACTATTTAAGGATAGTTTTATTTTTATTGAGAAAGATAGAGTAATGAATCATAATATTGATAAGTTTATTGATGAATACAAGGTAGCAGAGATAAACTATTTCTCAGATTCTACCTTCATGGATCAAAAACAGTTTCGAGAATACCGTGAGGAAATTCTACTTTACTACATCGGTCTTACAGGACTTCTAGCAAAGATTACTTACAATACTATCGCAGAACTTAGTGAAACCTTCTCGATTCAACCACATGAACTCAAAAAAATTTCGAACAGTGGTCCTGTTGCTGCACCTGTTAGCGGTAACGCCAACGAAGGTTACACTCTATTAAAGGACGAGGACAAGAAGAAGGTTGATCAGATTTTAGCTAGGATTCAGGAGCTAGAGCAGGAAGATAACCCACAGGATAAACCGAAGATCGCTGAGTGGAAGGAGAAGATTCGGCAGATGTTAGAAAAAAGGTCTTTGGAACATCGTGAAAAGAAGGCAGCTAACAAGGCCAAGAAGGCTGCAGCTGCTGAAGCTAAGAAGAAGAGCTCTGAAAATAAAAAGAAAAATAAAAGGAATAATAAAAATCGTAACAACCGGAGTAGGAACTAGATCTCTGGAACTTTGGACTTAAGCTTCTTGGCTTCCATTAACTTTTCAGCATGAATCTTACGGATATCGCTAATACTTTTCTTAAGACCGGGACAGTTATGTGTAAACTGCTGTCTATGTGCCATGCAATACTTTTTATCGCAATATTCGCAGTAAAAAGGCATTAACTCACGTTTTTTACATCCCTGCATATCGCATCTCTTTTGTTTTTTTCCCATCTTATAAACTTTCATCGAATAAAATTCTAAATCTTCTCAGAAACTACCTGGCAAATAGGTGGGTATAGTTTCTGGACTTGAAGAAACGATTCAAAACCACGCTTGTTAAGATACTGTTTCATATCTTGCATCGGTTTACTGTTGTCATAGTTTCGCGCAGGCATACAGTGGTCTATCTCGTTGGTATAGTCAAGACCTGTAGAGAAGTTGTAGTATTTAAACATCAGATCAACACCCCAGATGAAGGGATTCTCTATGTCGTGAAAAGAGAGATATCGAAAGAAGTCTTCCGGTTTAAGTAGATAACAGTAGAACTCTAGTTGGTTTGTATAGGCAAAAGCAGGAGTAGGTTGTACAGGAGGGACCTTGAACATATAGGGATGTGTTGCATTTTTAACTTTTGGAGAGATTAGTTTAACATCGTACTTTTCCTTGTTGGCAATCAGATCTTTAATTGACAAGGTAGTTATGTCCACATCATCAAGAACCATCAACATATAGTCATAATCAAAGAGCTTGTAGTTGTAGTGATTAGTTAGCCACAGCTCTGCAATGATCCCCTTCTTCCGAAAGATAAATGTTTCGTCAACATAAGGACCAAACCTGGCGTCTAGTTGAAATTCAAGTGAATAATCATTAATAAAGAGATCTATCTTTTCACCAATCTGTTCAGAGATTGTCTTAACATTGTTGTATAAAATTTCCCGCTTTCTATCTAGATTCGGTTCGCCAATGGCTGCTAGGTAGTAAGCAAAGTACATATAGTGAGCTTTACAAAAAAAGTTTGACCAAAAAAACTTAGAAGTGTTCAGGTAAAAGCTTGGTGTACTTCTTCGATGCTTAATCTCAAGACTTGTACTCCACGCTCCACTCCACATGCTAATGCATACTCCGTTACATCCTCCCACCCACAATCGCAGAGCCGAAGGCGATGTAAGACACTGAAGGCGTAGCCAATTCGTGGCGCGCAGCATCCTTGCTAGGATGCGAAGTTATCGTAGAAATAGTTTTTGTCTCCTTAGTTGAACCACGATTTCATATATTTAATAGAGCTGTTCATGTAGCTCATAACTGTGTCAGGGAGACTTGAAGGTGTATGCCTTTCATGATGATAGTGATGAAATTCTATCGGCGTGTTAATGATTTGGAACCCGTCTTCGTTTATCCCTTGGTAGAAAACATCTGTGGGAAGCATCTCGTATCGCATGGTTTCTCCACCACCAAGGCTTGTGGTACGTCTCTTAATATCTATTGGAGGGCTGGGAGGTTTGCTGGGAAGGGAGGTTCCTACTGCTGTTGAAGGCTGTTGCATGGTGAACCCCACCTGTTGCCTGGTGGGTAAAATATCAAGTGCACTGTGGTACGGTGTTGAGTCAAAGTGACCCTCATTATCTGATAGCTCTTCGTCAAAACCGTAACTAAAGAACTCCCCGGGAGAAACATGATCAAAAAGATCTGCATCATCCTCTGCATACGGTTCGTTCAGTATGTTTGTTACTTTCTTACCGGCTCTTGTTGGGCTAAACATACTGTCTATACGCCTGAGAAGATCATTGTCCTCATCAATCGTCGGTCTCAGCCAGACATGATGGAAGAAGTCATCCCAGTTGATTCGATCCTCGGGATCCTTCGTTAAAAGTCGTGTGATTAGCTCTTTACATTCAGGCGAGATAGCCAGATAGCTCGGAAAACGAAACTCCTCTCTCATTAACTTTTTAATAAGTTCCAGGTGATTTCTTGCACAATATGGTGGATTTCCCGTTACCATTTCATAAAGAAGTACTCCGATCGACCATAGATCGGCTTTGATAGTGTACTGCATGTTATTACAAATTTCAGGTGCCATATATAGTGGTGATCCACATAGAGTTTCGATCATCTGGTTCTCCTCTACAATACGGGCAAAACCAAAGTCAGAGAGCTTGACAGTATCCTTATCAGCTAACAATACATTATGTGGCTTAATATCCCGATGCATAATGTTCCTTGCATAGAGATGTTGTAATGCACTTGACATCTGCTGCATGTATTTTCTGGCGTATTCTTCGTTAAGAGGTCTCTTCTTAATGTAATAAGCCAGGTCGCCATGTTTACAGTATTCAAGTATAAGATAAAGATATTCGTCGTTTTCGTCAGTGATAGTGTCATATAGTTTTAGGATGTTAGGGTGATCGACCTGTTTCATAATTTCAATTTCAGCCTTTAGTTGTTCAGCTAACTTTGAAATTGCAAAGAGATCAATCTTTTTAATAGCAACAGGTTCAAGAGTATCTTTATGATACCCTTTAAAGACCTGGGAGTAAGATCCCCGACCAATCCTCTTAGGATAGTAGAGATAGTCACCAATCTCCTTCATCCACTATATAATCTACCAGGATGATATTCCGTCAATAATTACTTTACTTTGTATTTCTATGTTTAGATCTACTACGTGTACCTGAGAGGGCTGTATTTACACAGAAGAAGAAGCAGGGTTCGCTGTAGTTAAAGTATTTGTACTCTCTATTTGCCTCTACCGGATTGGCAATAAGTTTACCATTAGCATCAAGGTTGGTTGCCTCGTTGCGTCCCGGCTTATGTGACCAGTAACCGTTCTTGTCCTGACGGTAGAAGTGATAGTCCTGATCTTCAGTCTTTGGATCGATAGCAATAAACCCTTTATGAAACCCTTTACGACAAGGGGTGTTAAAGTCGGTTTTGTAAAGTGATGGAACATCTTTCTTGAGGCGTTCGTAGAATACTTCACACTTATAGTCAGCTGTTCTTAACGGCGGAAAGTTAGAAAAGTAACCCGGTTGTGGTTTCCCATCACGTTTAGAGGCGATCTTATTGAGAACATAGGCGTAACAGTTATGGTTGTACTTAATGTTATGATTGTCATTCCAACGTTTAGGCTCGTACTTAGGTTCTGAACCGGACAAAGGGCTTAGTTTCTTATTATTTTGTACCTGAAAATTGTTACGTTCTTTCAGAGAGATTAGATACGGAGACTGCATATCCTAATATAATAAACTATTAGGAAATAGTTTATTTTAATTAAAGTTTTAGAAAATATTTTGTTAGTTGAAAGATGTGTACCTTGTGGTAACTGTGCCTAAGATACCGTCAGTTACATCTCCTGACAGAGTGATAGCGAAACTTTCGATGGCACTGTCTCTAAAGTCTGACCAACTAATGCTGTCTGTGACTGGAAGCAGCGACTCAAGAACGGTTGCTCCACCCAGACTGATAGTGATAATCTGTTCAGTTTCCTCGGGAGGATCAGGATATCTATCGATAATGATCGAATAGAAGCCGTCGCCCAAAGCGTTGAGACTAGTAGTGATAGAGCTAGGTTCCGGCAAACTAACAATGTTTGTCGCCCAATCTGCTACACGAAGAGTATCAATAACTGCACCATTAGTCTCTGTACTTGCAGTAAAGGCACCACCGGGGAAGATATGCCGAGTGTTCTCTATCTCTAATGTTGACAAATCAATAACTGAACTGCTTACATGACCTTGACCGATTTCTTTCCAACTTGAACCATCCCATCGAGCAATCCTGTTTAAAGTTTGACCTCCTGCACCTCCAGTTTCAGTGAAGCTACCACCTGCAATGATATCACCTGTACTCTCTTCATAACTAAGAGCAAGACATTGCTGATTGAGACCGGTTCCTAAAGCATTCCAGTTAGACCCATCCCACATAGCAATATTTTGTGTATTAGCTATTCCATTAATACTTAAGAAGTTTCCTCCTATGTAGACGTTATCGCTAGAATCAACTGTAATAGCCCGTACAGAAATAGAACCTGGATTTGAACCTGTGGTAATTCCAAGACTACTCCATGCTCCTAGGGTTACGGTCCATTTAGCAATTCCTTTGGCATTAGTCATTGAGGTTCCCGCATCAGTAAAAATACCACCAACATAAAGATCGTTGTTTGAATCAAGAGCAAATGCGAGAACCGGAGCTGAAACACCTGAGTCCATAGAGGTCCACGTAGAACCATCCCAAAGTGAAACATAGTTTACTGTAGTTCCGCCTGGTGCAGTTGTAAAGTTGCCGCCAGCATAAAGTGTCTGAGGACTAGTCCGAACTTGAAGAGTATCAATAAAACTGTTAAATAAACCGCCACCAAGAACCGTCCACGATGATCCGTTCCATACTGAAACACGATTACTACCACCCTGGAAAATGCTAATAGTTGTAGAGTTAGTACGATCAAGCTCTATAGCACGTACATTAGAAAGTGGTGTTGATAAAGCACTCCAAGTTTTGTTTACAATATCGTAGACACCAATGCGTTGAATCGAACTATCTCCACCGGCAGCAGTAAATTCACCACCAACATATAGAGTTGTTCCTTCTGAATCCACTGCACGTACTACGTTATTCAGACCACCTTCCAGTCCGTTAACAGACTCCGTGGTAACAGTCACACCTGAGTCAAATACCGTAAACGGATTAATCGTTAAATTTGTCGTACCACCGTCACCAGCGGGTCCTGTAGGACCAGTAGGCCCCATTCCACCAACAGTACCAACAGTTCCGGTTGGACCGGTGTTAGTTGCTGAACCGGGAATTCCAGTTTCACCTTGAGCACCCTGAACACCGATTGCACCGGTCGCGCCAGTTGCACCCTGAGTTCCTTGGAGTCCTGTAATACCTGTCATACCGATGGACCCTTGCAAACCTTGTGAACCTGTCACGCCGGTAACTCCGGTGCTACCAGTTGTACCAGTGTTACTATTAGTCCCTGATTTACCAGTCGCCCCTTTTAATCCTGTTGTGCCGGTTTCACCTTTAGAACCTGTAATACCAACTGCTCCGGTGGGACCGATGGGACCAACTGAACCTGTTGCACCTGTAGAGCCGGTAACACCGTTAGGTCCCGTGGCACCTTCGACACCTGGTACAACCTCTGTACTGGTTGCCATCGTCCCTGTCCATGTATAGATCTGATTAGTGTTACTATCGACAATAAGATTGGGGATATCAGGGTTAGGTGGCACAAAGTTGGCAGGATCGTCTGTTACAAAGATGTTATTTGGTTCGAGACGAATGTTAACGGAACCGCTTGTCTCTTCCAGAACAAGACCACCATCTGTATTAAAACGGAGAGTGTCACCCTGACTTATTGAAAGAATAGAACCTGTTGCACCTGTCCCAGAAGAGGTTAGGGTCTGCACAAAGAAGGTAAACCCGCCACCACCTGCAGGTCCCGTTGGTCCTGTAGGCCCGCGGAATCCTTTAGGACCTCTACAACATTTACTATTACAACACTTCTTGCCCCACCGAGTCATATACTATATACCATCTTTTTTACGCAGAAGAATATCTGGTTGAAACCTTCGCCAAGATTCCGTCGGTGATATCTCCAGACAGAGTTATCGTAAAATTAGTACCGCTGTTTCTGAAATATGACCAGGTTACAGGGGTGGAACTCGGGAGCTCCTTATTTATAACAGTCGTGCTTCCGAGGTTGACGGTTAACATCTGACTTTCGATACACTGATCAGAGGTATCTGCCGGAATATCAGGGTGGGGTGTAACAGCTATGGTGTAAAATCCTGAATCAAGAGAGTTTAGACTTGTTGTGATTGAATTGGGTTCAGGAGCACTTAGAGTGTTATAGGTCCAGTCTGCAATACGGTTTGTGTCAATAGTATCGTTGGTTGTTGTAAATATACCACCGCTAATGATATGTTCGTCGCCATTCACCGTGGTAATGGCAAGAGCGTTAACATCGTTGTCATGACCGGTCCCTATAGCCTCCCAGCTTGAACCATTCCACCTAGCAATACGGTTTAGTGTGGTTGAATCAGAGGCCGTAAAATCTCCACCAGCAATTAATTCGTTGTTACTATCGATACGAACACTTCTACAGATGTCGTTAAGTCCTGAACCAAGAGCGTTCCACGCTGATCCGTTCCACATTGCAACATTGGTAGCACCAGATATACCATCCAGATTCGTGAAGTCTCCACCAACGAAGATATTCCCACTTTCATCAATTACAATTGAGTAGATATTCACACTTCCTGAAGTTACTCCAACATCAGACCATGTACCTGTTGTCACTGTGTATTTAGCAATGCCGTAAGCTGTAATAGTTGGACTTGAAACTGTTGTGAAAGCACCAACTGCATAAACATCGTTATTAGAGTCAAGCGCGATTCCTCGAACAATATTGTTAGCACCTCCATTCATACTGTTCCACGATGAGCCATCCCACCTTGTAATACCGTTAACACCAGACAATGAAGGGGCGTTAGTAAAGTCTCCACCTGCATAAAGTGTGTTGGTTGAGCTCTGAACAGTAATCGCATAAACAATACCGTTAAAGGTTGCAGAGCCTAACGTTGTCCAGGATGAACCATCCCATGAACGAACTGAGCTGTTATCTCCCCTGTAGACTGTACCGCTATCCGCCGCCACAGAGTACACGGAAGTACCAATTCCAGAAGGGTCTAAAGATGTCCAGGTCATAGTGTTTAGGTCCCACTCTGCAATGTAGAAGGATGATACTGCTTCTTCTCCGACCGTTTGGAAGAATCCTCCTGGATAAACCTTGTTGCCTTCAGCTGCAATATCTTGAACTGTGGCACTAACACCCGTGTCAAGATCGTCAATGCAAACAGTAGTTACAGTTACACCTGAATCGTAAACCACATAAGGTGTTACATTAAACTTAGTAGTAGAAGACCCTGTTACACCCTTAGGACCGGTTGCACCCGCTGCACCAGCAGAACCGGTAGGACCGGCAGCTCCTGCTGGACCTGTATTTGTGGCTATACCAGCAGCACCTTTTGGTCCGGTTACACCCTGTGCACCTTGACTTCCGACTGGACCTTCTGATCCGGTTGAACCGGTTGATCCCTGTTCTCCCTGAGGACCCTGTACTCCCTGAGGACCATCATCTCCTGTTTCTCCTATTGAGCCTTGTGGGCCGGTAGGTCCGGTGTTGGCGGCCGAACCAGCAGCGCCATCTGGACCGGTTGCACCTTGAGCACCTACTGCACCGGTATCACCCTGAACACCCTGAAGACCCGTAGAACCTTGAGGTCCGGTACTACCCTGAGGACCTACCGATCCCACTATACCAGTTGAACCGGTAGGTCCGGTGTTTCCTGTAAGAAGATCGTTAGAACCTCCAATCCATCCATATAGTTGATTATCTGTAGTATCGATAATAATGTTTCCCACATTCGGATTAGTGGGGGTAAATCCTGATGGTGCATTTGTGAGAAAGATGTTGTTAGGTTCAAGATTAATATTAACAGAACCTGGTGTCTGTTCGAGTAGAAGACTACCGTCAGTAATAAAACGAAGGGTATCATCCTGATTCATTTCAAGAATGGGGCCTGTAGCTCCGGTGGCAGAGGATGTAAGTGTCTGGACGAAGAACATGAAGTCGCCGCCCCCTCCACTACCACTTCCAGCTGGACCTATTGGACCCTGACGACCGCGGCAGCCACGAGGACCACGACAACATATATATCCATATCTTCTGCAACATTCTGTGTAGCACTTCTTAGGCATTATATATTAAGGTGTAAGATTATTTCAATTAAATGATGTGTAGCTGGTTGAAACCTTTGCAATAACACCGTTAGTGACGTCGCCACTTAATGTGAAGGTAAAGTTCTCAGTGGAACTGTTTCTAAAATCTGACCAGCTGATTGCACTTGTTAAAGGTAGATCGGTAGATAAAATAGTAGTACTATCGAGTGTTACTTCAAGACGTTGTTGCCTCCCACAAATATTAATGTTAGTTCCTAAAGGAAATTCATCGATAATAATCGAGTAAAGACCATCTCCAGTGGCATTAAGTGTTGTGTTAATTGAATCTGGTGTCGCAATATTAAGCATCTCCGTTAACCAATCACCAATATAGGAATTTGATATACCATCGATACTGCTCCATTGCCCTCCGCTATAGATATGATCATCAGTTCCGATCCTTTCAGCTTGCAAAGCGTAAACACTATTGTTATGACCACTCCCGATGGCTGACCAACTAGAACCATCCCATCTTGCGATCCTATTCGCTGAGTTACCACCAGCGGTAGTAAAGTCACCACCAGCTATAAGGTCTCCTGTTACTTTGTCAATGTCCAGAGAGTAAACGCTATTATTCATACCTGTTCCTAATGCGGACCAGGTAGTTCCGTTCCACATTGCGATTCTTGATGTGTTAGCAACACCACTCATACTTGAGAAAGTTCCTCCAGCAAAAACATTATCGTTCTCGTCAATTGCAATTGCATAAACGGTTGTACCCGTACCTACAGTGGTATTTAGAGATGTCCACGAACTTGTGGTTACAGTATATTTGGCAATACCCCAAGATTCGATAGTTCCGCCAGGTCCAACATCACTAAAAGATCCACCGACATAAAGATCACCGTTTGAGTCGACTGCCAAAGCAAAAACTTCGTTTGCAGTTCCACCATTAAGTTCTGACCAAACTGAACCATCCCAACTTGCAACAAAAGTAGCTGAAACAGATCCTGGTGCTAATGAGAAACCACCACCTGCATACAATGTGGTACTTGAACTTGGAACAACAAGAGTGTTAATGCCGCCATTAAATTTACCACCAAGTGTTACCCAGGTAGAACCATTCCATCTATCAACATACTCAGTATTAGTATCGCCTCTGTACACAACTCCGTTACTGTCTACAGCAAGACCATCAATTCTTCCACCACTTCTATTAGTTCCTAGAGCTGACCACGTTCTATTGATATGATCCCAGACTGCTACATCATCTACAGTCACATCACCTATTTCAGTAAAGTCTCCGCCAACATAAAGTAGATCATTTGACTGATCGTATGCTAATGATCTTACCTCTGTACCTACATCTACACCACCGTTAAGTGTATCAATACACATAGTTGTTATTGTAATACCACTGTCAAAAACGTTATAAGAGTTAGTGGTGATATTGGCAGAAGGACCGGTTGGTCCTGTGCTACCCGTCATTCCTGTGACACCGGTTGCACCGGTAGGACCTGTATGACCAGTTGCACCAAAAGTTGCCATAGATCCCTGAGGACCAGTAGCTCCCGTTATTCCTGTACCACCGGTCACACCAGTGACGCCGGTAATACCTGTGGCCCCAGTAGCGCCAGTAGGTCCTGTTGCTCCTGTTATACCTGTCATCCCTGTTGCGCCCTTGAAACCAGTAGCACCCGTTGATCCGGTAGCACCTGTATTACTTGATGCACCGGTTGCACCTGTCATCCCTGTATGCCCGTCGCTGCCTGTCATCCCCTTATCACCTTGAGCTCCTGTCAACCCTGTTGCTCCAGTGACACCATCAACGCCTGTTGCACCAACTGCACCGACAGCACCTGTAGGGCCGGTTGCACCATCTATAATAGTGGGGATTACAGTGCCGGTTCCACCCCAGATATAAAGCTGGTCTGTGGTGCTGTCGATAATAAGATTGGGGATGTTAGGGTTATCTGGTACAAATGCAGCTGGGTTGTTTGTCACAGTGATATTGTTTGTCTCTAGTTGAATATTAACTGAACCGGAAGTTTCTTCAATAGTGAGTCCCCCATCAGTAATGAATCGAAGAGTGTCACCATCGTTAATCTCCAAAGCTGGCCCTGTTCCGCCTGTTGTTACCGTCTGAACGAAAAACGAGAGAGCACCTGTTCCACCACCACCACTACTAGCTCCGGTAGGTCCGGGTGGCCCATCGTCACCTCGACATCCTTTTGGTCCGTAGTGGCATTGACATTGATCGTAACCACGACAGTAACGGGAATAACACTTCCTCCAGCGCCGAGTCATATACAATAATCCTATATTATTAATTATTTTATTTCTTTGGTTTAAGTCTAAACCTACCTAAGTTGTCTGATTGTCAGCACTGCATCAACATTATTGGGATTCTGTACTGATACAAAACCACTTACGCGACGTGCCTGTAGTGCAATTCTGTTATTGTTTGCTGGTCCACCAGCCGTTGTTACACCAGTATTATAAAAAGTTTTAGTAAGAGTCAATACATCTATCTGGCTTGCATTACCGTTTGCATATCCACCACTTGTGGTTTCTACATGAATATTATTACTAGAAATAGATGTACCAGTTTCATCAACCTGCATATCAACACGAGATTCGAAACGTGCGCCATTTGTATCGGTATCAACAAACGGAATCTTGTACTCCAGTTGATACATACCGCCCTCTTTAATGATAATCTGATCATATGGATAACTTGCAGTTGTTACGCTGGTTCCACCCGGTTCGAAGACAGACTGGTCAGTATTTGTTACAACACTAAATGTAATATTATTCCAAGCAGTCCCTGTAAGAGATGTATCTGGTTGAACTGCCAATGTACACATTGGTACACCGGTCTTCCAGAGGTTACTAGTAGTTGTACCGTAGGCCGCGCCCTGAAGTTCCGTCCCAGTGGTTAGAACTGTTGCCTTATTGTTGGAAAGGTAGTTCCTCTCTGCAGTACTGGGTCTGTAGATACCCGCTGTTAAGTCAGTATCCTCTGTTACAATGTTCCCTGTGATAATGTTGTCATCTGTCTCCACTAAAATTCCGTATGCAACACCACCACCCGTGTTAGTGATAAGCTGCATAATATTAGATGTAACCACACACTCGTTAGCATCTGTATCAAGACAGATACCTGCAACTGTACTGCTAGCAGTAGTTGCCTCTAGGTCAGAAATATTGTTGCCACTCACCACTGTATTATTACCAAGAACGTAGATACCGTAAAGTTCTCCTGATGTTGCATCACTCTGAAGCTGGAAAACCGTGTTACCCGTAACTGAACATCTGTCTTCAAAAACATAGATACCGTAAACCGCTGTGTTAGTTGTACTCGTAGTATTACTTTCAAAACTAATAGAGTTACAAGAGATAACCATCTCGGTTGAGTCAACCCCTGTTGTAATAGCTCCCTGGGAAGCCCCCGGAGAGTAGGCCCTAATTCTGTTGTTACTTACAACCACTCCAGGCCTACTTGTATTAATAGCAATACAGTCGTCCAGATAAAAGGCATTACCTGAAATAACTGTACCACTACAATCATTGACAACTGCCGCATCCACTGCACCGGTAACAGTGCTCTCAAAAGTACATCCCTGTACAATCGCAGTCTTAAGGGAAGAAGGTTCAATATTAACACACTCACTGCGATGTTCTTTGATAATACAGTTCGAAATAACGATACCTGATGTAGTAATAGTAATACTGTTATCTACCTCAATACCTGATCTCGCATTATTGGTTGAACCCGTACCATCGATAATACACCCTGTCACAATTCCGTCTCCACCGAAGTTAGAATTGAAGTGAACACCATATCCTGCATCATCAGTACCACCATTGTAGTTGCTGATATTACAGTTAGCCACAATGGCAGTTGCTGCGTCAATAAAGATAGCCGATGCGGTTGCATTAGCACGCAAGTTAACAGCTTCGATAGTACAGCCACCAACATAAAGATCTGTAGCGGTAGATCCGGCCTTAACAGCGATGTTACCGAGATTACTGATATGACAATCTGTTACTCTGGTGCCACTAGCAAGTGTATCGATACCATCGTTGTTAGCACCGCTAGAGAGACCACCACTCAGTATGCAGTTAGAGATACTGGTGTCTGACGCTGTGGAGGCGATGTTGATATGCGAGTTGTTTGATGCGGCGCTAAGGGTTGAAATACAGTCTGAGATAACATTGTCTGTACTGGCTAGATCGATCGCGAGGGTAACTGTGTCGAAGTTACAACCGTCAACAATTAGACGCGGAGAACTTAATCCTTGGTCAATGCCGATTCCAACACTTCTGAAGTAACAGTTAGCAATTCTAACATCTGAAGCGACGTTACCGATAAAAACACCAGTACCCGTACCATTAGCATAACAACCAATAATAGAACTACGATCACCCAAAGCTGTAATATCGTAATGGCGATTATTTCCTGTAGCCAGTGATACACAGTTAGATACTAAAGTAATTGGTGCATCAATCCTAAAGTTCGCGCTATCACTGTTATTTACAGTACAGCTATGAATGATACTATTTGTAGAATTGCCAAAAATCTGAATACCAAAACCATCCGAGTTTTCCACAAACGAGTCTGCTACCCTACTATTCTCACCATTAATACGAATACAAGCAGAATTTGCTGTGGTACCAGTAGTTCCAATAACTGTACAACCCGTAATTGTACAACGATCTGCGTTAGCCTGTCCAACAATACCATAACCCTCCGCAATATTACCACCACTGCTAGTAACAATACAGTTAGATATATTAGCATCGTTGCCACTGAAATCGATACCTGGGCCACCTGGCGATGAGATCGTAGAGCCAGAAACAACTAGTCTTTCACCGGTGTTGGCGAGGATACCGCGTTCCTGTGTGTTGCTGATGTAGCAGTTTGCAATCTTGGCATCGTCACACCCTGCAGTAATATCGATACCGTTAAGTGCTCCGTCGATAAAGCAGTCTGTAATGATCGCTCTATCTCCAGTTCCTTCAACTGAAAAGTTATCTACTGTAATTAAAGTCTGACTCAACTGACAGTTAGAAAACTGGGTATCAGCCCCTCCTATTGTAACATTACCGCCGATATTATCAGTCAGTGTACAACCCGTAACAATTGCATTTGCACCGTTTGCATCTATTCCGATAGATCCGTTGCTGTCAATAACACAATCGCTAACTACAGTGTTAGCACCAGAAAAGGTGATACCGTCACCGGTAGACGACTGAACATTACAGCCTATAAGTACATTGTTAGCACCGGTTGTAGTGATACCATCTGAAGCTGCACCTGTTACTGTACAGTTGTTAAAGGTGATATTGTCACCTGTTGCCACAATTCCAACACCACTTGAGTTAAGAACTGTGCAGTTGCTGAACTGGCAAAAGTCTGCATCTACACTAATACCGTTTAGAACGGTAATTGTTGAGACATCACCGAAGCGACAGTTAGAAACAATCGTTCTAAGAGCTGTGCTAGCGATATCGAGACCGTCTGCGGGGGAACCACTTTCTGTTTGAGCATAGCAGTTCGAGATTTGGCAATCTGGACCATCAATTCGAACTCCGCTGCTGGTTGAGTCTGTACATGTAACGTTAGAAATACTAGTTCCAGAACCACCAGATCCAATGTTAACACCGTACAAACCACCAAATGTTGTACAGTCTGATACACTGTTGTCTACACTGGACAGATTAATACAATTAGCTGTTGCTGATGCTACATGCTCAATCTTGCAACCTCTAATGTAAATTCTAGGAGTTGTTGAAGATATACCGGTTCTGTTAGTCGCTGACAGACGAATGAAACAGTCGGCGATAGTAATATCACCTGAAGCTGGTCCCGATGCGGTTGAACTAATACCGTCCGCAGCATTATCATGAATAATACAGTTGGAAATTACCATGTCATTAATCACATTACTAATTGATGCACCATTATCACCATTCTCACTAATAGTGCATCCGTCAATAATCCAGTCCCTTGCACCACTGTTATTTAAACTTACACCAGATGTTCCATTATTGTTTATTACACAACCATTAAATGTAATTTTAAATACCGCCTCATCTGTTACAGAAACTCCATTAATATCGTTACGCAAGAAATAGCAGTTGGTAAAGGTTACATCTTTTACATTATTTCTCATTAACAAACCCTGAGTATCACCCTGATTAAAATGAGAATTGCTGATATTAATCTGACTGGTTTCGGGAACTGTTCCACCAGAGGCTTCAATGATTAAGTTATTATCGACATTATTTACTGACTTACAGTTTGTCACTGTTGCTATTATTGTATTTGTGATCAAGATGCCTTCATCTGTAGTAGTATCGTGCACATAGACATTATCTAAAGTAATCTGTCCACATGTATCTACCTCAATACCCTTCCTACAATCCGCAATTTCAACATTGACAAGTTTAGTGTTAAAAGCTTGATCTAGATGAATACCACCGTCTGTCTCAATACTATCCCTTACAACAATGTTCTCAAAGAGAATGTCGCTCACTGTATTCATACCGCGGAATTTGACACCAGTAATACTTTCTCCTCTGTAAGTTTCAACTAAAGTTAACGTTGTAGCATCAGTGACTCCACCAATTGTGTACCAGGCGTCTCCCACCAAGATCTTGTCACCTGCTGAAAGTGCCGGCGATGTGAAATCGGTTCCTGAACCTGTAACCGTATTGCTTCCATTCACCGCGCTAAGTGTACCGGTTACATTGTTGATCTCAGCTCCATCAGGGTTAACGTACACATTAAATGCACCTCCACCGAAGTCGAGGATAACCTCTCCAGGAGTTTCACCGAAGAACCGTGTTTCATCAGCCGTAACTGTGATAGAGCTCGTCAGGTTGTAGGTACCCTTTCTAATACACAGTGTCTTTGCACCGGCATCCAAAGCTGCCTGGATAGTAGCATAATCACCACTTCCATCAGCCTTAATAACTGCATCGAAACATGACGATGCAGCTGATCCCGCAACACCCGTCGCTCCAGTAGAACCAGTAGCGCCTGTTACACCAGTGACACCAGTTGGACCAGTGCTTCCAGTATGACCAGTTGAACCAGTTGCACCAGTGACACCAGTTGGACCAGTGCTTCCAGTATGACCAGTTGAACCAGTTGCACCAGTGGCACCTGTATGACCGGTGCTTCCAGTATGACCAGTTGAACCAGTTGCACCAGTGATTCCAGTGTTTCCAGTTGCACCAGTATGACCGGTTGAACCAGTAGCTCCTGTATGACCGGTAGCTCCTGTATGACCGGTAGAACCGGTATGACCAGTAGCTCCTGTATGACCGGTAGCTCCTGTATGACCGGTGTGGCCTGTATGGCCGGTATGCCCAGTTGCACCGGTATGACCAGTATGCCCAGTTGCACCGCTATGACCAGTCGCACCTGTATGACCTGTGTGACCCGTTGCACCGGTATGTCCAGTATGACCGGTAGCTCCTGTATGACCGGTTGTACCGGTGTGTCCAGTTGCACCGGTATGGCCAGTATGTCCTGTATGACCGGTTGATCCAGTAGAACCAGTAGCTCCTGTATGACCGGTATGACCAGTCGCACCAGTAGAACCAGTAGCTCCTGTATGACCGGTATGACCAGTCGCACCAGTAGAACCAGTAGCTCCTGTATGACCGGTTGATCCAGTAGAACCAGTAGCTCCTGTATGACCAGTTGATCCTGTAGAACCAGTAGCTCCTGTATGACCAGTTGATCCTGTAGAACCAGTAGCTCCTGTATGACCAGTTGATCCAGTTGCACCGGTATGGCCTGTATGACCGGTTGATCCAGTAGAACCAGTATGTCCTGTAGAACCAGTAGCTCCTGTATGACCGGTTGATCCAGTAGAACCAGTATGTCCTGTAGAACCGGTATGACCAGTCGCACCAGTAGCACCGGTAGCACCAGTATGACCAGTGTGTCCAGTTGCACCAGTTGCACCGGTATGGCCAGTATGTCCAGTAGAACCGGTATGGCCAGTATGTCCAGTAGAACCGGTATGACCAGTCGCGCCCGTATGACCTGTGTGACCCGTTGCACCGGTATATCCAGTATGACCGGTTGATCCAGTAGAACCAGTATGACCAGTGTGTCCAGTTGCACCAGTTGCACCGGTATGACCTGTGTGGCCTGTTGCACCGGTATGACCAGTATGTCCTGTAGAACCGGTATGACCAGTATGTCCTGTAGAACCAGTATGACCAGTAGAACCAGTATGTCCTGTAGAACCGGTATGACCAGTCGCACCAGTAGCACCGGTGTGTCCAGTTGCACCAGTATGGCCTGTATGACCAGTGTGTCCAGTTGCACCAGTTGCACCCGTATGACCAGTATGACCAGTGTGGCCAGTATGACCGGTTGCACCAGTATGACCAGTGTGTCCAGTTGCACCAGTTGCACCCGTATGTCCAGTTAATCCAGTGTGGCCAGTATGACCGGTTG
>Ga0180438_10005682_pt1 | contig 17226 bp, 17 predicted proteins | sample SS_ome_12_FD_132455 | JGI IMG/M metagenome (GOLD analysis project Ga0180438, IMG submission 132455) | Hypersaline lake sediment archaeal communities from the Salton Sea, California, USA - SS_3_D_2 metaG | ecosystem: Environmental > Aquatic > Non-marine Saline and Alkaline > Hypersaline >...
AAAAACAATCCGATCAGACCACCCTGGGCCGTCGCCGAAAACACGTTCACGGCATTGTGCGAAGGCTGCGACGCCTGCGTTCTTGCCTGCCCAACCCGTATTATCCGCAAGGGCCGGGGGAGACTCCCGCAAATCGATTTCAACCATGGCGAGTGCCTGTTCTGTGGTGATTGCGCAGATGTGTGCAGGCCCCGGGCATTGAACAGGGCTGCGTTGCGGACACCCTGGTCGGTGACGGCATCGATCGACCCGCAAGCCTGCCTGGCTTACAGAAAGGTCGAATGCCGCAGCTGTTATGACCCCTGCGAGGCCGGCGCCATCCGGATGAAGCCACGCCTCGGCGGCGTCTCCGTTCCGGTACTCGACAACGCGAACTGCACCGGCTGCGGCGCCTGCTTCGCGGTCTGCCCGTCCCGCGCAGTGAATATGAATATGAACGCGAAACCAGTAGAGGTGCAAACATGAATATCAGCGGCGTACTCGTTCGCGCTTACCCGGAAAATATTGAATCGGTGACCGCGTTGCTGACCGCGCTGGAAGGCGTTGAAGTCCACGGCAGCAACACCGACGGGCGCATGGTCGTGACCATGGAACAGGAAGACGCGGGCCAGCTGTCTGACCTGCTGACGCTCATGCACGACGTACCGGGCGTTCTGTCCGCTTCGATGATTTACCACCAGTTTGAAGATTGAAACACTATTGAGTTGATTTCTCTGCATGCCAGAGCTGAATAAAAGGTCAACAGGAGGCCACATAATGAAACTGACCCGACGCGATTTCATTAAAACCAACGCCATCGCCGCAACGGCGACCGCGGCCGGCATCACCATTCCCGGTGTCAGGGAGGCACTGGCGACAACCAGTGGCGACATTCGCTGGGACAAGGCTCCCTGCCGGTTCTGCGGCACCGGCTGCAGCGTCCTGGTCGGCACCAAGGACGGCCGTGTGATCGCAACCCAGGGCGACCCGGATGCACCGGTCAACCGCGGACTGAACTGCATCAAGGGCTATTTCCTGTCCAAGATCATGTACGGGGATGACCGTCTGACCCGGCCGCTGCTGCGCATGAAAAACGGTCAGTACGACAAGAACGGTGACTTCACACCCGTGAGCTGGGAAAAAGCCTTCGATGTCATGGAGGAAAAATTCAAGGCCGCGCTCAAGAACGACCTTGAGGCCAACAAGGGCAAGAAGCCCGAAGAGATCGTCTCGACCGTCGGCATGTTCGGTTCCGGCCAGTGGACAGTATGGGAAGGCTATGCCGCTTCGAAACTCTACAAGGCCGGTTTCCGCTCCAACAACATCGATCCTAATGCCCGTCACTGCATGGCCTCCGCGGTGGGTGCATTCATTCGCGGTTTCGGTTCGGACGAGCCGATGGGCTGCTACGACGACCTTGAACACGCAGACGCTTTCGTGCTCTGGGGTTCGAACATGGCCGAAATGCACCCGATCCTGTGGTCACGCCTGACAGACACGCGCCTGACCAAGAAAGGCTGCGAGGTACACGTGCTCTCCACCTTCGAGCACCGCTGTTTCGATCTCGGCGACAACAACATGGTTTTTGAACCGCACACCGACCTGGCGATACTGAACTACATCGCCAACTACATCATTCAAAACAAGGCATACAACAAGGACTTCATCGACAAACACGTGAATTTCACCAGCACGCCGACCGATATCGGCTACGGCCTGCGCCCTGAGCACCCGCTGCAGCAGAAAGCCAAGAACGCGAACAAGGGCAAGCTCTCGAAGATCAGCTTCGAGGAATACGCCAAATCGGTCGAACCCTACACGCTGGAACACACAGCCGAACTGTCCGGCGTACCCAAAGACAAGCTGCTGCGTCTGGCCAGGCTGTACGCAGACCCCGACAAGAAGGTCACTTCCTACTGGACCATGGGCTTCAATCAGCATACCCGCGGTGTCTGGGTAAACGGCCTGGTCTACAACGTGCACCTGCTGATGGGCAAGATTTCGCAGCCCGGAAACGGCCCGTTTTCGCTGACCGGCCAGCCTTCCGCCTGCGGCACCGCGCGCGAGGTCGGCACCTTTGCCCATCGCCTGCCGGCCGATTACGTGGTGTTCAAGAAACCTCACCGCGAAATGGCCGAGAAAATCTGGGGTCTGCCCGAAGGCACGCTGCCGGGCAAGAAAGGCTACCACGCGGTTCTGCAGAACCGCATGCTGAAAGACGGCAAGCTCAACGCCTACTGGGTGCAGTGCAACAACAACATGCAGGCCGCGGCCAACATGAACGAGGAAGGCTACCCGGGCTACCGCAACCCGGCCAACTTCATCGTGGTCTCGGACCCCTACCCGACCGTGACCGCGATGGCCGCCGACCTGATCCTGCCCACCGCGATGTGGACCGAAAAAGAAGGCGCCTACGGCAACGCCGAACGCCGCACCCAGTTCTGGCGCCAGCAGGTCGAAGCACCGGGCGAGGCCAAGTCCGACATGTGGCAGGTCGTCGAGTTCTCCAAGCGCTTCAAGGTGGAAGACTGCTGGCCCGAAGAACTGATCGCGAAAAAACCGGAGCTGCGCGGCAAGACGCTGTACGAAGTACTGTACGCGAACGGCCAGGTCGACAAGTTTCCGAAACAGAAAATCACGGACAACGACGGCAACCAGTACGGGAACCACGAAATGGAGGACTTCGGCTTCTATATCCAGAAAGGCCTGTTCGAGGAGTACCGCCGCTTCCAGTTCGAAGGACCGAAAGTCGGTCACGAACTCGCGGACTTCGACACTTACCACAAGGTACGTGGCCTGCGCTGGCCGGTCATCGACGGCAAGGAAACCCTGTGGCGCTACGCCGAAGGCTATGATCCCTACGTCAAGACCGGAGAAGGCTTCAAGTTCTACGGCACGGGCGACGGCAGGGCCAATATCATTACCGCGCCCTACGAACCACCGGCCGAAAGCCCGGACGAGGAATACGATCTGTGGCTCAGCACCGGCCGTGTGCTCGAGCACTGGCACTCCGGTTCAATGACCCGCCGCGTGCCCGAACTCTACCGCTCGTTCCCGGACGCGGTGATTTTCATGCACCCTGACGACGCCAGAGACCGCGGCCTGCGCCGGGGTCTGCCCGCGAAAATAGTCAGCCGCCGTGGTGAAATGACCGCCCGGATCGAAACCCGTGGACGCAACAAGCCGCCGCGCGGCCTGATTTTCGTACCCTGGTTCGATGCCGGACGCCTGATCAACAAGGTCACGCTGGACGCGACCGACCCGCTGTCCAAGGAAACGGATTTCAAAAAATGCGCGGTCAAGGTGGTCAAAGCCTGATAGTCGTTTTCTAGCAATAGCATGGCAACGAGCCCGAACAAACTGCGCAACGCACCCAACTCGGCCAGCCGCCGGCGGTTCCTGGTGGATACCGCCCGCACGGCCGGCAGCATCGCGCTGTTCAGTCTCGGGGTCGGACTCTATTCCCGCCAGTCTGCCTCGCTGCCCACCCAGGCGATACGCCCGCCCGGCGCACTGGATGAAGAGAAGTTTCTCGGCGCCTGCGTGCGTTGCGGCCTGTGCGTCAGGGACTGCCCCTACGATACGCTGAAACTCGCGAAGCTCGGCGACCCGGTCGTGACCGGAACGCCGTACTTCACTGCCAGGGATATCCCCTGTGAAATGTGCGAGGACATCCCCTGCGTTAAGGCCTGCCCGACCGGCGCGCTCGATCACGACCTCGAAGACATCGATGATGCGCGCATGGGGCTTGCTGTACTCATCGACGAGGAGAACTGCCTCAACTTCCAGGGACTGCGCTGCGATGTGTGCTACCGGATTTGCCCGGTCATCGACAAGGCCATTACGCTGGAACTCGAATCGAACCGGCGCAGCGGCAGCCACGCGTTGTTCATTCCCACGGTGCATTCCGACCACTGCACGGGCTGCGGCAAGTGCGAACGCGCCTGCGTACTCGAGGAGGCCGCTATAAAAGTGCTGCCGATACAAATCGCCAAGGGCGAACTCGGCCACCACTACCGCTGGGGCTGGAAAGAAAAGGACAAGGCGGGCTCAAGCCTGGTGGCGCCGGACCAGCAACACCGCTACAACCTGCCGAAGGGACAGCGCTACGATTACGAAGGCAAGGGACTGATCTTCGATGACAACAACCCGGGCTCGTCGAACGGCACGCCGTTCGACAGCAACCCGCTGAATACGCTTAACCGCGGACTGGAGCAGGATCGATGAAGCGCCTGCGCAAACCCGGCAGCGAAGCCGTCAGCACCAGGGGCTGGCTGCCTGCGCACAAGTGGCTGCTGCTGCGCCGCCTGAGCCAGGTATCCATTCTGGCCGTGTTTCTGCTGGGGCCGTGGCTGGGTATCTGGCTGATCAAGGGTAACCTCAACGCGAGCCTGGTACTGGATACCGTGCCCCTGACCGACCCGTTCGTGTTCATGCAGTCGCTGTTTGCGGGCCACAACCCCGAAACGGCGGCGCTGACCGGAGCACTGATCATAGCGCTTTTCTACCTTTTGATTGGCGGCCGTGTTTTCTGCTCGTGGGTATGCCCGGTCAACGTCATCACAGACGCCGCGCACTGGCTGCGTGAACGCCTGGGTATCAGCGGCGCTTCCCGCCTGTCGCGCGCTACGCGCTACTGGCTGCTCGGCGCGGCACTGGTGCTGGCACTCGCGACCGGCTCCATCGTCTGGGAAACGGTCAATCCGGTATCGATGGTGCACCGCGGTCTGATCTACGGCATGGGCCTGGCGTGGCTGGTTGTCGTTGCGGTATTCATGCTGGACTTCCTCGTCAGCCGCCGCGCCTGGTGCGGTCATCTCTGCCCGGTCGGCGCGTTTTACAGCCTGCTCGGCACGCACAGTCTGGTCAGGGTACGCGCCGATGCGCGCGACCAATGCAATGACTGCATGGACTGCTTCATCGTCTGCCCCGAACAGCAGGTGATCCGCCCGGCACTCAAAGGCGGCACTCAGGGCATCGGACCGGTGATCACTTCAGCCAATTGCACGAATTGCGGCCGCTGTATCGATGTATGCAGCAAAGACGTCTTTCGATTCGGAAGCCGTTTCAATAACAAGCATACCCATGAACTCACCAATCATTCTACTGGAGCAGAGGTTTTATGATGATCAAGAAAATATTCACGCTAGCATCTATCACATTCGGATTGTTTGCAGCCGCTGCCGTAACGCCGATGGCAAACGCAGCCGAAGTCAAATCACTGCGCGGCAGCATGGAACTGGACCAGAACAGTTCGGCGCCGGAAATGAAGAAATACGCAAAAGACGGCGAGCCGATCCCGCGTGACTATGTACAGCAACCACCGCTGATACCGCACAAGATAGACGGCTACATAGTCAATCTCAAGTCGAACAAGTGTCTGTCCTGCCACAGCTGGAAAAACTACCGCGAAGCCCGCGCCACAAAAATCAGCCAGACGCATTTCGAGGACAGGGACGCGAATGTACTGGCGAATATATCTGCGCGGCGCTATTTCTGCACCCAGTGCCATGTACCGCAGGTGAATGCACCACCACTGGTTGAAAACCAGTTCAAACCGATCACCGCCATTTCCGGGGAGTAAGCAACAGACCAAGCCATTAGCCAAACAACGGATACAAGTTATGAACAGCAATAATTCAACCGAATGCAAAGGTATAGCATGCCGAATCTGGCGAGCCCTGAAAAAACCATCGGTCAAATATTCCCTGGGCGCATTGCTCGTTGTCGGTTTCATCTCGGGCATTATTTTCTGGGGTGGCTTCCACACGGCGATGGAGATGACAAACAACGAGGAATTCTGCATTTCCTGTCACGAGATGGAAGACAATGTATACGAGGAATACAAGAAAACCATACACTACAGCAATCGCACGGGTGTGCGCGCGACCTGCCCGGACTGCCACGTGCCGAGGGAATGGCAGCACATGGTAGTCAGGAAAATCCGGGCGACAAACGAACTTTACCACAAGGCGCTCGGCTCGATCGATACGCGTGAGAAGTTCGAAAACAAGCGCCTGCAACTGGCACAGAACGTCTGGCGCTCGATGGAAGCCAATGACTCGCGCGAATGCCGCAACTGTCACGACTTCGATTTCATGGACTTCGGCGAGCAGGGACGTCGCGCGGTCGAACAGCACTCCGAAGGGCTCGCGGCAGGCAAAACCTGCATTGACTGCCACAAGGGCATCGCACACGAATTGCCCGACATGCACGAAGTCGACCCAACGTCCGTCGTCGGCAATTTCTGATTGTTCGGACTATGCAGTGCTACAGGAATGCAGCGGCCGCCTGATAGCAGAACCATGCGAACAGCAGCCGGCTACTCCTTTCACAAGTTTAGCCGGCTGCGGTTCCTGCCATTTCAACCTGCAAGCATTGTCACATTGGCTACTATCGACCAGATGCCGCTCCTTTTAATTCGGTAACAAACTGCGGTTATCGATACCGAAAGACCCTCTTTCACAAGGATGTTGTTTTAAATGCCAGCGATCGCACTGACCGTCGCCAGCAGCGAAATGCCCGCCACCTCCTGATGCGGTTCAGCCCCTGTCGGCCCTGAACAGCGCTGACGCGCTCGAAACAGATGGCACTCCGTTCGCGAATTTTTTTCAACACACGGGTTGACCTAGGTCATGTGCAGCTGCCGCAAAAACATTTATTCTTGAAAGAGGTCTTGATGCGACCCTGTACAGTTGCATCAAAATACGCGTGTATGTCATCGTGCTGCGACGTTACGGTCTGTACTGCAAGTTCAGGAATCGACACTACATGAGCAAGCAAACTGGAGAATGCAGCGGTATCATCTGCCGCCTCTGGCAGACACTCAAATCCCCATCCGCCCGGTATTCGCTCGGGTTCCTGATCGTGGTCGTGTTCACCGTGGCCAGTGTTTTCTGGATCGGATTCCACTGGGCGATGGACGCGACCAACACTGAGGAATTCTGCATCTCCTGCCACGAAATGGAGAAATTCGTGTACGAGGAATACAAGCAGACCATACACTACAGCAACCGCACCGGCGTGCGCGCCACCTGCCCTGACTGCCACGTACCGAAGGAATGGCAGCACAAGATCGTGCGCAAGATCCAGTCGACCAATGAGTTGATGCACAAGGCACTCGGCTCCATCAACACGCCGGAAAAATACGAGGCCAAGCGTCTGCAGCTGGCCGAACGGGTCTGGGCGAACATGCAGGCAACCGATTCCCGCGAATGCCGCAACTGCCACGGTTTCGACTACATGGATTTCGGGAAACAGGGCGAGGAGCCGGCCGAGCTTCACCCCGAGGCGCTGGAAGCCGACATGACCTGCATCGACTGCCACAAGGGCATCGCCCACAAGCTGCCTGAAGGCTACGAGGAATAATTCCCCGCCTGCGCGCGGCCGCCGCACGCGCGGATTAACCCTGCCCGCGGTACGATTAAGCCATTCATTTTAAAGCAAATGTATTGAGGCCGGGCCCGGTTTCGGCTATGCTGGAGAACTTTTCGGGTCCGGCAGTGCCTGAATCAGACCACTACCATTACCGCGCGACTGAAGCACACGATAGAAGCAACGACTATGAACGATAGCCAAGAAAACACCCAGAACAATTTCGCCGTAAAGATCGGCCTTGCCGAAATGCTGAAAGGCGGCGCCATCATGGACGTCACCACGGCGGAACAGGCGAAAATTGCCGAAGAGGCCGGGGCCTGCGCCGTCATGGCACTGGAACGCATCCCTGCGGATATCCGACGCGACGGCGGGGTTGCCCGCATGTCGGACCCCGACATGATCCAGGAAATCAAGGACACGGTTTCGATCCCGGTGATGGCCAAGTGCCGCATCGGGCACTTTGCCGAAGCCCAGGTGCTGGAGGCCCTCGAAATCGATTTCATCGACGAGTCCGAAGTGCTGACGCCGGCGGATGAAGCCAATCATATTTACAAACACGACTTCAAAGTCCCCTTTGTCTGTGGCGCCACCAATCTTGGCGAGGCTCTGCGCCGTATCGGCGAAGGTGCCGCGATGATGCGCACGAAGGGCGAAGCCGGCAGCGGCAACATTGTCGAGGCCGTACGCCACATGCGTGCGCTGCAGGACGAGATGAAGCGCCTGACCACGCTGGGCCAGGAGCAGCTGATGTCCGTGGCCAAGGAACTGGGCGCGCCTTACGATCTCGTATGCTACGTCGCCGAGCACGGCAAACTGCCGGTCCCCAACTTCTCTGCCGGCGGCATCGCCACACCAGCCGACGCGGCGCTAGTAAGGCAGCTCGGCGCCGAAGCCGTGTTCGTCGGGTCCGGCATTTTCAAATCCGACGATCCCGCCGCCAGGGCCGCCGCCATCGTCAAGGCCACTACGCACTACGATGACCCGGAAATCCTGCTCCAGGTCAGCCGCGGCCTGCGCCCGGGCATGAAAGGCCTGGAAATGTCGGAAATCCCCGAGGAAGAACGTCTCGCCGTCAGGGGCTGGTAACCGCAACCAGCGTACCCGATGAACAGAACCGTTGGCGTGCTGGCGTTGCAGGGCGCCTATCAGAAACACGTCGAAACCCTGGCCCGACTCGGCGCCGAGGCGCTGCTGATACGCAAATCCGCTGAGCTGGAGAGCTGCGACGGCCTGATTATTCCCGGCGGCGAATCGACCACGATGAGCCTGCTGATCGACGAATCCGGCATGTACGAACCGCTGCGCGAATTCGCGCGGCACAAACCGGTCATGGGTGTGTGCGCGGGCATGATCCTGATGGCCGACTCGGTCGACGATGCGCGCGTGAACCCGCTCAGGCTCCTGCCCTTTCGCGCCCTGCGCAATCATTACGGACGCCAGGTGCACAGCTTCACAGCCGACATAGTGCTGGCTTTCGATCAAGGCGGCGCGCCGTTGAAGGCCCACTTCATCCGTGCACCCGGCATCACAGACCTCGGACCAGGCATCGAAATACTGTCCAGACACGACGACGAAATCATCATGATCCGCAAAGACCGCCACCTTGCGCTGTCGTTCCACCCCGAGCTGACCAGAGACGACCGGGTCCATCGCTACTGGCTGGACATGTTCGCCTGACCCGATTTGTGCGAATCAGGGGAGCAGCCGGCACTCCCCTGCCGGAATTACCGCGAGAGCGCAGCCGCGCCCGCGCCCCTGTCCCGGGCGTTCAGGCAGAGGCACCCACGCCATTGTAATTAATACCTATTTCATTGATCCGGCCCGTTCCTTAGCGGCGGTCAATCTTGATCCAGGTCAATAACTGCCCACCGGCTGGATATATTATTTAAAAAGGGATGAAGGATTGTGTTGCTGGCAATCAGTGCTTTTTAAGGATCGATTGTTGAATGCGCATAATCAGGAGGTTGGTCATGAGAAAGAACGTAGCACACATCAAGAAGGAAGTGCCCGCGAAAGCGGAACCGTCCGGCTTCTTCAGGGAAATGGAAGAACGGATGCAGGAGCTGGAACGGCATTTTGAAACCATGTTTCAGCGGGACTGGTTAAAGCCTATGCGCCTGGAATTTCCCGAGTGGACACATCGGGGAATGCTGGAGCTGAAGACTCCCAAGGTCGATATCATTGAACACGACAATGAGATCGTTGTACGGGCCGAAATCGCTGGCGTTGAGAAAGAAGACCTTGACGTCTCGATGACCGATGCCGCGATTACGATCAAGGGCAAGACCCGGGAAGAGTTCAAGGAAGAAAAAGAGGATTACTTCAGAAGCGAAACCATGAAAGGTGAATTTTCACGCACCCTCGCCCTGCCGGCCAAGGTTGACAGTGCCAGGGCAGAGTCGAGATACAGGGACGGCATGCTCGAAGTTATCGCGCCCAAGCTGGAACAGGGGAGGAGGCACAGGATCAAGGTGAACTGATCGCTCGTTGATGGAGTGTTCAAAGAGCACGAATTTCAGGCGTCTCCTTAATTATTTAAACATGGGATGACTGGCAGCAAAGTGATACAAAACCGAGCTGCCAGTTTTTTCAACGTTAACAGGAATGCCCGTAGGAGCGGCTTCAGCCGCGAATTATCCTACGATCTCGCAAGTAATTCGCGGCTAAAGCCGCTCCTACCGCAATCGCATACCGGAAGATGCGCCTGCAATGCTTACTCGCCAGCACATTATCATTTGCGTTTATGCGTAGGGATAACAAGAACCGGCAAACTGGATTTGTGCAGCACCCCTTCGCTCACACTGCCGACCAGAAGCTGGTACATGGCGCCGCGCCCGTGCGAGCCGACAACGATCATGTCCGCGCCAACGTCCCCGGCCTCAGTCAGTATGGCATCCACTGTTCTGGCGTGCACCAGCAGGGCCGTGGTGTCTATGCCTGCCTTGCGCAGTCGGTCCGCATACGCCTGGATCTGTCGGTGCTCAACATGAAACCTCCGGGCCAGTTCCTCTCGCGCTCCGATCGGGTCCACTTTAAACTGGACCTTATCCGGTTCAGGCACCGCATTGTGCAGCAGCCAGACCTGCGCCGAGAGCGGCTTCGCCAGCTCTTCGATCTTCTGTATGATGATTTCTGTCGAATCCGACAAATCTACGCACACCAAAATCTTCATGGTTTGTCTCCGTCATTCATATCATACGTTGAAACATGTCTGTTCGTCCCAGGCATACCTACTCAGCCGGTATTGCAAACAGCACTACAAATGCCAGTATGCCGGCGAGCACAGAATGCTTTGCCGTATGCAAGCAAAAGACCCTGCGCTCACAGTGATGATAGCTCGCAATAATCGCGACGAAGCATTGCAACAGGTAATACAGCGCAAAAGCACGAGACGCAAAAGAAATAATTTCCAGCAGGTTTGCAGACCACACCAAAACAATGGCCATGAACGACACCACAATATAGCCCCTGTTGGTCGTGAGTTTGCCCCGGCTGCTTTCACTCGCCAGGGATCCCGCGCCTACTGTATCGGCGACAGCCGCACTGAACTGGCTCATAACCGCAGCCACTATCAGCATCAGCGGCAGCACCGCCGCCGCAAGCCCGGTCGCCGCAACGATTTCCGCTATCCTGATATGCTCCAGGTCAAGTTCCTGGACAATCGGCAGCAGAACAATCACCGAAACGATGTACAGGCCACCGGAAATCAGCTGCGCCCGCCGCATGGTTCGCACACGCAACTGGGGCGAATATTTCTCCCCGAGAAACCGCGATGTTTCGAATCCCTGAACCACCAGCAGGATACCGGCCAGGATGAACACTTTCGTCATCCAGTCTCTTTCCTGAACATCGAAAACCAACGATCGTCCGGATTGCATGAAATTGTAGTCATAAATCATGACACCGATGAGCAGCGCAACCACGATGGACAGCTGCACGGACATCGAATAAGCCTCGAGTTTTTCGAGACCACCGAGACCGCGAAGGTAACCCGTGGTTGCGATAAAAACGATAATGGTCGTGGTCAACGCCCTTTCCAGGTTGGGTGAATCGCCAATTCCCAGGTATGTCAGAAGAAATGATGACAGCAGCGACAGGTAGAACGCGACGGCCGTCACATAGGCGAATGAAAGCGCCGCGTTGGCGACCAGATCGATTCTATAGATAAAAGGATGGTCATGTCTTTCGTGAAGCAGCGGCTCCGCGTGCAGTATATTGAAACGTATGACGCCCCCAATTGCATAGGCAAGCACGACTATGCCCGTGACCGCAACCGGTGAAAGCACCCCCACCACGCTGGCAAGCAAGGGCGCAATAATCAGGAATCCACTGCCGATGATGGATGACAGCGGCGTCAGCGTCGCCTGCCAGGCCCTGCTTCTGGCCACGCGCGGGCTGAACATAAACACCAGTACACTGACCGAGATAAGCACGAGTGCTGTGTTCAGCATTTCTGCCCCCGGTTCTCCCGTAGTTGCATCATAAGGAAGCGCTTTGACATCAAACCTGGCGCCCAACGAACAAACACAGGCACCCTTCCCCCGCCCCTGCCATGCAGCGAGAAAAGAGTGCATTATGGAATATGATGAATTTTTCTACCTGACAGCTGCTCCCTGACCTTCTCACCACGCTCCACAAATTTGGATTTACCTGGTAGGGATGCTAGCACCCGCCGGTCGATGCTTCCTTGACCTACGGCAGGAAATACATCTGGAATGCTTGCCGCTGTTGATGGTAACCACCGTCCGATTCGACACAATGCATTAGATTTTTCTAATGCTTGTTAAGGGAATGACCGGCGTCCAGCACAGGCAGTTTGCCCGTTTTTCACGCATTAACCTGAATGTAAATACAGCTGTTAACACAAAGCGAACGTTTAGAATTGCTCTAATACCTGATGATCCCTGGAGGGCGGCTTCCGGTTGAATTCACAGCTACTCCCCGACAGTCATGGCAGGTATTCAAAACTCCTGGTTGAGAAACCGATACCGATTCATTCCGGACAATCAGACGGAATAATTTTTTCGATATGCAGGGTCTGGAGCAGTACTTCCTTCAGTGCTTTGTTTCTTGCCCTGCCCCCGCATACTCATGCAGCTGATTTCATTCCGCAACTACGATTCGCCGGTACTGCGATATCCATTAGCCGGGGATCATCCAGGTCCAGCGAATTCATCTGCTCGATATAAGCGTCCCTGCTGTCAACCTGGAGCCTTGGATTATGTTGCAGTTCTTCGCCAATCGTGCTGACAGTCATGCCGTTATAGTCATGTGCCGGATAGACCCGGGTATCTTGCGGCAAAACCAACAATTTATTGAACAAACTGTCATACTGAGCGCCGGGATCTCCGTTCTGGAAATCGGTACGGCCGGTGCCCCTGATCAACAAAGTATCACCGGTAAATACACGGTCCGGGAGCACGAAACTGTACGAATCATCAGTGTGCCCTGGAGTGTAGAGAATATCCATGTGGAGGTTATCTACGCTTAGCTTTTCACCCTCGCGAAACTTGACCGATACACATTCGGCAGCAGATTGTTCACCCATCGCTGTTGCGCAATCTGTTTCTCGCTGAAGGTTGCCCAGTGCCGTAACGTGGTCAGCATGAATATGCGTATCGACTGCCAACACGAGCTTGACATCGAGCTCACTGAGCAACTGGACATACTGATCCGTGTTTTCAAGTACCGGATCGATAAGCAATGCCTCACCGCCGCTGCGCTCGGCAATCAAGTAGCTGTAGGTTGAAGAAGTACGATCAAAGAGCTGTCTGAAAATCATGGCCTTTCTCCTGAATGAAAGTTGATAATTATATGGTTACCCGCTTCGAGCAATCGGTGACGCGATTCCATGGCATCATTGCGATCAGGCGCGCCATTCCACACCAGCGAGTAATACCGGCTACAATCAGTCCTGCACCGATAAGCGGAATCAGGGCAAAGAACAGCTGGTGAACCGTGAAACCAAAGAAGACTTTAAGCACCAACAGCGCGCCAATCACGATCTGAACCTGCCTCTCAAGCGAAATTGTGTTACCGCATCGCTGTATCGGCAGACCTGTTTTCATCCAGGCTTCTGTTCCGCCTTCAAGAAGGTAAACATTTTCAAAGCCGGCATGTTTGAGACGTTCCGCCGCCTGCCGTGCCCTGACGCCGGCGTGGCAGGTCAGGAATAATGGACGCTCGTTCCCCACGCCTGCATCACCCAGCTTATGGTGAAGTTTTTCCGGCGCCAGCTCTTCAAGCTGCATGGAAATAGCTCCTGCAACGTGACCAGCACGATACTCCGCAGGTGTGCGCACATCTACAAGATCTATCTGCCTTCGCTGTTGCCACAGCGCATTCAGCGCGCCTGGGGTTATGGTGTTGAATTCGCTCATTGTTTTTCCTTAACTGAAGTCAATGGATAAGCGTGTCAGTGGAGCTAAATATAACCTGAAACTAATATACTGAAAACTCGAATTATTAACTCATTATGTTCGTTTTTTTCGAATATTTTGCAGGCAGGAATTCTTCTTTAACCGACAAAAAAAACCGGCCTGCATGTTCTGACCCTTACCGTGGCTACTGCTGTCGATCATACAGGCCATGATGCCGATCAGTGTGCTGATCAAAGCGTCGTGACACCGCAAAATTCTTGAGTTTTGCGCCCGGGAATTATCATATACACTATGGCCATTGGCTGGCATAACAGGAAGTCGATCTGTTGCTGTATGATTAGGGGTATACGTAAGCCAGAGAACCGGAGCAATGCAGCCGTTGATGCGCCGGTCAATCAGACCGTGACCCTGGCAGTCCGGGTCAGGCAGCCCTGGGCAATGCCGCCGCAATAAACTGGTTACTCGCATCAATTTTTCATTTGAATAGTCCCATAGGAGATATGTATGACTACGACACTGACCCTGGAACAGAGAAAGAAACTGGTTGAATGGATGGTAGACAGGAGTGTCGATACCGATATCGATAGCCAGGCACGTACCTATCGCAAGAAGTTGCTGGATGGTCTGGGCAAAACGCAAGTGGAAGAAATGGCCGGTAAAGAAGGCATCGTTCTCAGCAATGAGCACCTGGGCGTTATCGAGTGCCTGCGTGACTATTTCCTGGAGTTTGGAGAAGCTGAAAAAGGCCGCGATATTGAGGAGATGCTCAATGAGGTATTTGCCGGTCATGGTGGTCGCAAATACCTGTGGAACCTGTTTCCGGGCGGACCAGTGACACAGGGCATGCGAATTGCTGGCTTACCCGTGCCACCGCACAGTGGAGACAAGGGCTTCGGCACAGTTCGTTAATACTCAGAAACCGGGGGCCCTGCAAAAGCAGGGCTCGGTACATACAAAACCGTGCTACAGGTCTCTTAGACTATCTGACGGTTCGACCCGCGCTGAGCGAAAACCGGCGAACCCGGCTGCGAGCACAGCTGCGATGCAAGTCAGCAACAGCGCAATCGCATAATGCCAGGGAAGCAAGCGGCACACCTTTTGTCCCGATTCCAGCTGTGGTCCCAGCATCTCGTTGATGAACAGCGATGTGGTCTGGAAAATCGCCACCGCCAGAGCCCACCCCAGGATAGCAGTAAACAGTGCCTGCACCATTGGAAACCAGACGATGTCGGCCGTTCGGAAACCTACCAGCCGAAGCACCGACAGGTCCTTGCGCTTGCGGTCGACATTCGCCCAGAGGCTTGCGCCGAACGATAGCGAGAATCCCACCAGGCCGACGATAGCGATCGACCAGTAGATCGCCGTCAGGTTCCGGTTCATGCGCTGGACCAGCTCGATTTCGGCGCTGCGCGTACGCACGTTTACATTCAGTTCTGTAAAGGCATCCCGCAGGGCTGCCACGTCGTAGATGGTTTGTGCGTAGAGTCGGAAACCCGGGTAAGTTCGGTGCGTATCCGCGGGCTCGCCCTCCCAGCCGAGCGCCGGTACTGCCCGGCCGTCGCGGAAATCCTCCAACGCCTCGAGCAGCGCCAATGAAACAAAGGCTCCATCACGTGAGAACGCACGCGCCGGTGCGATCGCCGCTACACGCAGTGGCAGGTGCACGCGCTCCTGTTTGCCGCGAAAACGCCGGGCAAGACTGCCGTCTACCGTGTCGCCGGCAGCCACACCCAGCTTCTCGGCCGCGCTCTGCGACAGCACGACGCTGGTTGTATCCTCCGGCAGAGGACTGTCCGGTTGCAACAGGGGATCGCCCTGGCCTGTGGCCGTCAGCTCCACCGATACGATACGGGCCGAAAACTCGCTGTTGAGCTCGATTGTTGCGGCGATGCTCCGTGTGCGTGGCACCAGGAAGGCGACATCATCTCGTGCGCGCACCTGGTCCAGCCACGCCTGGTCGTAATAGCCCCTGCCCACGGGCCGAACCTCTCTGTTGCGGGGGTTCTCGATCAGTTCGTCAACCATGGCGCCGACGATGCCGAACTTGAGTCCGAACAGTACCATCATGGGTCCCAGCACTGCCGCCAGCGCAAGTACGAAACAGGCCGACATCAGCGCCTCGTGAAAGTAGTCACGGCTGGCCAGCCGAAACACCTTGAACCAGGATACGTCCATGATTCAGCCGGTCACCACGGTCTCGGTGAACATTCTGTTGTGATCACGGATGGTCCGATGGGTGAGCCGACGCAAGCCTAACTGCTCCATGTGCTCCCACGCGTGGCTGGCGAGAATCACCGTGATTTCGAATTCCTCGGCCAGGCCGATGAGCATGGACATGACCTTTTCAGCAGCATAGGGGTCGATTGAAGCAGTAGGCTCGTCGGCGATTACGATGGAAGGCCGGTGAGCGACCGCACGGCCAATAGCTACCCGCTGGCGTTCGCCGGTAGATAATTTATCAGGCAGTTTGTCCAGGTGCGCCGTGATGCCAAGCTCTTCGGCAAGGTGTTCGACCATGCCGTCGGGACGGAGCCCGAGTACGCTACGACACAGATTCATGTTTTCCCGGACCGTCAGGTACGGGAGCAAACCGCCGGTTTGCATTACGTAGCCTATATAACGCTTGCGCAGATCGCCCAGCTGATTGAGCCTGCCGTTTTTCCAGCAGGCATGAATATCATGCGATTCCTGCTCGCGCTCGGGTTGAAAGCTGAAGGCTCCAGCTTCGGACGGCTGCAAGATGAAGGCAAGCATATCCAGCAGGGTCGATTTGCCGCAGCCTGATTTCCCTATCAGCGCGATTTTCTCGCCCATGGCGATTTGCAGGCTGGGGATACGAAGACGAAAAGCCACGCCCTCGGCCTCGCGGGTCTTGACCACATCACGCAGGTGATAGATGAGCGGACCCTCAGCCTCAGACGGTGTCGAAATCTCACTACTCATATGGCGTGGACCGAAGCCAGGCGGGATCAGGGAAGCATCTCCAGCGGAACAGGATAGACCGAATCGCCACCCACGGGTCCGCCATCAAGACTGACCCAGAGGTCGGTATGATCGTGCAATGCTCGATAATAGCTCACCTTTTCTTCAAGGCGGTTGAGAAAGTCGACCTGTCGCAGCGTTGACCAGTTCTGCCAGTCATCCAGCGAAAGCCCCATGACTTCACCGGTATAGGGAAGATCCTCGATGTATTCCTGAATGAAACCCAGATCGGCCAGGCTGTTGCCTTTGCCCGCGGTCGTAGCCGTTGTACCCCCAAGTTGCTCAGGGTTGCGCGAAACGGTCGCGGCGAGACTTTTAAGTTCGTCGAGGAAGTTCTGGGGCGACATCAGCCCTTCCTCAGCAGTATTCAGCACCTGGGTAAGCACGTCATGAAGATCCGAGAGCTGGTCTCGGGTAAGCAGCACCCTCACGTCCAGCGTCGGACGCTCAGGGTTGTGGAAGTCACGGTCCAGCATCCAGGCATTGAACACGCTTGGCACGCGGCCTC
>Ga0180438_10005683_pt1 | contig 17224 bp, 13 predicted proteins | sample SS_ome_12_FD_132455 | JGI IMG/M metagenome (GOLD analysis project Ga0180438, IMG submission 132455) | Hypersaline lake sediment archaeal communities from the Salton Sea, California, USA - SS_3_D_2 metaG | ecosystem: Environmental > Aquatic > Non-marine Saline and Alkaline > Hypersaline >...
AACGTGCTGTTGCCGGGCGGATAAATCACGATGCGCCCACCGGAAAGACCCTTGCCGACGTAATCATTGGCATCGCCTTCGAGTTCGATGGTCACGCCTTCGTACAGGAACGCACCGAGGCTCTGGCCGGCCGAACCGTTAAGCTTGATGTGAACGGTGTCTTGCGGCAACGGCTTGCCCTGGTGCGCCTTCGCCAGCTCGTGCGACAGCATGGTACCGACCACGCGGTTGATATTCACCACCGGAAGTTCGATCGATACCTTGTCGCCTTTCTGGATCGCGGGCTGCGCAAGCTTGATGATCTTGTGATCCAGCGCCGCATCCAGGCCGTGGTCCTGGTCAATCATGCAGTAGGTGCCGACTTCCTCATGTGGCTTCGGCGCCGGTGTCAGGATGGTGCTCAGGTCGATGCCTTTGATCTTCCAGTGGTCAATCGCGGTATCGGCCTCGAGTACGTCGACGCGGCCGATCATCTCGTTCACGGTACGGAAGCCGAGCTGCGCCATGTACTCGCGCAACTCTTCCGCGACCATGAACAGGTAGTTGACCACGTGCTCGGGCTTGCCGTTGAATTTCTTGCGCAGCTCCGGATCCTGGGTCGCGATGCCGACGGGGCATGTATTCAGGTGACACTTGCGCATCATGATGCAACCCAGCGTGATCAGCGGTGCGGTAGAGAAACCGAATTCCTCGGCTCCGAGCAAGGCCGCAATCGCGACATCGCGCCCGGTCTTGAGCTGACCATCGGTCTGTACCGTCACGCGCGAACGCAGGTCGTTCATCAGCAGGGTCTGGTGGGTCTCGGCCACACCCAGCTCCCAGGGCAGGCCGGCGTGCTTGACCGAGGTCAGCGGCGAGGCGCCGGTACCGCCGTCGTGACCCGCGATCACGATATGATCGGAGAAGGCCTTGGCAACACCGGAGGCAATGGTGCCGACACCGATCTCGGACACCAGTTTCACGCTGATGCGCGCCGAGGGATTCGAGTTCTTCAGGTCATGGATCAGCTGCGCCAGGTCCTCGATCGAGTAGATGTCATGGTGGGGCGGCGGGCTGATCAGGCCCACGCCCGGTGTCGAATGCCGGATGCGCGCGATGTTCACGTCGACCTTGCCGCCGGGCAGCTCGCCGCCCTCGCCGGGCTTGGCGCCCTGTGCGACCTTGATCTGCAGCTCGTCAGCATTGGTCAGGTACCAGTTGGTCACGCCGAAACGGCCCGAGGCTACCTGCTTGATCGCCGAGCGCTTGGAATCGCCGTTCGGCAACGGCTGGAAACGCTCCGGATCCTCGCCGCCTTCGCCGGTGTTGGACTTGCCGCCGAGCCGGTTCATCGCGATCGCGAGCGACTCGTGACTCTCGGCCGAAATCGAGCCAAAGCTCATCGCGCCGGTGGCGAAACGTTTGACGATCTCCTTCGCGGGTTCGACTTCCTCGATCGGGATCGGGCCACCGTTGGCGCCGTCCTTGAATTTCAGCAAACCGCGCAGGGTCGCACGCCGGGTCGCCTGGTTATTGGAGAAGTCGGCAAAGCGCTTGTAGGCCTCCCTGCTGTTGGTGCGCGCGGCGACCTGCAGGTTGGCGATTGTATCCGGGTTCCACATGTGCAGCTCACCACCGGAGCGCCAGTGAAAGTCACCGGGATTCGGCAGCACCGGCAGGCGCACCACGTCTCGGCTCGGGTAGCCCAGTTCGTGGCGGCGCAGGGATTCTTCGGCCAGCACGTCCAGCTCCACACCCTTGATCCGGCTGGCCGTGCCCTTGAAGCAGCGCCCAACGACCTTTTCACCCAGGCCGACCGCTTCGAAAATCTGTGCGCCCTTGTAGGACTGCAGCGTCGAAATGCCGATCTTGGCCATGACCTTGAACATGCCCTTGACCACGCCCTTGCGGTAATCGGCCACGATGGAATCGTCATTGGGATATTCGTCAGCAGATAGCAGGCCGTCGCGCTTGGCCTGGAACAGGGCCTCGAACGCGAGATACGGATTGATCGCATCGGCGCCGTAACCGACCAGCAGGCAGTGGTGGTGAACTTCACGCGCCTCGCCGGTTTCGACCACGATGCCAATGCGGGTACGCAGGCGGTTGTCGACCAGGTGATGATGCACGGCACCGACCGCCAGCAGGGAACTCACCGGCACGCGGTCTTCGCTGATATTGCGGTCGGACAGCACAATCAGGCTGTAGCCGTCGTTGATGGCCTCGGTCGCCTGGAAGCAGATGTTCTCAAGGCACTTGTCCAGGCCGCCCGCACCTTCCGACTTGTCGTAGGTGATGTCGATGGTCAGGCTGCGCCAGCCGCGGTAGTTCATGTGCTTCAGCGCGGCCAGCTCCTCGTTGTCCAGGATCGGGTGCGGTACGCGCAGCCGATGCGCGTGCTGCTCGGTGGTATCGAGCAGGTTGGCTTCAGGCCCCACGTAGCACTCCAGCGACATCACGACCTCTTCCCGGATCGAATCGATCGCCGGATTGGTAACCTGTGCGAACAGCTGCTTGAAGTAGTCGTAGATCATGCGCGGCTTGTCAGACAGGCAGGCCAGCGCAGTATCGTTGCCCATCGATCCGACCGGGTCGCGCAGCTCCTGTACCAGCGGGATCAGCATGAATTGCATGGTCTCGGTGGTGTAACCGAAAGCCTGCATGCGCGGCAGCAGCGTCTCGGGATAGAAACCATGGGGCTCCCTGTTTGGCGCCAGGTCAGCGAGCTTGATTTCCTGGTTCTTCAGCCACTCGGCGTAGGGGCGGCGTGAAGCGAACTCCATCTTGAGTTCTTCGTCCGGAATCAGCTTTCCCTTTTCAAAATCGACCAGGAACATCTTGCCCGGCTGCAGGCGGCCCTTGAACTTGACGTTGGCCGGGTCGACGTGGAGTACGCCGACTTCGGAGGCCATGATCACGCGGTCGTCATGGGTCAGGTAGTAGCGGCTCGGGCGCAGGCCGTTGCGGTCGAGCACGGCGCCGATGTACTTGCCGTCGGTAAACGCAATCGAGGCCGGCCCGTCCCAGGGCTCCATCAGGGCCGAATGAAAGCGGTAGAAGGCCTTCTTGGACTCGTCCATGTTGACATCGGACTGCCAGGCTTCCGGCACCATCATCATTACGGCTTCCTGCAGCGTGCGGCCTGACATCAACAGGAATTCGAGCACGTTGTCGAACGTACCGGAATCCGAGCAGTCTTTTTCCACGACAGGGAACAGCTTCTTGATGTCCTCGCCGAACAGCCCGGATTCGACCACGCCCTGGCGCGCCGTCATCCAGTTCTTGTTGCCCAGCAGGGTGTTGATTTCGCCGTTGTGGCTCATGAAGCGGTTAGGCTGGGCGCGGTCCCACGACGGGAAGGTATTGGTGCTGAAGCGCGAGTGCACCATGGCAAGGTGGGCCGTGTAGTCCTCCGCGTGAAGATCGGGGTAAAAAGCCATCACCTGGTGCGCGGTCAGCATGCCCTTGTAGATGATCACCTTGGTCGACAGCGAACAGATGTAGAACATCTTGCTCTGTTCGATGCTTTCATCGCCGCGCAGCGCGTGCGTGGCGCGCTTGCGGATCAGGTAGAGCTGGCGCTCGAAATCATCGCCCTCAACGCCATCTGCGGCTGCAATGAACAGCTGCTCCATGCAGGGCTGCGACTGGCGGGCGGTCGGACCAACATCGGCGCCGTCTGTATCGATCGGCAGTACGCGCCAGCCGAGAAACTGCTGGCCCTGCTCGGCGACCATCTGCTCGACCACCTGCTTGCAGCGGGCCCGGGAGGCTTCATTGAGCGGCAGGAAAACGTTTCCGGCAGCATAGCGGCCGCGGCTCGGCAAATCGACACCGAGGTCCTGGCTGGCGACGCGTCTCAGGAATGCATCCGGCAGGCTGGTCAGGATGCCGGCACCGTCACCGGTATTGGCCTCGCAGCCGCAACCGCCCCGATGCACCATGCGCTGCAGTATGTGATCCGCGTCCAGTACAATCTGGTGGCTGGCCTCGCCCTTGATGTGTGCCACGAAGCCAACGCCGCAGCTGTCTTTCTCCAGCGCCGGGTCATAAAGGCCCTGTTTTTCGGGCAAGCCGTAACGAATCTGTTGTCGCAGTGTGGTGCTCATATTTTTTCCAAAGCTATCTGTACAGCCATTACAAGTGGCTGATAATTCAAGATGTTCTCAGAATACTGACACCTTGTGGCCGCCGGTCTGATGTCAGCACAAAACGCGGACAAGGCCGGTCATTTTAGCGAATGCGCCGTTCAAAGAAAAGATCAGCAAAATCAAGGAAATCCGCGCCGCTCGGCGACGAAGGCCGGCCCGGCCGCCCGTCCCGACCGGCTATGGATGGTTCTCTCGCCAAGGCGCCAAGCTCGCAAAGGTTTTTTTAATCGGTGTTTCCTGCAACCACAGAAGAAATCTCTGCGTGCTCTGCGCCTCTGCTCCTCTGCGAGAGATTCATAGCGAAACCGTTGCTCCGAGCGCCAGTCCCGATTGACTCTCGCAGAGGCGCAGGGCGCGCAGAGGTTTAAAAAAACCAGATAAAAAGCTTTGCGAGCTTGGCGCCTTGGCGAGAGAACAGAACCTGGATCAGCCATCACTATAGTCAGGCAATATAAACCTGGCAGTAACCATGCGGTCGAATTCAGACTGCTGCGGTTTATTGCAGCTGTTCCGCTGCCCGCTGGTAGCCGAACTCGATCATTTCGTCAGCACGGTCGAATTCCAGCATACCGCAGACATTCCTCGGCAGCTCGATAATCACGTCGGGCGGGTACGCGGCCAGTTTCTGACGCGCTATCGCACCCTGCATGGCATCGAAGGACTGGTCGGCGATATCCAGCATGCCCAGCGTGCCGGCACCGGGCTCATCGTCCACACCCTTGATCGCATCGATGAAATTGCTTATCCGGTCCATTAGATCGGGCTTGGCCTGCTTGAGTTCGCCGGCCAGGTCCGGAGCGGAAATGCGCGTGTCAACAGCGCCACCCAGGTTCACCGCGATTTTTAGCGCCGTGTTATCGCTGAATGTCGGCGCAATCGGCACCGGGTTCAGGATGCCGCCATCCAGGAGTTCGACACCCTGATACCTCGCCGGTGTGAAGAAAAACGGCAGCGAGATAGACGCGCGTATTGCGTCGAACAGGGAGCCCTTGTTCAGCCAGACCTCCTTTTCGTTCACGATGTCCGACGCAACCGCGGTAAACGCCAGAGGCAGGTCCTCGATCAGCTGATCCCCGACCAGGTCCTTCAGGGTGTTGATGATTTTTTCGCCCTTGACCATGCCGGCAGTGCCAAAACCGATGTCGAGCAACTTCAGTATGTCAGTCCTGCTGATCGCCCTGACCCATTCCGTGTACACATCGAGCTTGCCTGCCGCGTAGATGCCTCCAATCAGGGCTCCCATGGAACACCCGGATATGGACCGGATGCCATAACCGTTTTCCTCGAGCCAGTGGATCACGCCGATATGCGCCAGGCCGCGCGCACCGCCGCTGCCAAGGGTCAGCGAAACTGTTTTCTCAGGCGCCATAGTCGAAAACCTCGATATCAATATGTGATTCGTACCTGCGCAGCGCGTGAAGGCGCTTGCCGACCGACTGAAGATCTGTAATCAGTCCAAACCTTCGCCAAGCGCAGCCTATCCTGCCTGGTCGGCCCACGTGCCACGGACCACGGAAACAGGCTTCAATCGCGATGGTCATAACATACACAGAAGCCGTAACAAATGTGTAAAATCTCCTGTTCGAACATCGTTCCGAGCAGTCATGCAGGGAGTATTTTCAGATTTAACCATCTACGACGGTTTTATGGTACTGGCGGCGTATTGCGTCGGCGGCATCTCGCCGGGATACATCCTGGTGCGCACGCTGCGCGGCACCGACCTTCGCTGCGTGCACAGCGGCAGCCTGGGCGCGCGCAACGCCGGCCGCGTGCTGGGCCGCAAGGGATTCTATATCACCCTGGTCATCGATATTCTGAAGGGTTTTGTCATCGTGCTCGCGGCGCGCTGGCTGGGATACTCCCCGGTCATCGTGGGTGCAGTCACGGTCGCGGTCATAGCCGGCCATATCTGGCCGGTCTGGTTCGGCTTCCACGGCGGCAAGGGCATTGCCACCAGCATGGGCGCGTTCGGCGCCCTGGACATCAGGCTGCTGATAGCGGGGGGCCTGGTCCTGCTGGTCACCTATCTCCTGACCCGAAAGTTTCTGCCGAGCTGGGTCGCGACATTGCTGGTGATGCCGGTCATCGCCTTTACATTCGATTACCCGATGTCCATAACTGTACCGCTCATGGCCTCGGCTGCGATAATATTGATCGCGCACAAAGACAACATCAGGCAGGCCCGGCTCAAACCGGAACCGAAAGTATAGTATCGCTATGTCAAACAACGATTCGCTGGTATTCAAAATCGCCTCGGAACCCTGGGAGTTCGAGCAGATCCACAAGCTCAACTATGAAACGTTCGTGGATGAAATCCCCCAGCACCAGAAGAACGAGAAGCGCATGCTGGTCGACAAGTATCACCAGGAAAACACCTATGTGATCTGCGTACGCGACAAGGAGGTGCTGGGCATGATCGCCCTGCGCGACAAGCGGCCGCTGTCGCTGGATACCAAGCTCGAGAACATGGAGACTTACCTGCCGCCGTTCAAGACGGTACTGGAATACCGTTTGCTGGCGGTCAAAAAGGAACATCGCAACAGCGCGATTTTTACCGGCATCATGAAAAAAGCGTTCGACATGGCGATCAAGGGCGACTACGACATTGCGGTGATATCCGGCACCACGCGCCAGGCACGGCTTTACAAGCATCTCGGCTACAAGCCGTTCGGGCCGCTGGTCGGCAAGCAGGACGCGCTCTACCAGCCTATGTATATCGATATCGCCGGGGCCATGGAGCTGAAAAAACAGTCCCATATCCTGAAACCGGGCAAGGGCAGCAAGATGGACCAGATGCTGTACAACTACCTGCCCGGCCCGGTATCGATCACCGAAGCGGTCATGGAGGCCAACTCGGCCGAACCCAATTCGCACCGCAGCCAGGTTTTCATGGACCACTTCAACGAGCTGCGCAAAACGCTCTGCGAACGCGTGAATGCACCGAGAGTACAGATCCTGAGCGGCTCCGGCACCCTGGCCAATGACATCGTGGCCGCCCACCTGGGCGTGCTCCCCGGACGCGGCCTGGTGCTGACCAGCGGTGAGTTCGGTTATCGCCTGCAGGACCAGGCTACCCGTGCAGGCCTCGATTTCGACGTCATCCGGGTGGACGAAGGCAGGACCTTCAGCCGCGAGATGATGGAAGAGGCCCTGGGCAATCACGACGACTATGCCTGGATCTGGACCGTGCATTGCGAAACCTCGACCGGCGTGCTGAACGATATCGACATGCTGCGCGCCCTGTGCAACCGCCGCGAGCTGAAGCTGTGCCTGGACGGCATCAGCAGCATAGGATCCTGCGATGTCGACCTGCAGGATGTCTACATGGCCACCGCGGTCAGCGGCAAGGGCATCGGCTCGCTGCCCGGCCTTGCCATGGTGTTCTGCCGAGAGGACGTCCAGTCAGGTGACCGGCAGCTGCCGCGCTATTTCGACCTGGCTTACTACGAAGTCAGCCACGGCATACCGTTTACGATTTCGTCGAACGCAATCTACGCACTGAACGCTGCGCTGAACAACAGCGACTGGAAGACCCGCTTCGCCAACGTGAAACAATGGTCGGAGGATCTGCGCAGGGATTTCGAGCAAATCAATATCAGGGTGCTGGCTGATGAGCACTGCCGCGCACCGCATGTCACCACGCTGGTTCTGCCGGATACGGTTTCGTCGCTCGAGATAGGCAAACTGCTGGAAGACGAAGGCATACTGGTAAGCTATCGCAGCCAGTACCTGGTCGACAAGAATCACATCCAGGTTTGTTTCATGGGCGAGTGCCAGAAACCCCCTCGCATGATCACACGCTTCCTGCGCGAGGCGCTGACCAGAAAACCCGCACACGCACCCGCACCATCATCAGATGCGGCTTTAGCCTGATACCTTACTGGCCGTTATCGCCAGACTCGCGGGAATACACGTAGCGGCGCGTCCACGGCACCTGGTTGTGCTCGCCCCTGGCGAACACGATCTGGAACAGGCCGTTTACCCCGGATTCGAAAGAAGCAATGGAACCGGCCAGGTACAGGCGCCAGGCGCGCACGAAATTCTCGTCGAACATGGCCGCGACCTCGTCAGTATGCAGTTCGAAGCGCTCGAGCCAGTGTTCCAGCGTCCGGGCATAGTGCAGGCGCAGGTTTTCGACGTCCCAGACCGAGAAGTCATGGGGTTCGAATATCTTCATCATCTCGCTCAACGCCGGCGCGTAGGCGCCCGGGAAGATACGCCGTTCTATCCATGAGCTCATCTGTCCCGGCTTGTTGCGGCCGATTGAATGAACCAGGCCCCGGCCGTCTGGCCGCAGGCAGCGGTTGATCACGTCACCCAGCGTGCTGTAGTTTTTGACACCGACGTGTTCCAGCATGCCCACGGACACGAACACATCGTATTCCCCCTGGATATTCCGGTAATCATCCTCGATGTATTCGACCCTGTCCTCCAGGCCCATCTCCCGCGCCTTGCGGCGCGCGAACGCGATCTGTTCACGGGAAATGTTGTAGGCCCTGACTTTCACGCCGTAATGCTGGGCCATGAAACGCGCCAGCCCGCCCCATCCGCAGCCGGCTTCCACGACCTCGTCGCCGGGCTGGAGCTGCAGCTTGCGGCATACGTGGTGCAGCTTGGCCACCTGCGCCTGCTCAAGCGTCATTTCCGGATCAGGAAAATAGGCGCAGGTGTACTGCATGGCCTCGGTATCGAGCCATTTCTGGTAGAAATCGTTGCTCAGGTCGTAATGGTGGTAGATATTGTGTTTTGCGCGGTCCAGCGTGTTGCCGACAACGTTGTGCACCAGCCCGGTCAGGAACCGCCGCACGGCATTGCCGGCACCGTACCCGGACATGCTGTCGAACAGTTCGACCAGGAAACGCGCCAGGTCGCCCTCGAAACGGATGCGGCCGCTGGTGTACAGGTCGCCGAAATACAGCTCCGGATCGACCAGCAGGCGCCACAGCACACCGCGATCGCATAGGGTCACTACCGGCACTTCGTTCCATTCTGCGCCATAGGCCACCTGCCCATCCCACAGAACCAGCGTAAACCGGGGCCGACCGATGATCTCGAAAACCCGCTGGACCAGCCAGCGGTCCAGCGCGGTGACGCGCCCCTGCGCGGGCTGCTCCCCGTCGCCGGCGGAAAGAGACCGGGGACCGCCAGCGGCTTGGTCGTCGCTCATGCTCAGATCCGACGCATCGCGCCCCTGGTCTTCCGGCGCGTCGACAACGGCCGCCGTTAACTCGGTATCGCTGCTCTGCTGATCGGGTCTCTGTTGCGTTAATGCCATGGTGTTCGACCTGGTGCTGTTTGAGGTGACGGGATCACTATCCGGGATGAAGACGCAGGCTTCGTCCTGCCGACGCGTATTGCAGCATACCGCACAGGTTTTCGCTACCCCGCTGCGCGGCAGCTGTTACTGCGGTTATCCGGTGAAGCGCCCTGTCAGAGCCACTGGATCTTGAGGTAGTCTGCGAACCGGTAGTCGCGGCGGGCTTTTTCCGGCTGCCACTCGATGTCCTTGTAGGTGCCGAACACCCTGTCCCAGAAGCTCACGGTAATACCGAAATTGTTATGCCACATCTTGCCCTTGTGGTGCAGGTGGTGCACGGGTTTCCCCAGCCAGAATATCAGGTCGGGATTATCGTGCTGCGCCTGGTGGGCATAAGCTGCGATGCAGGCATACAGGAAAACGCCCAGCAGCCAGCCGATGCCTGCGGGTGTGGAATAAAGGAAGCCGAGCCAGGCAAACGGAACGCTCGGCAGGAAATAATCCAGAAACTCGCCCCTCCAGCCCTGGCCTGTCCCTTCCTTGTGATGATCCAGGTGTTTCTTTCCGAGCATGATACGTGCATGCATCAGGCGGTGGACGACATATTCAACCAGGCTGCTGATCAGCAGCACCAGCAGCAGGGCACAAATAAACTCTGGGATGGCCTGGCTCACAAACAGTTTTTCCACAATACTTTATCTCAATTACCAGACTGAAACATTACAGGCATTGAGTGCCGGGGTTCAAGAAAAAATTTCAGGCGCTGCAGCCCTGGTTGATCGCACTTTCATTCAGGCTCGACGTAGAAAACCTGTTCGAGCCATTCCGAGAAAAACCGGTAGGCGCGCGCTTGCAGCGTACTCGCATAGTGCCCGGTATCTTCACGCAGCTGGCTCACGGAAACCCCGGCAGTCTGGTGGATTTCGACGGTGTGGCCGACAAACCACTGCTCCAGCCCGCGCGCCGTGACTTCGGGATGAAACTGCAGCGCCAGCGCCCTGCCGACAGCGAAGGCCTGGTTCTCATAAAATTCCGTCGATGCCAGCAGATCCGTCTCCGGCGGCAGATCGAAGGTTTCTCCGTGCCAGTGCAGTACGCTGACGTCATCGCCGACCAGGTACCGCAATGCCGACCTGCTTCCCGCTGTGCTCAGTTGCAGCGGCGACCAGCCGATCTCTTTGTGCGGACCGGGATAGACCTTCGCGCCCAGCGCCCTGGCGATCAGTTGCGCCCCGAGGCAGATACCCAGTGTCGGCAGGTCGGCCGCAAGCCGTTTTTCCAGCAGCTCGATTTCGGTGCCGATAAAGGGATACTCGTGGCCATCGTGTACACTGATCGGGCCGCCCAGCACCACGAGCAGATCATCGCCTTCGGCTTTTACCTCGCCGAGGTCGTCGCTGGCCGCATTCAGATACTCGACTGAGAAGCCGTTTTCGCGAAGGATCTGCCCAAAACTGCCAAGATCCTCAAAGGCAACATGGGTAATCACACGGGCAATCTTGTCGCCGCCCTGCCATGCGCCGTTACTCTTTGTTGTCATCTCTAACTCCGCGTAGAATAGCGGCGTTCCGATCAACGCCGCTCAGGCACGAATCTTAAACCATCACCATGTCAAACGCGTTACATACGACCCACATCAAGAGTCTGCCGCTGTTGCACAAGGGCAAGGTCCGAGACATTTACGACATCGATGACAGTCACATGCTGATCGTCACGACCGACCGGATCTCCGCCTTCGACGTGATCATGCCCACGGCCATTCCAGGTAAGGGAGAGGTATTGAACCAGGTTACCCGTTTCTGGATGGAAAAACTGGTCCACGTCATTCCCAACCATCTCAGCGACATGACGCTCGAAGCGGCGCTGCCCGATGCCGCCGAACGCGCCGAAGTCGAAAACCACGCGACCATCGTGAAAAAACTCAAGGCGCTGCCGGTTGAAGCCGTCGTACGCGGCTACCTGATCGGATCGGGCTGGAAGGATTACCAGCAAACCGGCGCGGTCTGCGGCATCGAGCTGCCGCCCGGACTGCGGATCGCGGACCGCCTGCCCGAGGTGATCTATACGCCTGCGACCAAGGCGGCCGTGGGCGCGCACGATGAGAACATCGACTATGCGGCAACTGAAAACCTGCTGGGCCCTGAAATCGCAGCGCAGGTGCGCGATACCAGCCTGCGGCTGTACGCGGAAGCAGCCGACTACGCGCGGGAACGCGGCATCATCATCGCCGACACCAAGTTCGAATTCGGGCTCGATGAGGACGGCACTCTGACCCTGATCGACGAGGTACTGACGCCGGATTCATCGCGCTTCTGGCCGGCCGACCAGTATCAGCCCGGCACCAGCCCGGTCAGTTTCGACAAGCAGTTCGTTCGCGATTATCTGGAAACCCTGGACTGGGACAAGACAGCGCCAGGGCCCGCCCTGCCGGCTGACATAGTGGAAAAGACAGCGGAGAAATACCGTCTGGCAAAATCCCTGCTTACTGAATAGGCGCAATCGCGCGACAGCCATATGCAAGGCCTGTTCATCACCGGAACCAGCACCGGGGTAGGTAAAACACACATCGGCGCCCTGCTGGCAAAAGCCCTGTCCGAAAGAAACATTCGCGTGATCCCGCGCAAACCGGCTGAATCCGGCTGCAGTCGCGTCGATGGTGAACTGGTGCCCGAAGACGCGCGGGCCCTGATGTCAGCCGCAAACTTCGGCGGCGAACTGCCCGATGTGTGTCGCTATATGTTTGAACCCCCGGTATCACCGGCCCGCGCAGCGCGCCTGGCCGGCAGCACGGTAACAACGGCGGACCTGGTCGAGGTCTGCCGTCACGGCAGTGAACAGGGTTTTGTGATGGTCGAAGGCGCCGGCGGATTCTACTCGCCGCTGAGCGAAGACGGGCTCAACGCCGACCTGGCGGCAGCGCTGCAGCTGCCGGTGCTGCTGGTCGCCGAAGACGCGCTTGGCGTGCTGAACCAGGTGCTGCTGAATGTTGAAGCTATCGAGGCGCGCGGACTTAAGCTGATCGGCGTGGTACTGAACAGGCTTGAGACCGATACCGATGCGCAGATGGATAATGCCGAGGATTTGAGGGAACGGCTCGAATGTGCGGTCTATGTCCAGCCGCACAATGCCAGCCGATTGCCTGATGCGCTGGTTGATGCTATTGCCTCGCTGCACACCAGCGTTCCTGCCTGAACATACCGTAGGAGCGACTTTAGTCGCGAATATCCTTCCAGAATGGAATGCACCCTACATCCAAAGATTCCCGCTTGCGCGGGAATGACGGGTGAAGAAAACCCGAAACCAACTCACCGGCCCATGCGCAGGCCGGCACAAGACTTTGCTATGCGCAGGCTTTGGTCGCGAACCTGGACGTCATTCGCGACTAAAGTCGCTCCTACATGCCCATTTAGGTCTCGGTGTTACTCTAGGGTTTCAGGCTAAAGGTCTAGCTCACGCTGATCAGCTCAACCTTGAATATCAAGGTTGCGTTCGGCGGTATCACCCCGCCCGCTCCGCGAGCGCCGTAACCGAACTCAGGCGCAATCGTGAGTTTGCGTACGCCGCCGACTTTCATGCCGGCCACGCCCTGGTCCCAGCCCTGGATCACCTGGCCGCCGCCGAGCTTGAAGCGGAAGGTTTCGTTGCGGTTGTGGCTGGAATCAAACTCGGTGCCATCGGTGAGCCAGCCGGTGTAGTGAACTTCGACCGTCTTGCCGGGTGTCGCCTCGTCACCATCACCCGGGATCTGGTCTTCGTATTCGATGCCTTCGTTGATTTGCGGCATATTCCCCTCCTGTTAGATAGTGAACGGGTATTTTTACCACACAACAGGGCCCGAGAAACCGCCTTTATGCCGGCATTTGGCATTCCTAATGTCTGTTAAGATCGAAGTTAGCAGCACCATGATCAACTACGCCGCATCAATGCATCCGCGCGAGGAACCCGTATGGACAACAAGACAACAACCGGCAGCTGCCTGTGCGGCAAGGTCCGCTACCAGTTCGCTGGGCCGATACACGTATTCCAGTACTGCCACTGCTCGCGATGCCGGAAATTCACCGGTTCGGCCCACGCTGCCAGCATCATCATCGACCCCGTGAACTTCAGCTGGATCAGCGGCGAGGAACATCTCGGCCGGTTCGAGCTGCCCGAGGCAAAACACTATGCAACCACGTTCTGCAGGAACTGCGGCTCATCCCTGCCCTGGCTGTCACAGAGCGGCAAGGCCGTGGTTATACCGGCAGGCACCCTGGACGAGGACCCTATGGTACGGCCAGAACAAAACGTCTATTACGCCAGCAGGGCACCTTGGTACGAGGACGCCGGCAGCCTGAAAAAACATGATGCATTGCCTGAAAAATAATGCCGTTGCAGTCGAAAGAACAGCTGGCTCATTAACGGCTAAAAACATAAAGTCCTCTCGCAGAGGCGCAGGGCGCGCAGATTAATGTTTCACTTTTTTTATTATCAGAATATATACAGAATCAAGCTCTGCGTGCCCTGCGCCTCTGCGAGATTAATCGAGCTATAGACAGTTATGACACTGACTAAACGTGAACACCTTGGCTTTGTGCTGCTTGCTTTCACGGCCGTGGTCACGATTGCTACGATCCTGTCCCTGGGACCGATACCGCAGGATGTCAGCTACCACCTGTTTGTCGACACGCGCAAGATCTGGTCGATACCGAACTTCTGGAACGTGGTCACCAATGCGCCTTTCGCTATTGTCGGCCTGCTGGGGCTGTATCAACTGAGGAACCCGGGCAGACTGGGCTTTCTGAACGAAACCGCAACCGCTTACACGCTGCTGTTTTTCGGCACTTTGCTTATTGCATTCGGCTCGAGCTACTATCACCTGCAACCGAACAACCTGACCCTGGTCTGGGACCGCCTGCCGATGACGATCGCGTTCATGGCGCTGTTCTCGATCATCATCAGCGAGTTCATCTCGGTGCGCTCCGGCAGGGCGTTATTGCTGCCGCTGATACTGGCCGGCATACTGTCGGTGATCTACTGGCATATCAGCGAAATCCGCGGCGAAGGCGACCTCAGACTGTACGCGCTGGTCCAGTTTTACCCGATGCTGGCCTCCCCGATCATCCTGCTCTGTTTCCGTTCAAGGTGTACACACGTGCAGGCCTACTGGTGGCTGCTGCTGATTTACATCGTCGCCAAGGCGTTTGAATACCTTGACGGCGAGGTGTTCGCTGCACTGGGATTCATCAGCGGGCATTCGCTGAAACACCTGACAGCCGCACTGGGCATCTACGTGTTACTGCTGTTTTATCAACGCCGTAGTTGCCGCTGATCAATAAGTCGAACTGGCAGATGCCCTGTTATTGGTGCCACGCATGCGTTCATTCCAGTACATCCCGTTGATTTTTGCCCTGTCAGCAGGACTGCTTGCCTCGCCCCGGGCTGGCGCGGATGACCGTTACGATGAATTTCCTCCGGTGGAGCGCTTCAAGCTGCGAATCGGCGATTTCCTGATCGACCGACAGGACCCGCACCATACAGGGCATCGTGCGGATACGAGAGTCGATGCGCGAGCTGCTTACCGCCGAGCAGTGGGAGCGCGTTTTCGGCTGACATGATCTCAATGGGCATGTAGGAGCGGCTTCAGCCGCGAATGCCCTCCCAGACTGGATCGGTGCCTGGACGCCGCGCCCGGGCCTTCGACTGGAGACTCCCGCGTACGCGGGAATGACGACAATTGGAGGACTTTAATAAACTTTAAACGGCATCCCCGCGAAAGCGGGGATCTGTATCTGATGGAACATAACGTTACCGAAGCATCATGACCACCTGGGCCGCTATTCGCGGCTGAAGCCGCTCCTACGAATGCAACAAAAAAAACAGGGCCCACATATGCGGGCCCTGCCTTTACTGGCTATCGTCAACAGAAGGAGCCGTATCTGTTTTCGATATTACGTGAGAGGAGATTACGCAGTGGCCAGCTTCACTGCGACAAAACGGTTCTGGCCGCGGTACTCGATCCTGAGGAGCACGGCCGATTTCTTCTGTTCAGCCGCCTGCTGAACATGTTCGATGACATCATCGGGTGACTCGACCTGTTTCTGACCGACCATGTTGATCAACGAACCCGGACGAATACCCGCTTTCGATGCCGGGCTGTTGCGTTCTACGCCGGCGACCAGCACGCCGCTGCTGTCTTTTCCGAGCTTGAAGCGCTCGCGGGCTTCCGGCGTCAGGCTCGCAAGCTGCAGACCAAGCTTCGCGGCTTTGGCTTTACTGTCGTCTTCGACCTGCGCCAGCCTGTCCTCTTCGCCGGGCATGGCGCCGATCACGACCTTGAGCTGTTGCTCATCGCCATCCCTGTAGATCCTGAATTTCGCCTTGCTGCCTGCACTGGTGGACGCAACCAGTCGGGGCAGGTCCTTGAATTCTTCGATCGCCTGGCCATCCATGTTCAGGATCACGTCGCCAACCCTGAAACCGGACCGGCTCGCCGGGCTGTCCTTTATAACGTTGGCCACAAGCGCGCCCAGCGCCTCTTCCATACCAAGGCTGGCGGCGATCTCCTCGGTCACCGGCTGGATTTCGACGCCCAGCCAGCCGCGCGCCACTGCACCGCTGGTCTTGAGTTCGGCAACGATGTCTTTCGCCATGTTGGACGGAATCGCAAAGCCGATACCGACATTGCCGCCGCTTGGCGAGAAGATGGCGGTATTGATTCCGATCACGTTGCCCGCCGTATCGAACAATGGACCGCCGGAATTGCCGCGGTTGATCGGCGCATCGATCTGCAGGAAGTCATCGAACGGTCCCGCCTGGATGTCGCGGCCGCGTGCGGATATGATGCCGGCCGTGACAGACCCGCCGAGCCCGAACTGGTTGCCCACTGCAACCACCCAGTCGCCGATCTCGGCCGTGTCCGAATCACCGAAGGCCACGTGGGGCAGCGGCTCGTCGGCCTCGATCTTCAACAGCGCGATGTCCGTCTTCGAATCGATGCCCCTGACCCTGGCTTCATAGCGGGTGCCATCGTTCATCACGACTTCGATCTTGTCGGCGTCATCGATCACGTGATGGTTGGTCACGATATAACCGTCCTCACTGATGATGAACCCGGAGCCCGCACCCTTGACTTCGAAGCCCTGGCCGCCCTGTGGCGACTGCGGCATGCGGTCGAAGAAATGCTGGAAGAACTCGCCGAACGGCGATCCTTCGGGCAGCTCCGGCATGTTGAACTCGAACTGCTGCATGCCGTTCGGCATGGCGCCGTTGCCGGTGGTCGCGATGTTGACCACTGCGGGCCTGACCTGCTTGATCAGTGTCGAAAAACTGCCTGGATTCTGCTGCATTGAAGCGGCATGTGTTCGCGTCGGCATGGCCTCGCCGGATACCGCACTGACAGCCGGCAGCTGCACGCCGGCCAGCATCAGCGCCAGAACGCCCGCAGCAGCCGTTTTACTCAATCGATTGGTCTTGCCTGTAATCATTGTCGTTTCCCCTGTTATACCGTTTGCGCCCCGGCGGTCGATCGCCGCTTACTCGCGCTTGTGTTCGTCTTAGGCACGAAAACGGGGCCGCAGTTCTTACTCCAGGCACTCCCAAACATTACGATTTTGTAATGTGAGCAACCGAATGCCGTGTTTTCGGCCTGTAGTAGACTTGTCACCCATGAAAGCCCTAAGGAACGCCGGACAGCGATGCGCCTGCTACTGATCGAAGACGACGCCGACGTCGCTGCCTATATCGCAAAGGGCCTCGGCGGGTCCGGCCACACGGTCGACCTGGCCCACGACGGCAATCACGGTCTCGAGCTCGCGACCACTGAACAATACGACGTGATGATCATCGACCGCATGCTACC
>Ga0180438_10005684_pt1 | contig 17224 bp, 14 predicted proteins | sample SS_ome_12_FD_132455 | JGI IMG/M metagenome (GOLD analysis project Ga0180438, IMG submission 132455) | Hypersaline lake sediment archaeal communities from the Salton Sea, California, USA - SS_3_D_2 metaG | ecosystem: Environmental > Aquatic > Non-marine Saline and Alkaline > Hypersaline >...
CGAAAGAGATGGCCCCCTGGGAAGCCCGACTCGACCGGTCAGCAAAGCTTCCCAAATACGACATTACCATCAGGCCAAAGAGTCAACCAGCGGCGGTATTTTAGTTCCTGCCGCTCGCCTAACATTTAGATTTTGAATTTTGGATTTGTTTAGGATTTAGAAATTAGCATTTAGAATTTACGGATGCGCACACGACGCGCTGAATTTACACTGGCAGACTCTAACGCCCGCCTTCCGCCTTCTTCCCCTGCCACGTCCCCCGCCGCGCAAGCTCGTCTTCGATCCTCTTTCGCAGCGACGCCTTCTCCAGGCGCCAGCGCGGGGCCACGAGGTCTTGCGGTGGGGCGTCGCCGCCGATCCGGTCGATCCGGATGTCCGGCGGCAGCCGCTCCAAAATGTCGCACACCATCCGCACGTAGCGGTCGCAGCTTAGCAGCTCGAACGGTTCGCGGGCGTAAACACGGTTGAGCGGGGCGCCGCGGATGACCATCAGGTTGTGAAGCTTCACGGTCGTCACGCCCCATTCGGCGATCGCCAGCGGCGTGGCCATCATTGCCGATTCCGTCTCCGTCGGCAGGCCGAGGATCACGTGACCCGTTACCTCCAGGCCGAGTTCGCGGCAACGGCGGGTCGCGACGCGGGAACATTCGGCGTCGTGCCCGCGGTTCATCCACGCGAGCGACTCATCGTGGATCGACTGGATGCCCAACTCGACGACCACGTAATGTTCCCGCGCCGCATCGGCCAACACCTCCAGTATGTCGTCCGCCAGGCAGTCGGGCCGCGCGCTCACCGCGACGCCGCGGACGGCCGGTTCGGCGAAGACGGCGCCGATCAAGTCCTGAAGCTTGTGGGCCTGCACGCGGGTGTTCGTCGAGGGCTGGAAGTACGCGATGAAGGCGTCGCACTTCTTGTAGCGACTGCGGACGCGGGCCATGCCGTGGGCCAATTGCTCGGCGATGCCGCCGCGAAACGCCTGCCGCCGCGAGGGGCTGAAGCTCTTGATATCGCAGAAGACGCAGCCGCCGTAGGCCACCGTGCCGTCCACATTGGGGCAGACGAAACCGGCGTCCAGGCTTACCTTTTGCACCCGCTGGCCGAACTTGCGTTTGAGGTGGTGGCCGTAGGCAAAAAACCGCAGGCCGTCCGCCCGCCACTCGGGCGGCGTCGTCGCGGCGTCGGATGCCTCGCGGGGAGGGCACGGTCGCATGATGGGACCCGATTTCGTCAAATGCGGCGCTTGTCCCGTTCTGCTTCGGCGCCGCGCTGCATTGACGCGGCGCCCTTGGCCGAATAGGCTCAATAAGGTTGGCCCCGCCGCGATCGGACGGGCATAGGTTGCGGGCCATTTTCTCCCGAGAGCGGGCCTTGCAGGGACGGCAGGTTCATCTTAGGGGGGCACTTTGGCGCGTACAAGCGACAATGAACGCATACGGACACCTCGATCCCCAGGGGGGCGGCGATTCCATCCCCCTTCTCAAAAAAAAGCTGATGGTCGGCCGGCGCGAAAGCTGTGACGTGGTGTTGCGGTTTTCCAACGTCTCCGCCCATCACTGCGAGTTGTATGTCTCGGGCGGCTACTGGTTCGTGAAGGACCTGGGCAGCCGCAACGGCACGCGGGTCAACGGCCTTCGCGTCACCGAGAAGCGGTTGGATCCCGGGGACGCGCTGGCGGTCGCCAAGCATCGCTTCACGGTGAAGTACTCGCCCATCGACCTGGGCGCCGCGGGTCCGCCGCCCCTGGACGACGCCCCCGCCGAGGTGATGGGCGCGTCGCTGCTCGAACGCGCCGGGCTGGAACGGCGGGGCAAAGACCCGTCGCGGCGATACGACGTGCTCGATGACCGCCCCGGCCAGATCAAAGACCCCAACAAGCCCGTCTGAACGAGTCGGCCTGAAGCGTTCGCCCCGCCATGTGATGATTCAAGCCCACCCCGAACCGCACGAGTAAGGATGCCCACGTCTCTTTTGCCGACAACGCGCGCACGGAAGCATCGGCGTTGGGCCGGCGCCCTCGTATGGCTTACCGCGTTGGCCGGATGCGGCGCCGACGACGACAAAGGCCCCCGGTTCGACTACGACGGTCATCCCATCGCCGACGCCGGCGCCAATAACGGGTCGGACCCGCGCGAGCGGGATCTCGGGCCGGTTGTGGACAACGCGACGGCGGGCCACGGACCGACGGGCCCCGTCAACGCCCATCGAGACGAACGGGCCGCGGCCGACGACGAGGCGGGCGACGCCGACCCATATCGCCTGCTCGGGCGCCGGGTCTGGCCGTGGCGGCTTACGCAGTGGGCCAATTCGCCGCCGCTTTCCTGGACCCAGCTCCGCGGCAAGACGCTCGTCGTGCGTTTCTTCACCTGTGACGAAGCGTCCGCCCGCTCCCTGCTGGCGCTACAGCGGATGAACCAGGATTTTCGCTCTGCGCCCGTTTGCGTCATCGGCATTTACGACGGCGAAGCGGCCGCCCGGCGTACCGGTGAGCGACCGGGAGAAAACCCGTTCGACCGGGCGGTGCGTTGGGCTGTGCGGCACGGCATCGAGCTTCCCCTGGCTTACGATGAAACCGGCTTCACCGTCCGGCGGTGGTGGGCGGAGCGATTCGAACTGTTGCCTCGAAGCGCAACCTTCGTCTTCACGCCCGAGGGCCGCGTCGCCCACGTCCATCCCGGCCCGGAGTTTTTTCCCACCGACGACCCGATGCTGGCGATTTGCGACCGCGACTACGACGAGATCGCCGCGGCGGTGCGGCGAACGCTGCCCGAAAGCGTGGCGTCGCGAACCGAGGGGGCGCCGTGAGGGCCTTTCGATGCAACCTTTCAAAGGAACGTAGGCCAAGCCCGTGTCTTCCGAGATACTGCAAGACATCGTCTGTTGCATCGGCCAGTCGCTCGAGGCGAATCCGCTGCAGTTCATGATGGAACGGGCCTTCGAGGAGGCCGACCTCGACTGGCGGTACTTGATGCTCGAGGTCGCGCCGGAAAACCTCGGCGACGCGGTTCGTGGCATTCGGGCGTTCGGTTTTGCCGGCGCCACCGTTTCCACGCCGCACAAGGAATCCGTCCTGGCGCATCTCACCAGGCTCACCGAAACCGCCCGGCTGATGGGCGCCGTGAATATCCTCTACCGGGAAGACGGGGACCTGGTGGGAGACAACGCCAACGGGCGGGCGCTGCTCAAGGCCCTGCGAAACGTGGCCGATCCCGCCGGCAAGGTCGCCCTCGTGCTCGGCGCCGGCGGCATGGGACGGGCGTTGGCGGTGGAATTGGCCCGAGCCGGCGTCGCCAAGGTGATCCTCGCCAATCGCACGCCCGAGCGGGCGGAAGCGCTGGCCGCCGTCATCCGGGAAGAACTGGGCGTGCAGACCGAGGTCCGGCAGCTCACCAAAAAGCTGGACGTGCCCGAGCCGGTGGACCTGTTGGTCAACGCCACGGCCGCCGGCTTTGGCGAAGACAACGCTCGGGCGCCGATCGACGTGAAAACCCTGCGCTCGGGCATGATCGTCGCCGACGTGATGTTCCACCCGCTCGAGACGCGGTTGCTGGAGGCCGCCCGGGCTGCCGGCTGCTTCACCATCACGGGTCTCGATATGCTGGTGTACCAGACCTACGAAAGCTTCGAACGCTGGACGGGAGTCCAGACCAGCGTCGAAACGTTGCGCGAGGCGGCGGATGAGTTCTTGACGGTCTAGGCAGATGTCGCCGACCCCGCCGCGCTTGTCGAGGTGGTGAAGCAGGTTGAAAGCTAAGCGTATCGTGGCAGATGCGGCGCCTGCCCGGCGAACCCGGCGTCGAAGCGATCCAGCGCCTCGGCGCCGGGCAGCGCGATCGCCCGCCGGTCGAAACTGCTCCGCCACAGCACGCTGGAGAGCCGGTAGGTGTGCCGGGCGAACGCGGCATCGGGATAACGCGTTCGCGGCGCCCCTTCCGTCCGTTTTTCATGCCAGCGGGCGGCGGTTTGAAGGACCGCCTCGTAGGAACTGCCGGCCGGATCGACGTCTTGCGGCGCGCCGTTGAACTTCAGCCACTTGGCGCCTTCGAGATATTCGGCCTCGATGGAAAACGGCTCGCCGTCGCCGCGCCCGTGGATCTCGCGAAGCTTGGTCAACGGCGCCCCGCGGCGGAAGTTGGTGTCGCCCGCGACGACGCACCCGCCCAACGCCAGTTCATACTCGCAGCGGCCGTCCACCACGTACGGATAATCCTCGGGATTGGGCGGCCGGTACGGTTCGGATCGGGCCTGGGCCGTGACCCCGCCGGCCAGCGCGGCGTCCACCGACCCGTGCGCAAGCCCGAGGATGTTCAGCGCGAACGCCGCGCAGTGAACGCTTTCCTGGTATTGGATCGGGACCATCCGCTTGCGGTTGCGGGGGTTGGCGGGGTCCTCGCGGTCCTTGCTCCGCACGAGGCGCATCCGTTCGATCCGCACGTCGTCGAAGCTCGCCAGGAAATCCTCGATGCGGCGGGTGATCGGGTCGAACAGCTCGGGAAAATCGAACCAGAGCGCCGCCCGCAGGTTCGCAGCGGCCGCGACCAGGGCGTCGGTGTCGCCAGGCCGCTCCGGCGAGGCCATCGGCTTTTCGCAGAGCACGATCAACGGCTCGACACGGCCCCGCGCAAGCAAAACGTCGAGCCCGAGCCGGCGGTGCTCCGGATGCAGGGCGAGGTGAAACATCTCGGCGGGCAGGTGATAGAATTCCTCCTCGTCGTCAATGCGCTGGAACGTGGTACGATCGACGTCGGTGGGTGTGGGACCGAGGTCGAGCGCATAGGTACGGACCCGCAGGACCGCCGCGGCGTGCAGGAACTTGCGGCCGATATACCCCCAGGCGCCGGCGATGGCCAGGGATGCGGGACGGTGCGATGCGTGCAAGGGAGCCCCCGCTTCGGTTTTTTCACAGGATTACATGAGCCGCGCGCCGTCGTCGGACTGGCAAAGAACGGTCTGAGCGTTGTCCGCCAGGCCAGGGTGTTTGGCGCGGTATTGCCTCACGACTTCTTCCGCGATCGCCACGCTCGCGGCCGGGTCGGTCAGGGCCAGGCAGCAGCCGCGGAAACCCGCCCCGCTGAACCGGGCCCCGTACACGCCCTCCGCCGCAATCAACAACTCGTACAGATCGATCAGCGGCGGCGAACCGCACTCGTAATTCACGATGGAGCTGCGGCCCGACTCGCTGACCAGCCGGCCGAACCGGGCGATATTCCCTTCCCGCCAGGCCGCGGTCCCCGCCTCGACGCGGGCAACCTCGGTAAAGAAGTGCTCGGCGCGGCGGGCGGGCGGCCCACAAAGCGATGGCCGGTGCGCGTCGTATTCCTCCGCCGTAAACGCCCCCAGCGCCGACCTTGCGAGCGTGCGGCCCGTGGCCTGGGCGAGCGCTTCCGCCGCGGCGGCGCATTCGTCCACGCGGCGGTTGTAATCGGTGCCGACGAGCGACTGTGTGATTCCTGACTGCGCGATCAAGATGTCGAATGGGGCTGCGCCGCTTGGGGCCGCGATACATTCGTGCTCGAGTGTCTCGCAGTTGATTCGCGTGAGATGACGCTTCCGCGACAGCAGGATCGCCGCCTGGTCGAGCACGCCGTTCTTCAGACCCAAAAAGCCGTTTTCGATGGCCTGGTCGAGCCGGATGTTTTCCTCGGGCGAAATCGCCAATCCGTTGACCTCCTCCAACGCCAGCAGCAACGCCACGCCGATGGCCGCGGACGAACTGAGCCCGCCGCCGCTGATCGAGCCTTCCGTCACGCCGGCCAACCCGCGGCGGAGCCGATACTTCGAACGCAGCGCATGCGCGGCGCCGGCGGCGTAATCGCCCCATTGGCCGCTGGGGCGGGCCGGCGGATCGCTCAGCGAGAACGCGACCTCGCCGGGAAAATGGACGCTCGTCAGCCGCACCCGGTCGTCGTCCGCGGGCACAAACGCCACCCGCACGCCCCGATCGATCGCCATCGCCGTCACCGGGCCAAGCTGGTGGTCGATGTGCGCCCCCAGCGGGCAAATGCGGTATGGCGCCACGACCGTGCGGGTGGCGTTGGTGGCGACCCCCAACCGCGCGGCGAGCATACGCTTAAGATCGCAAGACATGGGAAGTCGATTGTACATCCTGCGCCGCACGGAGGCCTTCTTCACTCGCGGAGAAGCCTGCCGGCGGCAACCGCAAACTCTCCATCCAGCATCGAGGCCTCCCCCGGCGCCAGACACAGCAAGATGGATACCTCTGCCAGCGTGTCTTCGGGCAGTTTCCCCAGATACTTCATCGCGTAATCGTGCCGCTGCCCTCTATTGCGGTTGGTGAATGCCTGATCCACGATCCGCACGCGAATCGCTGCCGGGTTGTAGCGGTAGACGAGACACTCGGCATCCGGGTGAGAACCCTGGAAATCGCGCAGAGCATCGGCAACCCGCTCCACCGCTTCATCCGATTGTTTGAGCACTTGAACCATGGTCGTCGCAACTCCTAAACGCGGCTGTCCGCCCAGTCGAGTATGTGCTTCACATCATTCAGGAATCGTATCGCGTCGTCCGGTTCACCCAAGCCTGGCTTGTAGCGGAGCGAAGTCTCCCATGTTGAGACAAACGTAAGTGCCTTGCTTACGTCGCCCGGCAAGCTCGGGGCGTTGGTTTGAGCGTAACGGTTCCTACGCCATTCGTATTGATGCGCCCGCTGTCCGCGAAACTCGCTCTCGACCGCGGAGTGCTCCTTCGGCGGCAGGGAGTTCAATATCAGCGACTTCAAGATACATTCTACCGCATATCCGGCGAGATAGACGCACCCGATGTTGTATCCCGCGCCAAATAGCACTTGTGACTCCTCAAGTCGCTGGAACGCCACCCGGTAGAACCGGCGCGGAATGGGATTGTCGGGGAGGCTCATGGTTGTTCTGCAGCTTGCAGCGAGGTCGCTTCATCTTGAACAATCGAGCCTACCAGGATGCGGGGGTCAAGTCGGAGGCTGGACAAGTTTCCCTACGCCATCTAAAGTCGCCGATCGGCTCGACCACAGCGGCCTGCCGGGCAAAACGCGACATGGCAGAACCTTTGGTGTTCGGAAGTTGGCGGGGAGTTGGCCTACGGGATTGGGAATATCCGGGCGCCGAACGACTCCGTGGGAATGTTGACGCCCGTCTGGATGATCGGCCCGTTGAGATCGGGCGGCGGACCGGCGTTGCCCTCGAAGTCGAGCCGGAACTCGCCGGCGCCACTGTTGTTGTTGAACGTCGCCGGGGTGTCGGTCGTATTGCCGGTGAATTCGATGCCCATAATCGCCAGCGCCGTGGCGCCCAGTTCGAGCGTGGCGGTGTAGTCGAGCAGCGTGTTGTTTTCGATGGCGTTGCGCCGCGCGATCGAGTAGAACGTGGACGAGTCGAAGGCTTGCAGTTGCACGCCGAACTGGGTATTGGCGTTGGCGGGCGTGCCGCCGATGGTATTATTCAGTAGGTCGAGCACCATCGTCGCGTCGTCGAACGAAATGGCGTTCAAGCCGTCCTGCCCGGCCGCCAGCAGTTCCGTATTGCTTACCGTCATGATCAGCCGCGAGTCGTCGCTGATCTCGACGCCGATGTTGTCAACGCCGGCGTCCTGGAAGATCGACTGCCGGGTGACGCTGTCGTCGATGTCGATGCGGACCAGCGCGTCGTCAAACAGGAAGACCAGATGGCCGAACCCGTCCACCGTGTCGACCTGGTTGCCCAGCAGGTTCAGGTCCACCTTGGCCATATTGCGGCCCTCGATGACGATGCCGTTGTCATCCATGTCGTCGATGTCGTTGTCGTTGATCACCATCCGGTTGAGATTGTTGACCGTGTTGTTGTACTCGAGTTGAATGGCGTCGTCGGCGCCGGGATTGGCTGCGGGGCTGGTGATCGTATTCCGCTGGATCACGCCGAAGAAGTTCGAGTTGCCGTCGGTGCGGGCGAAGATGCCCGAGGTGTCGGTATCGGTGACCGCGCCGGTGTCTCCCGCGTTGTCGATCAGCGTGTTGTCCTCGATTTCGACCTCGACCGAGGTCCGTCCGCTGGCCAGCGTGCCGTCGGTGCGGAAGCTGATGCCGTTGCCGGAGTACTGCCGGAACGGCAGATCGACCGCTTGCACCGCGACGCCGTTTTCCGAAATCGTATTCTGGCGGATCGAGACGGTGTGCCTCGCCCCACCGTCGGTTCCGACGTAGGCGCCGTTGTTGTTGTTCTGGCTGATCGAGAAGTTGCGGAAGATCGAGGTGTTGACGTTGGCCGGGCCGTTGATGAAAACGAAAACGCCTTCGCCGTTGCCGTTGATCACGCTCTCGCGGACGGCGATGTCCAGCGTGTCGCCCGCGATGCCATTGAGGGTAACGCTCAGGCCGGCCAGATCGTTGGCGAGGCCGTTGCCCGTGAGGGTCACGTCGCCGATGAGGGTCACGTCGCCGGTGATGGCGGCCACCTGCACGCCCTCGTTGAACGAGTCGCGAACCGTGTCGCCTTCCATGCTGAAGCTGGTGTTGTTCCCGGTGTTCAGCCGAATGCCCACGTTGCCGGAGCGATCGACGACGTTGGTGGATAGGACGATCGTGGTATTGTCCATCCCCACCAGCGAGATGCCGTCGTCGAGGGCGTCGGTGACGGTGTTACCCGCGACGTCAATTCGGCGTCCGCCCACCGCCATCGGTTCGAAGTGGATGCCGTCGAGGAATGCGTCCGCCACGGTATTGTTCGAGACGGTCATATTCGCCGAGGAATTGACGAGGAAGATGCCGTTGAGCCCGGCGCCCGGCGTAACGGCAATGTTGTTTCCATTGACCTCGAGCGAGCCGGTGGCGCCGTCGATGAAGATGGCGTCCGCACCGCCGGCGGCGCCGACGGTGATGTTGTTGTTATTGACGAACGAGTTGATCACCACGCCCTCGAGGCGGATTCCCTCGCCGGTGACATCGGTGATGTTGTTGTTGTTGGAGAAGATGCGGGCGCCGCCGACCGCCGTGACCACGTGAATGCCCTGGTCGCCCGGCGTAGTGATGGTGTTGTTGCTGAACGTGCCCTGGCTGTTGGCCACCCCGCCGAAGTTGTTGGCGAAGATGCCGTCGATCGCCGGGGTGGTGATGGTGTTGCCGCTGGCGGAGACCATGCTGGGCAGGTTGGTCAGCAGAATAGCCGTCGTCCCTCCGGTAAGCGAGTTCTGATCGACGGTGACCGCTCCGGTCACACCGACCACCTCGACACCGTTGTCGCCCGGCGAGTCCACGGTGTTCTGCACGATGCTGACGGTTCCCGGCCCGGTTTGCACGTTCACGCCGTCGTTGGTGGCGTTTTGGATGGCGTTGCCCTGGACGGTGAGGGTTCCCAGGACGTTGGTGGCCGTCACGCCGTTGTCGCCGTTGATGTCCATGTCGTTCGACTGGACGAGGACGCTGCCCGCGACGTTGACCAGGTCGACGCCTGAGCCCGTCACGTCAAAGATGTTGTTGCGGTCCACCTGGCCGTCGGTGATGTTCGTCCCCTGAACGGCGAACGTGTTGCCGCCGGGGCCGCCGTCCATGAAGAAGCCGGACACGAGATCGTCGTTGGCCAGCGACACGATCGTGGGCCCCTGGGTGTTGCGCAGGGTGGGACGGAAGGCGTCGCCGATGTTCACGTCGAGGTTGAACGGTTCGACGCGCCCGCCCACCTTGAACTGCACCGGCAACGTGTGGGGCACGCCGTCGGCCAGCAGACGCTGGTTGTCGAGCAGTTGGAAAGTGGTGTCCGGGGGCGTGACGTCGTAGTCGGCCACCCCTCCCCACACCATGACCACGTCGTGCTGTGCGGAGTTGTTCAGCGCGAAGCTCAGATCGTTGTAACGGTTTTCAAACGTGCCCAGCCCCGGCGCCGGGAAACCGTTGTCGACGTGGATGACGTTGTAGGGAAGGCCGGTGTCGGGGTTGATCGCGATGGCCCGCTGCCGCCACACCCGCGCGATGTGCTGGTTGCGGCGGACCGGTTCGAGCCCCCGCTGGGTCGGGCTGAAGCTTTCGTGGCCGCCGAAGTTGCAGGTGAAGCGGACCTGCCCCGTCGTGCCGAACCGCTCATCGAAGTTGGCCTCCATGTCGATCTGCACGCTGGGGACGGGGGTCACGCCCAGCCCGAGCCGCAGCCCCCCGAAGGGAGAGACGATATCGTCCAGATCGCAGCGGTAGTAATAGCCGCCCACGTCGATCCGCCCGTGAAACATCTGCAGATGGCTGGGGCGGACCGACAGCACCATGTCGAAGCCGGTCAGGGCGATGTCCCGTCCGGGAAGCACGATGCGATTGCCCTGGAAGGTTTGGATGTCTTCGATCAGTTGCGTGTCGCCGACGGGGATATAGCCGTTGACGACGAAGTCCGCGCATTCGTTGCGAATGTCGCCCGTAATGCCGATCTGGTTGAAGGTATGGCCGAAACCGCCACCGGGCTTGTCGCCGTCGAAGTCGTAATAGACGGCGAGGCTGACGTCGGTCGCGGCTGGCTTGAGATGAAACCGGCGGCCCAACCCGAGGTTTCCGAAGAGGCTCCCTTCCACCGTGGCGTGCATGCGGCCATCTACGAACCACCACCCGTGGAGGTTATCCTGATGGAGTCCCTGGACCGTGCCGACCGAGAAGTAGGGTTCGGTGTAGCCCCAGGTGTTGTCCATCAGGGTATAGCTGAACCAGTTATGCCCGGGGAGGAATCCTCCCACCGGCAGCGCCAGACTACTGGCGTGATTGGGCGCCCCGTCAATGCTGTGTCCCTGCCCCGCCGCCTGACCCAGCGCCGGGAGCCAGGTCAGTGGCAGTAAGGTGAGCGTGAGAAGCGCGGAGCGGAACAGCATGGCGAGGAGTCCTCAAGCGTCAGATCGAGACCATCGGCGCAATCGTGTTTTCCCCTATCGACCAGCCAACCCGCACAATCTGAACATTTTCCGCAATCGGTCTAAGGGCCCTGGAAGGACCGATCGGCGCCAGGGACGCGGCGCGGAAGGGAGCGTTCCCCTAACCTGCTGCGCGGACGGGCGTTACGTCGTAGCGCTCGCGCTGGCAGCGCTCTTGCTAGCGATGGCGCGCCCGGGACCGATAAATGCGGATGGCCTGGAAAATAACGTCGTTTGCGGGTTTGAGGGTAAATATAAGCTCGGCTGCTGGACGCCGGTCTACGTAACCAGAAATTCACCGGCAGATCACGTTTCCTTGCTTACGCGGCGGGTTTCTATTACGGCGCCGGATGGGGATGGGGTGTTGGCCCGCTTTGTCGCGGGCCCGTTCGCGGTCGGCCCGCGGGATGCGGCGCCTGCCGAGGTTCTCGTTCAAATCGGACAGCCGGGTGGGCCTGTCACGTTGCGGTCCGTGGGGGGCTCAACGTCGTCCACACCGATCCCCGGCGACTCCGGCGCGTCCGTGTCGCGTCATCGTTTGCCGCCGCCCGTTTCTTCCCGCCGTGAGTTCCTGCTGGTCATCGGCGGCCGGCCGGAAATGGACGCGGTGAGCCGGCTGCTCTCGCGGGGCGCCGGAGAAGAGATCGCGGTGGCGTTCGTCCCGTCATTTGCCGACCTGCCGGCGCACTGGCTCGCGTATGACGCCGTCGATCAGGTTCTGCTGCTGACCCGCGGGGTGGAAGAAGAGCTGGCCGCCGCCGGCGCCGCTGGAAACGCCGATTCCGCGGCCCGTCGCGCCCGCGTGGCGGCGCTAACGCAGTGGGTTCGCCTCGGCGGGCGATTGACCGTCTCCGTCTCGGGCGACGCCGCGGCCGCGTTCACGCCGGGCGGGCCGCTGGCCGACCTGGTTCCGGGCGACGTTTCACGCGTCACCGCCATGCGGGCGACGACCGGCCTGGAAACCTGGATGGACGCCGGCCCGGTGCTCATCGCCGAGCGGGACGAGCGGCCGACCGTCGCCGTGCTCGAAACCTTTGAGGGCGAAGCCCTGGTCTATGAAGAAGCCGGCGTGGATGCCCGGCCGCTGGTGGTTCGCAAGGCGTATGGATTCGGCGAGGTGGTCTTCGTCGCCTTCGACATACAGACGCCCGTCATTCGAGATTGGCCGGGCTTGCCGCGGATGCTGGCCCGGCTCCTGCAAACCTCCGAGCCGATTCCCGCGGACGAATATCGCCGCCGGGCGGCGAGATCGGCGCAGCGGGGCTACTTCGACGTCGCCGGGCAGCTTTGGGCCGCGCTCGATGTTTTCCCCGGCGTGCGGCAGGCGCCGTTCTCGATGGTCGTGCTGGCGCTTCTGGCGTTTGTGGCCGTGGTGGGGCCGGCGGAGTATTGGCTGGTCCGGCGGTTGGGTGTCGCATGGCTCTCGTGGACCGTCTTTCCCGTGGCCTGCGTGGGCTTCGCGGCGCTGTTTCTGCAGGTGACGCGGATGACCAAGGCGGACCGCCCGCTGCTGAACCAGGCGACCGTGATCGACTTGGATGTGGCGACCGGGACCGTCCGCGGCGGGAGTTGGGCCCATCTGTACTACCCGCGTTCCGCCCGGTTGGACGTGTCGGTGGAAACGAGCGACCTTCTGGCGTCGGCCGGTTCGTCCACGCCCGCGGCGCCGCCGGTCGAAACCGGGACGGGGTTATGGCTTTGCTGGGACGGCCTGGGCGGACCCGCCTTCGGCGGCATGGAATCGGGCTCGTGGCGGGCGTCGCCCGGCGGCGGATACGAAATACAGCCGCACGGTTCGCCGGGGAAGTCCGAGCCGGCGCTACGGCGCGTTCCCATGATGGCGCACGGGACGAAGGCCGTCCGGGCGGATTGGGCCGGCCGCTGGAATGCGGCGGCCGCCCAGGCCGATTTTACGGTGGACCGCGCCGGCAAGCTGCAGGGCCGCGCCGTCTCGCCGCTGGCGGTTCCCTTGCGCGACGCCTCCCTGTTTTTTGACCGCTGGGTTTACCCGGTGGGCGATCTTCCGCCGGGCGGTTCGATCCGCATCGACGGGCTGAGCCACCGCACGGGGGCGCAGACGTGGCTGCAGGATTCCGGCGCCAGCCCCGGCGGCGGCTGGAATGCGGAAAAAACCGACGCGGCCGCCGTCTTGCAGTTGGCGATGTTCTTCCGCGCGGCGGGGGGAATCCGCTTCGCGCAACTGGTCAACCGGCGGCTGGGCCGCTATGACGTAAGCCACGCGCTGGAAAACTCGCGAGCCGTCCTGGTAGGAAAGGCGGTCGCCGGCGCCGCGGACGTGCGGGTGGGCGGCCAGCCCCTGCCCGCCGCCGATGTTTCCTCGGTAACCCTGGTCCGCATCGTGTTTCCCGTTGGCACAACGGAAGGGGTCGGGAGTCTTTTTCCGGTTCACCGGCGACCCGATTGAAAGCGCGCTGACAGAAAAAGACTCCCGACCCCCTTGAGACCTCCCGAAACCAAGAAGCCCCATCCAGACCCCACCGCCAGCCTTGATCGAGACCCAAGACTTAACGAAGAAATACGGCGACTTCTTCGCCATCCGCGGCATCAACGTGCAGTTGTCGCAGGGAGACGTCTTCGGCTTCATCGGCCCCAACGGCGCCGGCAAGACGACAACCATGCGAATCCTGGCCACCCTCCTGCAGCCCTCGTGGGGCGAAGCCAACGTGTGCGGGGCCTCGATCTACACGCGGCCGAAGGATATCCGCCGCATGGTCGGCTTCATGCCCGACTTCTTCGGCGTGTATGACGACATGCGGGTGATCGAGTACCTCGAGTTCTTTGCGGCGGCGTACCGCATTCATGGGACCAAACGCCGTGAGGTGTGTGAGCAGAGCCTCGAACTGGTCGATCTCGCCTTCAAACGCGACGCCCAGGCCAACACCCTTTCCCGAGGGCAGACGCAGCGACTCGGCCTGGCCCGCACGCTGCTGCACGACCCCGCCGTGCTGCTCTTGGACGAACCCGCCAGCGGCCTGGACCCGCGGGCGAGAATCGAAATGCGGAACCTCCTCAAACGGCTTCGCGACATGGGCAAGACCATCGTCTTCTCCAGCCACATCCTTCCGGAGCTGGCGGACGTGTGCAACAAGATCGGCATCATCGACCGTGGTGTGATGAGCGTATGCGCGGAGGTCAAGGACGTGATCCGCCAGGTGCGGCGCCACGTGCGGCTGCACGTGGACGTGCGGGAGCGGCGCGACCAGGCCGCCCGGCTCCTTGGCGATCACCCGTCCGTCGCCGAAGTGACCGAAGACCGCGAGCGTTTGCTGGTAACACTCAACGAAGGCGAATCCGACTACAGCCCCCTGGCGTCCCTGCTCATTCAGCGCGGCTTGGCGCTGACCCACTTCGCCGAGGAAGACATCAACCTCGAATCGGCCTTCATGGCGCTGACCAAAGGCGCCGGCGCCAAAACATAGCCCCGGCCATTGGTTAGAGCTAATCCCAGACCATCTCCGCCGCGTTAAACACGGGACCCTCCACGCACGTCCGGCGGTAATCCCAGGTTCCATCCGCCTGCCGCACCTTGGCCACGCAGCTAAAGCACACGCCGATGCCGCAGGCCATCGGCGTTTCCAGCGAGACGCGGCACGGCAGATGGTTCGCGGCGGCGATCCCGGCCACCGCTTCCATCATCGGCTCCGGGCCGCAGGTGAGGATGAGACGGCGGCCGGCATCCCTCTGCCCGGTCTCGGCCAGCAGATCGGGAAGCAGGCCCGTGACCAGGCCGTGATACCCGCCGGAGCCGTCGTCGGTCGCCAGCCGCACTTCCACGCCGAGCTTTTCGAAATCGCCCACGCCCGCATGATAGACCGCGGAGCGGGCGCCGTAGCAGAGGATGGCCCGGCGGGCCCGCGCCGGCTCGCGGGGTGGGTCGCCGTAGCGGCGATGTCCGAGATACTCGGCGGCCACCGCCAACAGCGGCGTTTGCCCGATGCCGCCCGCGACCAGGATCAGCGTGTCGGCCGGCTCCGCGGCGAAGCCGTTGCCCAGCGGCCCCCACACGATCACCTCGTCGCCTTCGCGGGCATGGGCCAGGCGCCGCGTGAACTTGCCGATGGTGAGATAGACGATGTCGAGGGCGAACGGATCGCCGTTCTTATCGCAAATCACGTCATACAGCGCCAGGGGCCGGCCGAGCAGCGGATCGGTCAAGCCCGGAAGCCGCATCATGAGGAACTGGCCGGGCAGGAAGCGCTTCGCCATTTCCGGCGCCGCGATGCGGATGCGAAAGGTATCGCGGCCGACCTCGACATTTTCGAGCGCCGAAGCGGCGAGCTGGAGGGCGTGGTCGGCGTACGGCATCTTGACGCGAAATCCTAAGCACTAAATCCTAAATTCTAAATAAGTTCGAAATTCGAAGGATCGAAATTCGAAACCGCCGGTGGTCGGTCCGAAGGGGTCGGGAGTCTTTTTCGGTCCTGCCGGCTACCAGGTGGTGAAGGATTGACCGAAAAAGACTCCCGACCCCCTCTTCTATGGTTTGCCGTCACCGCGTTCACGTTTCTTTCGCACGGTGGACCCCAGGGGCTTTTTGGGCTTGCGGCGGATGCGGGTGTCGGGCTCGTGCGGCTGGCGGGGTTTTCGCTCTTCTTCGCCACGCTGGAAGTCGCGTTTGTTTCCCTGCGAGCGCCCACGGCCGCGTTCGCCGCTCGACGTTTTGCCGCGTCCCACGGGCCGGCGCGATCCCGCGGGTGGACGCGGGCCGCGGCCGGGTTCGTGCCGCGGCGCGTCCTCCGTCGTCCAAAGCCGGGCCACCTCTTCCTTGGTCAGCGGACGATGGGCGCCCTCGGGCAAATCCCCCAGCCGCAGGGAACCGTGGGCGACCCGCGTGAGTCGCACCACCTTGTGTCCCAGCCGGGCCATCAGCCGGCGGATCTCCCGGTTGCGGCCTTCCTTGAGCACCATCTCCAGAACGGTGCTCCGCTTGTGGCGGCGTTTGATGAAGACCGACTCGGGCCGCACCCACGCCTCGGCCAGCTTCACCCCGTGGTGGATTTGCTGCATCGTTTCGCGTTCAATCATCCCGACCACTTCCACGTGGTACGTCTTGGCCACCTCGTACCGCGGGTGGGCGAGCCGCTGGGCGAGGGCGCCGTCGTTGGTCACGATGATCAGGCCCTCGCTCGATATGTCGAGCCGCCCCACCGCAAACAGCGATTCGCCGCCGGGCACAAGATCGACCACCCGCGGCCGGCCGGCCTGGTCGTAATTGGTTGTCACCACGCCCTTGGGCTTGTGCACGGCGTAATAGACGGGCCGCTTGAGTTTGACGCGTTCGCCGTCGAGGCGGATGTCCTGTTCGTAAGGATTGACCTGCGTCCCCAGTTCACTCGCAATTTCGCCGTCGACGGTAACGCGGCCGGCGAGTATCAGCTCCTCGCACTTGCGGCGGCTGTCGATGCCCGCGGCGGCGAGCGCCTTTTGCAGCCGCATGGTATCCGACGGCGCCGGCGGCGGCGGCGGCGGCCGGCGTTGCGGACCGCGCTTCCGGCTGAAGGCATCGGGCTTGCCGCGAGAAGATTTCACGCCCCGGAAGCCTTTTTTGGGCGGGCCTTTCGGGCCGGCGCCGTCCGCTCGCTCGTCCCGCCTGGCGGGGAACTTCCTTCGTGCGGAACGCTTCGCCGCGCGTTTTGGCTTCGGGCCCGGCCCGCCGTGATCGTCGCCGGCGATCACGCGGCGCTTGGGCTTGCCGGCGGGCTTGGAAGAACCGCCCGGCGGTTTTTCCACAGCCTCGCCTCGCTTCGCGGATTTCTTCTGGCGTGGCGGGCGGGAAGACATGGCGGCCGATCACGAAGGAAAGAGGGCAATCCCTCATCATCGGCGGCGCCCGGCTATCCGACAAGGGCGCCAGGCGCCATCGTTCGATCCGCGAAATGGATCGAGCCATAGCCCTGACCAGTGGTCAGGGAGCGGGCCGTGGGCCTGAAAACCCGCGTCGTTCGCCGCTTCGACGTCGCTTTCCCCGACCACTGGTCGGGGCTATCGGTTGTACCACAGGATGTTCCGAACCGGCTCCGGCTGGGGAACCTGGAACTCGCGGGGGCGGCCGCCGACCACGTCGGGGCCGATGTCCGGGTCCGGGTACGGGTCATGGATCAAGGCCCGCGTCCGCTGATACTCGCCGTCGCCGGGGTCGGCGAGGGGCGAGCGCTGCAACGCGCACCCGGCCAAGGTGGCAAAAATCAAGATGGAAGTCGCGAGAACAAGCCGCATCGTTCACCCGCGGGAGAGAGTCGCTAGTGCCGCAAATCACAGTTGTTAGCCCACCAAAGCGAAAGTCGGTCTATTTTCGTGACGGCTTACCCAGCTTTCCTTCCAGGTTGTGGGGCGTTTGGTCGTCTCTGCGGTAACTGGGCGA
>Ga0180438_10005685_pt1 | contig 17222 bp, 12 predicted proteins | sample SS_ome_12_FD_132455 | JGI IMG/M metagenome (GOLD analysis project Ga0180438, IMG submission 132455) | Hypersaline lake sediment archaeal communities from the Salton Sea, California, USA - SS_3_D_2 metaG | ecosystem: Environmental > Aquatic > Non-marine Saline and Alkaline > Hypersaline >...
AGATTGACGGAATTGACGGATTCCAGGTTTGTAGGTCCACTCACCAGCGTGACCTCTGCCCCCCTCATGGCCGCTTCCTCAGCCAGGACAAAACCCATTTTCCCCGAGGACGGATTGGTAATGTAACGGACCGGATCCAGGAATTCACGCGTCGGCCCCGCGGTGACGAGTACCTTCACACCCTTCAACCGCTCGGACCCAAACAAAGCCATTTTAACACCGCTTACGATGCGATGGGTTTCCGCCAAACGTCCGAGCCCCTTGGCACCGCTGGCCAAGTCACCCTCACCCGATGGGATAAACCTGTACCCTCGCTTCCTCAAAGCTTCGCAGTTCGCCAGATAAATCGGATTCTGGATCATCTGATAATCCATGGCCGGTGCGAATACCACGGGGCTGCGAGAAGCCATCACGGCCGTGGTTAAGAAATCATCGGCTATTCCTGATGCAATCTTGCCGATAATGTTGGCTGTCGCCGGACAAATCAGGATACAGTCGGCCCATTCTGCCAGGCTGATATGACGCGTTTTCACGATCCGGTTAGGTGGAAACAGCTGGGTAACCACCTCGTACCCTGACAATGTCTCGAATGTCAGGGGTGCGACGAATTGCTGGGCGGCCTGCGTCATTATCACACGAACGTCGGCTCCTTGCTGCTGGAGCCTGCGTAATACGTCACATGCTTTGTATGCGGCGATGCTCCCCGTCACACCCAATAGCACATGCTTATTTTCAAACCTTTTTTTTAGGGTCGCGTCCATCTTTCTGTACGTCTGATCATTCCCGTTGTTACTTTTCCTCTTCTTTTTCCTTTTCTTCCTGCTCTCCCTCGTTGGGCCTGACATACTCGAAGCTGATTTTATCGTTCATCATTTCATCGATGGCCACCCGGGTGGGTTTTGGATATTTTTTATGCTCTCGCATCAGTGCTTCCCTATCGATTTCGACTTCATCGAAATCTTCATTCTCCCGGTTCTCTGCAGGAGGGGGAACATCCATTTCCATTTCGATCTGCATTTTCTGCTCATCGGTAATCTGACGAGCCCTTCTGAACATAACGGCTACCGACTCGTATATATTACCCGTTTTTTTCGCCAATTCTTCAATGGATATGTCCATCATACGCGAATCCCTCATCGTTAGTTGGATAGTGCTTCATACTTTTGAATGATTGTCTTAATCTCCTCGACGGCCTTTTCCAAGCGTTCGTTTATGACGATGTAGTCGTACGCTTCGGCCATCCGGTTCTCGACCTGGGCCACGCCCAGGCGTCTTTCCAAATTCTCAGAGGTTTCTGTCCCCCGTTCAAAAAGCCGCTTTTTGAGTACGCGCATGGAAGGCGGAAGGAGATAGATCAATACCACGTCGGAACGGGAGTTCTTCAAATTCAATCCGCCCTGTACATCTGTATCGAGAATGACATGTTTCCCCTGGCTTAAGAACGGGTCTATCTGGCTCTTCAACGTACCGTAGTATTCTCCATGCACAGTGGCCCATTCGACGAATGCCTGCTGGGCAATTTTTTGACGGAACGTGGGGCAGTCGAGAAAAAAATAATCGACTCCATCTTTTTCACCCTTCCTGGGAGGTCGTGTTGTTGCCGATATCGAATAACTCAGGTCCGGGCATTCTGCCCTAAGGGTTTTGATGATCGTTGTCTTTCCGCCTCCTGAGGGAGAGGAGAGCACAAAAAGCCTCCCTCGTTTAGACCGACTCACGACTTACTCCAGATTCTGCACCTGCTCACGTAATCTCTCGACTTCCTCCTTCATTTCGACGACGAGATGACTGATTTCGGCATTCGTGGCCTTGGCACTGATGGTGTTGACTTCTCGATTCATCTCCTGCAATAAAAAATTCAGCTTCTTGCCCACGATAGCCTCATCCCGGACCGTCGCCATAAAAAGTTGGTCATGACTTCTCAACCGAACACATTCTTCCGTCACATCCATCTTATCGGCCATCAACACGATTTCCGAGTATAACCGATCTTCGTCCAGTTTATGGTCTTGTGCCAGTTTTTTTACGCGCGCGACCATCCTCTGGTGAGTATCCTCCACGTTTTTTGTTGAAATCGTTTCGATATCCTCGATGTGTTTCTCGAGAATCCGCACTCTCTGAATTATATCCTTAACCAGTACCTTCCCTTCACGGCGTCGCATTTCTTTCAACTCGTCCAGAGCCTTGGACAGTGCTTTCTTCACTCCCTTCCATGTTTTCTCTCCTCCCTCGATCTCTCGGAGAGGTTCAAAAATTTCAGAAAATTTTAAAAAATGCTCTAAACGCGGTTGATCCTGCACACCCGTTACACGGCACACTTCTTCCAACAGACGACAGACGGATTTTGCTTTCTTCGTATCGACGCGGATATCCATGATATCGTCTGTTTCGCCCTGTATAGAAATGGTCACGTAAAGCTTTCCGCGATGGATGGAATTCCGGATCATCTCCCTGACTTCTCCCTCATACTGCGAGAGGTCCGAAGGCATTCGACAAGAGACTTCCAGATATCGGTTGTTGACAGACTTTAGTTCGGCCTGGATCGTTGTACCATCCTGTTGAAATTCGCCGATGCCCATTCCTGTCATACTTGACGCCATAAAGGTCCTTCCTTCAGAACCATTAATAAGTCATAGTGAATTCCGAACTTACATTTTACAAAATTATGCGACAATAGTCAATATGAATTTTATATTTTTTCATGTTTTTATGTTATTTAGCAAGCTATAGCCTCGACAGACGATCTTTATTCCAGAAAAACGTCATGGAGATACGATGTGTGTTCCCCAAATCGGCATGCGTCATGTACCCATAATCGATGTTAAATGCAGACACCGAGATACCGGCTCCCGTCGTGAACCGTCCTCTGTCTGTTCCCAAGCGAATGGCGACTCTCTCGCGAAACCGAACTTCTAAACCGCCTCGAAAATCGAAGTCCATCCGTCCCCATGTGGCCTGTGCCGCCGTGCCCCTGTCCTCGAATCCTAAATGCACATCAAAAACCGTTAAGCACTCGAAAGAAGACCAGCGGAACGGGTATGCTGCCCCGACCTTGATGTTGGGAAGTATGAGTTCCCGTCTTCCCCCATTCCATGCCAACAATGTCGACGTACCGTCCAGCAAAACCAGACCCACCCTGAGATCGCGGTAGGGATTCATTCGAATACCCACATCGAACCCCAAACCCCATGCACCGTACTCCCCAGCACTCTTACGAATGACCTTAATATTACCCCCGTAGGAAAACCGCTCCGATCTTTTCTTCGCAAAGGAGAAAACAAAAGCCATCTCTGCATCGTCGACCATTTTATACGCATACACATCATTCTGAACCCTTCGCCCGTATTCATCCACGTAAAATTCACCCAGGTCACGCGAAGGGTCTCTGAGCCTCGTAAAGGGTATACCGTCTACACCCAGGCGGAAAAAACCGAACCCCATCGCCAGATTATCATTTACAGGAAGCCCCGCACCCACAAAATCCCAGTTGACGATACCCGCGAATCGTTCGGCATGCATGCCGTGCACCTGCAAAGACTCCATGGATACCAGGCCTGCAGGATTCCAGTATACGGCTGTTACGTCTTCTGCCACGGCGATGTAGGCTCCTCCCATGCCTAGAGCACGAGCACCCACACCCGTCCTTAAAAATTCCCCTGCATACTTGGCCGTTACAACACCCCCCAACGAACGACACCAAGCGATAAAAAAAAGAAAAAAAGCGAGCTTTCTGACCAAACAACCCCCTCGGATTCAAGTTCGCCAAATTTCTGTAAAATACATAATTACATAAAAAAAAGCAAGGATAAATGAAACCCCATGGCAGAAAAAGGATGGCTGTATTTTAAGGCAACTGAAAGAGGGGTATTAGAAATAATCCTTGAAACGCTCGCGATATTTTCTGCTCATCGTAAGTCTGGTATCGTCGTTCAGGATGACGAGGTATTCACCGTTGAACCAGGGTTGGATTTCCTTGATGCGTTCCAGGTTGACAATTGTCGACCGATGAATACGGATGAACTTATTGGGATCCAGCTTGTTCTCCATACCGTGCATGGTATCCCGCACGAGATGTTCATCCTTGGATACATGAAGAGAAACATAATTTCCGGCTGCGCCGATCCATGTAATCTCATCGGTCTTGATGAAGAAAATGCGTCCCTCAGTTTTAACGATCAAACGATCCAGGTATTTCGTCTCGGCTTTTACTTCGTGGAGCATCTCTCTCAGTCTGGTCGAGAACTCCCCGTTCTTCCTCATCTCCAGATGATCTCTGGCGCGATCCAGAGCTTCCTCAAAACGGTTCCGATCGAATGGTTTCAGAAGATAATCTAACGCATGAACCTCGAAGGCTCGCAGGGCGTACTGATCGTAGGCTGTCACAAAAATAACCTGAGGTATGTTTTCGACACCCACTGTCTCCAGGACTTCGAAACCGTTCAGTTCGGGCATCTGGATATCCAAGAAAACCAAATCCGGGGTCCGTTCCTGAATTTGGGATATGGCGTCGATGCCGTTCCCCGACTCCCCCACGATCTCAAAGGAGGAATCCTTTTTTAAAAGATCTCGGATGCGCTGACGGGCCAGGGGCTCGTCATCCACGATAAGTACGCGTATCTTCATCCTGACGTTTCCTCTTCAATCTCGAGACGATCTTCTTCGTACAACCGGAAGGGGATTTCCAGTATGACCAGCGCTCCCCCGTGATCACCATCCCTGAGGACGAAACGATGATTATCACCATACAATTGCTTCAATCGCTGCCGTGTATTGATAAGACCGATGCCGTTGCCCTGACTCGATTCGGACGGTTCTCTGAGCCCCTTCCCATTATCGTCGATTTGGACTTGTAATTTGTCGTCTTGACGACGGGACTGTATGGAAATCTTCCCGCCTCTCCGGAGGGGAGCGATCCCGTGACGAATAGCATTCTCCACCAAAGGCTGGAGGATTAAATTCGGAATCATGGCGTCCAGTGTCTCCGGGGCGATATCTATATGGATTCTTAGGCGATCCTGAAAGCGGGTCTTTTCGATTTCAAGATAAATCTTAAGAAACTCCAGTTCTTCTTTCATGGGGACTTCTTGCAGTCCTGAACTCTCCAGGCTGAGTCTCAGAAGATCGCTGAGCAGACTGATCATCTTATCTGCTGACTTGGGATTTTTATACACCAGGGCAGAAATGGCATGGAGTGTGTTGAATAAAAAATGAGGATGGAGCTGCATTTTCAACACTTGAAGCTGTGATTGGGTTAACTGGGTTTCCAGGCGCGACGCCCTGAGCTCACGCTCTCTGTACCGTCGATAATAATCTAAGAAATAGCAAACGCCAACGATGGCCCAGTACGTCAGAATATTCAGGGGCGCCGCCTTAAAAAAATTCATCAGCAGATAAGGAACGCTGAAGTCAGAACTCAGCGTGTATACCCAGATATTGATGTAATAGATGGATACCTGAATGAACGAAAATAGAAAGCATGCCAGAATATGGATGGGTACAGAATAGACCCAACCACGCCCTTCGATGGGGAAACGTCGTACCAGCCGGATGACAAAGGGCGTAAAAAATGCCCACGGAAGCCACCGCCATATATTGTACAAGACTTCTCCCCGTGCATCCAGGGCCGCACCCTTGATGATGTAGTAAAAAATGGCCCCTGAAGAAAAGAGAAAAATCAGCAGTATATAGGCACTAAAGATAAGAATGGCACGGACAAAACGGCATCTTTTCATGGGGATCTTAATATTATTAGAAAACAAGTTTACTTCTTTTACTCACAAACATGAAAAATGTTTCAAAAAAAAGTGCTGCAATTGCAGCACTTTGGAAGGAGGGTATGTGATGTGTTGTATGATGGTTTAAATTTGAATCATGTAGGAAAGCTTTACTTGTAGAATCTTGTTAGATGAACCGAATCTGGGATATATCTCCTGCCCGCCAGCATCGGTATAACTATCCGAATCGAAGCATTCGGTATAGGCAATGTACAAAAAGCTCCCCGGTCTGAAATTGTAGGCAATCAGTCCGTATGTATCCAACCGATCCTCCATGCCGTTGTACTGGAGTATGATCCGGGCATTCAAGTTGCGCGTGAAGTGATAGTATGCTTTCGTCCGCCAGATTTCGTAATACCGATCCTCAAACTGTTCCGTTTCGTCATCGAGTACATGCTTGACGATGCTCCGATTGTAGTCAATTTGGACGTTGAACCGGCTGCTGGGCTTAATCCGCAGCGTACCGCTGTAGCCCCATCGGTACCCCGTACGGTACTTCCCCTGCGAATGATTCACGCTGACATTTAACGGTGAACTCCAGTTATTCTGCATCCAAACCCAGTAGCCTCGATTCGGATAAAGCACATCATCGAAACGGTCATAGTACTTCCCATCGCTCCTTCCCGCTCCGAACATCCAGTAATTCATCGTCTGTACCCAAAAATTGTAGTTCCAGCCTCTGCTGAGTGTGGCTTTATCCACGAAGTGCTTGTCCTGAAAATTTTCCAGCCAACCGTTCACGTTATTGCCCATCTTACGGATTCCGAGCTTCTCGAACCGGGGAGCTAGCTGCATCCAAAAACCGGTATTCCTGAAGTTATTGTATTCATAAAAACCTATCTCGTCGCCGATAAAATTCGGCGCTTGCTCCTGGTACCAGTAAGAGAACTTAAAAAAGTCGCTGTAATGACCCAAGTAGATATTCAAGGAATGGTTGTTACGGCCGGATCGATCTGTGAACGATTGAACGCCTTCAAACGAGACGTTGAAATTTTTCCGGAACCGGATACGGCCGTCCACACCCACAATCCGGTTGTGCCCGCTTTCATATTCCTTGCTCATAGCGATGAATCCGACCTGGGAGCGAGAGAAGACGTCCCGACTCAATCGGACGATATTGTAGTATGCCTGGGTCTTCATGCCTTCGGGCCTTTCACCGTCCTCGATTTTATCCTCCAATCCCCGATCGTGGTCGTTGAGCGCATGAAGAACGCCGACATCCCATCCTCCCACCTTACCCGTGGTCTTCAATCCATACACGGGCTCGTTGATACGCCGCGAGTAGAACAGAGCCGTTCGGTATTCGCCGTCGGACATGGCGTTGCCGGCCGTATTAAAAATCGATGCTCCTTCCAGGAAGAAGGGCCTCTTCTCCCGGAGGATGTATGGATAACGGGACAGGTTGATGCGGTCTTCGTCCGCTTCGATTTGAGCAAAATCCGGGTTCACCGTTAAAACCGCCGTCAGATTCGATGTGATGCCATACCGAATGTCCAGGCCTGTAAAACCGTTGGGATTGTTGTTCGTCAGGGGAGTCACCCGATCCTTGCGAGCACCGCTGGTGACGTAGGGCAGGATTTGCAGATTCATTCCCGGCTTGATGCCTCGGATGTTCTCCAGATGTCCGAAATTGGAAACACGGAATCCCTCGTCGCGCGTAACCTCCTGCCAGTAAGACTCCTCTTTGTTCCGTTCGATACATCGGAGAATATTCAATCCCCACATGATTTCATCAGCCTCGGGGAACGACAACGTATTAAAGGGAATCTTGAACTCGGCGGACCAGCCAAAATCGGTGCGTCTGGCCTCCACCATCCATACACCGTCCCAGCTATCGTCGGTCTGTCCGTCGTTGAACATCCGGCCATCGATCTTCGACCCATCGGGCGTGGTTCCAAAAAAGTAGCCGTTCCGATGATCATGGAACGTATCAAAGAATAGAGTAATAAAATCTGAGGCGCCCGTGTTATCCCTGCCCGCCAGTTCGCTCATCACCTCCTCGGGCTCAGCGTCCATACATTTGACGCCTACATATAGGTTTTCTTCATCGTAGAGAAAATACGCCTCTGTGTTCTGAGAAGCAGGAACTCCCTCCTGGGGTTCTCTCTGGAGGAAATCTGTTGCCAACCCGCCATACTGCCATTCGGCATCGCCGAATACGCCGTCGATCATGGGCGTTCGAGTCACAACAGCTTTTACCGATTTATAAGTTTTTTCATCAGCCGAAACACCTGAAAAGACCATCAGAACCAGCAGAACGAGAAGTGCATTTTTCATACGGTTTCCCTTACGTTTTCATTTATTAACGACTCATTCATCTCCTACCGTTAGACATGGCCTATGAAAAAAAGGTTGCCAAGTTCCATGTCCATAGCCACAGAGGAAAGAGGACTATGACACAAAACACACGACATTGATATTGAGACGAGCCTGCCGAACCTGTTTTCTTAAGTCATTGCCGATTTCGTTTAAATACTTTTCCCCTTGCATCGCATTTACAAAATCGTTATAATTCATTTGTTACGATTTATCATTTTAACGATTATCGGTAACGCAGGCGACGTTTTTATACATGGATGTTGTCTGCAGAGAAAGAGTCGATTGACGACTCTTCCACGAGGAGATACCCGCATGCGACGATTAGCCATTGGTTTTATACTTCAGTTGTTCGTCATCACCAACATGAGTGCCCAGTATTACTACTCCAGGCACGTAGCCCTTCCCACACGGTCCATCAAGGCTCCTGTGATGGAGATGCAATATCCCATCAACCGGGAGGATGTGAAAGCCATCGGAATGGGCAATGCCCAGATGGCGGGCGGGCACACGTTCAACGCCATGATGTACAATCCCGCCCTCCTGGGGAAGACGCAAAACAGGATCGAATGCTTCGGCCTCTACGCCGGTATGCCCGGTGAGACCTTCGATGCAGTATCCTATTTGAGCAATCACATGGACGAATTTACCGAGGCCATCTCGTTGAACCAGGTGTGGGACGGTGTGAACGCTTTTTTTGAGACAGGGGCCACGAATGAGGAACGGCTGGCTGCGCTGCAGGACGTCCAGGACGGAATGCAGTTTACCATCGACTTGTTCTCCGAAGTGACCGGCACATACGACGATCCCAAGAAGCACGGAATCGGCCTGCTTCCGGCCATCAGCGTTCAATGGGGCAGGCTCGGATTTTCGTTGTATGGATTCGGATACTCGGGCCTATTGGTCCAGCAGAGTCCCACCCTGGAGGCCTTGCTGGATGTGGAAATACCCAGCAATCTGGACAATCCTATCCGTACGGCCAAGGCCATCGCCGAAGTCATGGGCATTCTGGGAACGGTCGTCATCGATGGAGGACAGACGTTCAGCGATGAGGTTTTCCCCGTGGCTTTTTACGTCTCTTATTTCGACATCGTCGGTGCCGTCGGGTATGCTTATCCGGTTCTGAAAGATTTGAATATCGGGGCGAATCTGAAAGTCGTCAACCGCCGTTTTTCCACGGATCGCATTCCGGTAATCGACTACGATACCATCCTCCAGGATGCATGGGATAATCTAAAAGCCAGCGTGACCGGTGTGACGTTCGATCTGGGGGCCCATTACCGGAGTCCCATCGGAACCGAACTGGGCCTGTCCGTCCAGAATGTACTGCCTGTTAAAGAAATCCAGCGGAGCATCGATCTCAACTTTTCTTTCCCGCAAATCACATACGACCGTGACGAGAACGGCCAGGTCATCACCAACGCTCAGGGGGATACGGCCTTGGTCAGCACGTATCGTAAGGTACAGTTAAACAGACCTATCGCGCTGATGCTTCCGCTGATCGCCAGCATCGGAATATCCCATCCCATCACATCCAACTGGGACGTTGCGTTGGATTGGGTCGACATCTTCGAAAAAGACACCCGGTATGAAAAAACGTTCGATCGGCTCCGCATCGGCATGGAGTATCGATACGGAATATGGGGAGAAAAGCTGACGGTTACACCCCGCATCGGTATGGCCGATCAGCACGTGACTCTCGGGCTGGGCTTAAACCTGTTCAATATCGCACAGATCGACGGTGCGTATGCTTACGACCGGTTCGTCCGCGATTTTTCCTATTTTGCGCAAGTCAAGTTCGGCTGGTAGCAACTAAAACGATCAACATGGAATTTGATATCCGAATTCGCAGTGTTTTACCCGGTATCCTGCATCGGACGTTCTATCCATTCACTCATCGATAGAGGAGCAAGCGGACCCATGTCCCAACCATTACTGACAGATTCAACCCAGGTCTTTGTCTTTCTCATCCTTATCATCGGTCTTGTATACTGGCTCAGTCAGAAACGTGCTTTGGCTAAATTCTTCCGATATCTCACGCCCGTGTTGTGGATTTATTTTCTTCCCATGCTGGCCACCACATTCGGATTGATCCCATCTGACTCGCCGGTCTATGCCTGGATTCGGCGCCACATGCTCCCCGCGGCTCTGATCCTCCTCCTGCTCTCAGCAAACCTGCCAACCATCGCACGGTTGGGCGGAAGAGCTATCCTGACGATGCTGGCGGGGACTCTGGGGATCGTCATCGGAGGCCCCATCGTGGTTCTGCTGTTCAAGAACAGTCTGCCCGAAGAGGCCTGGAAGGGCATTGCCGCTCTCTCGGGCAGCTGGATCGGAGGCAGCCACAACATGGTGGCTATCTCCGAAAGCGTACAGACACCCGAAACGTTGCTGGGGCCCGTCATCGTCGTGGACACCGTTGTCGCCTACGGCTGGATGGGTGTGGTCATCGCCCTCTCCGCCCTGCAGGATCGTTTCGACCGTTGGGTTGGAGCCAACCGGGAAATCGTCGATGACATCAATCAGCGCATGCAGGAGGTTCAGGAACAAGAGAGAAGAACCTTGAAATTCACAGACTTGACTATGATGATGACGCTAGCCTTCGGCGGGGGTTATGTGTGCCTGGCCGTCGGCGAGCTCCTGCCCCCGTTGGGAGAAGTACTGACATCCTTCGCCTGGACCGTGATTCTCGTGACGACACTGGGACTGGTACTCTCTTTTACAAGGCTGTCGAACCTGCAACACGCCGGGTCCACGCATGTCGGTAACTTTTTTCTTTTCTTACTCCTGGCTTCCATCGGTGCCCGGGCAGACATGAAGGCCGTCCTCCAGGTACCCGCATTCGTGCTCTTGGGTATCGTGTGGATTACCATCCATGCCGTGTGCCTCCTTCTGGCAGGCAAACTCCTGAAATCCCCCATGTTCCTCGTGGCTACATCGAGCCAGGCCAACATCGGCGGGCCGGTAACCGCACCCATCGTCGCCTCCGTATATCAGAGCTCGCTGGCGCCCGTGGGACTCCTGATGGCCGTGCTGGGAAGCATTCTAGGCATTTATGCTGGGCTTCTCTGTGCTCAGCTCTGTTACTGGGCAGATAAGCTTTTTTAAATTTGAACGATACTTATTCGATGACATAGAAAGGGGGATTCAAGAATGCAAACGAATATGAAAATCGTGGATGACGTGGCCGTTATTACCCTGAAAGGCAAACTCATGGGCGGCCCCGAAACCGAAGAATGCCATCGACAGGTCAAAGAGGCCATTTCCCAGGGCATCAACAAGGCAGCCGTTGATCTGTCCGGTGCCGAATGGATCAACAGCAGGGGCATGGGCATGCTCATGGCCTGTTACATCTCTCTGGCAAACAAGGGCGGAGAACTCCGTCTGGCCGGAGAGACGGAAAAAACAAAAAGCCTGCTCCATATGACCAAGCTGAACACCATCTTCAAGAGCTACGAGACCGTTGAAGACGCCATACGCAGTTTCCGCTAGTGCATGTGACTGATCAACGGACACAAAGCTGCTATGATATGGAGAACGGGGTGGATATCCCTTATACTGCTTCAGATTGCAGATGCAGATAGGCTGCCCGCATGTTGCCGTTGACCATATGCTCATCGTTTATCCGATTGTTTTCTTCCCTCCACTCTACAACCGATGATGCAACGTCAATCCCACCTCTTCAGTTCCGAAGAAGCGTTTTCTCGACCTTCCCGTTCAAATAGACCCTGCCTTTTGAATCACGACGTCCAAGATAATCGTTGGTGATTCTACAGACTATTACCCGATATCAAGGATTCCTCCTCTTCGAGGAGCCGAACAAACGAATCACCACGATCGTAAAGATAACTTTCCCACCCGTTTTCTACTTTTTACTTGCATATTTGATCGAAAATCATTAGTATTTCTTCCTTGTATGACGGAACCGGATTCGGGATCTGTCTACCGTGACCTGTGCAGGCTTCCGCAGGACGAAGTCCGCATATGTTCTTTTACGTATTCAAATGCTTTCAGAAAGGAGCACGTGTGAACTCTATAAGCTCGCCTCTCTGCAAGATTTTTCTATGCCTTCAACTCCTCTTCCTCGGCAATCCTGTATTTAGTCATAACACAGCGCAAATCTCCAAAGAAGAAAAATTCATCATTCATGCATTAAAAACCGATAGAACGCCCAACATCGATGGTATCCTCGACGAAGCGCTATGGCAGACCGTCTCTCCTGCCACGAATTTTATACAAAAACAACCCGATGAAGGCCAGCCGGCCACCGAGAACACCGAAGTCAGGGTATTGTACGACAGACATTATCTGTATATCGGTCTGATGTGCTACGACAAAGAGCCCTCCAAGATCATCGCCAACGAAAAACGCAGGGATAGTGAGAACATCCTGGAAAACGATCATGTGATGATCCTGCTGGATACCTATCATGATAAACGGAACGGGTACATCTTTGCGACAAACCCTCTGGCTGCTCGGCTGGACTATCAGATTCGAAGAGAGGGCATACAGGAAGACGCAAGACCGTTCATGGCCAATCCCAATATCAATCGGGATTGGAACTGTGTGTGGGATGTCAAATCCGTCATACTTGCCAATGGCTGGTCAGCTGAAATCGCCATACCGCTGTACAGTCTGCGCTATAAAGTACATCCCAGAGAGGGCTGGGGGTTCAACGTTTTCCGGAACATTCGCAGAAAAAACGAAGAGTCCACATGGGCACCCCTTCCACGAAATTTAGAATTCCATAAAATTTCCATGGCAGGCACGTTAGAGGGACTCGAGGAATTGGAAAAGGGACTCAAACTCCAACTCAAACCGTTTGCCATCGCGAATCGTGTGTATGAAAAAGACGAACAAGGAGCCATGGTATCAGAAACCAACGTGGACGGTGGCATCGATATCAAATACGGATTAACATCCAATATTACCGCCGATTTGACGGTAAACACGGACTTCTCCCAAGTCGAAGCCGACGATCAGCAGATCAACCTGACCCGCTTCAGCCTGTACTACCCAGAAAAACGCGAATTCTTCCTGGAGAATGCCGCTATATTCAGCGTGGGCGGGCCGGAGGATGCCATGATCTTCTTCAGCCGACGCATCGGTCTTTCCGAGGAAGGGGATGAAATTCCCCTGCTGGGAGGCATCAAAGTGGCCGGCAAAGCGGATCGGTTCGATCTGGGTATCATCAACCTGCAAACCAAGGCCAAGGGAGATATTCCCGGCAACAATTTCACCGTTGCCAGGATAAGTCGGGATATACTGAGGCAGTCGGCTATCGGGATGATGGTGACGAATCGTCAGTCCTCCGAGTCCGGGAATTACAACCGGGCCATCAGCCTGGACTGCGATTTCGCCTTTGGCGAGAGTTTGAGTCTAGGTGGTTACATGGCCATGACCCAGACGCCCGGGCTTGGAGGAAAGAATACGGCTTCCAAGTTCCGATTCCAATGGACCAGCGATCTATGGAACATTTACGGACACTTCTTCAACATTCAAGAAAACTTCAACGCCGAGATGGGTTTTGTGAAACGTACGGGCATTCGGCGAAGCCAGATTTATTTCGGTTATACACCGGAACCGGCCCTTCCGGGTGTGAAACGGCTGAATCCCCACGTAAACTTCACGTACACAACCGACCAGGAGAATGTGCTGCTGCTAAGGGAAGAACACGCCCATTTCCAGGTCGATCTCATCAATGGCGGTAATTTCGGCTTGTCCTGGAATGAGAATCACGAATTCGTCGATGTGCCATTTACCATTCAGGAAAACATCACCATTCCTATGGGCATCTACACGGATCGTTTCTTGCGGGCCGACTTCTCCACGGATAAGAGCAGGAATCTCTACGTCCACACCCGGTACCGGTGGGGTGCGTTCTATGGCGGAAAGAGCAAGGAGCTGGAAATCAGCGGCGGAGTCCGGCCCATACCCAACCTCAGCGGCGAAATCAGCCTGCTGTACAATGACATCGACCTGCCCCAGGGGGATTTTGTTAACCACTTACTGATCTCTAAGCTGGCCTACAGTTTTTCAACCCGCCTCTTCCTGATGAGCTTGATCCAGTGGAACGGCGAGACCGACGATGTCAGCCTGAATGTGCGGCTCCACTACATCTACCGGCCGGGCAGCGATCTGTATATCGTGTACAACGAAAGGCGCCTTGTAGAAGGCATGGATATAGGCATCCAGGACCGGACGATTGCCGTAAAATTGAACTATTTGTTCAACATCTGAGATTTAACGATGGGATGTTGGATAGCTTTAACAACTTATTGCTATTTTCATATTCACAATCATTACGATGAAAATCGACAAAACCGATTTCCAAACGATGTGGCAACATCGTAGATATCAGAGAATTTTATCGAATTATTGCTACTTCTCAATTTATTTCTTGACTCTTGCCCTATTTTTACGTATAATAAAATATCAATTAGTATTCACATTATAATCAATAATTCCCATTCATCTCATCCGTTCTCGCAGACGAAACCGATTTGAGTCGGTCTTTGTCGTCTGCATGTATATGGCAGGTGGGTAATTTAAAAGCAGGCCACCGGGTGTCTCTATTTCCTCTGGATTCGTCGCTATGGAGGACAAGAAAATGAAGAGAACACCATCCCTCGCATTCACGGTCTTCATTGTGTTATTAGCATTTATGAGAGACACCTTCCCCGTATCTCACGGAGAGAGTTGTCCTTCCCTCCATGCCAATAGATCGGCTGCACAGAGTCATGTCAATCATATCGATTCTCAGGACAACAACATCACGTTGGTGGGCCGGTGGCCTTACGGCTCGTGCATGGCTGTATGTGTCAAGGACGATTATGCTTACATCGGCAACGGCACTGTCATGACGATTCTCGACATCTCCGATCCTGCTTCACCCAAAAAGGTGGGAGAGATAGAAACCCCCAGCGTCGTCAGAGACATTTTCATTTATAGGCATTACGCTTATGTGGCCAATGGTTGGTCGGGCCTTCGCGTGATCGATGTGAGCGATCCTTCCGCACCCGTTGAAGTGTATTATAAAATTAGCGGGCATGTTAGAAAAGTAACAGCCTCGCGAGGCGTGCTCTATGTATGCATGGGACATAATGTTGCAATCTATAACATAACCGCTCCCTCTGAACCTGAACTGGAAGAGATCATAAGTACCGACCAAGTGACTCGGGATATATCGCTTTACACAACATCAAGGACGTATCTGTGCCTTGCCAATGCAAGGGCGGGATTGCGTATATTCGATGTCACCCAGTTAAACAACATTTTTGAAACAGGCTCGCTTGATGTACAAAGCACGCGTGATGTGTTTGTTTCCGGCGACTACGCCTATATCGTCGATTATAGCAGCTTGCACACCGTCGATTTGACCAACCCTTCGGAACCCGTGTTACTGGGATCGTGTTATACTGCATATCAATTTTGCAACATTTATGTTTCCGACGGCTACGCCTATGTGACGGATGAGTTGTACGGCGGGTTTTGGATCATCGATGTCAGCAACCCTACGAATCCTGCTTACACGGGTTATTATCATCCGGGCGAAGGGGGCTCCGAAGGTGTGGTTGTCAGGGACAAGGTGGCCTATGTGGCTCATGGCTCTGCGGGACTGAATATACTGGATGTATCCGTTCCCAGTAATCCGAAAGAAATGGCCCGCTTTGGAATAGGAGGTGACTTCGACAGCATAGTCGTCTTTGGTGATTACGCCTACACTCTCTGCGGATCAAGCTTCTACGTATTCGATGTGAGCAATCCGGCACTTCCCAGGTATCATGCTTCCATATTTATAGACATCAATTATTTACTCGATGTTTATGTTTCAGGTCATTATGCGTACGTAACCGGCATGTACGGCTTGTGGATTATCGATATCAGCACCCCGGACAACCCGGCCATTGTCGGTGCATATCACACAGAAAAAGACGCCTGGTCAGTCTATGTAAAGAACAACCATGCTTATCTGGGATGCAGCGATGGTTTGCATGTCGTGGATGTGAGCGATAAATCGAATCCAACTGAATCGTGTTTTTACAAAACCGATGATAAAGTGCTCAAAGTGGATATTGAAGGATCTTACGCCTACGTGGCTGTCTCAAGATCCGGCCTTCAAATTCTTGATATCAGTACGCCGGATAATCCCGTCCCTGTTGGCCATCTACCCATAACCCAGGGTAATATGGGCGAAGTCTACGTATCCGGAACATACGCATACGCTGGTCTTTCGAGTGCTGGTTTTATGATCATCGATGTCAGCAGGCCTGAAAATCCGGTTGAAGTGAATTCATACAAGGGAGAATTCTACTATGCTCGAGATCTCTGTGTTTCAAACAACTTCGCCTATGTAACAGACGGTATTCATGGCCTGAGAATCATAAATGTTGGCATGCCCGAAAGCCTCAAAGAGACCGCCTGTTTCAGTACGGGCGATTTTGCGCATGATGTTTTCGTCACGGGAAATCTGGTGTATATAGCAGCAAGCGATGCAGGTCTGTACATCCTACGGCATGAATCTGCCTATGAAAAGAGCATTATCCCATCGAGCATCTCCCTCCTGCAAAACCACCCGAATCCGTTCAACGCGTCCACCTGCATTCGGTTCGAGCTTTCCGTTCCGGAGCGAGTCACGTTAACACTTTTCGATACCAACGGCCGTTATGTCGAAACCCTCATCGAGGACGTGCTGTACAACTCCGGAACCCATGGCGTCCCATGGACTGCCGGGTCATTGCCTACCGGTGTTTATCTGGTTCGTCTAAAAGCCGGGGATTATGTGGAAACGAAGAAAATAATCTTGTTGAAGTAGGCGAATAAATACGACGATCAATCCAGGCACCTCATTGCTTAAATGCAGTCTCAATACATTTCCTCTGGATTCATCCCCTTGGAGGACAAGAAAATGAAGAGAACACCATCCCTCACATTAACGGTCTTTTTCCTCCTCTTCGTGCTAAAGATAGATGTCCACGCCTTATCCTACGGAGGGGACCCTCCTTCCATGAATCATAATAGATCGGCCACACAGAGTCATATCGAACGTTCCGATTCTCAGGATAGCAACATCACCATAGTAGGCCGGTGGCCTTACGGCTCGTGCGAGGCCGTATGTGTCCAGGGTGACTA